>OGYG01000003.1_pt1 | contig 337354 bp, 307 predicted proteins | sample 1576481 | NCBI WGS metagenome assembly OGYG01 (sample SAMEA3541497, study PRJEB24748) | human gut metagenome | biome: human gut; feature: human-associated habitat; material: faeces | place: China | collected 2012 | reverse complement strand
GTGCGGGCCCCCGTCAATTCCTTTGAGTTTCAACCTTGCGGTCGTACTCCCCAGGTGGATTACTTATTGTGTTAACTGCGGCACTGAAGGGGTCAATCCTCCAACACCTAGTAATCATCGTTTACGGTGTGGACTACCAGGGTATCTAATCCTGTTTGCTACCCACACTTTCGAGCCTCAGCGTCAGTTGGTGCCCAGTAGGCCGCCTTCGCCACTGGTGTTCCTCCCGATATCTACGCATTCCACCGCTACACCGGGAATTCCGCCTACCTCTGCACTACTCAAGAAAAACAGTTTTGAAAGCAGTTTATGGGTTGAGCCCATAGATTTCACTTCCAACTTGTCTTCCCGCCTGCGCTCCCTTTACACCCAGTAATTCCGGACAACGCTTGTGACCTACGTTTTACCGCGGCTGCTGGCACGTAGTTAGCCGTCACTTCCTTGTTGAGTACCGTCATTATCTTCCTCAACAACAGGAGTTTACAATCCGAAGACCTTCTTCCTCCACGCGGCGTCGCTGCATCAGGGTTTCCCCCATTGTGCAATATTCCCCACTGCTGCCTCCCGTAGGAGTCTGGGCCGTGTCTCAGTCCCAATGTGGCCGTTCAACCTCTCAGTCCGGCTACCGATCGTTGCCTTGGTGGGCCATTACCTCACCAACTAGCTAATCGGACGCGAGGCCATCTCAAAGCGGATTGCTCCTTTTCCCTCTGGTCGATGCCGACCCGTGGGCTTATGCGGTATTAGCAGTCGTTTCCAACTGTTGTCCCCCTCTTTGAGGCAGGTTCCTCACGCGTTACTCACCCGTTCGCCACTCGCTCGAGAAAGCAAGCTCTCTCTCGCTCGTTCGACTTGCATGTGTTAGGCGCGCCGCCAGCGTTCGTCCTGAGCCAGGATCAAACTCTTTATAAATGATATTTATCACTTAAAAAGTGTTAAATCTTGTTTCGCTCAGCACGCAATCGCTTGCGTCCTGTGTGAATTACTTTGTTTGGAATTGTTTAACGTGTTTTTCCAACACGAAAATAGGTTCCGTTACAAGTTTTTCGATATTGTTCAATTTTCAAGGTCCTGTGCGCCTCAGCCTTAGCGGCTGACGACTTGATTATTTTACCACAGAAGTGATTTTTTGTCAAGTACTTTTTTCAGAAGCTTTTCGATCTTTTCGAACTTGTGGCTCGTTTTTCAACGTATCCATATTGGTTCTTTCGCTTTGCTTCTGCCGCTTTCAGAAGTCATTCTTTCCGGCGGCCCTTGGCGCTCAAGTATAATACCATATCCCGACACGTTTGGCAACCCCTTTTTTCACTTTTTTCGTTTCTTTTTGCGTCTTTGACTTTTTGACCAGTTTTTTGACTATAATTTACACGTTCCTTGACGTGGAAGCTGCGGCGACCTCAGAGGTCATTTTTCTCTATATAATAAGGTATTGTTCTATCCAAACTTCCAGAGAAGTATACACCGCCGTGGATATTACGCCCCGGAATGCAAACACTTTCCTTGCACAGTTTGTCAAGAGCTTTGGCCCCAAATTTTGCTCCAAGATTCTCGGCTCAATTTTGGCGAAACCGCCAAAACACAAAATGTAGTGGTTTCTCCATTGACATATCACTAAATAGTGATATCATAGAATCACATCAATTGAACGCATCCCAAGACTGCTTTGCGGGTGTCTCTTTCGCAAGAGGCACCCGTTTGAACTGTACACAGACAGAACGACGGAGGAACACTATGAAGATCATCAAGCGCAACGGTTCGGAAGTTCCATTTGATATCACCAAGATCATCACTGCGGTCACCAAGGCCAGCGATTCGGTCAGCCGCAAGAGCAGCCTGACCCAGGAGCAGATCCTGTCCATCGCCAACGATGTCACGGAGCAGTGCCAGGCACTGAACCGTGCCGTGAGCGTGGAAGAGATCCAGGACATGGTGGAGAACAAGCTGATGGACATTCAGGCCCACGATGTAGCCCGCCATTATATCACCTACCGTTATGTGCAGAGCCTGAAGCGCCAGACCAACACCACCGACGAGCGCATCCTCAGCCTGATCGAGTGCCAGAACGAGGAAGTCAAGCAGGAGAACGCCAACAAGAACCCCACCGTGAACAGCGTCCAGCGTGACTATATGGCTGGTGAGATCTCCAAAGACCTGACCGCCCGCCTTCTGCTGGACCCGGAGATCGTCAAGGCACACAATGAGGGCCTGATTCACTTCCACGATTCCGACTACTTTGCGCAGCACATGCACAACTGCGATCTGGTCAACCTGGAGGATATGCTGCAGAACGGCACCGTGATCTCCGGCACCTATATTGAAAAGCCCCACAGCTTTTCTACCGCCTGCAACATTGCCACCCAGATCATTGCGCAGGTGGCATCCAACCAGTACGGCGGCCAGAGCATCAGTCTGACCCATCTGGCTCCCTTTGTGGATGTCTCCCGCAAGAAGATCGCCGCTGAAGTCGAAGCGGAGATGGAAGGGCTGGACGTTACCCCGGAGCGCAAGAAGGAGATCGTGGAGCGCCGCCTGCGCAACGAGATCAACCGCGGTGTCCAGACCATCCAGTATCAGGTCGTGACCCTGATGACCACCAACGGTCAGGCCCCCTTCATCACCGTGTTCATGTATCTGGGGGAAGCCCGCAACCCGCAGGAAAAGGCCGACCTTGCCATCATCATCGAAGAGACCATCCGCCAGCGCTATCAGGGCGTGAAGAACGAGGCCGGTGTCTGGATCACCCCCGCCTTCCCCAAGCTGATCTATGTGCTGGAAGAGGACAACATCCGCCCCGGCACTCCTTATTATTACCTGACCGAATTGGCTGCCAAGTGCACTGCCAAGCGGATGGTGCCAGACTACATCTCTGAGAAGAAGATGCTCGAGCTCAAGGTGGACAAAAACGGTGAGGGCCACTGCTACACCTGCATGGGCTGCCGCAGCTTCCTGACTCCCTATGTGGACCCCGAGACCGGCAAGCCCAAATACTACGGCCGCTTCAATCAGGGTGTTGTCACCATCAATCTGGTGGATGTAGCCCTTTCCTCCGGCGGCAACTTCGAGAAGTTCTGGAAGATCTTTGACGAGCGCCTGGCTCTCTGCCACAAGGCACTGCAGGCCCGCCATCAGCGCCTGATGGGCACCCCCAGCGATGCCGCCCCCATTCTGTGGCAGTACGGCGCACTGGCCCGCCTGAAGAAGGGCGAGAAGATCGACAAGCTGCTCTTTGGCGGCTACTCCACCATCAGCCTGGGCTACGCTGGTCTGTATGAGTGCGTGAAGTATATGACCGGCAAGAGCCACACCGATGCCGGTGCCAAGCCTTTTGCCCTGAGCGTGATGCAGCACATGAACGACAAGTGCACCGAGTGGAAGAAGGCCGAGAACATGGACTACTCCCTCTACGGCACCCCGCTGGAGTCTACTACCTACAAGTTTGCCAAGTGCCTGCAGAAGCGGTTCGGCATTGTGCCCGGCATCACCGATAAGAACTATATCACCAACAGCTACCACGTCCATGTTTCGGAGCCCATTGATGCCTTTACCAAGCTCAAGTTTGAGAGCGAGTTCCAGAAGCTGTCCCCGGGCGGTGCCATCAGCTATGTGGAAGTGCCCAACATGCAGGACAATCTGGAGGCCGTAATAAGCGTGCTGCAGTTCATCTATGATAACATCATGTACGCCGAGCTGAACACCAAGTCCGATTACTGCCAGTGCTGCGGCTACGACGGCGAGATCAAGATCGTTGAGGATGACGGCAAGTTGGTGTGGGAGTGCCCCAAGTGCGGCAACCGTGACCAGAACAAGCTGAACGTTGCCCGCCGCACCTGCGGTTATATCGGCACCCAGTTCTGGAACCAGGGCCGGACACAAGAGATCAAGGATCGGGTGCTGCATCTGTGATGAATTACGCAACAATCAAGTATTACGACATTGCCAACGGGCCGGGGGTGCGCACCAGCATCTTTGTTTCGGGCTGCAGGCATCACTGCCCGGGCTGCTTCAACGAGGTGGCATGGGATTTCGGGTACGGTCAGCCCTTTGACAAGGCCGTGCGCAACGAGATCTTTGCATCCTGCCAGCCCGACTATATTGCAGGCATCTCCCTGCTGGGTGGTGAGCCTTTTGAGCCGGAGAATCAGCGGGAACTGCTGCCCTTCGTCCGCAACTTCAGGGCGTTATACCCGGATAAGAGCGTCTGGTGCTATTCTGGTTACACCTGGGAACAGCTGACCGGCAATGTTCTCTGCCCGGCCCGCTGTGAGGTCACCGACGAGCTGCTGAGCCTGCTGGATGTTCTGGTAGATGGCCGCTTTGTGGAAGCCCAGCACGATATCTCCCTGCGCTTCCGGGGCAGCTCCAACCAGCGGCTTCTGGATGTGCCCAAGAGCCTTGCCGCAAAGGCCCCCGTCTGGTGGGAGGACGAAAAAGTCTTTGCGACACACACCATGTAAAGAAAACCGCAAATAACCAGAAATGCCGCCCTGAGCTTTTTACGGCTCAGGGCGGCATTTCCGGTTTTGGGAATATAATCAGAGAATGGCTTGATTGGTTAGCATCCTCACCCTCTCCGTCATTGCTTGCGCAATGCCACCTCCCCTAGTAAGGCAACGACGACGACCGCCGCCAGTGGCGGAAGCAGGGAGGAGTTGTTGGGGCAGCGGCCAGCAGGACGCGAGTGCAAAGCTTTGCACGATGCGGACGCTGGGAGCCGCAATCCGTACGCTGTCGCCGCAGGCGACTGAGAGGTTGTACGAAGGATATCTTACCCCTTCATCTCCTGCGCCTTATTCCAAGTCTGGATAACTTCCCAGCGGCTCACAGAAGCGTCTGCGGCCTTGTCGGCGGAGATGAGCTGGTTCTCGATGGTCCAAGTCAGAGCCTTCTGTTCATCGGTGGCATCGGGAGCCATCACAGCGGCAGGGGCAGGCTTTCCGGCTTCAGTCCAGACCAGCTTTGCCAGTTCGGCGGTGTTCTGCGGGATGGCCACACCATCGGGCAGGACAGTGTTCAGATACAGCTCGGTGCCGATCATGTAGCCGGTATAACCAACCACAGCAGCACCCACACCGGCGGTTGCCACCATGGCAACGGTGCCCAGAACGTTGGGTTCCTCGGGCTGGTCGGCCATCCGGTACATCGCACGGATGCTCAAAGTCTGTGCAGGCATCTTGAAGCTTGCAGTGGCGGCATGGGAATCAAAACCGCCCTCTTCCAGCGTCAGAGCCACATCCGCAGGGGAGATCTCCCAGCGGTCGAACACCATGCCCTCCGGGGCATCGGCAGCGGTCAGCTTGACGGTATCGCCTGCCTTGGCAGAGGTGATCTCTGTGCCGTCGGCATTGGTGGCGGTGCCATCGGTCAGGCTCATCCGGTAGTAGCCTTCCTTGACCTGTGCGGTCAGGGTAACGCTCCACTCGTCGTCGCCGTTCAAGGTCAGGTCAAATGCAGTGGTATTGCCCACCTGCTTGGTGATTGCTTCTTCATAGCTCGGGTCGGCAGTGACTTCCCAGCCGGTCCAGGAGGTTGCATCTGCTTCCACGTTCAGGGTCTGGTTGCCCACAACGCCCACCATGCCGGAGATGCCGTTGGCAGTGCAGTTGTTCAGGGTGATCCAGCTGACCTTTACATCCTGTGTATCAAAGTTTGCGCCACGGCTGAAAATACCACCGTTCGTAGTGCCTCGTGCGGTAATGGCAATGCTGGTATCAGGCAACGTTACCTGAGTGGGAGTGTTGGCAAAGCGGCCCACGAAGACACCGCCGTTCGTAATGTTATTGTTGTAAACAGTATTGTTAAAAGTACCGTTTTCAATCGTGCCGTAGTTGCGGACTTTTACGTTGCAGGTGCCGCCATCAATAACGCCGCCTTCTTCGTTGGTCAGTACATCTTTCAGGTCATCCTTATAATCAAAGATGCCGCCTTCGATTTTGCCGAAGTTATCTACTGCCCAGTCAACCTCTGCATTGCCAAGGTCAACAGAACCGTTTTTATAAACAGTCAGGGTTTCGTTTTTGCGGTCAAAGAACCAGCCGTCCAGATCGCTGCCCTCGTAGAATTTGCCCTCATAAACGGGAACCTTCTCGCCATCTACAATACCAACTTCAAGGTCAACGGGTTCCACGACCGCCTTAATGGTCACATCACCGGCACTGGTGCTGTTTTCCGGCAGGGTAACGGTCAGAACGTGTGTAGTAGAATCTTCGTTAATGGTTGCGTTGCCAGCTTCGCTCAAATCCCATTTGACGAATGTGGGAGATGCAGGTTCGACAGTGAACTTCCGGGTCATAATATTCTCATTACCGACGATATAAACCTTGCCGTTGAACTGAACATCTGTTGGTACAGTATCACCTGCAACAACAGGGATGATTTTGCCGCCCTCTGCGGTAAAGGTCTGATAGTTGCTGACTTGAACCTTCGAGGAATCAGGAATATTGCATACGATGCCGCTTTGCAGGATGCCCTCCCGCATATCTACTTTACCATAGACAATGCCGCCATTAAGCTTTGCACCAGCACCGCCCCACTGACCTTCATTGGAAAAATAAGTGTGAATATATCCGCCGGTAACAATTCCGCTGCCAGTGGGTTGGCCGTTACTGTTATATGTAGTACGTCCCTCAACTTTAGTGAAGTGTCCACCATTTATTACACCAGTTGAAAGGTTGAACACGGTCTGTTCAAAATTACCGCCCTCGATGGTGCCGCTATTGCGAACCGCACAAGGCACAGTCTCGGGTGAACCATTGATTGGATTAAATATAGTGTTGTTCACAAAATCAAGTTTATAGCTTCCGCCACTGTAACTCCAACTCCAAGTTGAATTTGTTGCCTTATAGGTCGGATTTTCAGGAGAAGAAGAATTTAACACCTCTGTGGTTTTGCCTTCCAAAACGGGTTGACCATTGGCTTCAAAATCCAAATCTGTGACATACTTGGGCGTATCTGCCGCAAACGCCGCCGTGGGCAGCATTGTCAAAGCCATGCCAACGGCCAGAATGGCGCTGACAAGTCGTTTGAGTTTCATTGTGATTCCTCCTTTAGAGTCTACCCCAAATGTGTATTGCACCCACCGCAAACGTAAAAAAGCGCCGCACCTGCCCCGAAAGGCTGGTGTGGCGCTGTGGATGTACTTCTTGGGAAGTGCAGCTGGCTGCCCGGTCTGGGCCCTTTAGCTTTGCGTCGCAGCCTTTCGGCTGGTTTGCCAATTCTTCTGTTTTGTGGGGGTGCTCTTGTACATCCTATTATACCCCCCCCCCCTACATATAAATCAAGTGTTTTTGTCATGTTCGGAATATGTTACAAATATAGTCTATTTTTTAGTGTAGTTTGACTGGGATGGGGGGTGGCCCTCTCCGTCATTGCTGCGCAATGCCACCTCTCCCTTCGGGAGAGCTGTCGAGCGATAGCGAGACTGAGAGGGTGAGACCGTCAAAGAGTGACGAAACCAGAAATGCCGCCCGAGCTTTTCAGCCCAGAGCGGCATTTCCGGTTTTTCCTTTCTGTTTTATGTTACCTTGAACTTACCATATCCTCAATGACACTCAGGAACTCCTGCCCGTAGCGGGCGGCCTTTTTCTCGCCCACACCCGGGATATTGAGCAATTCCTCCACGCTCAGGGGCTTTTTCAGCGCCATCTGGCGGAGGGTGGAATCATTGAACACCATATAGGCAGGGAGCTTCTGCTTTGCGGCCAGCCGCTTGCGCAGGGCATAGAGGGCCGCCAGCAGCTTCTCGTCTGCTTCGCTGAGGGCATCTTCGTCGGCACGGCGGCGGGAGGCCGAGGCCAGCCGCTTTGCACTGGCCGCGGCACGCTGGCGGGCCTGTGCCGCCTGCTCCTCCACCTGTTCGGCAGCCTGTGCTGCCAGCAGACAGTTGGAACAGTTCTCGCACTTTTGGGGTGCGGCCTCGCCGAAGTAGCTCAGCAGATACCCCCGCAGGCAGCGCGGCGTGGTGGAGTAGAAGGTCATGTACTTGAGCCGTTCCTCTGCCTTGCGTGCCGCTTCGGCCTTGACATCCGCAGGCAGGCCGTTGTCAGCCTCCATCTCCTTGTCGATGAAGAACCGGATGGTGCGCACATCGGTGCCGGAATAGAGCAGGGTGCAGCGGGCCGGTTCCCCGTCACGGCCCGCGCGGCCCGCCTCCTGATAATAGCTCTCCAGATCCTTGGGCATATTATAATGGATCACGAACCGGACGTTTGGCTTATCGATGCCCATGCCGAAGGCATTGGTCGCCACCATGATCTGCACCCGGTCATAGAGGAAATCGTCCTGATTCTGCCGCCGGGTGTCCGCATCCAGTTTGGCGTGGTAGGCTGCCGCACGGATCCCCCGGCTCTGCAGCAGGCGGGTGGTCTCGTCCACCTGCCGGGTGGTGCTGCAATAGATGATGCCCGCATTGTCCCGCTCCCTGAGCACAAGGTCGAGCAGAACTTTGGGCTTCTCGCTGGGCAGGGCCCTGCGGGTGGCAAAATAGAGGTTGGGGCGGTCAAAGCTTGTGGTCACCTCGTAGGGGGTGTGGAGTTCCAGATGGGTGCGGATGTCCTCCCGCACATGGGCGGTGGCGGTGGCCGTAAAGGCTCCCACCACCGGGCGCTTGGGCAGGCTGTCCACAAACGCCTTGATGCGCAGGTAGCTGGGGCGGAAGTCCTGCCCCCACTGACTGATGCAGTGGGCCTCGTCCACCGTGACCATGCTGATCTCCCGCTCCTGCGCAAACCGCTGGAAGCCCGGCATCTCCAGCCGCTCCGGAGCCACATAGATGATCTTATACCACCCCTCCCGGGCGCGGCGGAGCATCAGGGCCTTCTGGTTGTCCGTCAGGCTGTTGTTCAGGAAAGCTGCCGCCACACCGGCCTGTACCAGCGCCCCCACCTGATCCTTCATCAGGCTGACCAGCGGCGAGACCACAATGGTGATGCCCGGCAGCAGCAGGGCCGGCACCTGATAGCAGATGGACTTGCCCGCACCCGTGGGCATCACAGCCAGCACATCCTGCCCGGCCAGCAGGCGGGAGACGATCTCCTCCTGCCCCGGGCGGAAGCTGTCGTAGCCAAAGACTTTTTTCAGAATACTATGCGGACTTTCCATGGTTCCTCCTATCCATACAAAACCGCTCCGTTGTTGCTTCGCAATGCCACCTCTCCCAGTAGGAGAGGCAAGTCTTGGCTCTCCTGCCAGGGGAGCTGGACGCAAAGCGGCCTGAGAGGTTTATAACCCAATCAGTATACCACAACTCCCCGGATAATTGTAAAACATCTCTGACATTTCCCATGTTCCATAGCATTCCCTGCACAAAAATGCTATAATATGGGTACATATCTCCATCCCGGCCCCTGCCTTGTGCATCTGCCGGAAAAGAGCAAAGGAGTATTTTGTATGGCTCAGAAATTGATCACCTTCGCCGTCCCGTGCTACAACTCGGCGGCATATATGCGCCACTGCATCGAGACCCTGCTCTCCGCCGGGGAGCAGGCCGAGATCATCCTGGTGGACGATGGTTCCACCAAGGATGACACCCCCGCCATCTGCGACGAGTACGCTGCCAAATATCCCACCATCGTCAGGGCCATCCATCAGGAGAACGGCGGCCACGGCGAGGGCGTGAATCAGGGCATCCGCAACGCCACCGGCCTGTATTACAAGGTAGTGGACAGCGACGACTGGCTGGACGAAGCCGCCCTCAGGACCGTGCTGGCCAAGCTGAACACGCTGATTGCCCGGGGCACCGCGCCTGACCTGATGATCTGCAACTATGTCTACGAGCATGTGGAGGACAACACCAGCCACACCGTGCGCTACACCAACGTGTTCCCCCAGAACCGGCTGTTCAGCTGGACGCATGTCGGCCACTTCCGGCCCGACCAGAACCTGCTGATGCACTCGGTGATGTACCGCACACAGGTGCTGCGGGACTGCGGCATGGTGCTGCCCAAGCACACCTTCTATGTGGACAACATCTTTGTCTACCAGCCCCTGCCCTTTGTTAAGAGCATGTATTATATGGATCTGGACCTGTACCGCTACTTCATCGGCCGGGCCGACCAGAGCGTGAACGAGAGTGTGATGGTCAAGCGGGTGGATCAGCAGCTGCGGGTGACCCGCCACATGATCGACTGCCAGGACCTGGATGCCCTCAAGGGCCAGAAGAAGCTGCGCAGCTATATGCTGCACTACCTCTCCATGATGATGGCCATCAGCGACATCTTCCTTCTGCTGGACGGCAGTGCCGCCGCAAAGCAGAAGGAAAACGAGCTGTGGGCTTACCTCAAGGCACACACCAGTGCCGGGGTCTACCGCTCCATCCGCTACGGCTTTGGCGGCGTGACCAACCTGAAGATTCCCAAGGGCGACAAGCTCGTGCTGGGCGGCTACCGCATTGCACAGAAGATTTTTAAATTCAATTAACAAATGTTGCTTTTCCTCCTCAGATAAGATATACTTTTTAACGTATCTTAATTTCTGAGGAGGATCTCATTTTATGGAGCAATTGCTCATCTGCATGTCTCTTTCGCTCATTGCGGGCCTGTTGGCATCCCGTGCAGCGAAAGCGATCCGCCTGCCGGCCGTCACCTCTTATCTGGTGGCAGGACTTCTGCTGGGCCCCTTCTTTCTGGGTCGGCTGGGCCTGAGCGGCTGGGGCTTCGGTTTCGGAAGCCTTGCACAGGTCGAAGGCTACGGCATCATCACACAGGTGGCACTTGGCTTCATCGCCTTTGTCATCGGCAACGAGTTCCGGCTCAGCGCGCTGGAGAGCATGGGCAGGCAGGCGGTCACTGTTGGCATCCTGCAGGCCGTTATCACCACCGTGCTGGTGGATATCGCTCTGGTTGCCCTGCACTTTGCCCGGCCGGATGTCATCTCAATGGCATCCGCCATCACACTGGGTGCCATCGCCTCTGCCACAGCCCCTGCCGCCACCCTGATGGTGGTCAAGCAGTACAAGGCCAGCGGCCCCCTGACCCGCCTGCTGCTGATGGTGGTCGCCATTGACGATGCCGTGGGTCTGGTGCTCTTCTCAGCCTCTTTCGGCATCGCAAACGCGCTGGAGCAGGGCCGCATCGACCCCATCAGCATCCTTCTGGAGCCTCTGGTGGAGATCGTGCTCAGCCTGGGTCTGGGCGCGCTGGCAGGTCTGCTGCTCAACCAGCTGGAGGTCTACTTCCACTCCCGCTCCAAGCGCATGAGCCTTTCGGTGGCCTTTGTGCTGCTGACGGTGGGCCTTTCCATGGTCAGCTTTAAGGTCGGCCCCATCCACTGCAGCTTCTCGCTGCTGCTGGTCTGCATGATGACCGGCACCGTGTTCTGCAACATCTGTCCCACTTCCGATGAGCTGATGGACCGCCTGGACCGCTGGGTAAGCCCGGTAAACATCCTGTTCTTTGTGCTCTCCGGCGCGGAGCTGGACCTGAACATCCTTGCAAACCCCATGGCCCTGCTCATTGGTGCCGTCTATATCGCTTCCCGCTCTCTGGGCAAGATCTCCGGCTCCTATGTCAGCTGCAAGGCCACCCGCTGCAGTGAGAAGATCCAGAAGTATCTGGGCATCACCCTGCTGCCGCAGGCCGGTGTGGCGCTGGGCATGGCCGCCGAGGCTGCAGAGCTTTCCGACGGCCACATGGTGCGCAACGTGGTGCTCTTCTCGGTGCTGGTGTACGAGCTGGTCGGCCCGACCCTGGCCAAGATCAGCCTGACCGCCGCAGGCGAGATCATCCCCGAGGGCCGCACGAGCGCCCGTACCACCAACAAGCCGGAGGAACCGGTCAGCGTGGACTGATCTTCCCCATCAATCTCACCGCAGGTGACGGAGCGATCCTGCACTACAAAAGCCGCTGCACAGTTGTTACGCTGTGCAGCGGCTTTCTGTTTGCTCTTTACTTCAGCACGATCTCATCGTTCTCAGCATCCACGGTCAGGGTGGAGCCGGAAACAAGGGTGCCGTCGATGATCTTTTCAGCGGCGGGGTCTTCCACAGCCTTGCGGATCGTGCGGCGCAGGTCGCGGGCACCAAACTTGCCGCCCTGGCTCTTGTGCACCAGCGCTGCCAGTGCCGCCGGGGTATAGCTGTAGGCAATGCCCTTGGCCTCCATGCTGGGCTTGTACTCGTCCAGCATCAGGGCGGCAATGCCCTGCAGGGTCTCCTCGCTCAGCGGCTTGAAGGTGATGACCTCATCCACGCGGCCCAGAAACTCCGGGCGGAGGAACTGGCTCAGCGCCTTGCGGCTCTTCTCCTCGTTCCGCTCCTCCTCGCTGCGGTTGAAGCCCAGACTTGCGGTGGTCTGGTCGCTGCTGCCCGCATTGGAGGTCATGCAGATGACGGTGTTGGAGAAATCCACGGTGCGGCCCTGGGCATCATTGATCTTGCCCTCGTCCAGGATCTGCAGCAGGATATTCATCACATCGGGGTGGGCCTTTTCGATCTCATCGAACAGCACCACGCTGTACGGGCGGCGGCGGACCTTTTCGGTCAGCTGACCCGCCTCCTCGTAGCCCACATAGCCCGGAGGGGAACCGATCATGCGGGACACGGCGTACTTCTCCATATACTCGCTCATATCCAGCCGGATCAGGGGGTCGGGGCCGTCAAAGAGCTGGTTTGCCAGCTGCTTCACCAGCTCCGTCTTGCCCACGCCGGTGGGGCCCACAAAGATGAAGCTGGCCGGACGGCGGCGGCCCGAAAGGTCGGCGCGGCTGCGCTTGACCGCCTGCGCCACCAGATGCACGGCATCGTCCTGACCGATGATCTTCTTTTTCAGCTCGGTCTCAAGGCTGGCGAGCTTTGCATACTCGGTCTCCCGAATCTTCACCGCCGGGATGCCCGTCCACAGCTCAATGACCTTGGCCACATCGTCCATGGTCACCTGGATCTCCCCGGCTGCAGCCTGCTTGGCGGGCAATTCCCGCTCCAGCTGTGCCATCCGGGTCTTGCGCTCTGCCACACGCTCGTAGTCGATGGGCTCGTTCACATCGGCATTTTCCATATCGGCCTCTTCCTGCTTGAGGGCCTCCAGTTCCTTCTGCATGGTCAGGTATTCGGAGATGACCGGGTGGGCCAGATTGCAGCAGGCACAGGCCTCGTCCAGCAGGTCGATGGCCTTGTCGGGCAGGTAGCGGTCGGTGATATACCGCTCGCTCAGGGTCACGGTGGCGTTCAGCACATCGGCGGGCACCTGCACATGGTGGTGCTCCTCGTAGTAGTGCTTGATGCCGCCCATCACGGCCAGCGTATCAGCAACGCTGGGTTCCTCCACCCGCACAGGCTGGAACCGGCGCTCCAGCGCCTGGTCCTTCTCGATATACTTGCGGTACTCGTTGAAGGTGGTGGCACCGATGACCTGGATCTCGCCGCGGGAGAGGGCGGGCTTCAGGATGTTGCCCGCATTCATGGCACCCTCGCTCTCACCGGCAGAGGTAATGGTGTGGATCTCGTCAATGAACAGGATGACGTTGCCCGCCGCCTTGACCTCGCTCAGCAGACCCTTGACCCGCTGCTCGAACTGGCCGCGGAACTGGGTGCCTGCCACAAGGCTGGTCAGGTCAAGCAGGAAAATCTCCTTATCCTGCAGCCCTGCCGGCACCTGCCCCTTGGCAATGCGCTCGGCAATGCCCTCGGCAATGGCGGTCTTGCCAACGCCCGCCTCACCAATGAGGCAGGGGTTGTTCTTCTGGCGGCGGCTCAGGATCTGGATGGTGCGGTAGATCTCCCGGTCGCGCCCGATGATATCATCCAGCTTCCCCTCCCGGGCTTTGCGGGTCAGGTTCTCGCAGTAGGTATCCAGAAACTTGCGGCGGGGCGGCTTTTTGTCGTTTTTGCCCGCCTTCTTCTCGTTTTTCCCGTTCTGGGCACTGCCGTTCACTCCCAGCGGGAAGGTGGCACTGGAGCCGGGCACAAGGTCGCCGTCCTCCTCGCTCTGGTCCGGCTGGCCCATACCCATCATCATGGAGAAGGGGTTCATGCTGCTCATGTCCCCCATCTCCTGCATCATGTTTTCCATCCGGTCTTCCATGGCATCCATGTCCTCATCAGACATGCCGAACTGCTTCATCAGATCATCGACCGGCTTGATGTGCATCTCCCGGGCACAGTGCAGGCAGTACCCCTCGTTTTTCATCTGGCCATTTTCCATCCGCTGGACAAAAATAATGGCAGGCCGCTTCTGGCATCGAATGCAGACCATTGTTCCTCCTTTTCCCTCCCCGCTCAGACAAACGGGTTGAACACATTGAATACTTTATAGTAAAGGCTGCCGCTCATCACCGTGTCGTTGAGCATGGTGAGGTTGCCGCCGGTGATCACAATGAGCGCCCAGACCACGCAGAGCACCAGATAGATGTCCACAAGGCTGGCAATGCCGCCCACGCCCCAGCCCAGCCAGTGGTTCACTGCACCGATCACGGGCAGCTTGTTCACCAGCCCCAGCACTGTGACCAGCAGGCTGACCAGCATCCGCAGCAGGGCAAACGCCACAAAGAACAGCACCAGCGAGATCACCGGGGTCAGCAGCGGAGCCAGCACCTTCTGGACGATGGTATCCGCCAGCACAATGGCGTTGTCATTGAGGACGGCAGAGATGGAGCGCTCGCAGGCATCCACGATGGATGACCGGAACGCCTCGGGCAGAAAGCCCGCGTACCGCTGGGCAATGCCATCCAGACTGACGGCTCCCCCGGCGGCGATATTGGCAGCGATCTGGTCCCGGAAGCTTCCGGCGAGGAAGCGCTCGAACACCTGCCCGGCTGCCCAGCCCGAAAAGGCCCTGGCACCGAACAGACTGACAAGGCTGCCCGTCAGCTGCACCACCGAGGCCAGAAAGCCTTTGTGGGCATACCGGACGGCCAGCACCAGCCAGACCACCGTACATAGGATATCAAAAATAAATGACGGATTCTTGAACATACGTTTAACCTTATTCCGAACTGGCTCACCCTCTCAGTCACGACTGCCGTCGTGCCAGCTCCCCCAAAGGGGGAGCCAACGCTTCTGACAGGGGAAGCCACAAAATAAATTGCACTCTTTTTCCTCAAAGCCGCAATTACCTCTCCCTTTGGGAGAGGTGGCAATGCGCAAGCATTGACGGAGAGGGCTATTCAGCGGGTGCTTCCAACTTCTGCACCGTGTTGCCGCTGAACAGCAGCAGATCCTTGCTGTTGGCCAGCAATGCCTGCGGGCTGGTGTCAAGGTTCTGGCTCCACTGCTGGGTGCCGGATGCATCAAAGCACTCCACGGCGTTATCGGCCAGCAGATAGAACAGGTTCCCCGCCCGGACAATGGAATTGGCCGCCGGGACAGCGGCGCTGAACTGGACATTCAGGTTTTTGTCCAGCGTCACAGCCTGAGAGACCTGCCCCGATGCCAGCAGCAGAGCCACATTGCCTGCCGCGTCCACAGAAACATCCTTCAGCTCCGTGCCCGCAAAATCATAGACCGCACGCTCGCCGCCGCCCGCATTGTAGAGCACAGCCCTGGTATCGTAGACAGCCAGGATCGTGGAAGCAGAGGTCCACCCCAGCCACTGGGGCACACCGCCCTGATTCACCAGACTGACGGGATCGCCCGATGCCAGATTGATGAGGTAGAGGTTGGTCATCACCTGTCCCCCGCTGACGGTGACGGCTGCCGCCGCCAGCTTCCGGCTGTCGGGGGAAAAGGCCATCCGCAGGGGGGTGCCGTCGTTGGAGGTCATGCTCCAGCTGAGCTGCTGCTCCATGGAGGGGCTGTATACCAGCAGCTTCGCCATGCTGGTCTGGTCCTCCGTGACCACGGCCAGCGTGCCGTTGTCCGACATGGCGCAGAGGAAAATGCTGTTTTCCAGCTGCTTGGTGTAGAGGTTCTGGGTGCGGCTCTCCACCCGCAGCTCGTTTCCGGAGCGGTTGTAGAGGACAAAGCGGGTCTTGCCCGCGGCCAGCGCCGGGCGGGCATAGCCGCTCTGGATGCTGTTCAGCTTTTTGCCGGTGCGCGACCAGACCACACAGCCCTCGTCCCCCAGCTCCACAAAGCTGCCGGTCAGGGGGGCCATCTGTTCCAGCTCGGCCACACCGGTCTGCTGGGGCCAGCCGGAGCCGGTCAGCAGGGCAATGCGGGCCGTATCGGTCAGGTCCTTCAGGGCCGCCACCGAGCTGCCCGCGATGCCGGTGGCAAACAGCACCACCGCCGTCAGCAGCACCAGCAGCACCGCCGTGCGGCGGATGCGCCGGTTCCGCACACGCTGGCGGGCAGCTTCCAGATATTCGACCCGCCCTTCCGAAAGCGGCTCGTCACTCTCCGGACGGTTGCGATTTTTTCTCATAGATCGTAGTCCACCTTCTTCAAAAATAGCCCCTTCGCGGGCAGCGTCGGCCCGGCCTGGCTGCGGTCCCGGCTGGCAAGGATGCCGGGGATGGCATCGGGCTGCATCCGGCCCGCGCCCACCTCACACAGGGTGCCTGCCAGAATGCGCACCATGTTATAGAGGTAGCCGTCCGCTGTCACCTCAATGTCCACCTCGTCGCCCTTCCGGGTCACATGGCAGTCAGTGATGGTGCGCACGGTATCTCCGTGGGCAGCAGCAGAGGAACCCGCCGCGCACAGGGCCAGAAAATCGTGCTTTCCCACAAACTGTTCCGCCGCCCTCTGCATGGCATCCACATCCAGCCGCCGGGGCACCCGGGTGTAATATTTTTCATCAAAAGGCGAATCGATGGGGTGGTTGTGGATGCGGTACAGGTAGGTCTTGGTATGGGCGGCATAGCGGGCGTGGAACTCCTCCGGCACCACCCGGGCGCACAGCACCCGGATATCCGGGGGCAGGTGCTGATTGATGGCCAGCGGCAGCTTTTCGGGGGGGATACGGGTCTCCGCATGGAAGTTCAGCGCAAAGCCCAGCGCGTGGACCCCGGCATCGGTGCGGCTGCACCCCTTGATATCGGGGCGGCTGTGGAGCACCGCTTCCAGCCCATCCTGAAAGGTCTGGGCCACGCTCCGCCCGTTGGGCTGCACCTGAAAGCCGCAGTAGTTGGTGCCGTCGTAGGCTAAAATGAGTAGATAGTTCATAAAAGTTCTTCGCAAACCATTCACGGCCTCACCCTCTCCGTCATTGCTTCACAATGCCACCTCTCCCAAAGTGAGAGGCCTTGGCAGTCCACACAACGTTTCCCTTTTTGCCAAGGGCTCCCCCTTTGGGGGAGCTGGCAAAGCCGCTAGGCTTTGACTGAGAGGGTGAGGAAGTTCATCTTAAAAATTCGGGAACACCAGTCTCGAGCTCAGGATCACCATAAAGCAGACGATGCACACCGCCAGATCGATATAATCCTGCCGGGTGCAGCGCAGCACCTTCAGGCGGGTGCGGCCATCACCGCCGCGGTAGCAGCGGCACTCCATGGCCATGGCCAGCTCATCGGCGCGGCGGAAGGCCGAGATGAACAACGGGATGAGCACCGGCACCAGCGCCTTGACGCGCTCCATCATGGAACCGTTGTCCAGCATGGCACCGCGGGCTTTCTGGGCGTTCATGATCTTGTCGGTCTCTTCGATCAGGGTCGGGATAAACCGCAGGGCAATGCTCATCATCATAGCCAGCTCATGCACCGGGAAGTGCAGCCTGCCCAAAGGCTTGAGCAGCTGCTCGATGGCATCTGTCAGCACGATAGGGCTGGTGGTATAGGTCAGCAGGCTGGTGCCCGCGATCAGTGCCATCACGCGCACCGCCATCAGGATGGCATAGCGCAGGCCCTCGGCGTAGATGTTCAGCACCCAGAAGTGCACCAGCGGCTCGCCCTCGCCCGAAACAAAGAAGAGGTTGAGCACCGCGGTAAAGAGGATGATGGGCAAAATGGGCTTCAGGCTCTTGGTGATGAGTTTGAAGGGGATCTTCGCCACGCCGTACATGGCCACAAGGAATACAAGGGACAGCGTCAGGCCCAGCGGATTGGACGCGGCAAACAGCAGGATGATGTAGACGATGGTCAGCACCAGCTTCATGCGGGGGTCAAACTTATGCACAAGGCTGTCGCCCGGGAAGTGCTGGCCGATGGTGATATCTCTCAGCATGTGGCAGCGCCTCCCTTCTTTGCATCCACACGGGGCAGCACAAGGCTTTCGCCTGCGTCCCGGCGCTTCTTGGCTTCCAAAATCATCTTGACGGCATAGGGCACGGTGTAAACGTCCGCCGGGACATCCACACCCATCTCCCGCAGCTTGAGGAAGATCTTTGTGACCTGCGGCACGCTCAGGCCCAGCGCCAGCAGCTCGGGCGCACGGGCGAACACGTTCTCCACGGTGTCATACATGGCGATCTTCTTGTTGCTCATCACCAGCACACGGTCGGCGTACTTGGCAATATCCTCCATGCTGTGGGAGACCAGCAGCACGGTGGTGCCGGTCTTTTTGTGGTACTCCTTGACCTCAGACAGGATCTCGTCCCGGCCCTCGGGGTCCAGCCCGGCGGCAGGCTCATCCAGCACCAGAATGCGGGGCTTCATGGCCATCACACCCGCCACGGCCACCCGGCGCTTCTGGCCGCCGGACAGCTCAAAGGGACTGCGCTGCAACAGCGCCTCATCCAGGCCGACAAAGTCCGCTGCTTCATGCACCCGCCTGTCGATCTCGGCCTCGTCCAGCCCCATGTTTCTGGGGCCAAAAGCGATATCCTTATAGCAAGTCTCCTCAAACAGCTGGTACTCCGGGTACTGGAACACCAGACCGGTGAGGAAACGGAATTCCCGGATCTTTTCCGGCTCGGCCCACAGGTCACGGCCATCGATGATGATGTGGCCGCTGGTGGGCTTGTTCAGGCCGTTCATGTGGGTGATGAGGGTGCTCTTGCCGGAGCCGGTGGCACCGATGATGCCCACAAAATCTCCCTCTTCCACCTCAAAGCTCACGTCATCCAGCGCGGTGACGGCATTGGGCATTCCCGGGTTATAGACATAACTCAGGTGATCTACTTTGATAATGCTTCCCATCTTCCGTCCCCTCCCTTACTTCAAAAGCTCATACAGAGCCTGTGCGCACGCGCCGGTGTCGATGATGCCCTCGGGCATGGGGATGCCGGCCTTGACCAGCTCATCCCGCAGCTCGGCAGCCTGCGGCACATCCAGCCGCAGGGCGCGCACCTTTTCGGTCTGGCTGAATACCTCTTTCGGGGTTCCTTCCATGACCACATTGCCCTTGCTCATCACCAGCACGCGGTCGGCCTGAGCAGCTTCTTCCATATAGTGGGTGATGGACACCACCGTGATGCCCATGTTCTTGTTCAGATGGTGGATGGTCTGCATCACCTGCTCCCGGCCCCGGGGATCAAGCATGGCGGTGGCCTCGTCCAGGATCAGACAGTCGGGCCGCATGGCGACCACGCCCGCAATGGCAACGCGCTGCTTCTGGCCGCCGGACAGGTTGTGGGGTGCACGCTCCCGGTACTCGTAGATGCCCGCCATCTTCATCGCTTCATCCACACGGCGGCGCATCTCCTCCGGCGGCACGCCCAGATTTTCCAGCGCAAAGGCGACATCTTCCTCCACCACGGTGGCAACGATCTGGTTGTCCGGGCTCTGGAACACCATGCCCACGGTCTGGCGGATATCGTAGATCTTGTCCTCGTCTTTGGTGTCCATCCCCTCCACCAGCACAGTGCCGCTCTCCGGCAGGAGGATGGCATTGAAGTGCTTGGCCAGTGTGGATTTTCCACAGCCGTTGGCACCCAGCACTGCCACAAATTCGCCCCGCTTCACCTCAGCCGACACGCCGTTCAGGGCGTAGTCCGGCTGTTCCGGGTCATAGCGAAACTTCAGATCTTTCGCAGTTAAAATCGTTTCTTCCATAGGTTTTCTCTTTCCGGTGGTGCGCCCTTCTCAAAAGGGCTGTACCCCATTCTTGGTTCTTCTTCATTTTTTCAGAATGGCTGCCGTCAGGACACTCCCCCAGTCTGCTTCGCAGACAGCCCCCTCTGAGATGGGGCCTCTGGCGCAACCGAGAAGTTTTCCGGCAAACGGTCAACGTTCCCGCCATGCCAAAGGCTCCCTCCCCGAGGGAGCTGGCACGGCGACAGCCGTGACTGAGGGAGTTCATTCTTCCCAAATGGCCGTTGCGCCGCAGGGCACAACGCCGCCGGTGGCGGAAACGGGCAGGCCGATCTCATCACAGCTGGTCTTGCCGCCAAAGCGTGGCACCAGCGTGGTCTTGAGCATATACTCCATGACCGCGGGGGACAGGCCGGTGGTATAGCTGTTGACCGCAAAGAAGAGAGGCGTATCGCTCAGCACTTCCTCGCACTGGCTGATGAGCTCGTAGATGCAGTCCTCCAGCTTCCAGATCTCGCCGCCGGGGCCGCGGCCGTAGCTGGGCGGGTCCATGATGATACCATCGTAGGTGTTGCCCCGGCGCTTTTCCCGGGCCACGAACTTGGCGCAGTCGTCCACCAGCCAGCGGATGGGCCGGTCCGCCAGACCGCTGGCCACGGCGTTGTCCTTGCCCCACGCCACGATGCCCTTGGAAGCATCCACATGGCAGACGGCAGCACCCGCAGCGGCACAGGCCAGCGTTGCGCCGCCGGTGTAGCCAAACAGGTTCAGCACCTTGACAGGGCGGCCTGCCGCACGGATCTTTCTGGCGTACCAGGCCCAGTTGACAGCCTGCTCCGGGAACACGCCGGTGTGCTTGAAGCCGGTGGGGCTGACGATGAGGGTCAGCTTGTCCTCGCCCTCACCGCAGGAGATCTTCCACTTCTCAGGCAGACGGCGGCGGTACTCCCACTCGCCGCCGCCCTGATTGGAGCGGTGGTAGATGGCATCGGCCTTGGCCCAGAGCGGGCTCTGTTTCTCGGTTTTCCACACCACCTGCGGATCGGGCCGGATGAGGATGGTCTCCCCCCAGCGCTCCAGGCGGTTGCCATCGGTGGCATCCAGCAGCTCATAATCTTTCCAACTATCTGCAGGGCGCATAAGCGTCCTCCTTTCTCTCTTCAAACGGCTCAGAACAGGCTCTGCTGGCCGTTGTCCTCCGGGCTTCCGGTCTCGGGGGCTTTCAGGCCCAGGTGCTCATAGGCAAGGCGGGTGGCACAGCGGCCCCGGGGGGTGCGGGTCAAAAAGCCCATCTGCATCAGGTAGGGCTCACACAGGTCCTCCAGCGTCACGGCCTCCTCGCCCAGCGCCGCCGCCAGCGTTTCCAGGCCCACAGGGCCGCCGTTGTACATCTCAATGATGGCGCGGAGCAGGCTGCGGTCCAGCTCGTCCAGACCCAGCGCGTCCACGTCCATCCGTTTCAGGCTCATCAGAGAAACATCCCGGTCGATGATGCCATCCCCCAGCACGGTGGCAAAGTCGCGGACACGCTTCAAGAAGCGGTTTGCCACGCGGGGGGTGCCCCGGCTGCATTTGGCCAGCTCGTAAGCGCCCTCCGGGGTGATGGGCTGGTCGAGGATGCCCGCCGAGCGCTGGATGATCCGGCTCAGCTCATCGGGGCTGTACAGCTCCAGCTTGAGCAGCACACCAAAGCGATCCCGCAGGGGGCCGGTGATCTGGCCCGCACGGGTGGTAGCGCCCACCAGCGTGAAGCGGGGCAGGTTGATCCGGATGCTCTGGGCGCTGGGGCCCTTGCCGATCATAATATCCAGCGCGTAATCCTCCAGCGCCGGGTAGAGCACCTCCTCCACCTGCCGGGACAGGCGGTGGATCTCATCAATGAAGAGCACATCGCCCTCCTGCAGATTGGTCAGCAGGGCGGCAAGGTCGCCGGGCTTCTCAATGGCCGGGCCGCTGGTGATGCGGATCTGCACCCCCATCTCGTTGGCGATGATGCCCGCCAGCGTGGTCTTGCCCAGGCCCGGGGGGCCATAGAGCAGGATGTGATCCATAGGCTCGCCGCGCCGCTTGGCGGCTTCCAGATAGATTTTCAGGTTCTGTTTGACCTTGTCCTGTCCGATGTAGTCCTCCAGATGCTGCGGGCGAAGGCTGTTTTCCTCGTTGTCCGCCGCCGTTAAGCCGGGCTGCATCATTTTTGCGCCATAGAGCGCGGTTTCGTCCTGCATGGATTACCTCCTGCCTGCCATGCCCCGCAGGGCCAGCTTGATGATCTCTTCCACGGAAAGGCTTGCGTCGATCTTGGAAACGGCCAGGGCTGCTTCGCTCTGGCTGTACCCCAGCGAGACCAGCGCCGCAATGGCCTGCCCGGCTCCCTGTGCGGCGGGGGCGGCAGTGGCCGCGCCCACATCCTCGAGGTTGATGCCATCCACAAAGCCCTTTGCTACCTTATCCTTCAGCTCCAGCACGATGCGCTGGGCCAGCTTGGGGCCCACGCCGGATGCTGCCTTGAACGCCTTGTGGTCGCCCGCCGAGATCGCCAGCGCCACCCGGTCAGGCTCCATGACACTGAGAATGGCAAGGCCCACCTTGGGGCCCACACCGGAAACGGCGGTCAGCAGCTCAAAGCAGCTCTGCTGCTCCTCAGTGGCAAAGCCATACAGGCTGATGTCATTTTCGGTCACGCTCATCACGGTGTAAAGGGTGGCTTCCCGGCCCACCCCGGGCAGTGCGCCCGCAACGCTGGTCGGGCACTGCACATAGTAGCCCACCCCGCCGCAGCTCACCACCACAGCGTTCAGGGTCTTTTTGATGATTTTTCCGGATAGACTGTAAATCATAGTTTTCCTCCAGCAGCCTTCCCCTCTCAGTCTCGCATTCGCTCGCCAGCTCCCCCAAAGGGGGAGCCAAAGCATCGAATTGGGCAGCTGCTACTGTACTCATCCACTGATACCAAAAGCCGCGATTGCCTCTCCCTTCGGGAGAGGTGGCAATGCGCAGCATTGACGGAGAGGGCTCAAATCGGCCCAACGCCCCTTCTTGCAAAGCGGTTCAGCTGGTTGCCGTTGGTATGGCAAAAGGTGATAGCCATGGCCAGTGCATCGGCGGTATCATCGGGCTTTGGCACAGCGGGCAGATGCAGCAGGATGCGGGTCATCTCCTGCACCTGCTTTTTCACGGCCTTGCCGTAGCCGGTAACAGCCTGTTTCACCTGCATGGGGGTATACTCGTAGATGGGGATGCCCGCCTGCGCCGCCGCCAGCAGGATGACCCCGCGGGCCTCGGCCACGCCGATCACGGTGGTCTGGTTGTGCTGGTAGAACAGCTTTTCGATGGCAAGCACCTCAGGCTGTGTCCGCTCGATGACCTCCCGGATGCCGGTGTAGACCTCGTCCAGCCGCTGCTCAAACGGCACCCCGGCATCGGTGCACACGGCCCCGAAATCCACCGGTGCAAACCGGTTGCCCGCATAGTCCAAAACGCCCCAGCCCACGATGGCGTAACCCGGGTCGATGCCCAAAACTCTCATTCTGCGATACCTTTCCTATTATAATCAATGTATTATACCACAAACCGGCGTTCAGGGCAACGGAAATGCCTTATGGCGGTTTACAAAATGTGCGCTGGGCGGCTGATTTTCCATTCCCGGCAAACCAGACTTCAAAAAGTTTGCAGAATTTTCAAAAAAGGGCTTGCTTTTTGCCCGGCGGTATGATATCATAATCAAGCTGATTGCGGCACAAACAGAATATGGACGGTTAGCTCAGCTGGTAGAGCATCTGCTTGACGTGCAGGAGGTCACAGGTTCGAGTCCTGTACCGTCCACCATACAGTTCGTACTCGAACCCGATTCTCTATGAGAAAGGGTTCGGGTACGTTTTTTGTTTACAGGAGGTTTTGAGAAAGGGCTACTCGGCCCATAAGCCGGAATGTGAAAGGATGAGAAGATGACCTTTTTAGAAACAAATCGGCTCAGACTAAGAAATGTAAGTCCTAAAGATGCGATTCAGATGGTTGATTATCGAAATAACGAGCGATGCTCGAAATATCAACGAGGCCAGACGAAAGATTATAAGGATATTGTTACTTTGATCGAGCGTAATAAAGACAATGCCCTGAATATCGCATCGCCGACTATGATTAGTGTTGCATTAAGAGAAACGGATGTCATGATTGGCGAAATCGTCGTTATGCCTAACGAGGGCACAATTTCTTTAGGGTACACATTTTCTTATAAAGTTCACCGAAACGGTTACGCCTATGAAGCCTTGTCCTCTTTAATTGAGTATTTACACAAGCACTATCCTCAGTGGGATTTTATCTGTTTTACTGAAAGAGAGAACATTCCAAGTATGAGCCTTTTGAAGAAGCTGGGATATACGAATTTGGGTTATCTGCCGTCAAAGAATTCTCAAGTATTTGGAAAGTGGCTTCGCCAGGACACATTAGAAGAAATCACAAGTGCGGTTCGATAACTCCTGGTTTGTCGCAACCTCAACAGCAGGGTTTGGGGCACCGCACGCCCCAACAAGAAGCTGTCCCAAAGGGGCAAGAATTTTCGAGAATTGAAAATTTGTGGCCACGGGACGATTCTTGCTCTCACCGTCAGAATCATCCGCCTTGCACTCGTAGTCATTTTGTGATACAATTATCCCGATAGGAGGTGTCTCGTATGATGCAGACATTCGTTCGCCCTTCCCGGGATCTGCGCAACCATTACGCCGAAATTTCGGAGATGCTCAAAGACCACGACCATGTGATCATCACGAATCATGGCCGTGGAGAATCAGTTCTCATCAACATTGAGGACTACGCCAAGTACGAAGAGTTTTTGCACCAGCGATATGTTGCCAAGGCACTTGCCAAGGCAAAGCAGCAGGCGGCAGACCCCGACACGCAGTGGGCAGACCACGAGAGCGTATGGGAGACGCTAGGCAAGCAGTATGACGTATAAAATTAAATATCTGCCCCTTGCTGTGCAAGATTTGAACGAGATCGCCCGGTATCTGTCTGGCTTTTACCCTAAAACGGCCCGCCGCGTACTGAAAGAGCTGCGGGAGAAGATCACAAAATTAGGCGATACTCCAAAAATGTGCGAGGTCTACCGCCTTGACCCTGCTTATCGCAGGATGGTCGTTGACCAGTATCTGGTATTCTACTGCGTCAACGATGAAAACAAGATTGTGGAGATTCACCGTGTGCTGCGAGGTGCTTGGAATCTGCCGCAGTATCTGGAATAAATTCAGGTTCGAGTGCTGTGGACAATGCTCCACTCGTGAAAAAGAACCATCGACTTCGGTCGGTGGTTCTTTTTGTTTTGCTGGCGCTTTGCGGAATGGCGTGGTATACTCAGCTTGGTTCAACAACTCGGAATTTGGAGGTACACGATGATAATAAAAATTGTTACAATTTCACTGATGGCAGTGTTCTACATCTGCTATTTTGCAAAGCTGATTAGTCAGAAAAAGCAAGGCATAAAGACAGACCAATTAGGAAAAGGAAAAGAGGGATTTGTCAAATTTATAGAAGTAGCTCTTAAAATAATCACATATTTGCTTCCTGTAATACAGATTATCAGTATTGTGTTTTATTCGGGAACAGCACATATTGTGTTGCAATTTACAGGAGTTGTAATAACAATGTTCGGTGTACTTGCTTTTATTGTTTCTGTTACACAGATGAAGGAGAATTGGAGAGCAGGTGTGCAAAAAGAAGAAAAGACCAATTTGGTAACAACAGGCATCTATTCTATTAGCAGAAATCCTGCATTTTTGGGTTTTGATTTAATGTATATAGGAATATTGTTTTCGTTCTTTAACTGGTTCCTTTGCTTTGCCACAGGTTTTGCAGTGGTATTTTTTCATTTACAGATAGTCAATGTAGAGGAAGATTTTTTGATAGAAGCATTCGGAAATGAGTACCTGCAATACAAATCAAAAGTATGCCGATATTTAGGAAGAAAAAGATAAATTACTATTTGCCGTACACGTTCCCGGCAGGGTTTGGAGTGGGACCGCATTTGCGAAGCGCAGCGGAGCAATGAAAGCCCCAATGGGGCTTTTAAGCGGCAGTGCGGTCTGCGACAGCAGATGGAGGGGCGTTGCCCCGACAAGCACGCCCAACAAGAGCACTTCAGAAACTCGCAGGAGCTTGAGAAGTGAAGTCCCGGAAGGCCCCTGTTCCACCCGGGGACAAGAACCATCGACTTCGGTCGGTGGTTCTTTTTGTTTTGCTGGCGCTTTGCGGGATGGTGTGGTATACTCAGCTCAACAAATCAAACTCTGGAGAATGACTATGCAAAAGATTCGCACTGCCACCTTTGAAGATCTGGATGCCATTGCCGCCGTGGAGGCGGCCTGCTTTCCGGCTGCGGAGGCGGCCACAAAAGAAGAATTTGCCGGGCGGCTGGCCCATTACGCCGACCACTTCTGGCTGCTGTTCGAGGACGAAAAGCTCGTCTCCTTTGTGGACGGCTTTGTGACCGATACCCCCGACCTGACAGACGAGATGTACGCCGACGCTTCCCTGCACGATGCCCATGGGGCGTGGCAGATGATCTTTGGGGTGAACACCCTGCCCGAATACCGGAAGCAGGGCCTGGCCGGGCAGCTGCTCCGCCGGGCCATCGCCGATGCAAAGGCTCAGGGCCGCAGGGGGCTGGTGCTCACCTGCAAGGACAGGCTCGTGCACTATTACGCCGGCTTCGGCTTTGTCAGCGAAGGCGTTTCCGGCTCCACCCACGGCGGCGTGGTGTGGTACCAGATGCGGCTGACCTTCTGAACTTCCTACAAAAGCAGCGCCCCCGCCTGCCGGAAACACCGGTGAGCGGAGGCGCTTTGCATTTGCTGGGAGGATATGGTCTACCTGCACCACTGGGCAAACTCTGCGTCTGTGCACTTGACGTAGTGGCTGCCCGCAACATGGTGGCTGGTACCCAGGCTGTAATCGATGCCGGAGGCGGCGTAATCGTAGGTCTCGGCCACGCGGCGCTTTTCCACAACGGGGTTGGGCAGCGGGATGGCCGACAGCAGGCTCCGGGTGTAGGGGTGGATGGGATGCTCAAAAATCTCCTCGGTGGTACCGGTCTCCAGCAGGTGGCCCAGATGGAGCACCCCGATGCGGTCAGAGATATACTTGACCATGGAAAGGTCATGGGCAATGAAGAGGTAGGCCGTGCCGGTCTCCTGCTGGATATCCTTCATCAGGTTGACCACCTGCGCCTGAATGGACACATCCAGTGCCGAGATGCACTCATCGGCAATGATGAGCTTGGGGTTCATGATCAGGGCGCGGGCGATGCCCACGCGCTGGCGCTGGCCGCCCGAGAACTGATGGGGGTAGCGCTCGGCGTGCTCCGGGGCAAGGCCCACCTTGGCCAGAATTTTTTCCACCTTCTCCCGGCGCTCCGCCGGGGTCTTGTACATGTGGTGGATGTCCAATCCCTCGCCGATGATGTCCTCCACCTTTTTGCGGGGGTTCAGGCTGGCCATGGGGTCCTGGAAGATCATCTGCATCTGGGTGCGCAGGGTGTTGTTCTGTGCGTGACTCAGGTGCCCGCTGATGTCCTGCCCGTCAAAGGTGATCTTGCCTGCGGTGGGGTCGTACAGCCGGATGATGCTCCGGCCGATGGTGGACTTGCCGGAGCCGGACTCGCCCACCAGACCATAGGTCTCGCCGGGGTAGATCTCAAAGCTCACGTCGTCCACAGCCTTAACGGTGAAGTTCTTGTTCACCTTGAAATACTGTTTCAGGCCCTCTACTTTCAGAAGCGGGGTCGCGCTCTGTGCAGCCATTTATTCCGCCTCCTTGATCTTTTCTGCATCCGCTTTCATGCGGCTGATGCGCTGGGCCAGCTCCGGCGGCATTTCCACCTTGGGGGCCCGGGGGTCCAGCAGCCAGGTGGCCGCATAGTGGGTCTCGCTGATCTTGAACATGGGAGGATCGACTTCATCATCAATGTGCAGGGCAAAGCGGTTGCGGGGTGCAAAGGCATCGCCCGGCTTCTCATGCAGCAGGTTCGGCGGAGAGCCCGGGATGGTGTACAGACGGTCATCGGCGGTGTCCAGATCGGGCATGGCCGACAGCAGGCCCCAGGTGTAGGGATGCTTGGGGTCGTAGAAGATCTCGTCAATGGTGCCGGTCTCCACGATCTTGCCTGCGTACATGACATCCACATAGTCGGCCACCTTTGCCACAACGCCCAGGTCATGGGTGATGTAGATGACCGAGATGCCGCGCTCCTTCTGGATGCTGCGGATCAGCTCCAGGATCTTGGCCTGGATCGTCACGTCCAGTGCCGTGGTGGGCTCATCGCAGATGAGCAGGTCGGGGTCGCAGGACAGGGCAATGGCAATGACCACGCGCTGGCGCATACCGCCGGACAGCTGGTGGGGGTAATTCTTCATCCGCTTTTCCGCATCGGTGATGCCCACCTCCTCCAGCAGCTCCAGTGCCTTTTTGTAGGCCTCGGCCTTGGGCATCTTGAAGTGCCAGAGCATTCCCTCCATGATCTGCTTGCCGATGGTCATGGTGGGGTCAAGGCTGGTCATGGGGTCCTGGAACACCATGGCGATGCGCTTGCCATTGATGTGGCGGCGGATCCACTTTTTGTCCTTCTGCAGCAGGTCCACCGTCTCGGGAGAGCCGTCTGCATGGTGGTAGCTGAACTGGATGGAGCCGCTGTTCACGGTGGCGTTCTTGGCCAGAATGCCCATGGCGGCCTTCATGGTCACGGACTTGCCGGAGCCGGACTCGCCCACCAGTGCAACGGTCTCGCCCTTGTACAGGTCGATGTTCACACCCCGGATGGCGTGCACCGGGCCTGCGGTGGTCTTAAAAGTGATATCAAGGTCTCGCACCGACAAGACCTGTTCTTTTTTGTTCTCAGGCATGGGGTGTTCCTCCTTACATACTCTTCATCTTGGGGTCCAGGGCCTCGCGCAGACCATCGGCCACCAGATTGAAGCTGAGCATCAGCAGGCTCATCACCACAATGGGCGGAATGATCTGATAGGGGTGGGTGGTGAAGCTGTTGTACAACTCACTGATCAAAGAACCCAGCGAGCACTGGGGCACCGGGATGCCCAGACCCACAAAGGACAGGAATGCTTCGGTAAAGATGGCGGTGGGGATGCTGAACATGACCTGCGTGATGATGGGTCCGATGATGTTGGGCAGCACTTCCTTGAAGATGATGAAGAAGCTGCCTGCACCCAGCGTGCGGGAGGCCAGCACGAATTCCTGATCCTTCAGCTTGAGCATCTCGGCGCGGGCAATGCGGCTCATGCCCACCCACTCGGTCAGCATCAGGGCAAAGATGATGGTGACCATGCCGGGCTGCAGCACCAGCAGCAGCAGCGTAACGATGACCAGGCGGGGAATGCCGTTGGCCACCTCAAGGAAGCGCTGCATCACCATATCCACCCTGCCGCCAAAGTAGCCGGAGATCAGGCCATAGCTCATGCCGATGACCATATCGATGACAGCAGCGGCCACCGCGATGATCAGGGAGACACGGGCACCCTCCCAGGTGCGGGTCCAGATATCGCGGCCGTACAGGTCACTGCCGAACCAGTAGTAGACATCGTCCTTGCCCTTTTCCACATAGGCGTTGACGCTCTTGCTGCCGGTGGTGGTGCTCATCTTCTCGCTGCCATCCAGGATGCCGAGGCGCTCGATGCCCGGCACACGGGGAGCAAAGTTCTTCTGGCTCAGATCCTGGCCGGAGTAGGTATAGCTGTTCATGCCCGGGCCAAAAACGGCCAGCAGCACGATGACGACGATCAGGATCAGGCCCAGCACGGCGCTCCTCTTGCCGAAGAAGCGGAGGATAGCATCCTTCCAGAAGCTCTGGGCCGCAAAGTTGGTATCCACGGCGATCTCATCGTCGTTGTGCTTGAGGGCAAACTCTTTGTCCTCAAAGGTGTGCTCGGGATACAGGGAATCCACCGCGCTGACGATGGCATCCGCTGTGGATTCGCCGCCCAGGCGGATCGCTTTTTCTGCCATATCAGTCATCCCCCTTTGCCAGACGAATGCGCGGGTCGATGATGCCGTAGAGCAGGTCAACGACCAGCATGATGCCAATGTACATGGCGCTGTAAATAAAGCTCAGGCCAATGACCACGTTGTAATCGTTGGACTGGATGGCCGTGACCAGCAGGCTGCCCACGCCGGGAATGGCGAAGATCTTTTCCACCACCAGCGAGCCGGTCATCAGATCCACGATCAGGGGTGCCAGCACCGTGATGATGGGGATGAGGGCATTGCGCAGGGCATGGCGGAAGATCAGCGCCGGGCCGGAGATGCCCTTGCTCTCGGCCAGCAGCATGTAATCGGAATCAAGGACTTCGATCATCTCACTGCGGGTAAAGCGGGCAATGGAGGCCATGGTGAACATGGAAAGCGAGATGCTGGGCAGGACGCTGGAGCCAAAGACATCCTTGGCGGAGAACAGCATTGGGAACCAGCGGAGCTTGAAGCCAAAGGCATAGCTCAGGGCCAGTGCGAACACATAGGAAGGCACCGACACGCCGATGACCGAGATGATGGTGGCGATGGTATCAAAAATGGTATCCCGCTTGAGTGCGGCAATGATGCCCAACACCAGGCCCACAGCGGCACCCAGCGTCACAGCCATGCCGCCCACCTGAATGGAGATGGGCAGGCGGCTCTGGATGAGCTGGGAGATGGGTGTATTCTTGGAGATGTTATAGCTCACGCCAAGATCTCCGCGGAGCATGTTGCCCACATAGCGGAAGAACTGGATGTAGATGGGCTGATCCAGGCCGTACTTTGCGTACAGGGCAGCCCGCATATCGGGTGTCAGCTTTTCATCATTGAAGGGCGAACCGGGCATCAGCTGCATCAGGATAAACAGCACCAGCAAAATTGCCAGCAGTGTGAACAGCGAGGTCAGGATTCGCTTGAGCGTATATTTTTTCACGTCGGGTGGACCCCCTTTTCCTTCCGGGATCTCGCGGTCAGTCGTTCGTCTGCCGCGGACAGGCACAATGCCAAAAAGGCGCACAGTGGCTCTTTGCGGGCCACTGTGCGGCCTTGTTCAGCGATTCAGTTGTTTACTCGCTCTTGGTGGTGTTCTTGTACACACGGTTCAGAGCGCAGGGGTGATGCTCGACACCCTTGACGGCAGAGGAGATCATCTCGGCGTTGCACTGGCCGTACAGGGGGAAGATGACCGCCTGCTCCAGAACGATCTGCTCTGCCTCGTACAGGGCAGCCCAGCGGCCCTCGGGGTCGGTGCACAAATCACCAGTGGTGCACTCGTCAATGATGGCATCGTAGTCGGCATCGCTCCACAGACCGTAGTTGTTGGAGTTGCCGGTCACCCACATGCCCAGATAGGTCATGGGGTCAGCGTAGTCGGGGCCCCAGCGGGTCAGGCCCAGCTCAAAGGTGCCGTCCTGCATATCCTGCACGCGCTGCTTCTTGGGCTCCACGGTCAGGTTGATGGTCAGGCCCTCCAGCGTGGTCTCCAGCTGCTCCTTGACGACCTGAGCCACCTTCTGGGGTGCATCGTCGGCATCCACCACCATATCAAAGGTGAAGGTATCCTTACCCAGCTCAGCCTTGGCGGTCTCAAAGAACTCCTTGGCCTTCTCGGGGTCATAAGCGCAGTCATCTGCAAACTTGGTCTGGTCGGCGCTGAAATCGCTGCCGTCGGGGCCGGTTGCAAACTGTGCGGGAACAGCGGTGTATGCGGGGGTGGAGCCATCCTTCAGCACATCGCCGGTAATGGCATCCCGATCCAGCGCAAAGGTCATGGCCTTGCGGAGGTTCAGGTTTGCCAGATCAGGCACAGCGTCGATGTTGGGGCTGATGTACCACAGGTAACCGGCACCCACGCTGGTAAACTCGGGATCATCCTTGACCTGATCGACCTGCTCACCGTTCAGCAGGGTGATATCCAGCGTGCCGGTCTGATAGCTCATCAAAGCCTGCTGGCTGTCCTTGATGACCTGATAGGCCAGACCGTCCAGAGCGATCTTATCCGCATCATAGTAATCGGGGTTCTTTTCCATCGCAAAGGCGGTGGCGGCGGGCTGATAATCGGTCAGCACGAACGCGCCGTTGGACAGCACCGTTTCGGGGCTGGTGCCAAAGGTGTCAGCGCAGGTGTTGTAGAAGGCCTCGTTCACCGGGTAGAAGGTGGGGAAGTACATCAGGCTCAGGAAGTAGCTGACAGGAACGTTCAGCTGCACCTCCAGGGTCTTGTCATCCACAGCGGTCACGCCCAGGTCGGTAACAGGCTTTTCACCGGCAATGATCTCGGCGGCGTTGACCACCTGACCAATGTCGGACAGCATGTAGGAATACTCGGAAGCGGTGGCGGGGTCTACGGCGCGCTGCCAGCCAAACACAAAGTCAGCGGCAGTCACGGCCTCACCGTTGGACCACTTTGCATCGCGCAGGTGGAAGGTGTAGGTCTTGCCGTCCTCGCTGAGGTCATAAGTCTCCGCCATGGCGGGAACTGCTGCGCCGTCAGCATCCATCTGCATCAGGCCATCGGTGTAATCCGCGATGACCTCAAAGGAGGTGCCGTCGGTGGCTACCTGGGGGTCCAGAGACTGGACCTCGGTCTCCAGCATGATGTTCAGGGTGCCGCCCTGTGCGGTGCCAGCCGCAGCAGAGGAAGCGCCGCTGGCTGCAGAGGATGCAGCCGTGGAGCTGGAAGAGCCGCCGCAGGCTGTCAGAGCCAGCGCGGCAGAGGTGACACCGGCAGCTGCCAGGAAGCTGCGGCGCGAAATACGACGATCGAATTTCATATATGTTTTCCCCTCTCTTTAATGCTCTACACTGATAAAGCATCAATTTCTGAAAATGCACAAGGGGCTCTGCTCCCCCTCTGGAGCTTCTGCACACCCTTGTGCCATGGCCGCATTATACATCCATCTGTCGGCAAAGAAAAGACTTTTTGCCGAATTTGTTCTCCAAAAAGGCCCATTTCTCCCCTTTGTCCAACATCCCGCCGAAAATGGAAACTAATTTTTGTATAGTTTTTCTCCTGTGCTGTATTTTGTGCAAAGACAGTTCTTGCATTAAAGTCACAACTTGTATTCCCACAGAGTACATTTAACTTCGTTCACTTCATTTTATTAAGAGTTGAAATTGCTTCAGTCTATCGCAGTCCTCTTTGTCATTGCTTCGCAATGACACCTCTCCCAGCAGGAAAAGCAGGATAGGCGGTCTCATAAACCTGCACCCCTGCCCGGAGATCTGACACGACGCGCCCGAGAGACTCACAGACAAAAAAGGAGCCCGCTGTACGAACACAACGGGCTCCTCTTGGTTCTGATCTTACTTCGCGTACTCGATGGCGCGGCTCTCGCGGATGACGTTGACCTTGATCTGGCCGGGATAATCGAGGGTATCCTCGATCTTCTTGGCGATCTGGCGGGCCAGCAGGATGACCTGATCATCGCTGATGACATCGGGCTTGACCATGATGCGGACTTCGCGGCCGGCCTGAACGGCAAAGGCCTGCTCCACGCCCTCAAAGCTGGAAGAGATCTCCTCCAGATTTTCCAGACGCTTGACATAGCTCTCCACGTTCTCGCGGCGGGCACCGGGACGTGCGGCGCTGATGGCATCGCAGGCCTGAATGATAAAGGCCAGCGGGGTCTTGGGCTCCACATCGCCGTGGTGGGCCTCAATGGCATGGATGACCTGGGTGTTTTCCTTGTACTTGCGGCAGATATCCACACCGATCTGAACATGGCTGCCCTCGATCTCGTGGTCAAGGGCCTTGCCGATATCATGCAGCAGACCGGCACGGCGGGCCAGCGTGACGTTCACGCCCATCTCGCCTGCCAGCAGACCGGCCAGCCAGGCCACCTCCATGCTGTGGGTCAGAGCGTTCTGGCCAAAGCTGGTGCGGTACTTCAGGCGGCCGATGAGCTTGATGAGGTCGGGGTGCAGGCCGTGGATGCCAAGTTCCATCACGGCGCGCTCGCCCTCCCGCTTCATCTGCAGCTCAAGATCGTGGCGGCACTTCTCCACCGTCTCCTCAATGCGGGCGGGGTGGATGCGGCCATCACCGATCAGGCGCTCCAGCGTCATGCGGGCAACCTCGCGGCGGGTTTGGTCAAAGGAGGACAGGGTGATGGCCTCCGGGGTATCATCGATGATAAGATCCACGCCGGTGGCAGTTTCCAGCGCACGGATGTTGCGGCCCTCACGGCCAATGATACGGCCCTTCATCTCGTCGCTGGGCAGGGGCACCACGCTGACGGTGGTCTCGCTGCAGTGGTCAGCGGCGCAGCGGCTGATGGCCTGACCGATCATGTTGCGGGCGATGTTATCGCAGTTTTCCTTCAGGTCGGTCTCGTAGGCAGCCACACGGACAGCCTTCTCGTGGGTGAGCTCCTCGTCCACCTTGTGCAGCAGCACTTCGCGGGCATCCTCCTGGCTCAGGCCCGCCAGGGTTTCCAGGCGCTCCATCTCCTTGGCACGGATGGCATCCACCTCAGCCAGACGGCTGTCGGCCTCCTCGTGCTTTTTCTTGAGCTCTTCTTCCTTCTTTTCCAGGGCTTCGGTCTTGCGGTCCAGCGCATTTTCCTTCTGGTCAATGCGGTTCTCCTGGCGGCTGATCTCAGCACGGCGCTGCTTGATTTCCTTGTCGGCCTCTGCCTTCTGGGCATCGACCTCGGCTTTCAGGCGGAAGGCCTCGTCCTTGGCTTCCAGAACAGCTTCTTTTCGTTTTTGGTCAGCGGTCTTGATCGCTTCGTTCACCAGGCGGGTAGCCTCGGCTTCCGCGCTGCCGATCTGTGCCTCGGCGGTCTTTTTACGGTTGTTGTAACCAATAAAATAACCCGCGCCGGCAGCAACAGCAGCAACCACGACCACGATCAACAGAATGATCGGGGACATCGTGTTCACTCTCCTTACAATTAAAGTTCAAAATTAACTAAAATCTGGAGACGCTGCCGCGCAAGGCGTGGGTCAACAATACAAAATCAAGCTCTCAACAACAAAACAGACAACAGCACCGCACAAAAAGGGCATGTTTGCCCCTGCGGCCTGATGCAGCTTTTTTATCTACAAGGTTTTCATATAAAAACGGGCAGATGAAGCCCCATTGAACTTTGGTTGTGGAAGATCCCTGCACGCAGCGTCATGGATTCCATACTACTTCTTATATTACGAAACATTTGGTACAATGTCAAGTAAAGTGAAAGGAATTTTCTAAAAAAACAGCCATTATTCCAGATACATCCGCCGCAGCCGCATCAGGCGGGCGGGGGTCAGGCCGTATTCGGCTTCAAGATAGGCATCGGTGGTGCCATACTCTTTGCGGATGGTGTCCAACACAAAGGGAGCCGATTCCGGGTGGACACCGGCAATGCCCTGATAGAACTGCTTCTGTTCGGGATGCGCCTCGATCTCCTCGGCATGGGCGGCCCAGATCTTTTCCAGCTCCGGGCGGCGGCAGACATTGGTGCGGACAAAATCCTGACAGATCGTTTCATCGGAAGCACCCAGCGCCAGCAGGATGAGCATGGCCGCCACGCCGGTGCGGTCTTTCCCGCCGGAGCAGTGGAACAGGATCGGCGTTTCGCCCGCCTCCAGCGCCCGGAACAGCTCCTTGTAGGCCTTATTGCGGAAGATCATCTGCTGATACATGGCATCGGCGAGGTTATGCTCCTCATCCTTCTTGCCCTTGAGCAGCTTTTCAATGTCCCCGGGAGAAAAGGAGATCTCGCTTCCGTCCGGGTGGCAAAGCCCGCAGATGCGCACCAGCCGCGCGCCATCGGGCACATAGTCGGGCTGCTCCGCTGCCTCGGACTCGCTGCGCAGATCGAGGATGAGCCGCAGGCCCAGGCTGTCCAGCAGCTTGCGGTCAGCCGCCCCGGTCAGCAGTCCGGTGGGAATGCCGCGGTAGATCTGCCCCCACTTGACATGCTTACCCTCGTCGGCCTCGTAGCCGCCCAGCTCCCGGAAGTTGTTCCCGCCCGCAAAGGGCAGCTGGGTACCCGGAGCCGGGTGCTGCGGTGCTGCCTTGGGGGCGGCGCTGGACAGCACCGGGAAGTTGTAGAAGGGCTTTGCCGGGCGGCCCCGCCGGGGCGGCAGGGATGCCGCTCCCCCGATGACCTCCATCAGGTAGCCCCGCAGCAGGTCAAGATAGGCCGAGTTGTGGTCGCGCCGCTGCACCATCGAGACGCAGAGGGGCGGCAGATCTTCCAGCAGCACGTCCCGCACCCGGTCCAGCTCCCGCCGTGCCCCCGGCTCGTAGCGGGTCAGGCAGGTGCAGAGCTGCTCCTGAACCAGATAGTACGCCTGATAGAAGCTGGGGCCGATCTCCGCGTTGGGCGCAAAGCCCTCCCGGGCGCAGGCATCCCACAGGGGGCTGAACAGATCCTGCCGCAGGCTGGGCAGCAGCACCCGCTGGCCCCGCAGGGCCGAAAGCGGCACCCGCTCCTTCTCCCAGAAGGGATGGCCGCGCGGCACCAGCAGGCAGGCCGGGTCGGCCCGCAGGGTGGTGCGGGCCAGCACTGGAGCCGCCGTACCCAGATCCATCACAAGGCCCGCGTCCAGCTCGCCCTGCTCCACACCATCGGCCACGGCATCGTTTTCCAGCAGGCGGAACCGCATCTCAATGTGGGGGTACTGCTGGCGGAACTTGTCCAGCTGGGTCTCCAGCCCGGGCAGGTAGTCCGGTACCAGTGAGACACTGATGCCGATGCGCACCGGCTGAGCCGACTGAATCTCCGCATGGAGGGCCGCCTGCATCTGCTGGAACTGCTCCACCACCGGGGCCGCATGGCGCTGCAAGCTCAGCCCCCGCTCGGTGAGCGAGAGCTTGTGGTGGGCGCTGACGAACAGCGGGCCGCAGAGCTCGGCTTCCAGCGCCGTGATGCTCTGCCGCAGGGCCTGCCGCGACAGAAACAGCCGCTGTGACGCGCGGGTGTAGTTCATTTCTTCGCACAAAACCAGAAAATAGTGCAGCTGGCGGATATCCATGGGTTCCTCCTGAAGGGTGGTGTATCAATAGATTAAGGATACCGCCTTTTTGCCCGCTTGTAAAGGCCGCGTGGGCAAAAAGTCCCTCCCGGATTGACACATCCCGCCGCATGGTGTAGACTTCAAGCAGCAGAATTTTTCTCCCCGAAGAGAAAAGCTCCATCAAACACACAGAAAGAAGGTATTTTCCATGAAAGTCATCGCTACTGAAAAGGCTCCCGGCGCGATCGGCCCCTACTCCCAGGGCTTCATCGCAGGCGGTTTTGTCTACACCTCCGGCCAGATCCCTGTGAACCCTGCGGACGGCACTGTGCCCGAAGGCATCGCCGCCCAGACCGAGCAGAGCTGCAAGAACGTGGGTGCGATCCTGGAAGCCGCCGGTTCCGGCTACGACAAGGTCATCAAGACCACCTGCTTCCTGGCCGATATCGCCGACTTTGCCGCCTTCAACGAGGTCTACGCAAAGTATTTCACCTCCAAGCCCGCCCGCAGCTGCGTTGCTGTCAAGGATCTGCCCAAGGGTGTCCTGTGCGAGATCGAGGCCGTGGCAGAGGCGTAAACTCCCGAATTGCACCGGCTTTGCGTTCTCCCCTTTACAACGCTCTGGAATTGTGCCATAATTTACTGTATTAAAGGGAAAGCCGTTCCAGTGCCGCAACTCGGCGGCGGAGAACGGAAAGAGAGGGGTATACTGTTATGAGCAAAACGATGATCCCGCAGAACTACACACCCGCGCTGAACCTGTACGACACCCAGCGTGCCATCGGCACCGTGAAGCGGCTGTTCGCCGACACCCTGTGTGCCACGCTGAACCTCTACCGCGTGTCGGCTCCGCTGTTTCTGGAGGCTTCCACCGGCCTGAACGATGACCTGAACGGCGTGGAGCGCAAGGTCACCTTTGACATCCGGGACAGCGGCATCGAGGCACAGGTGGTGCAGTCGCTGGCAAAGTGGAAGCGCAAGGCCCTGAAGGACTACGGCTTCCGCGTAGGCAAGGGCCTGTACTGCGACATGAACGCCATCCGCCGGGACGAGGAGTTGGACAACCTCCACTCCGTCTATGTGGATCAGTGGGACTGGGAGAAGGTCATCCGCAAGGAGGACCGCAGCGAGACCTACCTGAAGAACGTGGTGCGCTCCATCGTGTCGGCTGTCTGCGCCACTGAGATGAATCTGCACGCCATGTTCCCCCAGCTGCAGGATCTGCCCCTTCACACCCCCAACGTGACCTTTATCACTACCCAGGAGCTGGAGGACAAGTACCCTGACCTGACCCCGAAGGAGCGCGAGAACGCCTTTGTAAAGGAAAACGGCACCACCTTCCTGATGAAGATCGGTGCTCCCCTGAAGAGCGGCAAGCCCCATGACGGCCGCGCCCCCGACTACGACGACTGGGACCTGAACGGCGACCTGCTGTTCTGGAACGAGCCCCTGCAGTGCAGCTACGAGCTGAGCAGCATGGGCATCCGCGTCAGCCCCGAGAGCATGGACCGGCAGCTGACCATGGCAGGCTGTGACGACCGCCGCACCCTGCCCTTCCACAAGGCAGTGCTGAACGGTGAGCTGCCCTACACCATCGGCGGCGGCATCGGCCAGAGCCGTCTGTGCATGCTGCTGCTGGGCAGCGCCCACATCGGCGAGGTACAGGCAAGCGTCTGGGACGAAGCCACCCGCACGGCCTGCGCCAAGGCCGGGATCCCCCTGCTGTAAGCAAAACACGAGAAAAGGCTCCCTGCCAAAACGGCAGGGAGCCTTTTTTGCAGCTCAGCTTCTGAAAAGCAAGCCCACATTTCTCTTTTTGCGGCGGTTCCCGCCCAGCCGCCAGACAAGCCAGGCATAGAGCAGGTTCATGGCCAGGATGGCCGCACACCACAGCACCGTCTGCCGGGTGGTCTGCTGATAGACCAGCAGGAACGGGTAAGGCCCGGTGATGAGCCGCTGGTAATTGGCCCAGAGGGCCACAGAGCCATAGAGCATCGTGGGAACCAGCGCCAGCGGAACGCACCGCGCAGGCAGCTTTGGCTCCCGTTCCAGCAGGACAAAGGAGACAAAGGCACACAGCGGGTTGAGCAGGTGGTGGTAGAGCATGGAGCTCTCGGTCAGCAGGAACACCACGCCGCCCTGGTCGGCACAGTAGGGCCCCAGCACGAACACCACAGTCAGGAAGGTCATGGTCAGGCAGCAGGTGGCAATGTACTTGAGCGTCTTGACCCAGCGGGGCAGCTGCCGCCCCGTGAACAGGCAGATCACCTGACACACCGCCACCAGCAGGCAGACGAAGAACGCAAAGACATTGGAGTTCTCGGTGTAAAATGTGAAGGTCTGGCTGCCCACTGCTTCCCATGTCATCCGGATGGCCATCGGCTCCCACCGCACGATGCAGAGGTTCAGGAAAATGGAACAGAGAATGGCGGTCTTCTTGATCATTTTGCGGTATTGATGAAGCTGCGGTTGTCCCACAGGTACTTGATGCCGGAGATGGCAGTGGCAATGGCCACCAGCCAGCACAGCCAGTAAGAGAGGAACACGCAGTCAGCGCCTATCATAACGGAATTGCCCCAGGTCAATGCGGTGCCGAAGTAGTAGAAGATGATGGTCAGCATCTGCAGCACAGTCTTGACCTTGCCCCACATGTTGGCGGCGATCACCTTGCCGTCCTTTGCACCTGCAGCCACCATCCGCAGGCCGGACACGGCAAACTCACGGGCCAGGATGATGCAGAGCACCACCGGGCTGCACACGCCGTCCCGCAGCATGTAGATGAAGGCCACGGTGGTCAGCAGCTTGTCGGCCAGCGGGTCAGCAAATTTACCGAAGTCGGTGACCATGTTCCACTTGCGGGCCAGATGGCCGTCCAGAAAATCGGTAAAGCTGGCCGCGGCAAAGACGATGCCTGCCACCAGATACCAAGTGGGGTTGAAATCTTCCGTGCCGATCTGGGTCAGGGAAACGAAGACCATGAACACCGGCACCAGAATGATGCGGGTCAGGGTGAGCTTATTGGGCAGATTCATATAGATTCCTCCAATTTGTTATTTTGTAACCGTTCCGTACAGATCGTAAAGGTCGCTATCCTCCACCAGCACATCATAGAACTGGCCGGGATAGAGCGGCTCCTCGCTGGAAACGCAGACATTGCCATCCACCTCGGGGGCATCGCCGGTGGTGCGGCAGAGGTACAGGCCGCTCTCCTCGTCGATGCCGTCACAGAGCACACGGACGGTCTGGCCCACCTTTTCGGCCTGTTTCTGGGCCATGATGCCGGTCTGGATCTGCATCACCAGCTCTGCGCGCCGGTCCTTGGTCTCCTGATCGATCTGGCCGTCCATCTTTGCGGCCACGGTGTTCTCCTCAGCAGAATAGGCAAAGCAGCCCAGACGGTCAAATCTGACCTCCTTGACGAAGTTGCACAGGTCCTCGAACTGCTCCTCGGTCTCGCCGGGGAAGCCTGCGATCAGGGTGGTGCGCAGGGTGATGCCGGGGATCTCCCGGCGCAGCTTGCCGATGACCTCCAACAGCTCTGCGCGGGTGGAGCGGCGGTTCATGTTCTTGAGGATGGTGTCGTTGCAGTGCTGGATGGGCAGGTCGAGGTAAGGCACCACCTTCTCGTTCCGCTTCATGGCGGCAATAAAGTCATCGGTGATGCGCTCCGGGTAGGCGTACATGATGCGGATCCACTCAAGGCCCGGCACCTTGTTCAGCTTGTCCAGCAGCTCACAGATGCTGCCGGGCTTGCCCCAGTCCTCGCCATAGGCGGTGGGGTCCTGGGCCACCACGATCAGCTCCTTCACGCCCTCACCGGCCAGCCAGCGGGCCTCGGCCACGCAGTCGGCCAGATCGCGGCTGTGCAGCGGGCCGCGGATGCCGGGGATAGCGCAGTAGTGGCAGCGGTTGTTGCAGCCCTCTGCGATCTTTAAGTACGCATAGTGGGCAGGCGTGCCGATGACGCGCTTGCCGCCCAGCGGGAAGTCCTTTTTGGCACCGTAGCTTTCCAGATGGTTCTCGCCCTGGAACAGGCGGGCCACGATGGTATCAATGGCCTTGTTGGAGGCACAGCCCACCACAGCGTCCACCTCGGGGATCTCCTCCTCGATCTGGCTGCGGTAGCGCTCGGCCAGGCAGCCGGTAACGACGACCTTCAGCTCCGGGTTCTGCTGCTTGTAGGCACAGGCCTCCAGAATGTTCTCGATAGCCTCGGTCTTGGCGCTCTCGATAAAGCCGCAGGTGTTGACCAGAATGACATCGGCTTCACCCAGGTCGGCCACCGTCTCGTGACCGGCCGAAAGCAGGATGTGCACCATCACGTCCAGATCGACCTGGTTCTTGGGGCAGCCAAGGGAAATACATGCAATTTTCATAAGGGATGATACTCTCTTTCTCTTTTGAGGGATGCTTTTGATTTTTTACGATTTGCTCCGGAAAAGCTCCCCCTTCGGGGGAGCTGGCAAAGCCGCAGGCTTTGACTGAGAGGGTTATTCCCCCTCCTCCACCCTGCGAATGGCTTCCTTAATGACGGAATACGAAAATCCCCGCCGCTGCAGGGCCGCAATGACCAGATCCCTGCGGCCCGCTTCCAGCTTTTTGCGGTAATGCCCTTCCACCAGAGCGGCGGCGGCTTCCAGCTCCGGGTCCTCGCCGGAAACATCGGGGGTGTAAACAGCATCCAGCGCCTGCTGGATCTCGCCTGCGGCCAGCCCCTTCTGCCGCAGATTCCGGGCAGCGGCGCGGCGGCTCTTTTTTGCTGCCAGCAGGGCGTGGGCACGGGTCTCGGCATAGCGGGCATCGTTGATATACTCCCGCTGCACCATCTCTGCCACCACGGCGGCACTGGTCTGCTGGGTATAGCGGCGGTTCAGCCGCTCATACAGCTGGCCCGAGGAAAGCTCCTGCCCGGCCAGCAGCTCCATGGCCCGGGTGCGGGCCTTGGCGGCATCGGTAGATTTTTCCTCTTCGGCCAACGGGCGGCGGCCACGGCTGTAAAAGGCCATTTACTCTTCCACCATGATATCCAGCTCACTCTCGCTGCTGCGGGCGGGAGCCTTGACCACCGGCTCCTTTGCTGTGGCAGGAGCTGCCGGTTCCCCCTCTGCAGGGGCGGCAGCCTTGCCCCCCGGGCGGCGGGTGGCATAGAGCTTGTCGGCATTGGCGCGCACCTGACCCTCGATATCGTTGGCGATCTCGGGGTTATCGCGCAGGAACTGCTTGGCGTTGTCGCGGCCCTGACCCAGGCGGATATCGCCGTAGTTGAACCATGCACCGCTCTTCTGAACGATGCCCAGCTTGACACCCAGATCGATGAGCTCACTCATCTTGGAGATGCCCTCGCCGAACATGATGTCGAACTCCGCCTCACGGAACGGAGGAGCCACCTTGTTCTTGACGATCTTGGCACGGGTGTGGTTGCCGATGAACTGGCCGGAAGAATCCTTCAGGCCCTCCACGCGGCGGATATCGATGCGGACAGAAGAATAATACTTCAGGGCGCGGCCGCCGGTGGTGACCTCGGGGTTGCCGTAGACCACGCCGACCTTTTCACGCAGCTGGTTGATGAAGATGCAGACGGTGTTGGTCTTGCCGATGACGCTGGTCAGTTTGCGCATGGCCTGGCTCATCAGGCGAGCCTGCAGGCCCACATGGCTGTCGCCCATCTCGCCCTCGATCTCAGCGCGGGGCACCATGGCGGCAACAGAGTCCACAACGATAGCATCAATGGCACCGGAGCGCACCAGCGCCTCGCAGATCTCCATGGCCTGCTCACCGGTATCGGGCTGGCTGACCAGCAGGTTGTTGATGTCCACACCCAGCGCCTCGGCATACACAGGGTCCAGCGCGTGCTCCACGTCGATGAAGGCAACATCGCCGCCCTTCTTCTGGGCTTCGGCCAGAACATGCAGGGCCAGCGTGGTCTTACCACTGGATTCAGGGCCGTACACCTCAATGATGCGGCCCCGGGGCACGCCGCCCACGCCCAGTGCCAGATCCAGGCCGATGCTGCCGGTCGAGATGGCATCCACCTGCATGGCGGCGTTGTCGCCCAGCTTCATCACAGCGCCCTTGCCGAACTGCTTCTCGATCTGGGCCAGTGCCGTGGCCAGCGCATCCTTCTTGGCACCGGGATCGGTCTTCTGGGTCGCCGGGGCAACGTTGTTGTTCTGATTTTTTGCCATAGTGTCATGCTCCTTTGTCATCTGTTCCCGGCGCGGTGCGGCCAAACGCAGGCGCGGGCATTCCAATTCTTTCGGTACTAGTATAACACATTTTACAGATATTACAACAGGAAGTTGTAGATATTTTTATTGTTTTCTCGCCATCACACAGCGGTCATTGCCGCCAAAGTCTTTTCTGCACGCGATGTCCGCCCACCCGTTGGCGGCAAGCAGGGCCGTTACAGCTTCCCGCTGCTGCCAGCCGATCTCCAGGGCAAGGGCACCGCCGGGACGCAGAGCTTTCTGGTAGTGTTCCGCAATGGCGCGGTAAAATACCAGCCCATCCTCCCCCGCTTCCAGCGCCATGGCAGGCTCCTGCGCCACCTCGGGCTGCAGCGCGCCCATCTCGGCGGCGGTCAGGTAAGGCGGGTTCGACACAATAAGGTCGAGCTGCCCCTCCGGCAGGGTCTGCCAGTAGGTGAACAGATCCCCCTGCACCGGGGTGATGGTCAGTGCCGGGGAGAGATGGGCGTTCTGCTCCAGATAGCGGTATGCCGCAGGGCTCTTCTCCAGACCGGTGACCTGTGCCGCCGGGCAGAAGCGCTTCACGCCCAGCCCCAAACAGCCTGTGCCGGCGCAGAGGTCGAGCACCCGGGGTGCCTCCACCCCAGCCAGCATTCCGGCGGCGGCTTCGGCCACCACCTCAGTATCGGCCCGGGGGCAGAGCACGCCGGGGCCGACAGCCAGCTCAAAGTCAAGGAAGGGCCAGCTGCCGCAAAGGTACTGCAAAGGCTCCCGGGCCGCGCGGCGGGCCGTCAGGGCTTCCAGCCGCTCTGCCTGCTCTGCGCTCAGCGGAGCATCAGCAAGGCGGGCATCCCCGCCCACTGCCAGCCGGAAGAGCTCGGCCGCGTCAAAATCCGCGTCGGGGCAGCCTGCGGCGCGCAGGCGTGCCTCCACCTCCCGGACTGCTGCCCGGGGCAGCATCCCTGCGGTTACCATCTGCCGTCCTCCGGGTCCTCGGGCAGAACCGGCGTGACGGCGGCAATGGCCACCTCGATCATGCTGTCGTCCGGCTCAAACACGGTCAGATGCTGCACCCAGATGCCGGGCTGCCGGATGATGCGGGTGGCGATGTTGTCCGACCGGCCGCACCACTTGAGCAGCTCGTAGCTGATGCCCATGACCAGCGGCAGGAGCAGCAGCTTGAACACCACCCGCAGGCTGGTGCTGGACCAGGGCAGCACGCTGTACAGGAACACGCTGACGATGACCACCAAAATCAAAAAGCTGGTGCCGCACCGGGGGTGGAAGCGGGTATATTTGCGGACATTCTCCACCGTGAGGGGGTCTCCGGCCTCGTAGCAGGCAATGGTCTTGTGCTCGGCCCCGTGGTACTCGAACACCCGGTGGATCTCCTTCATCCGGGAGATGGCGGCCATGTAGGTCAGGAAGATGGCGACCTTGAGCACCGCCTCCAGCACCACCTTTGCCCAGCGGCCCAGCGGCACCAGATGGTTCAGGCCCCCCACCAGCACCGTGGGCAGAACGGTGAAGAGCAGGATGGCAAACAGCCCGCCGATCACGGCAGCCGCCGCCAACATGATATCTTCGGCCTTTTTGCCCAGATGGTCACCCACCCATTTCTCAAAGGCGGTCTCCTCTTCGGCGGGGTCGTAGTCATCCCCCATGCTCACCTGTGCCGAGTACATCATGTACTTGTATCCCATGATCAGGCTCTCGATCATCGAGATGGCTCCCCGCACCAGCGGGATCTTCGTCCACACGCCGTGGGTGGGGGTGGGCTCGACCTTGGTCTCAATGGTTCCATCGGGCTTGCGGACAGCACAGCAGATGTTTTTCGGGCCCCGCATCATAATGCCCTCCATCAGGGCCTGCCCGCCCACACTCGTCTTGAAGCGTTCCTTGTTCGGTTGATTCATTGGCTCTCCTATGGGGCGCTGCGGCCCCTCTCTATCGTAAAAACTGCCCCTCTATCTTACCAGATAAATATGGACAATCTCTTATCGTTTATAGATCGGCAGGCCCAGGGTGACCACCGTGCCCCGGCCCAGCGTGCTCTTGAGGTCCATGGTGCCGTCCAGTGCGGTCATAATGGAATCCACCAGCGCAAGGCCGATGCCGCTGCCCCGCACCGAGTTGCTGCCCTTGTAAAACTTGGTCTTGACGTTTTCCAGATCCTCCGGCGGGATGCCTCGGCCCTGATCGATGATCTCGATGAAGGCTTTGTACTCGCCCTGCCAGATCTTGACCGTGATGCGTCCGCCGGGGGCCGAATACTTGATGGCATTGTCCAGAATGTTGATGAACACCTGCCGCAGGCGGTCGGGGTCGGCGTAGACCGGGATCATCTCCTCCGGCTCCGCATAGGCCAGCAGAAGCCCCTCCCGCTGGATGCGCGCTTCACAGAAAAGGACAGCGTCCGTCAGCTCGGCCACAAGGTCCAGGGGGCGGCACTCCATTTTCAGGCGGCCATTCTGCAGGCGGCTGAAATCCAGCAGCTCCTCCACCATGTTGTACAGGCGGGCGGTCTCGTTGTTGATGATCTCCAGCCCCTTGCGGTAGTTCTCATCGGTGGGGTCATCCAGGGTGCGCAGGGTCTCCACCCATCCCCGGATGGAGGTGAGCGGCGTGCGCAGCTCATGGGAGACCGAGCTGATGAATTCGTTCTTCATCTTCTCCGTCTCTTCCAGTCCCTCGGCCATCTGGTTGATGGTGCCGCGCAGGCGATCCACCTCGTCCCGCTCGTCCCCGGTCACGGGCAGGCGGACATCCAGCTCGCCCCGGGCGATGCTGGCAGCGATCCGCTCCACCTGCCCCAGCGGCACCACGATGCCCCGCACGAAATACAGGCCAGAGGCCACTGTAAAGCCCAGAATGGCCGCTACCACGATCAGACTGATGATGAAAACGCTCTTCAACTGCTCCTGCACCAGCGTCAGGCTGGTGACAAGGCGCATGGCGGCCACATCCTCGGCCGCGTAGGGCACCAGACTGCACACGGCCATGACCGTTTCCCCGCTGGCGGTGCGGTAGATGGCCACACCCACGCCGTCCGGTGCATCCTGCGCCTTGTTAAAGTCGTCCTGCACCACGATGCCGTCCGCGCCCGTACCGCTGGACGAGGCGATCACGCCGCCGTAGCCGTCCAGCAGCATGAACTCATATTTGTCCTTATCCGCAAACTGCTCCACCATCCGGCGCAGGGCCACACTGCGGTTGGCCGCAGTCTTCTGGGCCGTGTCGCCGGTGTACATTTTCAGCTGACCGTTGATGGAGGAAAAACGCCGCATCATGGTCTGCTGGACGCTGTTGTAGTAGCTGCGGCTGAAGTTGTACACGAACATGCTCTCCACCAGCAGCACCAGCAGCACCGTCAGGAACAGGCTTCCCCGCAGCCAGCGGTGGGTAATACCACTGCGCATTGCTTTTCCTCCTTTCTGTCAGTAATCCTGGCTCTCCTATTGGGAGAGCTGTCGGGCACAGCGCAACTGAGAGGTTTTTCTTTACTCCTCCCACCGGTAGCCGTAGCCCCACACTGTCATAATGTGGGTGGGGTGGCTGGGCTCATCCTCTACCTTCATCCGCAGACGGCGGATGTTCACATCCACGATCTTCACATCGCCGAAGTAGTTCTCGCCCCACACGCCCTTCAGGATCTTTTCCCGCACCAGCGCGATGCCGGGGTTGTGGAAGAACAGCTCCATGATCTGGAACTCCACCTGGGTCAGCTCGATCTGCCGCCCGGCCTTGAGGAGAACACGGCGGTTCTCATCCAGCACAAATTCCCCGCTGACCAGCGTGGTGGGGGCATTTTCGTCCGGAGCGGAGCCGCCGCCCGAGCGGCCCACCCGGCGGCAGAGGGCCTCCACACGGGCCAGCAGCTCACTGACACTGAAGGGCTTGGTCATATAGTCATCCGCGCCGATGGACAGGCCGCGGATCTTGTCCTGCTCCTGCCCCTTGGCGCTCAGGATGATGATGCCGATCTTCTGGTCGGTGCGGCGGATGGTCTCGCAGAGCGAGAACCCATTCATGCCGGGCAGCATCACATCCAGAATGGCTGCATCACAGCCGGGCTTCTGCTCCAGCAGAGGCAGGGCGGCTTCGGCGCTGTCGGCCTCCACCGCCTCCATCCCCGCCAGCCGCAGGTTCAGCGCGATCATCTCGCGGATGCTGGCTTCATCCTCTACCACAAGTACCTTGACCATCTAAGACCTCCATATTTTTCTGCTTTCTCCCTCTGCCCAAGAGCACACGGAAAAGCATTTCACCTCAGAACACTCAGCCTGCATCCGGTAAGCTTCTGCAAAACTGAGCGGCATCATCAATTCAACCGATAAAGTGACCGGGACAGTCGATAGCTCTGATCCTTCAGCACCACGTCCGGCCCGAACTTGGCCTGCATCTGGCGGGATGCCACCACGCCCAGGCGGGTCCAGCCCGCCGCGCTCTCACTGGAAGGAACCAGGCGCATGGTCAGCACCAGCTTGCTCTCGTCCACGGTGTGCAGCTCCACGGCCTCCTCTTCCTCAGCGCTGTCGGTGAGCATCAGGTTGCCCTCCCACTCGGCGGGCAGCTCAATGTAGCAGCTGCTCTCCTCGTCCAACAGGCCGAAGCTCTTTTCCGGCTCCGGGCTGGTGTAGTCCATCCAGACGATAAAATCCATTCGTCGGCTCTGGCTCAGGTTCAGCAGGCCCGCTTCGTCAGGCTGGGTGGGGATCTCCACGATGCCGTCGCCGTCCAGATCCCGGCTGACCAGCGTGGAGACATTGCGCAGGGACGCATTGTACAGCTCACTGGTGCTGATCTGCTCGGCGGGCAGCATCTGCTGGCTTTCCTCATCAAAATAGAGCAGCACCGTGGCCAGATTGTTGCCCGAAAGACCGGTCCAGCCGTCCAGCACCAGATAGCGCTTTCCGTCCGCTCCCAGGCCCGCCGCCACAGCGGCGCAGCCCGAGAACTTATCTGCCGAAAGGCCCATGACAGCCACCTGCTGGAACATCCCGTCCCGGTCAACGGTCAGCAGCTCGATCTGCACCCCGCCGTCCTCCAGCGTGGACATCAGGATCAGATCCTCGTTGCCGCCGCCGGTGATATCCTCCACCAGATACTGCTCATAGGACTGTTCCAGAATGGCATTGACCGTGCCGTTCTCGTAGGAGTACACCGCCAGATAGCTGTCCCCCTGCGCGGCGAGGTACCCCACCACCAGCTGGGTGGCGGCACCATCCTGCAGCTGTGCCAGCCGGACATTGTCCACTGTATCCGCCAGACCCTCGATGCTCTGGCGGACCTGCCACACGCCTGCGGCATCCTTCTGCAAAAATGCAATGCAGACGTTGGAACTCTGGGCCGTGGTGTAGAGAACAGCGGCATCCTGCTGGCCGTCACCATCCAGATCCTGCAAAAGGAACGGCGAGAGCAGCTCTCCCTGCATCGGGTATTTCAGCTGGGCGCTCTCCCCCAGCCATTCGTTCAGGGCATTCTGCAGCGCACCGTAGTCGCCCGGAAGGCGCGGGGCACGCAGCAGCTCCTCCACCTGCACATTTTCCGACATCGGAAGGCCGCACGCCGAGAGCAGGCCCATCATGCAGCCTGCACTCAGTACCAGAAACCGTCGTCTTTTCAACCGCCGCCCCTCCCTTCTGTGGAAAATTCGCAAAGTCGTGCAGAAATACAGTATAATTATAGCATTCTTGCCCCGCCATCACAAGCCCCAGCTGCTAACGCCCAACCGGGCAGCGCAGCATTCCCACGCAAGTGAAACGGGCCATTCCATCGCCCGCCCTACTGCCTGCGGCAGCAGGGTCCCACCCCAGCGGACACTTGCTCAGGAAACTGCCCGCCGACCCTCAACACATCGCCGTAACTGCAAGATTCCAACTTGCAGTTTTTTCAGCGCATGCTCCGGCGTGCGCTTTTGAGCGCCGGGAGGCGCACAAGGAGTTTTATTATGGCAGAAGAACGTATTCAGAAGATCATGGCCGAGCAGGGCCTGTGCTCCCGCCGCGCGGCCGAGCAGATCATTGCCGAGGGCCGTGTCAAGGTCAACGGCCACCCCGTCAAGGTGGGCGACAAGATGGACCCCAACCGGGATGTGCTGCATGTGGATGACGAGCGCATCTACATCCAGAAGAACCAGCAGCTCTACTATCTGGCCCTGTACAAGCCCCGCGGCTATGTGACCACCGCCAGCGATGAGCTGGGCCGCAAGACCGTTATGGAACTGGTCAGCGATATCCCCGCCCGCCTGTACCCGGTGGGCCGCCTGGACAAGGACAGCGAGGGCCTGCTGCTGATGACCAACGACGGTGCCTTTGCGCAGGCTGTCACCCATCCGTCGGGCGGCATCTCCAAGCTGTACCGCGTCACCGTGCAGCCCCGGGCCGATGAGAGCCAGATCCTGAAGATGAGCTCCGGCGTTGTGCTGGACGATGGCACCAAGACCATGCCCTGCGCCATCAACGTTGTCACCGATGAGCCCGGCCGCACCGTGATGGAGATGACCCTGAAAGAGGGCAAGAACCGCGAGATCCGCCGCATGTGCGAGGCCGTTGGTCTGGAGGTCGTCCGCCTGAAGCGCAACGCCGAGGGCGTGGTCAAGCTGGGAATGCTCAAGCCCGGCACCTACCGTGAACTGACCAAGGCAGAGGTCAACGGCCTGCGTGCCGCCGCTGCCAAGGGCCGTGCCCAGACCCGCAGCGCATCGCTGCAGTCCAAGGCTGCCGCCCGCCGCCCCAAGGGCCCTGTGGGCAGGGGCACTGCCCCCGCAAAACGGAGAAAGTGATCGTTTTTTCGGCTTTCACGGCGCAAAAACCGTCTGATTCTGGAAAAGATTGTGAAATTTTTCCGCAAAATGGGCATTTCAGCCCTTGTGAACGCTCTCAAAATAAGGTATAATGATACTAATTTTGAAAGCTCAAAATAAAAAGCTCAAAATAGAAAAGCAGGAGGTCTTACCATGGCTTCAAAGAGTAACAAAGGAGAAATCCTCGCCAAGTTTTTCGATGACGGGGAGTATACCGCACTGTTTGCGGACGGCGCAGTGAGTGCTGCCTGCGGCTATGCGGCTGGTCAGCAGGCTTATGCTGTTTACCAGAACGGCGAGGCTGTCTCTGTCAAGGACGTTGAGAAGAACATCAAGGTCCTGGAGATGGCTGCTCAGACCGGCTGCCCGGTGGTCACGTTCTACAACTCTGTCGGCGCTAAGCTGGCTGAGGGTCTGGACGTTCTGACCGCCAGCGCCAAGCTGAACGCCACCATCGCCAAGGTTTCCGGTGTCATTCCCCAGATCGCAGTCGTCACCGGCGTGTGCGGCGGCACCAGCGCACTGAGCGCTGCCAATGCTGACGTGTGCGTCATGGCTGAGGATGCAGAGCTGTTCTTCACCGCTCCGTTCACCTCCGCCGCCAAGGGCGACAAGGTCCCCGGCGCAGGCACTGCCGAGGCTGCTGCCAAGGCTGGTGTGGCTGCCATCGTGGCTGCCAACGCTGAGGAAGCTGCCGAGAAGGCTGCCCACATCGTGGGTCTGCTGCCCGCCAACAACCTGACCGGCCCCGCCATCTTCGAGTTCGAGCAGCCCACCAGCGTTCTGAGCGCCGGTGCTGCTCCCGAGAAGGCTGCCGCTGCCCTGATCGACAAGGACAGCGCTGTGGAGCTGTACGCAGGCTTTGGCAAGCACGTCTACACCGCATTCGCAACCATCGGCGGCAACGCTGTGGGTATTGTGGCCACCGGTGAGACCCTGTGCCACAACTGCGTGGCCAAGGCTTCCCGCTTTGTCCGCCTGTGCGATGCTTTCAGCGTGCCCGTGCTGACCATCGTCAACACCAATGGCTTTGTACCCAGTGCCACCGATGACATCGCAGGCGGCATCCGTGAGGCTGCCCGTCTGGCTGCCACCTATGCCGATGCTACCACCGCCAAGGTGGCTCTGCTGTCCGGCAAGGCTGTGGGCCCTGTCTACACCGCTCTGGCCAACGCTGACCTGAAGATCGCCGTCAACGGCTGCACCGTCAGCGCTCTGGAGCCCAACGCTGCCGTCTCTGTCCTGTACAAGGCCGAGATCGACGCTTCCGACAACATCATTGCCGCCACCAACGCCAAGGCTGCCCAGTACACCGCTGAGGTGTGCAGCGCTGCCAACGCCGTTGCCGCCGGTGCCGCTGATATGACCTGCGACGCTGCCAACGCCCGTGCAAGCGTGGTTGCCGCCTTTGAGCTGCTGAGCACCAAGCGTGCCGCCCGCCTGCCCAAGAAGCACGGCAACATGGCTCTGTAAGCGGTTCCGGAACGTAAACCGTACATCGAATCCATACATTGATTTTGTTCAGGAGGATCCTTCCATGAAGTACTACAATATTACCGTCAATGGCGTTGCTTACAGCGTTTCCGTTGAGGAGACCGCCGCAGGCGCTGCTCCCGTTGCAGCTCCCGCTGCTCCCGCCGCACCCAAGGCTCCGGCTGCTCCCGCTGCCGCTCCCAAGGCTGCTGCTCCCGCCGGTGCTGCCGGTGCTGTCGCCGTCAAGGCTCCCATGCCCGGCAACATCCTGGATGTCAAGGTCGCAGCCGGTGCTTCCGTCAAGGCCGGTGACGTGCTGGTCATCCTCGAGGCCATGAAGATGGAGAACGAGATCGTTGCTCCTCAGGATGGCACTGTGGCCTCCGTCAACGTCAACAAGGGCGACACCGTCAACTCCGGTGACGTTCTGGTTTCCATGAACTGAGAACTGAGGAAGAGGTGACAACCATGGCCAAAAAGCCGATCAAGATTACGGAAGTCGTCCTGCGTGATGCTCACCAGTCTCTGCTGGCCACCCGTATGACGATGGATGAGATGCGTCCCATCCTGCCCGAAATGGATAAGATCCCTTACTTCTCTGTCGAGTGCTGGGGCGGCGCTACCTTTGATAGCTGCATCCGCTTCCTCGATGAGGACCCCTGGGAGCGTCTGCGCATCCTGCGCAAGGAGCTGCCCCACCAGAAGCTGCAGATGCTGTTCCGCGGCCAGAACATGCTGGGCTACCGCCCCTACGCCGATGATGCTGTCGAGTACTTTGTGCAGAAGTCCGTTGCAAACGGCATCGATGTCATCCGCATCTTCGACGCACTGAACGATCCCCGCAACCTGCAGACCGCCATCAAGTCTGCCAACAAGGAAGGCGCACATGTTCAGGGCTGCATCAGCTATACCCTGAGCCCCGTGCACAACAACGAGTACTTTGCAGCCTACGCCAAGACCCTGGAGGAGATGGGTGCAAACTCCATCTGCATCAAGGACATGGCTGGCCTGCTGACTCCCTACACCTGCTATGATCTGGTCAAGAAGCTGAAGGAGACCGTCAGCATCCCCGTGGATATCCACAGCCACTACACCGCAGGTCTGGCTTCCATGTCCATCCTCAAGGGCATCGAGGCAGGTGCTGATATCATCGATACTGCCATGAGCCCCCTGAGCCTTGGCACCAGCCACATGCCCACCGAGAGTTTGGTCGCTGCCCTGCAGGGTACCGATTACGACACCGGTCTGGATCTGAAGCAGCTGAACGTTGTCCGCGCTTACTTTGCAAAGCTGCGCGAGAAGTACATCGCCAACGGCCAGATCAGCCCCAAGAGCCTGGGCGTGGATGCCAACACCCTGCTGTATCAGGTGCCCGGCGGCATGTTCTCCAACATGCTCAAGCAGCTGAAGGATGCAGGCAAGGAAGATAAGCTGGACGAAGTGCTGGCTGAGATCCCCCGCGTTCGTGAGGACGCAGGCTATCCTCCGCTGGTCACCCCCACCAGCCAGATCGTTGGCACGCAGGCTGTGTTCAACGTCATCCTGGGCGAGCGCTACAAGATGGTCACCAAGGAGTTCAAGGGCCTGGTCCACGGCGATTACGGCAAGACTCCCGCGCCCATCAGCCCCGAGTTCACCAAGAAGATCCTGGGCGACGAGCAGCCCATCACCTGCCGCTTTGCCGACACCCTGGCTCCCGAGATGGACAAGCTGAAGGCTGAGGCTGCAAAGTGGGCAACGCAGGAAGAGGATGTTCTGACCTACGCAATGTTCCCGCAGGTCGCACCCAAGTTCTTTGAGAAGCGCAATGCTAAGAAGCAGGGCGTGGACGCTGACCACGCTGATTACACCAATCAGTCTCACCCTGTCTAAATCATAATACCAGAAGGGGCTGCTGCACCGTTTGATGCAGCAGCCCCTTCTTTTTGTTATTGTTCTTTGTGTTCCGGCAGGTCTCAGTTGTTCTTGCCATTCTCAGCCTTCATGGCGTTGTAGCCGATCAGCACGGTCCAGACATAGGCGCAGGTCTTGGGAATCATCAGCATACCGATCAGGGGGTTGACTTCTGCCCACAGCACCACCGGGATATAGAAGCCGAAGCTCAGCACGATGGTCAGCCACATCCAGCGGAAAGCATGATCCTTGTGTTCCCTGGCACTGTGGTAGAACAGCACGATGATCAGCAGGCCCAGCAGTGCAAAGGGGATGTTGCGCAGGATGCCCCAGGTCAGCGGGGTGTGGTTGGTCAGCCACTGGTTCTGTGGCATCATGCACAGCACGATGCGCACGGCAGAAAGGGCGTACACGGCAATGGTCAGATCCTTCTGGCCCTCGATCTGGTAGCGCTTGCGCCAGACGTAGTACAGCAGTACATAGAACACGGTCATGGTCACAGAGGTGATCCACTTGCCCAGGCCCAGAGGCACAGCGTAGTTCTCCAGGCCGGTGGTGCACAGTGCCAGGGCACGGGGCACCAGATGGAAGGAGTCACCTGCACCCAGCACCACGGCCATCAGGCCGAACAGGCGGAACTGGGTGCCAGCCTTGCTGCCGCGGATCATGCGGATGCCCAAGGTCAGCACGGTGACCAGATAGAAGATGTCGAAAACGGTCTCAATGATTGCTCTCATAAGAATGTTGCTCCTTTACGGTTGGTTTGCTGCTCTATCGCGATTCGGTCAGCGATTGCCGGCCGGACTGCATCGTTGTGATGTGCAGCCTGCCGTGGGTGGAATGCTGGGGGAGATGTCCCGCATCACCCAATATGAACGCTGTTCACTTTTGGCCGTAAAAAACTCCCACAAGACTGTGGGATGTTTTTTACACTTCATAAATGGTCCTGCGGATGATCTCCAATACCGTTGTGGGGTCAAAATCCTGCTGCACCACGGCAGAAAGCATGAGGGAGAACAGGATGCCCGCAAATTTCTGGCGGCTGAACTCCTCAGTAAATGCGTCTGGCCGGATCTTTTTGTCCCTGGTCAGCACCATGGTCAGCGCATCCAGAATGTGCTGCCAGGTCTGCCGCATCTGCTGCTTTCCATCGGCAGTATCCTGCCGCACAAATCCAAGCGCGTGGTGGGTGAAGAAGCCGGGGTATTGCTCAGAGCCGTACTCCATCTGCCGGTACATCCAGCGGATGCAGGAGAGAGTATCCTCAAACACCGCCGGGTCGTCCGGGTGGCGGAAGATATCGCTCCAGATGCTTTCCACCGCCGCGCTCACCAGTTCGGTCTTGGAACCGAAGTAGTTGTAGATGCACCCCACGGATACCCCGCAGGCTGTTGCCACTGCACGGATGTTGACCGCTTCCCATCCATTCTGCTGGATGAGGACCCGGCTCGTTTTCAGGATCTCCTCCTTGGACGTTGCCATCGGATTCGTATGACCACCTCCTCAACATGAACGCTGTTCACGATGCATAGTATAGCGCTGTTCCTGCCCCTTGTCAAGGGGGTAAAATAGATTTTTTTCGCCGCATTGCTTGCAAAAAAAGGGGCGGCAGAGTAAAATATATAGTATATGTATCGTAACATGGGTCTGTGTGCCCCAAAGCGGATACATATACGAAGAATGTCCGCAGAAAACCCTTTGGAATACGAGGAAAAAAGCATGATTTTGAGCATGACCGGTTTTGGCCGGGGAACTGCTGTGCGCAATGGCCGTGAGATCACGGTGGAGCTGCGCAGCGTCAATTCCCGGTATTTTGAGTATTCTTCCCGGATGCCCCGCACCTGCAGCTATCTGGACAGCCGCCTGAAAAAGCAGCTGAACGAGCGGGTGACCCGCGGCAAGGTGGAACTGAGCCTGACGGTGCAGACGGTGGATGCCGCCGATACCGTGGTGGCTGTGAATCAGGAGCTGGCAAAGAGCTACCGGCAGGCCCTGCGGGACCTGTCTGAGGCGCTGGAGGTCAAGAACGATGTGACCGCCGGGATGATCGCCCGCTTCCCCGATGTGCTGACCACCCGCCACGCCGATGTGGATGAGGAGCAGCTTTGGGAGGATGTCTCCGCTGTCACCGCCCAGGCACTGGACCGCTTTGTGGAGATGCGCGCCGCTGAGGGTGCCAAGATGAAGGCTGACGTGGAGAACCGCCTGCGTTTTCTGGAGGAATGCGTGGGCCGGGTGGAGACCCTGAGCGCCGGCCGGGTGGAGAACTACACCAACCGCCTGTACGAAAAACTCAAGGTCATTCTGGAGGACCGGAACATCGATGATGCCCGTGTCCTGACCGAGGCCGCCATCTTTGGCGACAAGACTGCCGTGGATGAGGAGACCGTCCGCCTGCGCAGCCACATCGCCCAGTACCGCTCCATTCTGGAGCTGGACGAGCCCGTGGGCCGCAAGCTGGATTTCCTGACCCAGGAGCTGAACCGTGAGACCAATACCATTGGTTCCAAGTGTCAGGATCTGGATATCACCCGCATCGTGGTGGATATGAAGGCGGAGATCGAGAAGATCCGTGAGCAGATCCAGAATCTGGAGTAAGCCCTGAGATTCAGATGGTTCGGAGGAAAAGATGAAACTGATCAACATCGGCTTTGGCAATCTGGTCAGCGCGGGCCGGGTGGTGGCTGTGGTCAGCCCCGATTCTGCCCCGGTCAAGCGTCTGGTCAAGGAAGCGCGGGAGCGGGGGATGCTCATTGATGCGTCCTATGGCCGCAGCACCCGCGCCGTCCTCATCATGGACTCCGACCACGTTGTCCTTTCAGCCCTTCAGCCCGAAACGGTGGCCAGCCGTGCCGCCGGTCAGGCCGAGGGCAAAGCAGTGACAGAAGAGGAGCAGTAAGACCATGGAAAATGAAAAATATCTGTTTGTCGTTTCCGGTGCCGCCGGTACCGGAAAGGACAGTGTGGTCAGCGCTTTGCGCAAGGCCCACCCCGAGATCGAAAAAACGGTTTCTGCCACCACCCGTTCCCCCCGCCCCGGGGAGCAGGAAGGGGTAGACTACTACTACCGCACCAAGGAGCAGTTCCAGCAGCTCATCAATCAGGATGAGGTCGTGGAGCACAACTTCTTCAACGGCAACTACTACGGCACCCTGAAGGAAGAGGTCAACAAGCGGCTGAACGCGGGCAAGCTGGTGGTCATGGTCATCGATGTGCATGGCGCGGCCAATATCCGCCGCATGTATCCCGGTGCCACCACCATCTTCCTGCTGCCCCCCTCCACCCAGGAGCTGGAGCGCCGCCTGCGCGGCCGCGGCACCGAGAGCGAGGAGAGCATCCGGGAGCGCCTGGAGATCGCCCGCAATGAGCTGGCCCAGCAGGACAAATTCACCCTCAAGCTGGTCAACGATGAGGTGAATGCCTGCGCCGCCAGACTCTATGATGTCATCTGCCAGCGTGCGGGCCTGACCCGCTAAATCGCTTTGAAGGAGCTGCCTGAATGCCAAAAACGGTAGGCGTTGCAGTGAGCAACGCGACCTTTCATTTCGACAAACTCTATACCTATGCCGTCATGCCCGACCAGCAGGATACTGTCCGGCTGGGCAGCATGGTGCTGGTGCCATTCGGGCGGGGGAGCCGTGCCCGAATGGGGGTGGTGCTGGCCTGCGATGCCGAACCGGAGAGTGCAAAGCTCAAGTTCCTGTTCGATGTTGCCCCGGCCTCTGCCTGCCTCACCCCGGAGCTGCTGCGGCTGGTGCACTTTTTGAAGGAGCGCACCTTCTGCACCTACTACGAGGCCGTCAAGGCGGTCATTCCCTACGGCGCGCAGTACAAGCCCACCGTGGCGGAGGACGGCGTGACCCCGGTGCTACAAAAGCAGCTCGTCCGCCACACGGAAAATGCCTACAAGCTGGTGGGAACGCTGCCCCCAAAGCCCAGGCCGACCGCCAAGCAGCTGGCCGCAGTGGCCCTGCTGGCCGGAGGTGAGCGCACCCTGTCTGCATTGGAGGAAAAGGGCATCAGCCGGGCGGTGCTGGACAACCTCTGCGCCAAGGGCGTGCTGGAATGCAGCAAGGTGAACAAATCTATCGACCTGTATTCTTCCATCCCGCTGAAAAACGAGCCCATCCTTCTCACGGAGGAGCAACAGGCCGCCTATGACGCGCTGCTGCCCGGGCTGGAGGATGCTGCCCCGCACTCGGCGCTGCTCTACGGCGTGACCGGCAGCGGCAAAACGCTGGTGTTCCTGAAACTCATCGAGCACTGCCTGCAGATGGGCCGCCGGGCGCTGGTGCTGGTGCCTGAGATCAGCCTGACCCCCCAGATGATCCTGCGGCTGAAAAGCCAATTTGGCAAGCGGGTGGCCGTGCAGCATTCCGCTCTCAACCACACCGAGCGCCTGCTCCAATGGCAGATGATCCAGGACGGCGGCGCGGATATCGTGGTGGGCACCCGCAGCGCGATCTTCTCCCCGCTGGAAAACATCGGCCTTGTCATCATTGATGAGGAGCAGGAGCACACCTACCGCTCCGAATCCGCGCCCCGCTACTCGGCCCACGAGGTGGCCCGGCAGCGCGCGGCGGAGAACGGGGCCCTGCTCCTGCTGGCCAGCGCCACCCCCAGCACCGAGAGCTATTATGCCGCCCAGCATGGCCGCACCCAGCTGGTGTGCCTGACCAAACGCTACGGCGGCAACCCGCTGCCCAAAGTCCGGATCGTGGATATGCGGGCCGAGCTTGCATCCGGCAACCCCCGGGAGATCAGCCTTGCCATGGAGGATGCCATCCGGCACAACCTTGAGGCAGGCAAGCAGACCATCCTGCTGCTCAACCGCCGGGGTTACCAGACCGTGGCCCAGTGCGAGGACTGCCGCGAGGTGCTCAAATGCCAGAAGTGCAGCGTGCCCATGGTCTACCATAAATCGGCCCACAAGCTGCTCTGCCATTACTGCGGCAGCCAGCTGGACCCGCCCCCTGCCAGATGCCCCGCCTGCGGCGGCAAACTGCAGTACCGGGGTTTTGGCACTCAGAAGGCCGAGGAGGAGCTGGCAAAGCTCTTTCCGGAGGCCCGCATCCTGCGGATGGATCAGGATACCACCGCCGCCAAGGATGCCCACGAAAAGCTGTTGGCAAAGTTTGCCCGGCATGAATACGACATCATGGTGGGCACCCAGATGGTGGCCAAGGGGCTGGATTTCGAGGATGTGACGCTGGTGGGTGTGCTGGGCATCGATTCGCTCCTGTTCGCCCAGGGCTTCCGGGCTTATGAGACCGTGTTCAGCCTCGTCACGCAGGTGGTGGGCCGGAGCGGCCGGGCAAAAGACCCCGGCTTTGCCATCATCCAGACCACCGACCCGGACAACCCGGTGCTCAACCTTGCCGCCGCGCAGGACTACGATGCGTTCTTCGAGCAGGAGATCGCCTACCGGAAGCTGGGGCTTTATCCGCCCTTCTGCGGGCTCTGCGTTGTGGGCTTTGCCGGGCCAAAGGAGAGCGAGGTGGCCCGGGCTTCCGCCCGCTTTGCGGCCCTGCTGGGGCGGCAGGCGGCCAGGCAGCCCGACCTGCCCCTGCGGGTGCTGGGCCCCACCCCCGGCAGCATTGAAAAGATCAACGATTCCTACCGCTATAAACTCACCGTCAAGTGCCGCAACGACCGCCGTTTCCGGGACCTTATCCGGGAAACGCTGACCCTCTACGAGCAGGAAAAACTGCCCGGCAAGGCCACCGTTGTGGTCGATCTGCACTCGGACGGGGATATCTGATACAACACAACAAATTTTGGAGGTACCACTATGGCTATCCGCAATATCGTAAAAGAGGGCGACCCCATCCTGAACAAGGTCTGCCGCCCCGTGACCAACTTTGACGACCGCCTTGCCACCCTGCTGGATGACATGCGGGAGACGATGATCGCCGCCGACGGCGTGGGTCTGGCAGGCCCTCAGGTGGGGATGCTGCGCCGCCTGTTCGTGGTGTGGGACACCACCGATGCCCCCGAGGAGATCCCCGAGAATTATGAGTACAAGTTCATCGATTTCGTCAACCCCGAGATCCTGGCTGTTTCTGAGGATGAGGAGACCGCCTACGAGGGCTGCCTGTCCTTCCCCGGCCACAACGGTGCCGTGACCCGTCCCGCTGCCGTCAAGGTGCGTGCACAGGACCGCAACGGCAACTGGTTCGAGCTGGAGGCCGAGGGCCTGCTGGCCCGTTGCATTCAGCACGAGAACGACCATCTGGACGGCATTACCATCATGGAGTCCAGTGAATATTTCTACGAGGACACCGAAGAGGGCAAAAAGGCTGCCCGTGAAGCGAAAGGAAACAACTGATGCGCATTCTGTTCATGGGAACCCCGGATATCGCCGCGGAGTGCCTGAAGGCCCTGTATGCTGCCGGTCACGAGATCTGCGGCGTGTACACCCGGCGGGATAAGCCGGTGGGCCGCAAGCAGGTGCTCACCGCGCCCCCGGTCAAGGAAGTTGCTCTGGAGCATGGGACTCCCGTGTTCCAGCCCCGCACCCTGCGGGACGGCAGCGAGGATGCCAACATCCGGGCGCTGGCCCCTGACCTCATCGTGGTGGTGGCCTACGGCTGCATCCTGCCCAAGTCCGTGCTGGAAGCTCCGAAGTATGGCTGCATCAACCTGCATGTGTCCCTGCTGCCCAAGTACCGCGGCAGCGCCCCTGTGCAGTGGGCTGTTCTGAACGGCGACACCGAGACCGGCGTTTCCATCATGCAGATGGACGAGGGGCTGGACACCGGCGATGTGCTGGTCTGCGAGAAGATCGCCATTGGCCCGGAGGAGACCAGCGGCGAGCTGTTCGACCGGGTCACCGCCGTAGGTGCCCGCGTCCTCTGTGAGGCGGTGCCCGCCCTGGAGGCTGGCACCCTCAGGCCCCAGCCCCAGCAGCATGAGAACGCCACCCTGGCCCCTATGCTGGACAAGGAGCTGGCGGAGTTCAGGCTGACCGATACTGCCGCGCACATCCACAACTGGGTGCGCGGCATGAACCCCTGGCCCATGGCCTGGTTCGTGACCGCAGGCGGCAAAAAGGTCAAGGTGACCGAGTGCCGCGTGGCTGCCTCCAACGGTGAAGCTCCCGGCACGGTGCTTTCCACAAAGCCCCTGACGGTGGCCTGTGCCGATGGCGCGGTCCAGCTGCTTCATGTGGTGCCTGAGGGCAAAAAGCCGATGGATGGCACCTCCTTTGCGGCCGGTCTGCGTCTCAAAGCGGGGGATACCCTCTGATGGCGGCCAATCCACGGGCAGCGGCAGTGGCTGCACTGGTCCGGCAGGAGCAGGACGGCTTCTCAAACCTTGTGCTGGATGCCGAACTCCGCCGCCAGAAACTGGAGGGCCGGGATAAGGCCTTTGCCGGTGCCATCTTCTACACCGTGCTGGAACATCAGGGCACGCTGGATTTCATTCTGGAACAGTTCCTGCCCAAGGGCCTTGCCAGGCTGGACCCGCAGGTGCGCGAGATCCTGCGGGCTGCGCTGGCGCAGGCCCGCTATATGCAGGTGCCGGTGTCGGCGGCGGTGAACGAGGCCGTCAAGCTGACCCGCACCTTCAAAAAGGCGAGTGCGTCCGGGCTGGTCAATGCCGTCCTGCGCAAGGCCTGCAATTATGACCTGGAAACTGCCCGCTTCCGGAACGAGACCCAGCGCCTCATGGTGCTGGGCTCTGCGGGGCAGGATGTGGCAGAGTTTCTGCGCACCCATTACCCCGAGGAAGCGCTGGGCATCCTGACCCACACCGCCGACGGCGGCTGCACCAGCCTGCGGGCCAACTGCCTGAAAATGGATGCCGCGGCCCTCTGCGAAAAGCTGCTGGAAAGCGGCGTGAAGAGCGCACAGCCCGGCCTTGTGCCCGGCAGTGTGCTGGCAAAGTTCGAGGGCAGCCCGGCGGAACACCCGCTCTTCAAGGAGGGCTGTTTCCATGTGGAGGGGCAGGCCAGCCAGCTGGCTGCCCTCTGTGTGGAGGCAAAGCCCGGCGATACCGTGATCGACCTCTGCGCGGCACCCGGCGGCAAAACGCTGCTGCTGGCCGAGGAGATGCAGGGGCAGGGCGCACTGTACAGCTGCGATGTGGCAGAGCACCGGGTCGGGCTCATCCGGAGCGCTGTGGAACGGATGGGCTTTGCCCATGTCACCGCCCTCTGCAATGATGCCACCCGCCCCAACCCAAAGCTGCCCGCCGCAGACCGCATTCTGGTGGATGCCCCCTGCAGCGGCCTGGGTATTCTGGCAAAAAAGCCGGATATCCGCTATAAGACGCTGGAAAAAGCACGCCACGATGAATTATTGGCCACCCAGTCGTCCATTCTGGACACAGCAGCTGCTCTGCTGAAAGCGGGCGGGCGGCTGGTCTACTCCACCTGTACCATCGACCCCGCCGAGAACGAGGAGCAGGTGGCGGCGTTCCTTGCCCGCCACCCGGAGTTCCGGGTGGTCCGGCCCGCTGTGGCGTTCCCTGACGGAATGACAGTGGGGGAGCACGGGGCGCTCTCGGTGCCCACCCGCACCGGGATGGACGGCTTTTTCCTCTGCGCCATGCAGAAAACGCAATGAACCCGCCGTCCGGTTCGTATTGATTCATAGGAGAATACCATGGAACAAAAACGCTGTATCTCTTCCCTGACGCTGGCCGAGCTGACCGCTGCGCTGAAAGCCATGGGTCAGCCGGGCTTCCGGGCAAAGCAGATCTTCCACTGGGTGCACCAGAAGCTGGTCACCGAGTTTTCTGCCATGACCGACCAGCCCAAGACCCTGCTGGCAAAGCTGGAAGAGCAGTTTTACATTGCTGCCCCCAAGATCGAGCGCCGGCAGGAAGCCAAGGACGGCACCGTGAAATATCTGCTGCGGATGGCCGACGGCAACTGCATCGAGACCGTTGTCATGCGCTACCACTACGGCAACACGGTCTGCGTCTCCACCCAGGTGGGCTGCCGGATGGGCTGCCGCTTCTGCGCCTCCACCCAGGCAGGCCGGGTGCGCAACCTGGAAGCCGGTGAGATCTGCTCTGAGATCTATACCGCCCAGAAGGACATCGGGGAGCGCATCTCCCACATCGTCCTCATGGGCATCGGGGAGCCGCTGGATAATTTTGATGAGGTCATGCGCTTCCTTGAGAACATCTCCTCCCCGGAGGGCGTGAACATCGGAATGCGCAACATCAGCCTTTCCACCTGCGGTCTGGTGCCCAAGATCGACCAGCTGGCTGAGAAAAAGCTGCAGCTGACTCTTTCGGTCTCCCTGCACGCTCCCAACAACGAGATCCGCAGCGGCATGATGCCGGTCAATGATGCCTACCCCGTGGAGGTGCTGATGCCCGCCGTCCGCCGCTATCAGGAGACCACGGGCCGCCGGGTCAGCTTTGAGTATTCGATGGTGCGCGGTGTCAATGATTCCGATGCCTGCGCCAGACAGCTGGCCGACCTCATCCGGGGCATGGGTGCTCATGTGAACCTCATTCCCATCAACCCGGTGGACGGAAGCCCCTACTCGGCTACCGATGCCGCCAATGTCCAGCGCTTCCAGAAAAAGCTGGAGAGCCTGGGGGTCAACGCCACGGTACGCCGCCGTCTTGGCAGCGAGATCAGCGCCGCCTGCGGCCAGCTGCGCCGGGACGAAATGAATGGTAAGGCGTAAATCGCAAGAGGAGAAGCCTATGAAACTAGCAGGAAAAACGGATGTGGGCCGCGTCCGGCAGGAAAATCAGGATGATTACCGTGCCGGGGAGCTGCCTGGCGGTGCTGTCTGGGCACTGGTGTGTGATGGCATGGGCGGTGCCAAAGGCGGCCGCGAGGCCTCACAGGGGGCCTGCAATGTCATCGAGCAGGTGTTTCAGGAGCAGTACGCCCAGTGCGGAGCAGGGCAGGAGGGAGCTTTTTTGAAAAAGGCCCTCATCAGCGCCAACCGCTATGTGTTCAACAAAGCCGCCCACGAGGAATCGCTGGCCGGTATGGGCACCACGGCGGTCTGCGCACTGGTGCGGGGCGGGGAAGCCACCCTCTGCCACGCGGGCGATTCCCGCGCCTACCTCTGCCGGGGCGGTAAACTGACCCAGCTCACCCACGACCACTCCTATGTGCAGGAGCTGGTGGACTGCGGCACCATCACGGAGGAGGAGGCCGAGCATCATCCCCAGAAGAACATCATCACCAGGGCGCTGGGCGTGGATTACCGGCTGGAGCCGGAGGTCACTTCGGTGCAGCTGCAGGCAAAGGATCTGCTGCTGCTCTGCTCGGACGGCCTGACCAACATGGTGCCGGTGGAGCAGATGGAGCAGCTGCTGGCGCAGGGCCCGTTCTACGACCTGCCCGACCGGCTGGTGGATGCCGCCAACGAGAACGGCGGCTCCGACAACATCACCGCCCTGCTGCTGGCTGTGGAGCCTACGGAGGTGCATCATGGATAACCTGATCGGCAAAACGCTGGACGGTCTGTACACGGTGCGGGAGCTCATCGGCACCGGCGGCATGGCCAATGTCTACAAGGCCGTTGTGGGGCCGGGCGGCCCGGTGCCGGAGGGCACGGTCGTGGCCGTTAAGGTGCTGCGGCAGGAGCTCATGCACGACCCCGACCTTGTGCGCCGTTTCAAGAACGAGTCCAAGGCCATCTCGCTGCTCAACCACCCCAACATCGTCAAGGTGTATGATGTCTCGGTGAGCGACCATCTGCAGTATATCGTCATGGAATATGTGGACGGTATGACCCTGCGCGAGTATCTGAACGAGCGGGGCGGCAAGCTGACCAGCCGGGAGACCGTCCATTTTATCTCCCAGATCCTGAAAGCGCTGGACCATGCCCACCGCAACGGCGTGGTGCACCGGGACATCAAGCCCCAGAACATCATGCTGCTGGACAACGGCCAGCTGCGGATGATGGATTTCGGCATTGCCCGCATCTCCCGGGCCGAGAACCAGCTTTCGGGCGGCAAGGCTATGGGCAGCGTCCACTATATCAGCCCGGAGCAGGCCAAGGGCGATGAGACCGACTTCACCAGCGACCTCTATTCGGTGGGCGTGATGATGTACGAGATGCTCTCGGGTCATCTGCCCTTCGATGCCGATGACGTGGTGGAGGTGGCCATCAAGCAGATCTCGGATCAGCCCAGGAGCCTGCGGGAACTGGCTCCCTGGGTGCCGGTGGGGCTGGTGGAGATCACCGAGCGCGCCATGGCAAAGCGGCCCGAAAACCGTTATAAAAGCGCCGCTGAGATGCTGGAAGCCCTCAACGCCTATGTAGAGAACCCGGCCATCGTGTTCAACTACACCTATCTCCCCGATGAAATTCCTGAAAAGGTGGTGGAACCCCCTATGCCCAGAAAAGAATCCCGTCCGGAGCGCGGCAGTGCCCCAGCAAAAGGCAGAAAAAAGAAAAAGCGCACCGTGTTCCTGCCGGTGCTGTTCGGCATCACCGTGGCCTTTGCACTGGCCTGCGCGGCCCTGTGCTGGATGATCCTGAATGATTCCAGCTCCCTGATGGGGGAAAAGGCCGATGTGGTGCTGGCAGATTACAGCGGCATGACCCAGGATGAGGTCAACGCTTCCCAGCAGGTGGCATCCGGCCAGATCGTCATCAACTGGGAGCAGGCCTACAGCAACGATTACGCCGCCGGTTACGTCTACCGGCAGTCCCCGGTGGCGGGCCGCACCGTCCGTGAGGGCCAGAGCGTGACCCTGACCGTCAGCCTGGGCATCCAGTATGTCACCGTGCCGGATGTCTCCAATTATGTGCAGGCAGATGGTGAGCAGCAGCTCAAGGATCTGGGGGTCTCTGTTTTGATCACCCAGGCGGTGGAACCCAGCGTGGCCGCAGGCTCCATCATCCGCACCGAACCTGCTGCGGGCAGTCAGGTGGCCGCAGGTTCCACGGTGGTGGTCTATGTCAGCCGCCCGCAGGTCAACACCACGGCCAAGGTGCCTGCCCTGACCGGTCTCAAGAGCGTGGACGATGCCCGCTCCGTGCTGGTGCAGAACAAGCTGGGTCTTGGCAGCACCACCGAGCAGTACAGCGACCAGCCCGCCGGTACCATCATCGGCCAGAGCCCGGCAGCAGGATCTACCGTCAAGGTGAACAGCCGTGTCAGCATTACCGTGAGCGCAGGCCCCGAGCCGGTGCCCGAGACCCCGGCTGAACAGCCGGGCAGCTCCTCCAGCGATTGGTGGAGCGGCCTGATCGGGGGCAGCTCTTCCAGCAGCGGCGATTCTTCCAGCAGTGAGGGCACCGGCCTGGGCGACTGGTGGAGCGCGCTGCTGTCCTGAGGGAGGAACGGATGAAGGGATATATCGTAAAAGGAATTGGCGGATTTTACTACGTCAAGACCGAAGAGGGTGTGATCGAGTGCAAGCCCCGGGGCATCTTCCGCAAACAGAAGATCACCCCCGTGGCGGGCGATGAGGTGACGCTGGAGACCGAGAACGGCGCGGCAGTCATTGCCGAGATCGCACCCCGCAAAAACGTGTTTGTCCGGCCGCCTGTGGCCAATCTGGATGTGCTGTTCCTTGTGGCCAGCACCACCCAGCCCACCCCCAGCACACTGGTGCTGGACAAGCTCTCGGCCATCGCCGTGGACAAGGGCGTGCAGCCCGTCATCGTCTGCACCAAGGCTGACCTTGGTGAGGTGGAGTTCCTGCGCAGCGCCTATGAAAGATCCACGCTGCCCTTTATTGCCATCCGCTACGACAGCGGGGAAGGGCTGGACGAGGTCAGGCAGTGGATCAGCGGGCGGCTCTGCGCCTTCTGCGGCAACTCCGGTGTAGGCAAATCGACCCTGCTGAACACCCTGCTGCCTCAGGCCGAGCGGGAGACCAGCGCCATCAGCCAGAAGCTGGGGCGCGGCCGCCATACCACCCGCGAGGTGACCATCTTTGAGGCCTTTGGAGGCCGCATTGCGGATACCCCCGGCTTTGCCAGCCTGGAAGCCAACCGCGCCGGGTTCATCCCCAAGGAGAATCTGGAGCATGCCTTCCCGGAGTTCGGGCCCTACCTTGGGCAGTGCCAGTTCACGGGCTGCTCCCACCGCACGGAAAAGGGCTGTGCCATCCGTGCCGCTCTGGCCGAGGGAAAGCTCTCCCAGACCCGGTACGACAGCTACTGTGCCATGTATGAGGAAGTCAAGGATGTCAAGGACTGGCAGAGGAGGGGAATGTGATGCGCTGCGTGATCCTCTCGGCCTGCCCGGTCTCGCCGGAGCTGAAGCGTCTGCTCCGCCCCGATGACTTCATCATCGCCTGTGATGCTGGCTACTGCAACTGCGCGCCGCTGGGCTGCAAGCCCAATATCATCCTGGGCGACTTCGATACCGCGCCCTGTCCGGTGCAGCAGAACGACGATATCATCGTCCTGCCTCACGTCAAGGACGACACCGATACCGAATATGCCGCCAGGCTTGCCAGTGAGAAGGGCTTTACCGAGGTGCTTCTTCTGGGCGCGCTGGGCGGCAGGCGGATCGAGCATACCCTCTCGAATCTTGCCACCGGCCTTGGGCTGGAAGAACGGGGCGTGCGGGCAACGCTTCAGGATGAGCGCAGCCGCATTACCTTTGTCCGCTCCGGCGAGACCCGCGCCTACCCGAAGGAGGAGTTCTTCTACTTCTCCGCTTTCCCCATGGAGGGCAGGGCGGAGGGCGTGTGTGAGCACGGTTCCTACTATGAGCTCACTGATGATGTGCTGGTGGCCGGTTACCCGCTGGGGGTCAGCAATGAGTATGCTGAAGGCTCAGACTGCATCACCATCTCCACCCGCAAGGGGGCGCTGGTGGTCGTGGAAACAGTGCCGGATACACCGATCCTGACCGGGAACAAGGCCTGAGCCGCACACTTTGCCGTTCTGCCGCTTATATTGTGGTATCACACCACGAAAGGCGGGAGAGCGATGCAGGTGGTCGTTATCAAAAGCCCAAAATGTTTGCGCGGCGTTCTGCGCAGGCTGTTCGGCATCAAAAAGGGATAAGAAAAATACCGGGGCAGGCAGCTGCTCCGGTATTTTTGTGATACATCATTCTTTTGTGGTATAGGTCAGATCCAGCACCGGGCCAAAGGGGTCAAAGATGAGGTTCTGGATGCCGGATGCGATCAGCAGGCGCTTCTGCTGGGCAAACAGAGGGACCGCCACGGCATCGCTGAGCAGCTGGCGCTCACAATTGCCCAGCAGGCGGCAGCGGGAGCTTCCGGTGGCCTGGGTGCTGGCCTGCAGCTGGGTGGCATACAGGGAATCTGCATAGCCGGTCAGGCCGCCGCCCCCTGCGGTGAACTGGTTCAGCATGTTGTACACACTGCCGCCATCGGCGCTGATGGGGGCCAAGGCAATGGTATAGTCCCCCTCGGCCAGCCGTTTCGCAAAGGTCTCCTCGTCCACTTCCTCTACGGAGAAGAAGAGGGAAAACTCCTTTTGCCACACGCCATTGATCTCCTCAGCGGCGCTGGTCACGCCGGAACCGGCGGGCACCATCAGGCTGACCTTGTTGAAGTCGGAGGTGGTCAGCGTCTGCCGCGCCGTGAGGTAGAGCGCCCGGGCATCCACCGCGGCGGGAGTCACATCCCCGGCGGTATCCCGGTAGTTCATGCCGTCCACAGTCAGGCCGTCCGGTACCAGACCGTTGGCGGCGGCATAGAGCCCGCCGTCCGGCACCTCGGCTGCACCCCGCGCGGCGGAGGCCAGTGCCTGCCGCAGCTCGGTGGAAGCAAACACGCTGCTGCAGTTGAACAGCAGGCTCCATGTGGTATCGGAGTAGGAGAGGGAAGTCAGGGTGGTGGGCGCGGCGGTGTCGTCCGGGGCGGCAGAGCACTTCTCGTTGGCAATCAGCTCTGCGGCGGACTGCCCGGCGCTGTTGGTGTTCTGCACCAGCCGCAGGCTGTCGATGAGGCTGCCCGAGGGAGCACGCCGCAGGAACAGGCCGCTGGCTGTCCAGTTGTAGATGTAAAAGCTGCCGCTGGAAAGGGTGGACGAAGCATTCAGACCGTAGGTGCCCCGGGTGGAATTGAAAAATTCCTCATCGCAGGGCATGGCACCGGGCAGGGTGAGCTTCTCGAGGAAGTTGTCATCGGCACTGCTCAGGTGGAACACCAGCGTCAGCGGCCCGGAGGCCGTGACTCCCAGCGCACTCTCGGGCATCTGCCCGGCCAGCACGGCGGCGCTGTTTTCAAGGGCCGCAAACTCCACCGCGTAGGGGGAGTTGGTCTCCGCCCGGAACAAGCGCCGGAAAGCGAACACAAAATCCTCGGCGGTGATGGCGTAGTCAGTGGCGTTGCCCTTGGCGGCGGTGTAAGTCAGGCCGTCCTTGAGGTAGAAGGTGTAGGTGAGGCCGTCGGAGGACTTCTCCCACCGTTCGCAGAGGGCAGGCTCATATTTGCCGCTGGGATCTTTGCGGACAAGGCCGCTGTACAGGTTCTCGCAGGCGATGACATCCGCAGAAGCCGAAGCAACCTGCGGGTCAAGGTTGGCCGGGATGCTGTCCACGAACCAGGTGAAGCTGTTGGAGCCCGAACCACAGCCGGTCAGAGCAAAAACAAACGCAATGGTCAGCACCACTGCGGAAAAGCGGATCAGGGAATGTTTCAAGAAAATGCGCTCCTTGTAAGATGATACAATTAAAGTATAGCGGAAACGGTCGGAAAAGACAATCGACATTTTGTGAATTCAGATAGGATTTCGGTGCATCCGGGGCCAGAACAAGGTTTGGCGTTGCCAATTGGCTGGAAAAGGTGTAAAATGGAGCAGTGAATCAATTTCAGCCTGAATTTTCATAGAGGAGGTTCTTTCTTTATGCAGAAAGATCAGCAGAAGCTTGCAGAACTCATCCGGGGCAAAAAGGTGGCGTTCATCGGTGCCGGTGTCAGCCACAAGACCCTTATCAAGGAGTTTGTGGAGCTGGGGGCCCATGTGACCCTGTGCGACCAAAAAAAGAGCGTGGAGGAGTTTGGCGATTATGCCGCTACCATCCGGGAACTGGGCATTGACCTGAGCCTGGGCGAACACTATCTGGACGGCTTCAAGGGCCAGGATATCATCATGCGCACCCCCGGCTTTGTGGGCTACTTTGAAAAGCCCCTGCAGGATGCCATGGCGGCGGGCACCATGGTCACCAGCGAGGTCGAGCTCTTCTTCGATTTCTGCCCCTGCGAGATCGTGGCCGTGACCGGCTCTGACGGCAAGACCACCACCACCACCCTCATCTCCAAGTTTTACGAGGCCGCAGGCCGCAAAGTACATCTGGGCGGCAACATCGGCGCGGCCCTGCTGCCCATGCTGCCCGAGGTGCGGCCGGAGGATGTGGCTGTGGTGGAGCTGTCCAGCTTCCAGCTCATCAGCATGCACCAGAGCCCGAAGATCGCGGTGGTGACCAACGTCACCCCCAACCACCTCGATCACCATAAGGATATGCAGGAGTACATCGACGCAAAACGCAACATCCTGCTCTACCAGAACCCGCCCTGCCGTGCCGTGCTGGGCTACGAGAACGAGATCAGCCGCTCCATGCAGAAGGACTGCAAGGGCAGGCAGGTCTGGTTTACACGCCTGCACGATACCGACAACGGTGCCTTCCTGCGCAAAGAGGACAACATGCTCTGCATGGCCGAGGACGGCGTGGTAACGCCCTTCCTGGCCCAGAAGGACATCAAGCTGCGGGGTCTGCACAACATCGAGAATCTGCTGGCCGCTGCCGCCGCAGTCTGGGGTGAGGTGCCCGTGGAGGCCATCCAGAAGGTGGGCAGCACCTTTACCGGCGTGGAGCACCGCATTGAGCCGGTGCGCACGCTGGACGGCGTGCTCTACTACAACGATTCCATCGGCACCAGCCCCACCCGCACCATTGCGGGCCTGCGCAGCTTTGACCAGAAGGTCATCCTCATTGCGGGCGGCTATGATAAGCACATCCCCTATGAGCCGCTGGCCCCCGAGATCGTGGCCCACGTCAAGGATCTGGTGCTGATGGGTGCCACCGGCCCCCGCATTGAAAAGGCCCTGCGGGAAGACCCCGGCTTCAACGAGGCCGCACTGCCCATCCAGCACGCGGACAATATGCAGCACGCTGTGGAGCTGGCCCGTGCCGCCGCAAAGCCCGGCGATATCATCATCCTGTCTCCCGCCAGCGCCTCCTTCGACCTCTACCCCAACTTTGAGGTGCGCGGCCGCGAGTTCAAGAACATCGTCAACGCACTGAAATGATCACGCAGGTCAGAACGCCCCGCCAGAGGCAGCGGTTCCGCAGTGCCTGCCGCGGGAAGCTCTGCCTTGGTGTCACGATGCCGCAGGCGCTGGAGCTCTTCGGCAAAAGCCAGCCGGGCCGGTTCTTCGCCGGGCCAACGCTGGCGCTGGATGTGGGTGGCAGCGCCGCCTGGCTGGCGGGCCACGCCAACCCGGACGAACTGGCCAGTTTCCTGCATTTCTGCGGCTGTAAGGCGGTCATCCTGGACGAAGCCGAGTGCCCGCCGCCCACCGGCTGGGCCCGTGCAAAGTCCCATTTTGTCTTTGGCCTGGCACCCGGAAAGCAGCTGCCGGAACCCGCTGTGGAAGAAACGCTCTGGGCCTCCCTGCATTTTGACCCGGAGCCCCCGGCGGGCCCCGTTGCACAGATGCTGTTTCCGGACCGCCCCACGCGGCGGGATGATTTTTACTCTGAGCTCTGCTCAAAGCGCGCCCGCGGCAGGGCTGTGGTCTGGGCTCTGGATCAGGGAGGGGAGCTTGCCTGCACCGTGGGCGCTTACGCCATTGGAACGGAGCAGGCTTACATGGCCTGCGGCGAGACTGCGGAGCCATTGCGGGGGCGCGGCATCGGCGGGCGGCTTATCGTCCGGCTGGCCAACACCCTCTCGGCGCAGGGCCTGCAGCCCCTTTTCCTCTGCTCCCCGGAACGGGTGCACTTTTACACCCGCCTCGGCTTTGAAAAGCTGGGAGAGTATGCCCGGTACGAAGCCACAGTCTGACACATCGGGAGTTTCTCTGAGGACCGTCCGCTGGGGTGGGACCCTGTTGCCGCAGGCAATAGGGCGGGCGATGGAATGGCCCGTTTCGTGTCCGAGGAGAAAGCTGCCGACGGGTCATCATAGCATAAACCTACAAAAAGATTAAGGAACCAAAATGTCAATGCTGAACCACTTTTTTGATTACAAACCCGAAGTCCTGGCGCTGGACGAAAAAGCCATGGAGCTCTGCCAGCCCTATTTCCGTCACATGGAGGAAATCCGGGACTACAACCAGCTGAAAATGCTCAAGGCCTTTGCCGATACCCAGATGTCCTCCACCGATATGCTGGGCACCACCGGCTACGGCCTGTGGGATACCGGCCGCGCCAAGCTCGAGCAGATCTTTGCCGAGGTGATGGGCGCGGAGGATGCCCTTGTGCGCAGTCAGTTCCAGAGCGGCACCCATACGCTGGCGGTGGCCCTGTTCGGCCTGCTGCGGGCAGGGGATACCCTGCTGGCTGCTACCGGCCGCCCCTACGATACGCTGGAGGGCGTGATCGGTCTGGACGGCAAGGGCAAGGGCACCGGCACCCTGATGGACTACGGCATCCGGTACGACGAAGCCCCCCTCAAGGCCGATTTCACCCCGGATTACGCGCTGATCGCTCAAAAGGCCCCGGGGGCAAAGGTCTGCCATATCCAGCGCAGCCGCGGCTACCTGCAACGCAATGCCTTTGATCTGGATACCATTCAGAAGATCGCCGACACGGCCCGTGCCGCCAACCCCGAGATCATCATCTTTGTGGACAACTGCTATGGTGAGTTCACCCAGATGAAGGAGCCCTGCCAGGCCGGTGCCGACCTTGTGGTGGGCAGTCTCATCAAGAACCCGGGCGGCGGCATCGCCCCCACCGGCGGCTATATCGCGGGCCGGAAGGATCTGGTGGAGCTGTGTGCCTACCGCCTGAACGCCCCTGGGCTGGGCAAGGAGCTGGGCTGTACGCTGGAAACGCCCCGTGATATGTACCTTGGCTTCTACTATGCCCCCGGCGTGGTGTGTGAGGCCATCAAGACCGCCATCTATGCCCAGTGCCTGCTGGAGCTGGTGGGCAAAAAGCCCATCCCGCGCTACTGCGAGGACCACAACGATATCGTGACCTGCTTCGATGCCGATACCGCCGATGCCCTCATCGGCTTCTGCCGCGGCATTCAGGCCGCCAGCCCCGTGGACAGCTATGCTGCACCGGAACCCTCTCCGGAGCCGGGCTATACCGATGAGGTCATCATGGCAAGCGGCAGCTTTACTCAGGGCAGCACCATCGAGCTCTCCTGCGACGGCCCCCTGCGTGAGCCTTACACCTGCTACCTGCAGGGCGGCCTGAACTTTGCCGCAAGCCGTGCCGGTGTCCTGCTGGCCGTGCAGAATGCTTATTTCAAGGATTGATCTTTTCTTAAAGAAAGCGTGAATCAAATGAATCGTATTACTCCCATTGATGCCCGGATGCTGGAACGCTTTGAGCAGGGCTATGCTGCCCGCCCGGAGCTGAATGTGATGTCCAATGCAGTTTCCCGCACGGCTCTGCCGGACGCGGCCTTTGTGCCCGCCGCCGCTGCCAAGCTGCGGATGGACTTCTCTGTGCTGGTCAAGACCAATAACATCACCAACCAGAAGCAGAGCGGCCGCTGCTGGATGTTCTCCACCCTGAACGTCCTGCGCCAGCGGGTGATCGCCAAGTGCGATCTGGAGGATTTCTCCTTCTCTCCCACCTATCTGGCGTTCTACGATAAGCTGGAAAAGGCAAATCTCTTCCTTGAGAACATCCTCCACTTTGCGGATCAGGACCTGACCGACCGTGAGACCTACACCCTGCTGGGCAACCCGCTGCCCGACGGCGGCCAGTGGGATATGGCCATCAGCCTGATCAAAAAGTACGGCGTGGTGCCCTCCTGGGTCATGCCGGAAACTGTCCACTCCACCGGTACGGCCAAGTATCTGCCCATCCTGAACCGCAAGCTGCGGGAGGATGCGCTGGAACTGCGGGCCATGGCAAAAGAGGGAAAGGACACGGCAGCCCGCCGCGAGGAGATGCTGGCGGAGATCTACAACGCCCTGTGCATCCTCTACGGCCAGCCCCCCAGGAGCTTTGACTTTGAGTACACCGACAAGGATGAGCACTACCACTGCGACCGGAACCTGACCCCGCACACCTTCCTGGAGAAATATGTGGGCAATGATCTGGATGATTACGTCGTCATCATCTCCTCGCCCATCCATGCGCTGAACCGCACCTACTGCCAGCCCTTTATGGGTGACGTGGTGGAGGAGAATATGTTCTGGCTGAACCTCTCGCAGGAGGAGCTGGAGGATCTGACCATCCGCCAGCTGCAGGCAGGGGAGGGGGTCATGTTCAGCTGCGACTGCCACCCCGACGGCGACCGCGCCAACGGCTATTGGGACCCCGACTGCTTCCAGTACGGCGAGGTGCTGGGCGGCCTGACCTTTGGCATGACCAAGGCCGAGCGGCTGCTCACCCGTGAAAGCACCATGAACCATTGCATGATGTTCTGCGGTGTCAATCTGGACGAGAACGGCAAGGCTGACCGCTGGAAGATCGAGAACAGCTGGGGCGATGCCTCCGGCCAGAAGGGCTATTACATCGGCAGCGAGAAGTGGTTCAAGGCCAATGTATACCAGATCACCGTCCGCAAGAGCCTGCTGAGCGATGCCCAGCGCGCCCTGCTGGATCAGGAGCCCCTGCCCATGAAGCTGTGGGACCCGCTGGCTTAATTTTAAATAAGATGCTATAAAGAAATCCCCCTGCCATAGGCGAGGGGATTTCTCTGTTAAGCGGATAATAGGGGAAGCTTCAACGTGAAGCAGCTGCCTTTGCCCACTTCGCTTTCCAATAGGATTTCTCCGTGGTGCAGGTGGGCTAGCTCCTGCGCAATGGTCAGTCCCAGACCGGTGGAGTCGTGCTTGGAAGAGGTGGTGGTGTGGAAATACCGGTCAAATACGGCGGCCTGATCCTCCGGCGCAATGCCGCAGCCAGTGTCCCGGACGCTCACCAGAGCAGCGCCGGCCTCCACCCGACTGCTGACGGTGATGCTCCCTCCTGCAGGGGTGTAGTGAATGGCATTTGTCAACAGGTTCTGCAGGATCTGCTGCAGCCGGATCTGGTCGCCCCACACCGGCAGCTCCGGAGCCGGGGGAGCCTGAAGCACCACGCCCTTCTTCTCAGCCTCCTCCCGGCAGCTGTCACAGACTGCAGCGATGACCTCCCCCAGAGATACCCGGTCCTCGTTGAGCATCACCTGTTTCTGCTCCAGCTTTGCAGCCAGAAACAGATCCTCCGTCAGGCGGCGGAGAAAGGCCGTCCGCTGCTGTAAGGCGGGCAGCAGGGCCGGCAGGGCCTCCGGTGCAGCCTCCAGTGTGTCCAGTCCACTGCTGACCGCAAACAGGGGACTGCGCAGGTCGTGGAAAATGTTCAGCATCATGCTTTTCCGGGCCTCGGTCTCCTCCGTCAGGGCCTTTGTCCGCTGAATGACCCGGGCATCCAGCTCCCGGGCCAGCTGCTCCGCCCGGTCAAATTGCAGGGCATACCGACGGCAGACGTAGGCCATGCAGCCCAGAGTAAAAGGAGCATCGTAGATCCGGGCACACCGGAACAGGTAGAAAAACACGCTCTCCTGAAAAAACGGCACGTGCATGCCCGGCAGGACCACCCATACCCGGAAGCCAATGGTGATGGCACAGGGAAACAGCATCAGCAAGGCAGCGTCGGAGCCCCGGGCATACATTGCCATCAGTATGCCCAGACAGTAGCCCATGCCCAAAAGCAGCCCCACCGCCCGTACACGGCTGAGGGGAACCAGCGTCAGAACAAGATACCCCAGCGTCAGAAGCAGGGAATGGAGCCGCTGCCCGTGAGACACCGGCACAGCCCCTGTCAGGGCGGCGCACAGCAGAATCCCAGCCAGAACCGTGACGGTAAAGAATCCCCGGCGGAAAAAGACGCTCCAGCCGGAACTTCCCACCGGAGCCAGAATGATCACCAGAGCCCAGAGGGTCAGCACCGTCAGATACAGCAGAAAATACCCCAGTTCCTTCTGAGGCTTGTATCGGTACAGGGCCAGCACCACCGCCCCCAGGGTGCAGAACACCGCAATGGCCATCCACTGCAGCACCGTGCGGAAGGTCAGGGCCGCCACTCCTTTTTCCGGGAACAGGGCAGCCCATGCCATCAATTGGCCTTCGGTGTCCATGCCGGGGACCCCAAAATCCGCCAGCGTCGGCAGCCGCTGGTTGAACCAGATCCCTGCCAATCCAATGGTCAGTGCCAGTGCCCCGGCAGCAGCCGGAAGCAGAATTCGCTTTTTTATCATAAAAAGACCCCCTGCAAAAACTTTGGAGAACCGGTTGAGAACAGCCCGGAAATACGGTATACTAGATAAGGATATTATAGCAAATTCACGCCGAAAAGGGGAGGGCAAACCGCATGATCCGCATTCTTCTGGTGGAAGATGATCCGGTGATCCGGGACACTACCAGCTATTTCTTGAACTGTCAGCAGAATTTTGAGGTGGTCTGCGCTGACACCGGCGGCGAAGCGCTGAGCCACGCCCGGGAAAAGTTCGATGTGATCCTGATGGATATCCTTCTGCCGGATACCAACGGCATGGAACTGTGCCAGCGCCTGCGCAGCTGGTACCACTGCCCCATCATTTTTACTTCCTGTCTGGACGATACAGACACAGTGGTACGGGCGCTGGAATTGGGCGGCGATGATTTCCTGACCAAGCCCTACAACCACAAAGTTCTGCTGGCCCGCATCATGGCAAACATCCGCCGTGTCCAGATGGATGCCGCAGAGCCCAGCGTCAGCGGCTACCACTGTGCGGCCTTTACGCTGGATCCCAACAGCCATTGCGTGGAAAAGGATGGCCGGAGCATCCATCTGGCCGACATGGAGTACCGCATCCTGACCCTCTTCATCCGGCATCCCAACACCTTCTTTACCGCAAACGAGCTTTACCGGAAGATCTGGGGGAAGGAAAGCCTGGGGGATGTCCGCACGGTGCAGGTGCACATCCATAACCTCCGCAGTAAGATCGAGCCCGACCCTGCAAAGCCCATCTACCTCAAAAATGTCTGGGGCAAAGGCTATATTTTCCGCCCGGAAGGGGAGACGGAAGCCTGAAATGGTGTTGTTGTCTTAAATATCGTTAATCCTCAAAGCACCCACTTCTTAAGGAAACTTAAGCCGTGGGTGCTTTTTTCTGCTCTGATTTGACCGTTATTTATCAAACAAAGTGGGAAACGGGAATTTTCCAGTGAAGAAACGGTAAAGATGTTTAAGAATTCTTAAAAGACAACAGGCAGACTTTGTGTTAATTTATTATCGAACGAAGTCTGCGCCGTATTGTGGTGGTGCGTTTCGGATAAGAAGGAAAATCAAAGAATAAGAACAGAAAAAGAGAAGAAAGGATCATCCAAGCATGAACAAGATCTCGCGTAAAGGCTTTCTGAAGATCGCCGCTGCCGCTGCCATGTCTGGTGTCACCGCCGGTGCACTGGCTGCCTGCAACGCTGCAAGCTCCTCCACCGCCGCTTCCTCCGGTGCAGCAGGCAGCTACACCCCCGGCACCTACACCGGCACTGCCGAGGGCATTTCCTCTACCGTCAAGGTCACCATGACCTTCTCTGACAGCGCTGTGACCGACGTTGTGGTCGATACCTCCGGCGAGACCGCTTCCTACGGCGCTGCTGCTGCCGAGGAGCTGAAGAACCAGCTGCTGAACGCCGGCTCTGACGAGATCGACGGCGTGTCCGGCTCCACCATCACCTCCGATGCCGTGAAGAAGGCTGCCAAGAGCTGCTTTGCACAGGCAAAGGGAGAGGCAACTGTAACTTCCGTTCAGCTGCCCACCGGTGACGAGACCGATTGGCTGGGCAAGGAGCCTGACATTGACGAGGCTGCCATCACCGAGACCGTGGACACCGACATCCTCATCGTGGGTGCCGGCAACGGCGGTATGTTCGCTGCTGCTTATGCCGCTGCCAAGGGCCTGAACTTCCGTGTCATCGAGCAGAACGGCAATGTGCAGGATACCCGTCACTGGGTGGGTGCCGTGGACGGCTTTGGCGCTCAGGAACAGGGCATCAAGATGGATCGTGCCAAGCTGCTGAGCGAGGTCTCCCGCTACGCTTCCGGCAAGTGCGACCAGCGCGTGGTCAAGACCTGGATCAACGAGTCTGCCGAGATGATCGAATTTGTCCGCTCCATCATGGAGGACAAGTACGGCGTGAAGATGATCTACACCTACGGCGACGAGGCCAAATGGCCTGCAGAAAACGCCGAGCACAACACCGATTATATGTACCCCGAGATCGAGTATACCTATGATCGCTCCAGTGGTGCCGCCCGCAATGAGCTGCTGCTGCAGTACATTCAGGAGCTGGGCTATGATGTGGACTTCAAGACCAGTCTGGCCAAGCTGGAAAAGGCTGCCGATGGCCGCATCACCGGCATCATCGCCCAGAGCACCGAGGATGACCACTTCATCCGCTACAACGCCAACAAGGGCGTGCTGCTGGCCTGTGGCGGCTTCCCCGGCAACCCCTACATGATGGAGCAGCTGGATCCCCTGGGCACTTCCGTCACCACCGCATGCTCCTACTCTCCCTCCGATAAGGGCTACGGCATCCGGGCTGCAATGTGGGCCGGTGCCAATCTGGACAAGGAAGCCGCTCCCATGCTGTTTGACCGCGGCATCGTGGCCCCCGGCGTGGATGGCGGCTATGTGGACAGCGACACTGCCTTTGGCGGTAAGGCTTTCCCCGGTACCATCCGTCAGTACAACCCCGGCACCCAGCCCTTCCTGAAGGTGAACCGCAACGGCGAGCGCTTTGCCAACGAGAGCAGCCCCTACAATGACATCGTCTACGCCGCTGCTCACCAGCCGGGCCGTGTCTACGCTCAAATCTGCGATGCCAACATTCTGGAGGACGCAAAGCGTTTCCACACCATCGGCTGCTCTGCCCAGACCCGTAACGGCGGTGAGAAGTACATTCAGGGTAAGATGGACGAGGCGATCGAGGCCGGTGCATTGTTCAAGTGCGATACCATCGAGGAGCTGGCTGACAAGATGGGCTTTACTGGCGCTGCCAAGGACACCTTCCTTGCCACCGTGGAGCGTTACAACGAGCTCTACGACAAGCAGGAGGACGAGGACTTCGGCAAGCCCGCTTACCGCCTCAGCGCCATCCGCACCGCTCCCTTCTACGGCTGCTGGCTGGGTGCCTCTCTGCTGACCACTGAGCAGGGCATTGCCATCAACGAAAAGGGTCAGGCTCTGGACAACGATAACAAGCCCATGCCCGGCCTGTATATCACCGGCGATATGTCCGGCAGCTTCTTTGCCAACAATTATCCCTGCCTGATGGCTGGTGTTGCCATGGGCCGCACCCTGACCTTCGCCATGAAGAGCATCAAGCAGATGGCCGGTCTGGAATGATGTCACTCCCCGGAAAATGAACTGAAAACCGCATAAAAATGCAGCGCCGCTGAAGCCCTGAAAAGCTTCGGCGGCGCTGTTTTACGTTTCCCTCTATACACAAAAAATGTCAGGCAGTCCTCAGCACACGGCGCGGCGGGGAGCGGCCAGAGGCTCGATCACCGGCGGGTGCATCCCTTCCCGGTAGTCCAGATCCCCCTGATCCATGCCGCGGAGCAGTACCTCGGCGGTGGCAATGTTGGTGGCAATGGGTACGCTGTGCATATCGCACAGGCGGAGCAGGTTCTGCTCGTTGGAGCTGCCGCTGTCGGCCCGGAGCGGGTCGCGGAAGAACAGCACCAGATCCACTTCATCGCAGGCAACACGGGCGGTGATCTGCTGGATGCCGCCCAGCTTTCCGGAGAGATAACAGTGAACTGGCAAGCCGGTAGCCTGGTTCAACATCCGGCCGGTGGTACCGGTGGCGATGACAGTGTTCCGGGACAGGATACCACTGTAGGCGGTGCAGAACTGAAGTGCAAGTTCTTTGCGGGAATCATGTGCAAGAATGGCAATTGTCATAATTCGCCCTCTCCTTTGTACTAGTGTCGTCATGCGGGCAGCTGTTTGAAATGGATTGCTGTTGTGGGAAGAACAGTTCCGGGCGCATTTCAAAACGCCCCGCTGAACTGATTCCCACACCTTCCAATATAGTTTTACCGCGGCGAAATATGGGTTGTCAAGGGGAAAATGAGAATTTTTGCCCTAATTTCGGCTAAAAGTATGACTTTATTTTTGTACAGAATGGAGAAATGAAAAATACATCGTGATACGAACAGAAAAAGAATTTTCAAAATTTTGGGATGAAAGTGTTTCCGTAACAAAAACAGTCCATCCCTGCAAAACAAAAATACAGGCCGCTGTCCTTCCACAGCGGCCTGTAAGAGAAAAACGGAAAATAGCTTTCACATTTGAACGGTTCAGCGGATCTGGCCGCTGCCGTGGATGATGTACTTGTAGCTGCACAGCTCTTCCAGCCCCATAGGGCCCCGGGCGTGGAGCTTCTGGGTGGAAATGCCCATCTCGCATCCCAGTCCGAATTCCCCGCCATCCGTGAAGCGGGTGGAGCAGTTGACATAGACCGCAGCGCTGTCCACCGCCGCCGTAAAGAGGGCGGCATGGGCCTCGTCCTGGGTCAGGATGGCTTCGCTGTGGCCGGTGGAGTGCGCGGCGATGTGGCCGACGGCCTCCTCCACGTTATCCACGATCTTGATGGCCAGAATGTAGTCCAGAAACTCGGTGTCAAAATCCGCAGGGCCTGCAGGGGTGCCGGGGATGATGGCGGCGGCACGCGGGTCCAGCCGCAGCTCCACCGGGTGCAGCCCCTTTGCAGCGCGGTCAGGGCCCAGCCGCCGGGCCAGCTTGGGCAGGAACTCTGCCGCAATGTCACGGTGCACCAGGCACACCTCCTCCGCGTTGCAGACGCTGGGGCGGCTGGCCTTGGCATTCTCAATGATGTCCAGCGCCTTATCCTGCTCGGCAGAAGCATCCACGAAGATGTGGCAGATGCCGGTACCGGTCTGGATGCAGGGGACTTTTGCGTTTTCCACACAGGCGCGGATGAGCCCGGCTCCGCCGCGCGGGATGAGCAGATCCACATAGCCCACCGCCGTCATCAGGGCGTTGGCCGAAGCGTGGGTGGTGTCCTCGATCAGGCAGACCGCTGTTTCGGGCAGGTCGTTTGCCCGCAGACCCTCCCGCAGAGCCGCTACAATGGCGTTGGCACTGCGCCATGCCTCCCTGCCGCACCGCAGGATGCAGGCATTGCCGCTCTTGATGGCGAGGGCAGCGGCATCGCTGGTCACGTTGGGGCGGCTCTCGTAGATGATGGCGATCACGCCCATGGGCACGGCGGTCTTTTCAATGACCAGCCCGTTGGGGCGCTCCACCCGGCGCAGAACTCTGCCCACCGGGTCGGGCAGGTCAGCCACTTCCCGGATGCCCTTTGCCATGGCGCTGATGCGCTCCGGTGTCAGGGCCAGCCGGTCCAGCATGACCTCCGAGATGTGCCCTCTGGCTGCTTCCAGGTCGGCGGCATTGGCCTCCAGAATGGTCTGCTGGCGGGCAGGGGAGCAGAGTGCCTCCGCCATGCCCAGCAGGGCGGCGCGGCGCACCTCGCCCGAGGAAAGGCCCAGCGCGCTTCTGGCTGCGCGGGCGGCTTCCAGGATCTCCTGTGTCGTCATGGGTCAGCCCTCCTTTCTGCCCGCAAAGCGGGTGCCTGCGGGTCTGCCGTCTGCAATGTCGTAGAGCAGCTCCGGGTGGGAACCGTTGGCGATCACCATGTCCGCGCCCTCTGCCGTTACCATCTGGGCGGCACGGAGCTTGGTGGACATGCCGCCGGTGCCCAATGCGGAGCCTGCCCCATCTGCCAGCGCCAGCACCTCAGGAGTGATGCGCTCTACCACCGGGATGAGCTTTGCGTCCGGGTGGGTGTGGGGATTGGCGGTGTACAAGCCGTCGATGTCGCTCAACAGCACCAGCAGGTCCGCATGGATGCAGCAGGTGACGATGGCGGCCAGTGTATCATTGTCGCCGATGGAGGTGATCTCGTCGGTGGCAACGGTGTCGTTTTCGTTGATGATGGGCAGCGCACCCAGCTCCAGCAGCCGGGTCAGGGTGTTCTGGAAATTCAGTCGCCGTCCCTCGTGTTCCACATCCACACCGGTGAGCAGGATCTGCGCCACGTTGTGGTTGTAGGCGGTGAACAGGCGGTCGTAGGTGTACATCAGCTCACACTGGCCCACAGCGGCGCAGGCTTGCTTGGTGGCCATATCAGCGGGGCGGGAGGGCAGGGACAGCTTGCCCACCCCCATGCCGATGGCACCGGACGAGACGAGGATGACCTCGTGCCCTGCGTTCTTCAGGTCGCTCAGTACCTTGACCAGATCCTCTGTGTGGCGGATGTTCAGCCGCCCGGTGGAGTGTGCCAGCGTGGAGGTGCCCACTTTGACGACGATGCGCATAAACTTAACCCTTTCCCATTTCCTTTGTCTTGTCGTAGGCGGCGATCACCGCATCGGTCACCGCGCCGCGGAAGCCGTGCTCTTCCAGCACGCGCACGCCCTGAATGGTGCTGCCGCCGGGGCTGCACACCGCATCCTTGAGCTCACCGGGGTGTTTTCCGCTCTCCAGCACCAGCTTGGCGCTGCCCAATACCATCTGGGCAGCATATTCCTGCGCCTTGGCCCGGGGCAGGCCGCAGGCCACGCCGCCATCGGCCAGCGCTTCAATGAACTGGTACACCCAGGCCGGGCCGCAGCCGGAAACGCTGCTTGCCGCGTCGATCAGGGCCTCGGGTACAGCGTCCAGCCGCCCGGCGGGTGCCATCAGCTTCAGAAACTCCTGCTCCTCCTCCGCTGTCACATTGGCGGAGCAATATTGGATCATGCCTGCCCCCACCGAAGCCGGGGTGTTGGGCATGATGCGGATCACAGGGTAATCTTCCCCCGCCATCTCCTGGATGCGCGCGATGGAAAGCCCTGCCGCCATGCTGCAAAGGATGAAGCGGCTCGGCCGCTCGTTCAGGGTGAACTTAAGCGGAGCCAGCAGAGCCTCCATCATCTGGGGCTTGACCGCCAGAAAGATCAGGTCGGAGCGGCCCGCCACCTCGGCATTCGTGGTGGTGTTGCAGCCCAGCTCTGCGGCCAGCGCCTCTGCCTTGGCGGCAGTGCGGTTGGCAAGATAAACGTTCTGTGGGTCGGCAGCCATGCAGACGGCCCGCGCAATGGCACCGCCCATGTTCCCACAGCCTAAAAATCCGATGGTCTTGATCATACTTACTTTCCCTTCCTTTCTCACTCAGAAAGAAATAAATGGAACGCATATTCGTTCCACTCCATCCATTGTAAGCATCCGGAGCCAGAAAATCAAGAGGGAACCTCCCGGAAACCCGGCAAAAAGGCGGAGGGACGGCTGCAAAACGGAGAAGAACGTGAAAAAAATATCAAAATGAGAGATTTTGAACTTGCAAAACCGGGGGCATTTGCGTTATAGTATAAAGGAAGTATTCTTACTTCTCTGGCCCTATAGGACGGCCACCACGGTCAGCGGCACAGTGTGTGCTGCTGGGAAAGGATGGATCTCGTGTCACAAACTACAAAAAGGGCGCTGGAGGCATCGCTGAAAAAGCTGCTGCTTCAAAAGCCGCTGAATAAGATCACCATCAATGATATCACCGAGGACTGCGGCGTGAACCGTATGACCTTCTACTACCACTTCAAGGATATCTACGACCTCGTGGACTGGATCATGGTCGAAGATGCCGCCAAGGCGCTGGAGGGCAGACAGAGCTTTGAGAACTGGACAGATGCCTTTCTGGATATTCTGCATCAGGTGCAGGACAACAAGGTGCTGGTGATGAACGTTTACCGCTCTGTGAGCCGTGAGCAGGTGGAGCAGTACTTATATAAACTGCTGGACCCCATGCTGCGGGACTTTGTGGACCGCAGTGCGCAGGGTTTTACCGTGCAGGATGCCGACAAGCAGTTCGTCGTGGACTTTTACAAATACGCGCTGGTGGGCATGGCACTGGAATGGATCCGCAGGGATATGAAGGAGGACCCCGTCCGGATGACCGAGCGGCTGAATGTTCTGCTTCATGGCAATCTTGAGCGGGCGCTCCGCCGCTTCCGCACCGACCGCAGCCCCGCAGATTTTGACGACTGACAATGTTTTATCAATCCGGGCACCGTGATGGGTTTTCCATCACGGTGCTTTTTCTGTTTATGGCTTTCCGTTTGACAAAATGTTACAGTATGGTCAGCGCAAAATGAAAGGTGAAAACCTGGAAACCACAGCAAACGGAGGGAATAAAATGTATTATTCCAGCGGGAACTATGAGGCCTTTGCGCGCCCGAAAAAGCCTGCGGGAGTGGATCGGAAATCGGCCTATCTCGTGGGCACCGGTCTGGCGGCGCTGACAGCTGCCTGCTACCTGGTTCGCGACGGTCAGATGAAGGGGGAACACATCCATCTCTTTGAAAAGGGGTCCATCCCCGGCGGTGCCTGTGATGGCTGCCAGTACCCCGGCATCGGTTATGTGATGCGGGGCGGCCGGGAGATGGATGACCATTTTGAAGTCATGTGGGATCTGTTCCGTTCCATCCCGTCGCTTGAGACCGAGGGCGCAAGCGTGCTGGATGAGTACTACTGGCTGAACAAGGCAGATCCCAACTACTCGCTCTGCCGCGCCACGGAAAACCGGGGGCAGAACGCCCACACGGATGGGAAGTTCGGCCTTTCGGATCAGGGCTGCATGGAACTCATCAAGCTCTTTTTTACCCCGGATGAGCAGCTCTATGATAAGCGCATCACCGATGTCTTTGACGCGGAGGTGTTCTCTTCCAACTTCTGGCTTTACTGGCGCACCATGTTCGCCTTTGAGAACTGGCACAGCGCACTGGAAATGAAGCTCTATCTGAAGCGCTACATCCACCATGTGGGCGGTCTGCCTGATCTGCGGGCACTGCGCTTTACCCGGTACAACCAGTACGAGAGCATGATCCTGCCCATGATCCGCTATCTGGAGGGGCACGGTGTGCGCTTCCACTACAACACCAAGGTCACCAACATTGAGTTCGAGCTGACCGGGGGCAAAAAGCAGGCCAGGACCATCTGCCTGCTGGTGGACGATGAAGCGGAACGGGTGGACCTGACCGAGAATGATCTGGTGTTCATCACCAACGGCGGCTGCGTGGAAAGCACTTCCATCGGCTCCCAGGATCAGCCTGCAGTGTTCAACCCCACCCTCCGGCCCGGCAACGGCTGGGATCTGTGGAAGAAGATCGCCGCGCAGGATGAGGCCTTTGGCCGCCCGGAGAAGTTCTGCTCCGATCCGGAACAGACCAACTGGATGAGCGCTACGGTCACTACGCTGGACGAACGCATCGTGCCCTACATCCAGAACATCTGCCAGCGTGACCCGTTCAGCGGCAAGACTGTCACGGGCGGCATCGTCACGGCGCGGGATTCCGGCTGGCTGCTCAGCTGGACATTCAACCGTCAGCCCCAGTTCCGGGATCAGCCCAAGGGCCAGCTCGTGGGCTGGATCTACGGCCTGTTCAGCAACACGCCCGGCGACTACATCAAAAAGCCCATGCGGGATTGCACCGGCAAGGAGATCTGCATGGAGTGGCTGTATCATCTGGGGGTCCCCGAAAACCAGATCGAGGACCTGGCGGAGCATAGTGCCAACACCGTGCCCGTAATGATGCCCTATATCACAGCCTTTTTCATGCCCCGCACCGCAGGCGACCGTCCGGCGGTGGTGCCGGAGGGCGCAGTGAACTTTGCCTTCATCGGCCAGTTTGCCGAGACGAAGCGGGATACCATCTTCACCACCGAGTATTCCATGCGCACCGGCATGGAAGCCGTGTACACCCTGCTGGATATCGACCGGGGCGTGCCGGAGGTCTGGGGCAGCACCTACGATGTCCGCGACCTGCTGAACGCCGCTGTTCAGCTGCGGGATGGCAAACCCCTGAGTGATCTGAAAATGAACTGGATCAAAAAATTCGCACTGGGCAAGGCGGTAGAAAAGGTACAGGACACCGACCTGTGCCGTCTGCTGCTGGAGTATAAGATCATCTGAGCGCCGGGAATTCAGTCCGGCAGGCAGGGAAGAGAGCCCTGTAAAATTCTATTGAATCTGGAGGAAATAAAAATGAATACCGCATTTGATTCTCTGACGCACAAAATGCAGCGTGCTGCACTGGGCAAGACTGTGGATCTCGTGCTTTCTCATGCCGAGAAGGACCCCGCCAAGACGGTTGGACAGATCGTAGAACTTTCAAAGCAGTTCTACGGCGATTCCTTCAGCGAGGAGACCTATGCACACGCCAAGCAGACCCTGACCGACCCCAACAGCAAGTGGTCGAAGCTCATCAACTGTGTGCTGAACCAGCTGGACCCCAACGTAGCCCGCACCACGGCCCTGAACCTGGGCTATGAGGCCTTCTTCCGCGGCACCAAGACCATCCGCGAGAATCGTGTCAAATATCAGTGCAACATTCCCTGGCTGATCCTGTTCGACCCCACCTCTGCCTGCAATATGCACTGCGTGGGCTGCTGGGCCGGTGAGTACGGCCACAAGAACAACCTGAGCTTTGACGATATGGATAAGATCGTCACCGAGGGCAAGGAACTGGGCGTGTATCTGTACATGCTCACCGGCGGTGAGCCGCTGGTGCGCAAGGCCGATATCCTCAAGCTGGCCGAGAAGCACAACGATGTGGAATTTGCCATCTATACCAACTCCACCCTGATCGATGAACCTTTCTGCAAGGAAGTGGTTCGTCTGGGCAACATCGCCTTCATGCTGTCCATTGAGGGCACCCCCGAGACCAACGATGCCCGCCGTGGGGAGGGCCACTATGCTGCCGTTATGCGCGCCATGGATCTGCTCAAGGAGCACGGCATCCTGTTCGGCACCTCCATCTGCTACACCCGCGACAACATCGAAGCCGTTACCAGCGATGAGTTTATGCGTTTCCTCTGCGATAAGGGCGCACACTTCGGCTTCTACTTCCACTACATGCCCGTGGGCAACGAGGCAGCGCCTGAACTGATGCCCTCTCCCGAGCAGCGCAAGTACATGATCCAGCGCATCCGCTATCTGCGCAGTGAAGCCTGCGATATCCCGTTCTACCCCATGGACTTCCAGAACGACGGCGAGTTCGTGGGCGGCTGCATTGCCGGCGGCCGCAACTACTTCCACATCAACTCCGCCGGTGACGCAGAGCCCTGCGTGTTCATCCACTACTCCAATGCCAACATCCATGACAGCAGCATTCTGGAGATCCTGCAGAGCCCGCTGTTCATGGCCTACCACAACGGCCAGCCCTTCAATAAGAACCATCTGCGCCCCTGCCCCATGCTGGAAAACCCCGAACTGCTGGAAAAAATGGTGCACGAGACCGGTGCCCACAGCACCGACCTCCAGAGCCCGGAAAGCGTCGATCATCTGTGCGACAAGTGCAAGAGCTACGCCGCCAATTGGCAGCCCACGGCCGACGAGATCTGGTCCCATACCAAGATCCGCGAGAGCCGCTACGAGAACTATAAGGACTGGAAGCCCAATCAGCAGTAATTGCAGGTACTCCCCCTGAAATCTCCCTTTTTGGTTTATCTGCCCTGAAAGCCGAAGCTCCCCCTTCCCCAAACGCCGAGACAGCGCCGGGAAGGGGGAGCTTTGCGTTTCTCGGCTGCTCTGAGAAAATCATGCGGTAGGAATACAAAAACCGGCTCCGCCTCCCATGCAGGAGACAGAGCCGGTTTTGCGATTCTATTGCGTTTGGAATCACTCGTCGTCGGGGTCACCAAAGGCATCGTGATAGAGGTTTACCATGCCGGATTCGTCGTTGCGATTCAGGCCGTGGAACACCAGCTTTTTGATGACATCATAGATAACCGCGAAGAGCGGCACACCGATGATCATGCCCACAAAGCCCCACAGGCCGCCGAACAGCAGGATGGCAAAGAGCACCCAGAAGCTGGAAAGGCCGGTGGTGTTGCCCAGGATCTTGGGTCCGATGATGTTGCCGTCCACCTGCTGCAGCACCAGAACGAACAGCACGAACCAGAGCGCCTTGATGGGGTTCTGGATCAGGATGAGCAGGGTGGCGGGGATGGCACCGATGAAGGGGCCGAAGAAGGGGATAACATTGGTCACGCCGATGATGACCGACACCAGCAGGGCGCTGGGGAACTTGAAAATCAGGCAGGCAATATAGCACAGCACGCCGATGATGGCAGAATCCAGGATCTTGCCGTTGATGAAGCCGCCGAACATCCGGTCAGCGTAACGGACTTCCTCCATGATGAGGTCAGCCCAGCGGGGCTTGACCAAACTATAAAGGATGAGCTTGCCCTGCTGCCCGAATTTCTTCCGGCTGGCCAGCAGATACACCGAAACGATGAGGCCGATAATGAAATTTTTGATCCAGGTCACCACATTCACCACGCCTACAGCGGCACCGCTGAGGATGTTCTGCATGGAGGGGAGCAGGGTGTTTTTGATCCAGGCATCCAGGTTGGCATCCAGGCTGTCGTAAGAGTTCTCGATGAAGTCCAGCAGCTTTTTGTTGTTGGCAATGAACTCCTGCTTGGAGATCCACTCCACAAAGTCGCCGATGTTGTCCCGTGCCGTGTAGTACAGGGCGGTCACGCTGTTGATGAGCTGCGGCACGATCATCATGATCAGTGCGTAGATCAGCAGCAGACCGAACAGGATGGTCAGAGCAACGGCCAGCATGTTGGCAAAGCGGTGCATCCTTTCCGGGAACAGCTTGTGGAGAAATGCTTCAAGCCAGTTGCACACCGGCTTGAGCAGATAGGCAATGACACTGCCGTAGATAAAGGGCATCAGGATGCCGGTCAGGGTTGAAACGGCATTGCCGAAGCCCTGAAAGCGGTAGATCAGGAAAAAGAAGAGGATGCTCAGGCTGATCGCGCCAAAGCCTGCGAACATTCCGTAGAGATAGGGTTTGATATGCGGTTTTTTGTCCATCATGTCATAGAAACTCCATTCCTGCCGCAGACAGCAGGATTCCCTGCGGCAATGTCAGCGCTTGTTGCTCCTGCGCCAGATGTGCAGCTTTTCGGCTTCGGCGATCAGCTCGTCCCGGAAATCGGGGTGTGCCACACTGATCAGTGCTTCTGCCTTTTCCCAGCTGGTCAGTCCCTTCAGGTTCACACAGCCGTACTCGGTGCACAGGTAGTGCACGTTTGCGCGGGTGTCGGTGACGATGCTGCCGTTTTCCAGGGTAGGACGGATGCGGCTCTCCAGCTTGCCGGTCTTTTTATTCATAAAGGTAGAGGACAGGCAGATGAAGCTCTTGCCGCCGTTGGAAAGGTATGCGCCCAGAACAAAGTCCAGCTGACCGCCTGCACCGGAAATGTGCTTGATGCCTGCACTCTCCGCGTTCACCTGACCGAACAGGTCAATATCCACCGCATTGTTGATGGAGATGAAGTTGTCGATGGCGGAGATGCTGCGGATGTCGTTGGTGTACTCCACGGGAGCGGCCATGCACTCCGGGTTGTCGTTCAGGTAATCGTACATCTTCTGGGTACCTGCACCAAAGGCATAGACCTGACGGCCCTTGTCCAGATTCTTGTGGCGGCCGGTGATCTTGCCTGCCTTTGCAATATCCACAAAGGCATCCACATACATCTCGGTGTGCACGCCCAGATCCTTCAGGTCGCTCTGCGCGATCAGGTTGCCGATGGCGTTGGGCATACCGCCGATGCCCAGCTGCAGGCAGGCACCGTCGGGGATCTGCGGGACGATGAGGTTTGCCACCTTCAGATCGACCTCCGTGGCAGCACCGGCAGCGGCCATCTGGCCGATGGGCGGGTTGCTGCCCTCCACAACACCGGCAACCTGGGAGATGTGCACCCAGTTCTCGGTGCCGCCCAGGCATTTGGGCATGTTCCGGTTGACCTCAACGATGATCTTCTTGGCCTTATCGCAGACGGCACCCAGGTGGGAAGCACAGGGGCCAAAGTTGAAATAGCCGTGCTCGTCCATGGGGGTCACCTGGAACACCGCCACATCCACGGGGTCAGAGCTGTCGCGGTAGTAGCGGGGCAGTTCAGAGTAGCGGATGGGGGAGTAGAAGGAGAAGCCCTGAGCAATGGCCTTGCGCTCAATGCCGCCCATGTGCCAGCTGTTCCAGGTCATGTGGGCAGCAGGATCCTCGATCTGGAAGATAGCGGGCACCCACATCAGGATGCCGCCGCGGAAGTTGACATCCTCCAGCTCAGGCAGACGCTTTGCAATGGCAGCGTCCACTGCAACGGGGGTGTTCACAGCCCAGCCGTAATCCACCCAGTCGCCGCTTTTGACCAGCGCGGCAGCCTGGTCAGCTGTCATTGTCTTCTGTGCATACAATTCCGTAAAATCCATTATAAACCATCCTCTCTTACAATAACATAAAGGAATTGTAAATTCCAACTTAGTTATATCATTAACAAACGGGAGAATCAATACTTTCCTGGCAAAAAACAGGGCTGGATGCAATATGACTAAAAATCTTAGCTTTTTGTAGAGATTCTTTGGTGCACAAAAAATAAATTTTACACAAAAAATACTTGATAAAATTTTGACGATGTGCTTTACTTATAGCGTAGCAGGATGCAGCGTGGCACTGCGGGTAGGATTGTTTAAAAATTAACGATACACCGCAGCAGAAGAAAAGAACATCTTGCACAGCAAACTGGAAAGTGCTATCATGTCAGAACCAATGCGCTTTTCAAAGGCGCGCAAGGAGGACAAAACCGATGGCAACTGCAGTTTACCCCGGGTCGTTCGATCCGGTCACACGAGGTCATCTCGATATCATCAAGCGCGCGGCAAAGATCAATGATCACCTGATCGTGGCCGTGCTCATCAACAGTGCAAAGCACCCATTGTTCACCGTGGAGGAGCGGGTGGCCCTGCTGCAGGAATGCTGCAAGGGAATCCCCAATGTCACGGTGGAGAGCTTCGACGGCCTGACCGTGGAGTTCGCCAAGAAGCGCCACGCTTCGGTCATGGTGCGGGGCCTGCGGGCGGTAACGGATTTTGAAAACGAGATCCAGCTGGCGCAGACCAATCACGCGCTGATGCCCGGCATCGAGACCATGTTCCTTGCAACCAGCATCAAGTGGAGCTATCTTTCCTCTACCATTGTAAAGGAAGCCGCCCGCTACGGCGGCAGCATCTCCAAGTTCGTCACCCCGAATGTGGAAGCTGCCGTGGAGCAGAAGATGGCCGAGCTGCGCAGCAGGGGAGAGAGCGTCTGACCCCATTCCTTATGCAAGAAACGCTTCGGCGTTTTGATAAAACAGTCTTTCTAAAATCACAACATACACAATCAGGAGGCTATTCACATGAAAAAGATCGTTATCGCATCTGCATGCCGTACCGCCATTGGTAAGTTCGGTGGCACCCTTGCCAACGTCCCCGCTGCTGAGCTGGGCTCCATCGTCATCAAGGAGGCTCTGAACCGCGCAAATGTCAAGCCTGAGCAGGTCGATCATGTTTACATGGGCTGCGTGATCCAGGCTGGTCTGGGCCAGAACGTTGCTCGTCAGGCTTCCCTGAAGGCTGGCCTGCCCATCGAGACCCCCGCTGTCACCGTCAACGTGGTCTGCGGTTCCGGTCTGAACTGCGTGAACATGGCTGCTCAGATGATCGAGGCAGGCGATGCTGATATCGTGGTCGCAGGCGGCATGGAGAACATGGACATGGCTCCCTTTGCAATGATGAAGGGCCGTTACGGCTACCGCATGGGCGCTCCCATGGGCAAGAGCGAGCTGGTCGATACCATGGTCAACGATGCTCTGTGGGATGCCACCGGCTTCAACAAGCACATGGGCATGACCGCTGAGAATGTCTGCACCAACGAGACCTTCCAGAAGAAGTACGGCTACAGCCCCATCACCCGCGAGATGCTGGATGAGTTCTCCTACAACAGCCAGGTCAAGGCCGACAAGGCCATTAAGGACGGCGCTTTCAAGGATGAGATCGTTCCTGTTGTCATCAAGGGCAAGAAGGGCGACACCGTGTTCGATACCGATGAAGGCCCCCGTCTGACCCCGGTCGAGAAGCTGGCAACCCTGAAGCCCGCTTTCACCAAGGACGGCATCGTGACCGCAGGCAACTCTTCCGCCATCAACGACGGCGCTGCTGCTCTGGTCGTTATGAGTGAGGAGAAGGCCAAGGAGCTGGGCGTTAAGCCTCTGGCAACCTGGGTCGCTGGCGCTCTGGCCGGTGTTGAGCCTGAGGTCATGGGTCTGGGCCCCATCGCAGCAACCAAGAAGGTCATGGCAAAGACTGGCCTGACTGTTGCTGATATGGACCTGATCGAGGCCAACGAGGCATTCGCTGCACAGTCTGTGGCTGTCAGCCAGGCTCTGAACTTCGATATGAGCAAGGTGAACGTCAACGGCGGCGCAATCGCTCTGGGCCACCCGGTCGGCGCTTCCGGCGCTCGTATCCTGGTCACCCTGCTGTACGCTATGAAGCACCGTGGTGCTCACAAGGGTCTGGCTACCCTGTGCATCGGCGGCGGCATGGGCTGCGCTACCATCGTTGAGATGTAAGCTCCCCCTTTGGAATTGAATTGAATGACAGCCCGCGCCCCGGCTCAGACCGGAGACTTTGCCGGGGCGCGGGAGCTGTTTTGAAACGCTGAGAATCTGAATTGGAGGTTTTCACAATGGCTTTTGTAAAAACCGAGGTGCAGGGCGCTGTCGAGATTATCACCATCGACCGTCCCAAGGCACTGAATGCCCTGAACCCTGAGGTTCTGGCAGACCTGAAGGCAGCTTTTGAGGCTGTCGATCAGGAGGCCATCCGCTGCATCGTCCTGACCGGCGAAGGCGACAAGAGCTTCGTTGCAGGCGCTGATATCGGCTCCATGAGCACCATGACCAAGGCAGAGGGCGAGGCCTTCGGCAAGCTGGGCAATGACGTGTTCCTGATGATTGAGCATTTCCCCATCCCCGTCATTGCAGCCGTCAACGGCTTTGCACTGGGCGGCGGCAATGAGCTGGCCATGAGCTGCGACATCCGCATCTGCTCTGACAACGCCGTGTTCGGTCAGCCCGAAGTCGGCCTGGGCATCACCCCGGGCTTCGGCGGCACCCAGCGTCTGGCACGTCTGGTCGGCATGGGCATGGCAAAGCAGCTGGTCTACTCTGCCCTGAACATCAAGGCAGACGAGGCTTACCGCATTGGTCTGGTCAACGCCGTGTATCCGCAGGCTGAGCTGATGGAGAACGTGCTGAAGCTGGCCGGCAAGATCGCAAAGAACGCTCCCATTGCAGTGCGCAACTGCAAGAAGGCCATCAACGCTGGCATCAGCCTGCCCATTGAGAAGGCTGTTGAGGTCGAGGAGAAGCTGTTCGGCGATTGCTTCGAGACCCACGACCAGAAGGAAGGCATGGCCTGCTTCCTGAGCCGTGAGAAACCGAAGCCCAAGGCAGTGTTCACCAACAACTAATCAACTATACAATTTTTGATATTAAAGGAGAGATTTCCTATGAAGATCGGTGTTATCGGCGCTGGCACTATGGGCCAGGGCATCGCAAAGGCATTTGCACAGGTTGAGGGCAACACCGTTGCTCTGTGCGACATCAAGCAGGAGTGGGCTGAGAACGGCCTGGCAAAGATCAAGAAGGGCTACGAGAAGCTGGTTGCTAAGGGCAAGATCCCCCAGGAAAAGGCTGACGCGATCGTTGCAGCCATCACCCCGGGCCTGAAGGAAGATCTGTGCGCAGATTGCGACCTGATCGTTGAGGCTGCTTTTGAGGATATGAAGGTCAAGCAGACCACTTTCGGCGAGCTGGATAAGATCTGCAAGCCCGAGTGCATCTTCGCTTCCAACACCTCCTCTCTGTCCATCACCGAGATCGGCAAGGGCCTGACCCGTCCCCTGATCGGTATGCACTTCTTCAACCCTGCTGACCGCATGAAGCTGATCGAGGTCATCGCCGGCTGCAACACCCCCGCTGAGACCGTTGAGAAGATCAAGGAGATCTCCGTTGCCATCGGCAAGAGCCCTGTTCAGGTCAACGAGGCTGCTGGCTTTGTGGTCAACCGCATCCTGATCCCCATGATCAACGAGGCTGCCTTCATCAAGATGGAGGGCGTTTCCGATATCGCAGGCATCGATACCGCTATGAAGCTGGGTGCCAACCACCCCATGGGACCCCTGGAGCTGGGCGACTTCATCGGCCTGGATATCTGCCTGGCTATCATGGATGTCCTGTACCATGAGACCGGCGACAGCAAGTATCGCGCCTGCCCGCTGATCCGCAAGATGGTTCGCGGCGGCAACCTGGGCTGCAAGACCGGCAAGGGCTTCTACGTTTACAACGCAGACCGCACCAAGACCCCTGTTGACCAGCTGTAATTTCTGATAAACATTTCTCCCGGCCGTGGGGAAAGCGGTCGGGAGGAATTTGTTTGCAACCGGGTAGGGGAGAACCCCGACCCCGGGAGATAAAAAACACCCGTTAGGAGGATATAGCGATGGATTTTACTCTGTCCAAGCAGCAGCAGATGGTGCAGAAGATGTACCGCGAGTTTGCTGAAAACGAAGTCAAGCCCCTGGCTAAGAAGGTTGATGCAGAAGAGTACTTCCCCAAAGAGACCGTCGAGAAGATGGGCAAGCTGGGCATGATGGGCATTTACTTCCCCACCTCTGTCGGCGGTGCAGGCGGCGATGTGCTGTCCTACGTCATGGCAGTGGAGGAGCTGAGCAAGGTCTGTGGCACCACCGGTGTCATCGTCTCCGCTCACACCAGCCTGTGCGCTGCTCCTATTTATGAGAACGGCACCCCCGAGCAGAAGGCAAAGTACCTGCCCAAGCTGTGCAGCGGCGAGTGGCTGGGCGCTTTCGGCCTGACCGAGCCGGGCGCTGGTACCGATGCACAGGGTCAGCAGACCATTGCCAAGGAAGAGGATGACTGCTGGGTTCTGAATGGCTCCAAGATCTTCATCACCAACGCCGGTTTCGCTGATGTCTTTATCGTCATCGCTGTCACCGACCGCGTTCTGGATAAGAAGGGCCGTCCCACCAAGCTGTGCTCTGCCTTCATCGTTGAGCGCACCGATCCGGGCTTCTCCGTCGGCAAGGCTGAGGATAAGATGGGCATCCGTGGTTCTTCTACCTGTGAGCTGATCTTCGAGGACTGCCGTATCCCGAAGGATCGTATGCTGGGCGTGCGCGGCAAGGGCTTCCAGCTGGCCATGGCTACCCTGGACGGCGGCCGTATCGGCATCGCTTCTCAGGCTCTGGGCATTGCCGAGGGCGCTCTGGAAGAGACCGTTGCCTACGTCAAGGAGCGCAAGCAGTTTGGCCGCAGCATCTCCGCATTCCAGAACACCCAGTTCGAGCTGGCTGAGATGAAGGCCCGCGTTGAGGCTGCCAAGTATCTGGTCTACGCTGCCGCTCTGAAGAAGCAGCAGGCCATGGACGGCGCAAAGGTCCGTTACAGTGTCGAGGCTGCTCAGGCTAAGCTGATCGCAGCCCGCACCGCAAGCGATGTGACCCGCCGCTGCCTGCAGCTGTTCGGCGGTTACGGCTACACCCGTGACTACCCCATCGAGCGCATGATGCGTGATGCCAAGATCACTGAGATCTACGAGGGCACCAGCGAAGTGCAGATGATGGTCATTTCCGGCGCTCTGCTGAAGTAAGGGAGGTAAGATTTACAATGAAAGCAATTGTTTGTGTAAAGCAGGTTCCTGATACCTCCGGCAAAGTCGCCGTCAAGGCAGACGGTACTCTGGATCGTGCCTCTATGGCTACCATCACCAACCCCGATGACCTGAACGCTCTGGAGGCTGCTCTGAAGCTCAAGGACGCTACCGGCTGCGAAGTCGTTGTCATCACCATGGGTCCTCCTCCGGCCGAGGGAATGCTGCGTGAGCTGCTGGCCCGCGGCGCGGACAAGGCTGTTCTGGTCTCCGGTCGTGAGTTCGGCGGTTCAGATACCTTTGCAACCAGCCAGATCCTGGCTGCTGCTGTCAATAAGATCGGCGTTGGCCCCGAGGACGTTGTGTTCTGCGGCCGTCAGGCAATCGATGGCGATACCGCACAGGTCGGCCCCCAGATCGCTGAAAAGCTGCATCTGCCCCAGGTCACCTATGTGGCTGACATCCAGAAGGATGGCAACACTCTGACCGTGAAGCGTATGCTGGAAGACGGCTACATGATGGTCAAGGTGCAGACTCCCTGCCTGCTGACCTGCATCAAGGAGCTGAACCAGCCCCGTTACATGAGCGTCAATGGCATCTTCACCTGCTACGACAAGCCCATGGAAGTGTTCGATTACAACGCTCTGAAGGATGATCCGCTGATCGAGGTCGATACCATCGGTCTGAAGGGTTCTCCGACGAACGTCTTTAAGTCCTTCACTCCTCCGCAGAAGGGCGCAGGCACCATGCTGACTGGCGACGACACCGCCGCACAGCTGGCAGGTATCCTGGCCAAGAAGCACCTGATCTGATGAAAGGAGCATAGGATTACAATGGCTGATTTTAACGAGTACAAGGGCGTTTGGGTCTTTTGTGAGCAGCGCCAGGGCAAACTGATGCCCACCGATTTCGAGCTGGTCAGCGAGGCCCGCAAGCTGGCTGATGAGCTGAACTGCGAAGTCACCGGCCTGCTGCTGGGCGATAACGTGGACGGCATTGCCAAGGAGCTGGGCGGCTATGGCGCTGATAAGGTCATGGTTTGCGACAGCCCCCTGCTGAAGGATTACACCACGGACGCATACGCCAAGGTCGTCTGCGACATGGTCAACGAGTACAAGCCCGAGGTCCTGCTGATCGGTGCCACCAACATTGGCCGCGATCTGGGCCCCCGCTGCGCAGCCCGCCTGCACACCGGCCTGACCGCTGATGCTACCCACCTGGATATCGACACTGCAAAGTACATCGACTTCCTGAAGGAGAGCTCCACCATCGACCTGTCCAAGCAGAAGTTCGATATGGAAGACCGCAACCTGAAGATGACCCGTCCCGCATTCGGCGGCCATCTGATGGCTACCATCATCTGCCCCCGCTTCCGTCCCCAGATGTCCACCGTGCGTCCCGGCGTTATGAAGAAGGCTCCCTTCGATCAGGCCAAGGCAGATGCCTGCCAGATCGTGAAGCCCGCTTTCGAGCTGTCCGCTGCCGACATCAAGACCGAGGTCCTGAGTGTCGAGAAGGCTGCTGAGAAGCTGGTCGATCTGATCGGTGCCGATGTCATCGTCTCCGTTGGCCGCGGCATCAGCAAGGATGTCAACAAGGGCATCGAGCTGGCTGAGCAGCTGGCTGCTGCACTGGGCGGCGGCGTTGTGGGTGCTTCCCGTGCCGTTACCGATGCAGGCTGGATGACCGCTGACCATCAGGTCGGTCAGACCGGTAAGACGGTCCACCCCAAGATCTATGTTGCTCTGGGCATTTCCGGTGCTATCCAGCACACCGCTGGTATGCAGGATTCCGAGTGCATCATCGCCGTCAACAAGAACGAGAGTGCACCCATCTTCGGTGTTGCTGACTACGGCATCGTGGGCGATCTGTTCAAGGTCGTTCCCGAGCTGATCAAGCAGATCGAGGCTGCTAAGGCTGCTGAATAAGCACCTGATTTTCCCCGAACCCTGATTGTGATAAGGCCGCCGCGCAGTGGAAACGCTGTGCGGCGGCTTTTTGCGTCTCCGGAAAAGCGCTCCGTTCTATCCTGCCTGTTCCCGGAATAAAATGACACCAAGAGCGGACAGGAAAGGAGCGCGTACCATGGAGTTGAAGATCTTTCGGGATGCCCTGCCGGCGGCGGGGACAAACTGTACCCTCAAGGCAGAGCTGCCGCTGGAAACAGAGATCCTGATCTCTGATTATCTGCCACCGGTGTTCAAGCTGGTCAAGTGCTTTGTCAGGCCGGTGGTGCTGCAAAAGCGGCTGCAGCCCGGCAAGCTGCAATTGGAGGGATATCTGCGCTGTGTGGTCTATTATCAGGGGGAAGATGGAACGGGCCTGTGCCAGACCGAGCAGAAGCTCCCCTTTACCAAGCTGCTGGACCTGCCGGAGTTCGTCTTCACGGCATGGGCCGTGCAGGTGGAAGGCCAGACCGAATATCTGAACTGCCGCACCGTCAACCCGCGCCGCATCGAGGTGCGGGGGGCGTATGGGCTGGTGGTATCGGTGCATACGCAGGTCAAAACGGATGTCATCACGGCTCTGTCGGATGGCGGGGTAGAGCAGAAACTGGTCACCCTTTCCGGGGTGCGGCGTGCCGCTGTGCTGGAAAAGCTGGTCACGGTCGAGGGCGAGATCCGCTTTCCCACGCCGCCCGCCGCCGTTTTGGACCTCAGCGGCAATGCCTCTGTCGGAGACCTCAAGCTCCTGAACGGGAAAGCCGTTGCCAAGGGCGTGCTGGTCGTTTCCTGTGCCTGGCGTGCCGAGGGCGACCCGGCACTGCAAGGCCAGAGCGTGAACCTGAACTTCAATCAGGTACTGGATGTGGACGGCCTGAGCGAGGACTGCCGCTGCCTCTGTGTGGCCGAGCCGGTGGGCTTTACGCTCACGGAGGGAGAAGGGGAGGAACCCAGCCGCCTGACCGCCACCCTGATGCTGCGTCTGCGGGCATGGAGGCCCTACCAGCTGCAGTGCGTGGCGGATGCCTTCTCTACGAAATTCGAGACAGAACAGACCCCGCAGACGGTACAGACGGAATCGCTGGCCTGCACCCTGGACGAGACCGTGACCCTGACCGGCTCAGGCCCCCTGCCGGATGCAGGAGCAAAAATTCTGGCCTGCTTTGCCTCCTTTGGCCCGGCCCTGCTGGCATACAGGGAAAACAACTGGGATCTGACCAGCCGGGTGACTGTGACTGCCTTTGGGGAGAACAGCCTTTCGGAGCTGGAAAGCTATGAAAAGGTGTTGGAGCTTGCCCTGCCGCTGGGGCGGGAGCTGCCCTCGGACGCAGAGCTGATCCCGGAGTGCTGGCTCCGTGCCGAGGACCTGCGCTGTGTCTGCGCAAACGGCACACTGGAGGTCACCCTTTCCGTCAAGGCAGAAGGGGCCATCTTACAGCGGAGCGGGAACACCTGCGTTGGCTCCATCGCGCTGGGGGAGCCGCTGACCCCGGCAGACCCGGAGATCAGCCTGCGCATCTATTATGCACAGGCAGGGGAGGAGCTGTTTGCCATCGCCAGACGGTTCCATGTCTCCCCGGCCCAGATGCTTGCCGCCAACGACCTTGCAGAGGGCACCACTGCCATCGATGCGCCTCAGAGGCTTCTGGTGCCGGGAGCAGGGGGCTGATCCATCCGATTTTGTACTTCATAGAAGAACAATTCAAAGTTAAAGTATGACTTATGAACTAAAAATGAACAAAAAACATCCCGGACCTCTCCCAATTTGAGAAAGGCTCTGCTATAATAATTTTTGTCGTGTAAAAAAGCCTTTTAGATAAAGGAGAAGTTATGATCAAAAATATCGAGTTGGAGAAGGGCGCATACCAGTTTGATGCCAAGATGCCCCTTCGCCAGGCCATCCCGCTGGGCCTGCAGCATGTATTTGCCATGTTCGTGGGCAACCTGACCCCGCTTCTTATCATCACCAGTGCCTGCGGCCTTGCAGGCGGTGAATTTGCTGACCTGCAGGTCAGCCTGCTGCAGAACGCCATGTTCGTGGCCGGTGTGGTCACGCTGGTGCAGCTGTTCTCCATCGGCCCTGTGGGCGGTCAGGTTCCCATCATCATGGGCACCAGCTCCGGCTTCCTGGGCGTGTTCAACAGTGTGGCTGCTTCCATGGGCGGCGGTGTGCTGGCCTACGGTGCCATCATGGGCGCTTCCATTCTGGGCGGCCTGTTTGAGACTGTGCTGGGCTTCTTCCTCAAGCCCCTGCGCAAGTTCTTCCCCTCGGTGGTCACCGGCACGGTGGTGCTGTCCATCGGTCTGTCCCTGATCTCCGTGGGTGTCAACTCCTTTGGCGGCGGCAACGCAGCCAAGGACTTCGGTTCCGCGGAAAACCTGCTGCTGGCCGTGTTCGTGCTGGTGGTGATCCTGTTCTTCAAGCATTGGACCACGGGCTTCCTGAGCTCCTCCTCCATCCTCATCGGCATCGTGGCGGGCTATCTGGCTGCCTTTATCATGGGCTTTGTCCTGCCCACCACCGGTGTCACCGCCGAGGGTGTGGAGTTCACCAAGGCATGGGTGCTGAACTGGGGCAAGGTGGCACAGGCCGATTGGTTTGCCATCCCCAAGCTGGTTCCCGTCAAGATCATTTTTGATATGCGCGCTATCCTGCCCGTGCTGATCATGTTCATCGTCACCGCTGTGGAGACCGTGGGCGATATCTCCGGCGTGATGGAGGGCGGCATGAGCCGTGAGGCCACCGATAAGGAGCTGTCCGGCGGTGTTATCTGCGACGGCCTGGGCTCTTCTTTTGCCGCCTGCTTCGGCGTTCTGCCCAACACCTCCTTCAGCCAGAACGTGGGCCTGGTTTCCATGACCAAGGTCGTCAACCGCGGCGCACTGGCCACCGGTGCCATCTTCCTGATCCTCTGCGGCCTGATCCCCAAGCTGGGTGCATTGGTCTCCATCATGCCGCAGGCCGTTCTGGGCGGTGCTGCCGTGATGATGTTCTCTTCCATCGTGGTGTCCGGCATCCAGCTCATTACCAAGGAAAAGATGACCCCGCGCACCCTGACCATCGTTTCCGTTGCACTGGGCGTGGGTTACGGCATGGGTGCAAATGCCAGCATCCTGGCACACACCCCTCAGTTCTTCCAGCTGATCTGCGGCGAGAGCGGCATCGTGCCCGCAGCCTTTGTGGCCATTGTGCTGAACGTGCTGCTGCCCAAGGACGATAAGGCCGTATAAACCTCTCAGTCACCTTCGGTGACAGCTCCCCTGACAGGGGAGCCAAGAAGTGCCTTGCCTCTCCTGTCAGGGAACGCACCATTGCGCTGCAATGGCGGAGAGCTCCTCCAGAACTTCCGGCGTATCTGCATCCAGCAGTTCTTCCCGCCGCTGGGCGTAAACGATCTGTACCTGCTCAGGGTGAGCCTTGAGCACAACACTGCCGCCCTTGCCCTCGGGCAGGGTGCGCAGAGCGGGAAAATATCCGCATCCAAACAGAACGGGACTTCCGACAACGGTGTCCGGGCCATCTGCGGCCCGGGCTCCCAGCCGGAAGATCGCCCGCTCTGTTTCTTTTTGTGTCTGGGCAAAAGCAGTGATCAGCGCTTCCAGCGTCTCCCGCTGCAGCAGGGGCTGATCTCCGGGCAGAAAGATGCAGCCTGCAAGATCGGGGCATTGCTCCAGCAGCGCCTCCAGCCCCAGCCGAACAGTGTCGTTCCGGCCCGGCAGGCTGTGGAGCAGGCAGGGAACGGCCTGTGCGTCACACAGGGCCTTTACCTCGGCAGAGCGGGTCACGACCACCCGGGCGGCAAGGGCAGGGGTGGCGGTGACCTCCAGCGCCCGGCAGAGCAGGGGGCGGCCCTCGAAATCGGCCAGCAGCTTGTTGGAGCCGAACCGCCGGGCCAGCCCCGATGCCATGATGACGCACCCCACCGGAAGGCGGGCGTTTTTTCTGCACAACTCTGCCATAAAATCGTTCCTCCTGAACCTGCCGGATCTGCGGCAGTCTTTCCAGTGGCATTATAAGGGATTTTGTGATAAAATAAAAGTAGCAATCGAAAAAAGAGAGGTACTGCGTATGATGACGATCCGGGAATACAAACGGGCCGAAAGCCTCGAGGAAGCCTGGCAGCTCAACCAGAAGCGAAACAATCGGGTCATCGGCGGCATGATCTGGCTCAAGATGGAGAACATCAATGTCGGCACCGCCATCGACCTGTCGGGCCTTGGGCTGGACAAAATTGAGGAAACGGCCGAGGGTTTTTCCATCGGGGCCATGGTGTCCCTGCGGCAGATCGAACTCCACGAGGGGCTCAACGCCTACACGGACGGCGCTGTGCGGGAATCTGTGCGCCACATTGTGGGTGTGCAGCTGCGCAACCTTGCCACCGTGGGCGGCAGCATTTACAGCCGTTTTGGCTTTTCCGATGTTCTGACCATGTTCCTGGCCCTGAACGCTTCGGTGGAGCTCTACAAGGGCGGCATCGTGCCGCTTTCGGAGTATGCTCAGCGCCCGTACGACAGGGATATCCTGGTGCGGGTCATCGTGCCGAAGGAGCAGGCAGCATTCTGCTATCAGTCGGTGCGCAACAGCCAGACGGATTTTCCTGTGCTGACCTGTGCCGCTGCGAAAACGGCCGGGGGCTTCCGGGTCGCCATTGGTGCCCGGCCCGGCAAGGCAGTGCTATATACCCTGCAGCCCAATGCCGCCGAAACGCCGGAGCTGACCGCCGCCCGCTTTGCCGCTGAGGTGCGGGCAAACATCCGGACGGAGAGCAACATGCGCGGCAGTGCGGAATACCGCAATCATCTGGCCGGGGTGCTGGTCAAGCGCGCTGTGCTGAAATTGGAAGGGAACAGGTGAGACAAGATGCAGGTGAATATTATTCTGAACGGAACCAAGATCACGGCAGAGGCCGCACCGGACACCCTGCTCATCGATTTTGTCCGCGCACACGGCTGTTACAGTGTCAAGCGCGGCTGTGAGACCTCCAACTGCGGCCTGTGCACCGTCTTTCTGGATGATGTGCCGGTGCTGTCCTGCTCTGTGCTGGCAGCCCGTGCCGACGGCCACAGGGTGACCACGCTGGAGGGCCTGCAGGAGGAGGCTGCTGAGTTCGGCGCTTTTATCGCCGATCAGGGTGCGGAGCAGTGCGGCTTCTGCAACCCGGGCTTTATTATGAACGCTCTCGCCCTCTTCCGGGAAAAGGAATACCCCACTGAGGAGGAGATCAAGGAATATCTCGCGGGCAACCTCTGCCGCTGCTCCGGCTACGAGGGCCAGCTCCGGGGCATCCAGAATTTCCTCGCCTGGAAAAAAGCAAAACAGGAGGGTGCCGAATGAAAAACGTCAACAAAGCATTCCGCAAAAAGGATGCCATGCAGCTTGTGACCGGCAAGCCCGTTTACATGGATGATCTGGCCCCGGCAGACTGCCTGATCGTCAAGCTGTACCGTTCGCCCCATGCCAACGCCATGGTGGAGCGCATCGACACGTCCGTGGCCAAAAAGGTGCCCGGCATCGAGGCCATCTTCACCTGGGAGGACGTGGACCAGAACGCCCGCCGCTACACGCAGGCCGGCCAGACCTACCCCGAAGCCAGCCCCTACGACCGCCTGGTCATCGACCGCCACGTCCGCTTTGTGGGGGACGTGGTGGCCATTGTGGTGGGCAAGGATGAGAAGTGTGTCGAGAAAGCCATGAAGCTCATCAAGGTGGAGTATCAGGTGCTGGAGCCGGTGCTGGATTTCCACACTGCGAAGGACAACCCCATCCTTGTCCACCCGGAGGACAACTGGGAGAGCCTGAGTCCCGTGGGTGCCGACAACAAGCGCAACCTCTGTGCCCACGATGCGTGCGGCGACGGCGACATCGATGCCGTGCTGGCAAAGTGCGATGTTGTCATCGACCGTGTCTACCACACCAAGGCCTGTCAGCAGGCCATGATGGAGACCTTCCGCACCTGCTGCTGGATGGATCTGTACGGGCGGCTGAACATCCTCAGCTCGACCCAGATCGTGTTCCACACCCGCCGCAATGTGGCAAATGCCCTGCACATCCCCAAATCCATGATCCGCGTCATCAAGCCCCGCATCGGCGGCGGCTTTGGTGCCAAGCAGACGGCGGTCTCGGCCATCTATCCGGCCTTTGTTACCTGGAAGACCAAGAAGCCCTGTAAGCTGATCTTCACCCGCGAAGAGAGCCAGACCGCATCTTCGCCCCGCCACGAGATGGAGATGCATGTCCGTCTGGGTGCCACCAAGGACGGCATCGTGAAGGGTATCGACCTCTATACCCTGTCCAACACCGGTGCTTATGGTGAGCACGGCCCCACAACGGTGGGCCTTTCCGGCCACAAGTCCATCCCGCTGTACGGCAAGGCTGAGGCCTTCCGTTTTGTCAGCGACGTGGTCTACACCAACCACATGTCTGCCGGTGCGTACCGCGGCTATGGTGCGACCCAGGGCCTGTTTGCAGTGGAATCTGCCGTCAACGAGCTGGCTGCCAGGCTCCACATGGATCCCTTCAAGATCCGCGAAATGAACATCGTCAAAGAGGGCGATGTAATGCCCGCCTATTACGGCGCTGTGAACACCAGCTGCGCGCTGGACCGCTGCCTGAAAAAAGTCCACGAGATGATCGACTGGGACAACAAGTACCCTGTGCGCGACCTTGGCAATGGCAAGGTGCGCGCCGTGGGTATGGGCATGGCCATGCAGGGCTCCGGCATTTCCGGCATGGACGTGGGCAGTGCAACCCTCAAGGTAAACGATGACGGGTTCTACTCCCTCATCATCGGCGCGGCCGATATGGGTACCGGCTGTGACACCACGCTGGCTCAGATCGCCGCTGAGGTGCTGGACTGTGACCTGGACAATATCACCGTCTTTGGTGCGGATACCGACACCTCGCCCTATGACTCCGGCTCCTACGCTTCCTCTACCACCTATGTCACCGGCAAGGCGGTGGAGAAGTGTGCCCTCCGGCTGCGCGGCCAGATTTGCAAGCTGGGTGCGGAGCTGCTCCAGACGACCGAAGATGCCGTGGATTTTGACGGCAAGTTCGTCTCTCTGAACGCTGACCCGGAAAAGCGGGTCTCTCTCTCCGAGGTGGCTTTCGCCTCCCAGTTCGGCCACATGGTGCCGCTGGAGATCACCGAGACCCACACCTCGCCCCTTTCGCCCCCGCCCTACATGGTCGGCGCGGCTGAAATTGAGCTGGACAAGGAGACCGGTGAGGTCAAGGTGGTGGATTATGCCGCCTGTGTGGACTGCGGCACCCCCATCAACCCCAACCTGACCCGTGTGCAGACCGAGGGCGGCATCCTGCAGGGCATCGGCATGGCCCTGACCGAGAACATCACCTACGATGCCAAGGGCTGGCCGATGGAGAATTCCTTTATGCAGTATAAGATCCCCGCCCGTGTGGACATCGGCCACATCCGGGTGGAGTTTGAGAGCAGCTACGAGCCCAACGGCCCGTTTGGTGCAAAATCCATCGGTGAGGTGGTCATCAACACCCCGCTGCCCGCCATCGCGGATGCCATCTACAATGCCATCGGCACCCGCTTCTACGAGCTGCCCATCACCCCGGAGCAGGTCGCCATGGCGGTGGAAGAGAACCGCTGATGCTTTCGGAAACACATTTTCCGTTTCTGGCTGAAAAGGGCCATGTGATCTCGCTGGTGGGCGGCGGCGGAAAGACCACCCTGCTCTATGCCTTTGCCCGGCATTGTGCCGCCAAAGGCTGGCGGGTGCTGGTGAGCACCACCACCCACATCCGGCAGCCCGGGGAGAATTATGCCGCAGATGAAGCCGCTCTTGCGGCCCTCTGGGCGGAAGGACGATATGCCGTGGCCGGTGTCCCGGCAGAGCAGGGCAAGCTGACCGCCCTGCCGCCGGAACAGCTGACCCGCTGGATGGCACAGGCGGATATTGTTCTTCTGGAAGCGGACGGTGCAAAACGGATGCCCTGCAAAGTTCCGGCGGCCCATGAACCAGTGCTGCTGCCGGAAAGCGATATCGTGCTGGCCGTGGCAGGATTGTCTGCGCTGGGCAGACCTCTGCGGGAGGTCTGCTTCCGGCTGGAGCAGGCCTGCGCCCTGCTGGGCGCTGCCCCCGAAACGCTTCTGACCCCGGAGCTGCTGGCAAGGCTGCTGGCCAGTGAGCAGGGGGGACGAAAACTGGTAGGGAACCGCCGTTTTTCTGTGGTGCTCAATCAGGCGGATGCCCCCGCCCGCATTGCTGCCGGAAAACAGACCCTCGCGCTCCTGCGCAAAAAATATGAGGTGCAGGGCGTGCTGACTTATTTTGATGAAAGGGAGCGTGCATGAAATGGCAGAACAAGGCCCCATTGTATTCTGCACCGGCGGCGGGTGCACCGCCAAGCTGGGTGCCGGGGTACTGAGCCGCATTCTGGAAAAGCTGCCCCGGGGCGAAAAAGACCCCGACCTTCTGGTTGGCTACGACAGCCGGGACGATGCTGCCGTCTACCGCATTACCGAGGACATTGCCCTGGTGCAGACGGTGGATTTCTTCCCGCCGATGGTCGATGACCCCTATACCTTCGGGCAGATCGCCGCGGCCAATGCCCTGAGCGATGTCTACGCCATGGGCGGTGAGGTCAAAACGGCACTGAATCTCGTCTGCTTCCCTGAGAGCATGGATCTGAACGTGTTGGGGGAGATCCTGCGCGGCGGTGCCGAAAAGGTGGCCGAAGCCGGGGGCATGCTGGCGGGTGGGCACTCCATTGCCGATACCGGTGTGAAGTACGGCCTGTCGGTGACAGGCCTGGTAGATCCGCACCGCCTGACAGCCAACGATACCGGCCGCCCGGGCGACAAACTTCTTCTTACCAAGGCGCTTGGCGTGGGGCTGATCTGTACCGCCAACCGGGTGGGCGAAGCCGCTCCGGAACAGATGGAAGCCGCAGTCCGTTCCATGACCATCCTGAACAAAGCAGCGGCAGAGATCGCGCGCAGGTACGAGGTGCACGCCGCCACGGATGTGACCGGGTTCAGCTTTCTGGGCCATCTGCACGAGATGATGGGGGAGAAACTCTCCAGTGTCATCGATGCCCATGCGGTGCCGATACTGCCCGGTGCGTGGGAGGCCGCGGATGCCTGCCTGTACACCGCTGCCGGTCAGCGCAACCGCAACCACACCGGGCCCTTTGTCCGGTTTGAGAAAGTACCCTTCCCGATGGAGGAAATTCTGTTTGACCCCCAGACCTCCGGCGGCCTGTTGTTTGCTGTGGCCCCGCAGGATGCCGCTGCACTGGAAGCAGAGCTGCAGGCGGCGGGTCTGCCCGCAAAGATCGTGGGCACCATTGGGGAAAAGCAGACACCGGAGATCACAGTAACGTACGAATGATGGAGGAACAAGCAATGATCAAGATCGATGCCCGTGGAGATGCCTGCCCGTTGCCCGTAGTCAAGGCCAAAAAGGCCATTGCAGAGCTGCACGGCCCCGGCGAGGTGGAAGTGCTGGTGGACAATGAGATCGCTGTCCAGAACCTGACCAAGATGGCCCAGCAGAAAGGCTACCTGTCCAGCTCTGAAAAGCTGGCCGAGCAGGAATACCGTGTCCGCTTTACCATCAAGGATATGTCCGCTGCAAAAATCGCTGCGCCGGGCGCAGTGAAACAGCAGGCAGAAGCAGAAACCTGCATCCCGGATGCCCGCACCGATACGGTGGTGGTCATCGCGTCCGATAAGATGGGCGAGGGGGCCGAGGAGCTGGGCAAGACCCTGCTCAAGGCCTTCGTGTTCTCCCTGACCCAGCAGGACAAGCTGCCCAAGACGATCCTCTTCTATAACGGCGGCGCATCCCTGACCTGTGAGGGGTCGCCCATGCTGGAAGACCTGAAGGCACTGGAAGCCGAGGGCGTGGAGATCCTGACCTGCGGCACCTGCCTGAACTTCTACGGCATGACGGAGAAGCTGGCCGTGGGCGGCGTGACCAATATGTATGTCATCGCTGAAAAGATGCTGAACGCCGGGAACGTGGTCAAGCCGTGATCTACCTTGATAACGCCGCAACCACCTTGTACAAGCCCCCGGAGGTGGGGCAGGCGATGCTGGATGCTCTCCAGACAGCGGGCAACCCGGGCCGTGGAGCCCATGCGCCCACCCTGCACGCCTCCCGCATCGTCTACGAGACCCGGGAAGCGCTGGCTCGGCTCTTCCACGCCGAAGGCCCGGCCTGCATCGCCTTTGCATCCAATGCGACCCAGGCACTGAACACGGCCATCAATGGGCTCTTTGGCCCGGGGGATCATGTCATCACCACGGTCTGTGAGCACAATTCCGTCCTGCGGCCCCTCTACCGCCTCCAAAGGCAGGGGGTTGAGGTGAGCTTTGTGGATGTGGATGCAAACGGTGTGCTCTGCTATGCGCAGTTTGAGCAGCTGCTCCGTCCCAACACCAGGGGAGTGGTTGTGACCGGTGCTTCCAATGTCACCGGAAACCGCACGGACCTGGCGTTCGTATCCGCTTTTGCAAAAAACCACGGCCTGTTGTTTCTCGTGGATGCCGCCCAGACAGCGGGTGCCATGCCGATGGATGTGCAGGCACTGGGGATCGATGTGCTTTGCTTTACCGGGCACAAGGCGCTGCTGGGCCCGCAGGGCACCGGCGGGCTGTATGTCCGGCCCGGGCTGCAGGTTGCCCCCCTTGTGGTGGGCGGCAGCGGAGTCCACAGCTTTGATGAACGCCACCCCGTCGAAATGCCCACCGCTCTGGAAGCCGGGACGCTGAATGTGCCGGGAATCGCCGGGCTGGGGGCCGGGGTACACTGGCTCCTGACGCAGGGCGTGGAAGCGCTGAAAACAAAAGAAAATGCGCTTGCACGCCTGTTTTACGAAACTGTCCGGGAAATTCCCGGTGTGCGGCTCTATGGTGACTTCACTGCGCCGCGTGCACCCATCGTCTCGCTGAACCTGATGGGCGAGGATTCCGCCCGGGTGGCAGATGCGCTCTGGGAAGAGTATGGCATCTGTGTGCGGGCCGGTGCGCACTGTGCTCCGCTGATGCACAGGGCGCTGGGCACCGTGGAGCAGGGCGTGGTGCGGTTCAGCTTCTCCCACACCAACACCCAGGAGGAGGCGCTTGCCGCTGCCCGTGCGGTGCGCAGCCTGGCGGAGGAATAAATAATGCGTGCAAAGAGACCCTATATCGTGTTATCCTTCCGCACCACAGTGGAAGCAATGGCATGGGAAAAACACTGCGAAGCGGAACACATCCCCGGGCGGCTTATTCCGCTGCCCCGGGAGCTCTCTGCCGGGTGCGGCCTTGCGTGGCGGATGCCGCCCGAGGACTGGCAGCTGTGGCAGAGCCGCATCGACCCCGCCGCCTATGATGCCGCAGCGGTGGTAGAACAATAACAAATAAAGGAGAATTGGATGGGAAACCGTTCTTTTTTCAATGCACTCCATGACCGGGAGGGGGATTTTCTGCTGGCCACGGTGCTGGAAGGCCCGGCGCAGGGGGAACGTGTCCTGCTGCGGAACACAGCACCGGTCTGGCCGGAGGAACTGCCTGCGTTCTGGGGGGAGCATCTGCCTGCTCTGGCCGCTGTGACCTCCAGTGGAATTCTGAAATCAGCCGGACAGCGCATCTTTGTGGAGCGCTTTGGCGCAGCCCCGCAGCTTGTGGTCTGCGGCGGCGGCCATGTGGGCGCGTCGGTGGTGCGGCTGGCAAAGCTGCTGGGTCTGCCGGTCACAGCGCTGGAGGATCGCCCCGAGTTTGCGGAGGTGCTGCGTCAGGCCGGGGCCGATGCTGTGCTCTGCCTGCCCTTTGCGGAGGGGCTTGCGCAGATCTCCGGCGGGCAGGAGACATACTTTGTGGTCGTGACCCGTGCCCACAGCTGTGATATTGCCTGCCTGCGTTCTATTCTGCAAAAGCCCGCCGCCTATGTGGGCATGATGGGCAGCCGGAAGCGCGCGGCACTGGTGCACACACAGCTGGCTGAGCTGGGCCTGCCGCAAGAGCGCATTGATGCCCTGCACGCGCCCATTGGGCTTTCCATTGGCGCAAAAACCGCACAGGAGATCGCACTTTCCATTCTTGCGGAGATCGTCTCCGTGAAAAACAGCCGCCAGCAGACCGAGGGCTTTTCCCCGGCGCTGCTGGCCGCGCTGGAACAGCAGACCGCTCCGGCGGTGCTGGCGACCATCGTAGGCCGCCATGGCTCTACGCCACGGGAGGAAGGCTCCAAGATGTTGGTACTGCCCGATGGCTCTGCCGTGGGCAGCGTGGGCGGCGGCATCATGGAGTACCGCACCCAGAAGCTGGCGCGGGAATTGCTGGAGCCGGGGGCTGCCCCGTGCAGGCTGGCCGCCTTTACCACAGAGGGGGCCAGCGATGCCGCTGCTATTGCAGCCTGCGGCGGCTCCATGGAAGTCTTTTTGCAGCGTCTGGAACCGGAGGAATGAGCCATGAAACGTGATGACCTGATCGTTGTCCGGGGCGGGGGAGACCTTGCCACCGGTGTTGTGCATCGGCTCTGGTCGGCAGGGCTGCGGGTGCTGGTGCTGGAAACGGCCCATCCCGCCGCCATCCGTCGGCAGGTGTCTCTCTGTGAGGCTGTCTATGAAGGCGAGACCGCTGTGGAAGGAATGCGGGGCATCCGGGTGGAGACGCTGGCGGATGCCGATGCCGTCTGGGCACAGAACGCCGTGCCGATTCTGATAGACCCCACGGGTGCTTGCCTGCCGCAGGCAAGGCCAGCTGTTCTGGTGGATGCCATCATCGCAAAGAAAAATCTGGGCACCACCCGGGAAATGGCTCCGCTGACCATTGCCCTTGGCCCCGGCTTTGCGGCGGGGCAGGATGTGGACGTGGTGGTGGAGACCAAGCGCGGCCACAAGCTGGGCCGCATCATCCGGGAAGGGTCTGCCGCGCCAAACTCCGGCGTGCCGGGGATCATCGGCGGCTATGGTGCTGAGCGTGTGCTCCATGCGCAGGCCGCGGGTATCTTCCGCAACCTGCATTCTATCGCTGATTTTGTGGAGGCAGGCGAGGCTGTGGCCGAGATCGAAACGCCGGACGGCCAGCGTCTGCCGGTAATCACACAGATCTCCGGCATCCTGCGGGGGCTGCTGCGGGATGGCTACCCGGTGACCAAAGGGTTCAAGGTGGCTGATGTGGACCCCCGCCGTGCGGAGCTGGAAAACTGCTTCCTCATCTCGGATAAGGCCCGCTGCATTGCGGGCAGTGTGCTGGAACTGATCGCCGCAGCGTGCTGGAACTAAAAGAAACGGGACTGTTTTTGCAACAGCCCCGTTTCTTTGTTACTCTGTCAGTTTTGTGATGAGCATCTGATAGATCTCGTTGCCCTTGAGGATGAACTGCTTCTTGACCAGATCGGCACTCAGTCGGTCAGGCGTGCCGATGTCCAGACAAAACAGCTCCTGATCCAGTGCTTTGATGGTGCAGCGGATGGAGCAGTGGCCGTCCGGCTTTTCGGTGATGCGGGCGCTGTACTCGGCCTCCTTGCGGGCCCAGGTCTGGCTGCGCAGAACCGCCGCCACCGCGCGCTCCCGCACACTGCGGGGCAGGTCATAGGCGAGCTCCTGCGCGACCTTGCGTCCTTTTTCGGTGATGGAATAGTGATCTTCCTTCAGTGTGACCAGCTGCTGGCGGGTGATATCATCCAGACAGGAGCCGATCTCAAAATAGTTGACCAGCTGCTCTTCCATCAGCGCATTCTCGATCTCCGTCCGGGTGATCGGCCCGGCATTCTTTACCAGATAACACAACAGCAACCGGATCTCCGTGCTGTCGGTCAGCCCGCCGGGACGAACACCGGCGGTAAAAGCATCGTTGGCGGCCATCGTTCTGCACATCCCCCTGTTATTTCAAATTGCTGCCCGGCACTGCCTCGGGGCAGGCTATAAAGAATCACTTTCTTATAGTATAAAGGGTTTCAGACCGGATTGCAAGCCGCAACCGCAAAATCTGTCTCAATGCGCTTGCGGCTTTCAGGGGTGGAATACAGCCAGTGGTCGATATGCCCCTCGGTGATGAAATAGCGCAGGTCGAACCGGTGGCTCTGGCCCAGGCTGTGGTTGACGATGACCAGCTTGATCTTCATTTTATCGGGCAGGATGTTTTTGATGTAGACGCTCACCGCCTGCCCGGGGTGCAGGTCGGGGCAGGTCTCGGCAAGTCCGGCCAGATTGGGGGCGATCTCCACAAAGGTGCCATATTCCTCCACGCTCCGCACAATGCCCACCACGGTCTCGCCCACGGTGAACCCGGCGGCGTTCTCCTCCCAGGTGCCCAGCAGCTCCCGGATGCTCAGCACGAACCGCCCCTGCACGTCCCGGTTTTTGATGGCGCACAGGATCTGCTGGCCCACGCTCACCCGGTCGGCAGGGGATGAGATGCGGCTGACCGACATGCAGTCGATGGGCAGCAGGGCGCTGATGCCGCACCCAACGTCACAAAAGGCACCAAACGGCTCGATGTGGGTCACGGTGCAGGGCAGGATGTCCCCGGGCTGTAAGGTGTCCAGATACTCTGCCTTGCACATCCGCTGTGCCTCAGCCCGGGAAAGCAGGTAGCAGGGCTGGCCGTTTTCCCCGGTCTCCATCCCTTCGATCACAAAGCAGGTGGGGCGGCCCACCCGCGTCAGCACCGCAATGTCCCGCACGGTGCCGCTCTCAGCCCCATCGGCACACTGGCCAAAGGGCATCACGGCCTTTACCCCGCCCAGGTCGAACCGGAGCTGGCGCTGGGTGTCAAAGGCAAGGGCAGTGCTCTGTAAAATTTCGCGGCTGGCGATGGCGGCGCGCAGTTCTGCGGGGCTGAGCCGGTCTGCGGAACGGTAATTGCCTTCAGTACGAAATGTCTGCATCATGGTTTATTCCTCTTTCTGTGTTATTTTAGCGTTTTCCGCTGCACGTCGGCACACAAAGCAGGTGTCGGCATTAAAACTCTATGCGCGGACAATTGCATTTTATACGAGTTTGGTTTATACTATATCTGTATGTGCGGCATGGAAACCTGCTGCACAGGGTACTGCCCCGCAAAGGGGCGGCAGGAGGGAAAGAAATATGGATATCGCAGTGGGAGATACCATCCAGACCCGCAAAAAACACCCGTGCGGAGCTTCCAGCTTCGAGGTGCTCCGGGTCGGCATGGATTTCAAGATCCGCTGCACGGGCTGCGGCCGTGAGGTCATGCTGCCCCGCGCGAAAATTGAAAAAAACATCAAGAAAGTGCTCAAGCCCGGCGCTGCCGAGTAACCATTGGGTCATGTAAGGAGAACTGCACAGTATGTCAAGACTGCTTTCCCAAATGGAGGCTGTCAGCCACCGGTTTGAAGAACTTTCCATCCGCCTGAACCAGCCGGAAACAGCGGCAGATCCTGCACTGTTCCGCCGCTTGATGCAGGAGTATCACGAGGCAGAACCTGTGGTGCAGGCCTATCAGGCCCTGATCACGGCGCAGGATCATCTTGCTCAGGCCAAAGCCCTGCTCGAGGGCGAGGCCCTTGATCCGGACTTTAAGGAAATGGTACAGCAGGAGATCGGCGAAAAAAGTCAGGAAGTGGCGCAGCTGGAAAATAATCTCAAAATTTTGCTGCTGCCCAAGGATGTCAACGATGATAAAAGCGTCATCATGGAGCTGCGCGGCGGTGCGGGCGGCGAAGAGGCCGCGCTGTTTGCCCACAGCCTGATGCGGATGTACACCATGTACGTCCAGAGCAGGGGCTGGGAGCTGGAGGTGCTGAACCTCAACGAGACGGAGCTGGGCGGTGTCAAGGAAGCCATTCTTGCCGTGAACGGCGCAGGGGCCTATAACCGACTCAAGTATGAGAGCGGAGTGCACCGTGTCCAGCGGGTGCCCGAGACCGAAACGCAGGGCCGCATCCACACCTCCACGGCAACCGTGGCGGTGATGCCGCAGGCCGAAGAGGTGGATCTTGTCATCGACCCCAAGGATCTGCGCATTGATACCTTCCGCTCCTCCGGTGCGGGCGGCCAGCACATCAACAAAACGTCCAGCGCCATCCGGGTCACGCACATCCCCACCGGAATGGTGGTGGAGTGCCAGAACGAGCGCAGCCAGTTCCAGAATAAGGATAAGGCGCTGGAGATCCTGCGCAGCCGCCTGCTGGCCCAGAAGCAGAAGGAACAGCAGGATGCCATCAATGCCAACCGCGCGGGGCAGGTGGGAACCGGTGATCGCAGCGAGAAGATCCGGACTTACAACTTCCCGCAGGATCGCTGCACCGACCACCGCATCGGCCTGACGGTCCACAATCTGGATAAGATCATGGACGGCAATCTGGACGAGATCATTGATGCACTGGCGACCCATGAACAGGCCGAAAAACTGCGTCAGCTCAACGCACAGGCCAAATGATACTGTGATGAAAAGAATAACGTGCTTGTGTTGATTTGATGATTGAAAAGTATTTGTACTTTACAGATAGAAAGAACGATGAATCGTATGAAAATGAAAACTGAAATTTTACCCGCTGAGGGCGAAGCAATTGCCAAAGCGGCTGATCTGCTGCGCAGAGGGGAGCTGGTGGCCCTGCCCACCGAGACGGTCTACGGCATTGCCGCCGATGCGCGCAACGGCGCGGCAGTCGCAAAGATCTTTGTGGCCAAGGGCCGCCCGCAGGACAACCCCCTGATCGTCCATGTCACCGGCCCAGAGATGCTGCCCGGCCTTGTCAGCGAGGTGCCCGAGCGTGCCCAGCTGCTGATGGCCGCGTTCTGCCCCGGCCCTCTGACCATCATCATGCCCCGCGGCCCGGAGGTGGCCGCGGAGTGCTGTGCCGGTCTGGACACGGTGGGCATCCGGATGCCCAGCCACCCGGTGGCACGGGCTGTCATTGCGCAGAGCGGCTGTGCCTTTGCGGCCCCCAGCGCGAACCTTTCCGGCAAGCCCAGCCCCACCAACGCACAGGATGTGTTCACTGATATGGATGGCCGTCTGCCCCTGATCCTGGATGGCGGCGAGTGCGATGTGGGTGTGGAGAGTACCGTGATCTCTGTGGTAGGCGAAAAGCCCACCCTGTTCCGCCCCGGCCATATCACGCTGGAAGATCTGGAGCGCGCTCTGGGTGAGGAGGTCGAGGTCTCCAAAGCCATCCTCGAAAAGCTGCCCGAGGGTGCTGTTGTCCGCAGCCCCGGCATGAAGTATAAGCATTACGCCCCTAAGGCAGATGTCACCCTGCTGGACGGCACCTTTGAGCAGTTCAAGGCCTATGTGGATGCCCATGCCGACCAGAACCCCAGCTGTCTCTGTTTTACCGGCGAGGCCGAAAAGCTCGGCTGGCCCTGCGTGGAGTATGGCAGAGAGGGCGATGGTGCCGATCAGGCAAAGCATATCTTCCGCAGCCTGCGCGCATTGGATGAGCAGGGGGACGGTGTGGTCTATGCCCGCTGCCCGAAAAAGGACGGCCTGTCCATGGCGGTGTACAACCGCCTGATCCGTGCAGCAGCGTTCCGGGTGATCCAGCTATGATCACGCTTGGGATCACCGGCCGCAGCGGCTGCGGTAAATCGACTGTGACGGCGGTGTTTGCCGCCCATGGTGTCCCGCTGGTGGATGCCGACCAGATCTCCCGCGAGATCCTTCTGCCCGGTTCTCCGCTGCTGCCAGTGTTGGCCCAGCGGTTCGGGGCAGATATCCTTTATGCCGACGGCAGCCTGAACCGCCGCCTGCTGGCAGACCGCGCCTTTGCCGCGCCGGAAGGAAAGGCTGCTCTGGATTCCCTCGTGCTTCCGGAGATCATCCGGCGGGTCTGCAGACTGAAGCAGGCCGCCCGGGAAGCCGGAGCACCGCTTTTTGTGATAGACGGAGCTGTGATCGTGGGCACCGATGCGGAAAAAGAGTGCGACCACCTCTGCGTGGTCACTGCGCCCTTTGCCACCAGTGTGGCCCGCATTGCGGCCCGGGACGGCATTGCCCCGGAGATGGCGGCCCGGCGGCTCAACGCCCAGACCCCAGAAGAGGTCCTGCTTGCCAGGGCCGATCTTGTCCTGCGCAACGATGCTGACCTTGCTTCTCTGGAAGCGGCGGCAGCGGCGCTCTGTGAGCAGCTGCAGGCTGAGGGTGCACGGAAAGGGGGCGCGGACACTTCGCTTTGAAAAAGTTTTTGAAAACGCTGGTGCTGCTCTTTCTGCTCTGCGTGGTCCTGCTGGCGCTGCCGCCGGTGCGCCGTCAGGTGGAACAGCGGCTCTACCCGCGGAGATACAACGACCTTGTGGAGCAGTACGCTGCCGAGTATGACCTTGACCCGCTGCTGGTCTATTCCTTCATCCGCACCGAGAGCGGCTTTGACCCGGGCGCAACTTCCAGTGTCGATGCGCGCGGCCTGATGCAGATGACGGAGGAGACCTTCCTCTGGCTCCGCAGTAAGCTGGGCCTGGGGGAGGAGGTTTCCTTTGGCGACCTGTACGACCCTGATGTGAGCATCCGCTTTGGATGTTATTACCTCCACCTCTGCCTGGTGCGTTACAACGGCGATATCTCCACGGCCGCCGCAGCCTACCACAGCGGGTGGGGCACTGTGGATGCCCTGCTCCAGAAGGAAGAGCACTCGGAGGACGGGTTGACCCTGTCGGGTTTCCCCTATAACCAGATGCACCACTATGTGGAAAAGATCACCGCCTGCTATGCCAAATACACCGAGCTGTACGGAGCCTGAGCAGGCTGCAAACCCGCTTGAACCGGCTTGCGCCGGTTTGAAATATTTAGGAATACCGAAAGAGAAAGGCAGGAGAAATTCTATGGCAGAAAAAACTCCGAACCAGCAGCTGGCTGAAAAGCTGCTCTATAAGCCTGCTTACGTCGCCGATAAGGACGCTGACGTGAAGCAGAAGGCCCACGACTTTGCCGAGGGCTACAAGAAGTTCCTGGATGCAGGCAAGACCGAGCGTGAGGTCGCCGCCGAGAGCGAGCAGATGCTCAAGGATGCAGGCTACCAGCAGTTCGACCCGAAAAAGACCTACAAGCCCGGCGACAAGATCTACTTTGTCCAGTACAACAAGGCTGTGGTGGCTTCCACCATCGGTACCAAGAGCTTTGAGGATGGCTTCCATCTGGTCATTGCCCACACCGACAGCCCCCGTCTGGACCTGCGCCCCACCCCGCTGTATGAGTCTGACCACCTGAGCTACTTCAAGACCCATTACTACGGTGGTGTCCGCAAGTATCAGTGGGGCACCATGCCGCTGTCCATCCACGGCGTGTTCACCCGTGAAGATGGCTCCACCGTCACCGTCCGTGTGGGCGAGGATGAGAACGATCCCGTCTTCTGCATCACCGACCTGCTGCCCCATCTGGGTGCCGAGCAGAACGCCCGTCCCCTGAAGGACGGCATCAAGGCTGAGGAACTGAACCTCCTCATCGGCTCTGATGCTGTTGATGACGAGAACGTCAAGGAAGCTGTCAAGCTGAATACCATGATCCTGCTCAATGAGAAGTACGGCATCACCGAGAAGGAGTTCATGCGTGCTGAGATCGAGATCACCCCGGCCTACAAGTGCCGCGACGTTGGCTTTGACCGCTCCATGGTGGGCGGCTATGGCCACGATGACCGTGTGGACGCTTATCCCGCACTGATGGCCGAGATCGAGACCAAGAATCCCGCTTACACCACCGTCTGCGTCCTGACCGATAAGGAAGAGATCGGCTCCGACGGCGTGACCGGTATGCAGAGCATGTACGCCTTCCACTTCATGCAGGAGCTCTGCCGTACCGCCGGTCAGGATGATATCCTGGCCTTCCGTCACAGCGTCTGCCTGTCCGCTGACGTGACCGCTGCCTACGATCCCACCTGGGCAAGTGCATTTGAGCCCATGAACGGCACCTATGCAGGCCGCGGCATTGCCATCTTCAAGTACACCGGCGGCGGCAGCAAGGGCTCTGCAAGCGATGCCTGCGCTGAGCTGGTCAGCGATATCACCCGGATGCTGGACAACGGCAACGTTGCATGGCAGATCGGTGAGCTGGGCCGTCTGGATCTGGGCGGCGGCGGCACCATCGCCAAGTATGTCGCAAACCGCGGCATCCCCGTGCTGGATATCGGTGTGCCTGTGCTGTCCATGCACTCTCCCTTCGAGGTCATCCACAAGAACGACCTGTACATGGCTTACCGTGCCTTCTCCCTGTTCAACAACGCACAGTAAGCGCGATCCAGAATGAATGCCCCGGCAGGTTTTGCGCCCGCCGGGGCATTTCTGCGCTATTTTAAGAAAAATGCTTGACCTTCAATCGACTTTATGGTGTATTGTAAGGGCGGAGGTGAAGCAAATGAACATCAAACAGGCTTCAGAACAAAGCGGTGTGTCTGCCCCGAACATCCGCTTTTACGAAAAAGAGGGGCTTCTCACACCGGCGCGCAGGCAGGGCAATGCCTACCGCGATTACACCGCCGGGGATGTCCGCACCCTCAAGCTCATCCGAATGCTTCGGATGCTGGATGTGCCGCTGCCCACCATCAAGGCGGTGCTGCGCGGGGAACAGCCCCTGCAGCAGGCGCTGCAAGCCCAGCAGACTGTGCTGGAGCAGCAGGCGGCGCAGCTGGCAGCAGCCATGCAGTTTTGTGCCGACCTTGCCCGCCAGCAGCCGCAGGCAGATACGCTGGACGTGGATGCCTGCCTGACCCGCATGGAAAGCCCCACCCCGCAGCAGGGCTTCTTCTCCGGCTGGCTGCAGGATTACTGCACGCTGGCGCGGGTGCAGCATCAAAAGCACTTTTTCTTTATTCCGCAGGGCAGCATCAACACCCCGCAGGAGTTTACGGCGGCGTTGCAGACCTATGCAGAAGAGCGGGGAATGCAGTTCGCCCTGACCAAAGAGGGGATGTACCCGGAGTTCTCGCTGGATGGCATTCCGTATAAAGCTTACCGCAATCCGGGCAAATACCGGGACGAGATCTGCTGTGATGCCGTGCATCCCGAGCAGCTTGACACCGGGCTTCCCTCCCGGCGGGAAAAGCTGCTGCGCATTGCGCGTATCGTGCTGCCGCCGGTGTGCGTCTTTGCGGCTATCATGGCAGCGGGGTGGGCAGTCACCGGCGGCACGGACTGGCTCTGGCTGGCGGCGCTGGCATCCGGCGGGGTACTGCTGGGGCGCTGCTTTGAAAAGTGGCTGTAAGGCGCATTACCCCAGCGGCATCGCCTCGGCTACGGTCAAAAAGGTGTAGCCGTTGTCTGTATACCACCGTATGATATCCGGCAGCGCCTCGGCGGTGGTGCGGGTGGTGGCAGAATCATGCATCAGAACGATGCACTGGGTCTGCTCGCCGGTCTCACGCACCACATTCCGGTAGATGGTTCCGGCACTGGGCTTGCCGCCCACGGCATCCTCAGCACAGACATTCCAGTCTACATAGGCATATCCCTTCTCGGCACACTGCTGTTTCAGCTCGGCCATCACACCGCGCCCGCCGTAGCGGCGGCTGACCGTGTTGGTGCTGCCGCCCGGAAAGCGCAGGTAATGCAGAGAAGCTGTGTTGACATAGGGCGAGATGCGCTCTTTCAACAGCTCGATATCCTGCCAGTAGGCAGCTGCACTCTGGTAGATGTCACTGTATTCATGGGAAGCGGAATGCAGCGCGATCTGGTGGCCTGCCGCCGCCGCATCCGCAATGAGCGGCAGGTACTTTTCATTGTAGCCCGTGGCCACCACAAAAAAGGTAGCCTTGACCCCGGCGGCATTCAGCGCATCCAGAACCGCCGGGGTCGTTTTGCTGGGGCCGTCATCGAAGGTCAGACAGACCCATTTCTCCGGCATCGGCTCCTCCTGCGGCAATGAGCTTGCAGGGGCCGCCTCCGGAGCAGGGGAGGCAAAGCCGGTATCCGGTACCGGGGTCAGGTCGCTTTCCTGGCAGCCGGGCCCCGCCGGCACAGCAAAGAACAGCCCCAGCCCAAAGCCTGCCGCCGCGCCCGCCAGAAGCAGAGCTGCCCCGCGAAATAAAAACTTCCCGTTTGCTCTCAGCCATGAAACCATCTCCCAAACCTCCTTGACAAATCGCATTGGATCTGCAGTATCTCTTATAGGATATGACCCGCTGAAAATTTGTAGAATACAAAAGCAGGCAGAGGAATTGACATTTCCCGCAAAAATTGATAAACTAAATAAGTTCTCTGTGCAGGAGTGGCGGAATGGCAGACGCGCTGGTTTTAGGCACCAGTTCCCAGTGAGTGAGGGTTCAAGTCCCTTCTCCTGCATACACAAAACGGCAGGCCCTTGGATAGAATCCGGGCCTGCCGTTTTGTTTGCGGCTTTGGTTGGAAAGCATAAGAAAAGCCCACAATCTATCGCTAGATCGTGGGCTTTCTTTTATGCGAGGGAGGGGACTCGAACCCCCAAGGATAAACCACACGCACCTCAAACGTGCGCGTCTGCCAGTTCCGCCACCCTCGCACAACTATAAAATTGTTGCAATCCTGGATTTCTGAGGCTTGAAACCGTTGTTGCGGACTGCTTGAATATACTACCACATTACCCCGGGAAAGTCAAGCGATTTTGATAGAAATTTCCTCGTTTCATATTCAATGACTTCCCGGTGCATACTAGAACAAATTATCACCGGGGAGGCAGGACCGTGAAACGACGCAACAGAGCACACCGATTGCTGAGCATGACAGCAGTATATCTGCTCCTGCTGCCGTTTCTGCTGCTGGGTTGGCTGTACAGCCGCCTGCCGGATCGTGTTTATCTGGAACCCGGACAGGCCTTGCTTTTGCCCCGCTTTGGCTGGGTGGAGCCTATGGGGCTTCATGGCAGCCAGAATGCGGCCAGTACCCAGGTCGTGGGCAGTTACCAGACCACTCTGTCACTGGGCGGATGGCTTCCCATCAAGAATATCCGCACGGTGGTCACGGAACGTGCGCAGGTCACGGTCTGCGGTACGCCGTTCGGGGTCAAAATGTTCTCCGAAGGGGCGCTGATCGTTGGCTTTTCCGATATCGACAGCCCCGGCGGGAGCACAGTGAACCCGGCAAAGGCAGCGGGACTGCGTCTGGGAGACCGCGTGATCCGCATTGGACAGATCAGGACGGAAAACAATGACGCTGTGAAGGAAGCGCTGGAAGCCGCCCGGGGAAGCGCCGCAGAGGTCATCTATGTCCGCAGCGGGGAACAGCGCAGCACCACCCTGACCCCTGTCTGGGATGCCGCTGCCGCCCAGTGGCGGGCAGGCATGTGGGTGCGGGATTCCTCTGCCGGTGTGGGCACTCTGACCTTTGTGGACCCGGAAAAGGGTGTCTTTGCGGGGCTGGGGCATCCCATCAGCGACGGCGACACCGGCGAAAGCATCGCTCTGCGCAGCGGGGAGATCGTGCCGTGTGAGATCACCGGGTGCAGCATGGGCACTGTGGGCAGCCCAGGGGAGCTGAAGGGGAAGTTCTTGAGCGCCCACGCCATTGGCAGCATCCGGATCAATGGAGAAAACGGTGTTTATGGCACAACACGGACAGGCTTTTCCGGGCAAACCATGCCGGTGGCGTTTGCGCAGGAGGTCGAGACGGGGGATGCACAGATCCTGGCTACTGTCTCTGGAGAAACGCCCCGTACCTACCATGTCCGCATCGAGAAGATCAGCGATGCCGATCTGCGCCGCAATATGGTCGTCCGGGTGGTGGACAAAGCCCTGCTTTCCCGGACCGGCGGCATTGTGCAGGGGATGAGCGGCAGTCCCATTTTGCAGAATGGGCGGCTGGTCGGCGCGGTGACCCATGTTCTCGTCAACGACCCGACACGAGGCTACGGGATTTTTGCGCAGACCATGCTGGAGCAGGCTGAACAGGTTGCAACGGCGGAAAAATGAGCAGATTTGGTAAAACAAAACAGGCTGATTCGACTGAAGATTCCATAATATGGCAAAAATAACAGTTGAAATCCATGGGAATTTATGGTAAAATCAGAAACGTAAGGAAAACCGCACACATTGGAGGAATGAACGATGGACAAGATCAAATTTTTGATGTCGGATACTGGCGCAGAGATCACGGCAGCCTGTCGTGAAGCTTTGGAGCAGAAGGGCGTAGAGGTGACCGTGGTGGAAAAAGACGGCCTGAAGGTCCTGCAGAAAATGCTTGCAGTGCGGCCCCAGGTGGTGTTGCTGGATGCCTTTATGCCCGGGCTGGATGCGCTGGCCGTGAAACAGAAGTACAATGCAGCCGGTGAGCGTCACACCTCTTTCTTTGTGACGGGGGCGTTCCAGAGCGAGGAAATGGTGCAGGAGCTGCTGGATGAGGGCTTTGCTTACTATTTCGTCAAGCCCTTTGACGAAACGGTTCTGGCAAGCCGCGTGCTGAAGGTGGCTGCCGGGCAGGAAAAGCGCATTCTGCACACCAGTGTGGACAGCGATGAACTGACAGTCACTGAGATCCTGCACCAGATCGGCGTTCCCGCCCACATCAAAGGTTACCAGTTCCTGCGGGATGCCATCCTGCTTACCATGAACGAGCCGGAGTACATCAACGCTGTGACAAAACGCCTCTACCCGGAAATCGCCAAGAAAAACGGTACCACTGCCAGCCGCGTGGAGCGGGCCATCCGCCATGCCATTGAGGTGGCGTGGGACCGGGGCGATGTGGACACTCTCAACAGCTATTTCGGCTATACCATCCACAACCTGCGGGGCAAGCCCACCAATAGCGAATTCATCGCGATGATCGCTGACAAGATGCGGCTGGATAAGCGGCAGAGAGCAGTGTGATGAATATGCATGTCAACGTGATATTTTGTGCGCAAAGCTGGTAATTTGGGGATGGTGAAAAATGTTTATCGCTATGGAATTATAGAATTATGGATTCCGTAGCGATAAATTGATTGTTGATAGGGCGATAAATCTCCGGAATTTATTGGGTGTGGAGCCGAATGGATTCCGGAGGTTTTTTGTGGTGGAAAAAGATGTAGAAATGTTTCTGGAGGCGTGTGAGTTAAAGGGACTGAGCATGAAGACGATTGGAAGCTACGAACAGACGATGCGATTGTTTATTAGATTTTCCAACGAACAGGGGATCGTGCAGACGGAGAAGGTGACGCACATGATGGTGCAGAACTATATTAGCGTCAACTAATGCGGTTGAACGAGGGTTGATAAAATGACTGCTCTATGATAAAATAAACAATAGAAACAGGAGGTGAGGGAAGTTGCGGGAAACCGAAGCACAGAAGCGTGAACGGCATCATCAGGAAGACCTTCAGCGATTGAGAGGGTTCCGGCCTATCGACGATACGTTTATGCGCGGGATGTTCAAGGATAATATTCCATTGGCAGAACTGGTGCTCCGCATCATTGTGGGTAAACCTGATCTGACACTGACCAAATGTGAAACGCAGGCCGACCTGAAGCGCGTGACTGGAGCACGGTCAATTTGTCTGGATGCATATGCCACCGACAGCACGGGCAAGAAATATGATATCGAGATTCAGCGCTCTGACAATGGAGCTGACCCGCACCGGGCAAGATATCATTCCAGCGTGATGGATGTGGAAAATTTGGACAAGGATCAGGATTACCGAGAACTGCCGGATTCCTATGTCATTTTCATTACGGAAAAAGATTACTATAAGGCCGGAAAACCTGTATATGTCATTCAGAACATAAACTTGACACTGGGCTTGCCGTTTGAAGATGGAACTCATATTCTGTATGTGAATGGCGAGTATCGTGATGATTCTGACATTGGAAAACTGATGCACGATTTCAATTGCACCAGTGCAGAGGAGATGAACTTTGACCTGATGGCAGAACGAACGCGCTACTTGAAAGAAAACCCGAAAGGAGTGGGCAGCATGTGCAAGGCTATGGAAGAATTGAGAGCTGAAAGCTATGCCGAGGGAAAAGCTGAAGGCGTAGAAATCGGTAAAATGGAACAGGCAAAAAAGACTGCCTTGAAACTCAGTCGGAAGGGAAATTCCGTAGAAGAAATCGCAGACCTTCTTGGCTATGATGTTGATACTGTAAGCAGTTGGATCGCCCCGAAAGCATGTTGAGCGAAATGTGCAAGGCTATGGAAGAGCTGAGAGTAGAAAGCCGAAAAGAAATGGCAGTTGAGATGGCACAGAGCCTTTATGAACAGGGTGTATCGATTGAGCAGATTGCAAAAGCAAGCAAGGTCGATGCGGACACTGTAAAAGGATGGCTCACACCGAAGGCTGGGTAACAGCAGAACAATAAGACACCAGCGTATCGTGTTACGAAAACATGGTACGCTGGCGTTTTTGCTTGAAGAAATTGCTATGTTCTCTTATTGCTGGTAAAATAGGGACGGATGTACGAATAAGAATGAATGTGGGAGCGTGATGGAAAGTGGATATAGGATGAGATTTCCAACCTTCCGGATGGGTTCACGATCCGAACGGAAGTGCGATAATGAATCTGTGCTTTCGATGTTGACGCTTTTGTTGTACAAAATTGAGGGATTTATCCTAATGACATTCCTTCTGCTGTGATATAATTGTATCAATCAAAAGGAGGAATGCAAGATGATCCATCTGCTGTTAGCGGTGATCTATGTTTCTTTTATCAGTCTGGGCCTGCCGGATTCTCTGCTGGGGGCAGCGTGGCCTTCGATCTATCAGGGATTTGGGGTTCCGGTCTCCTATTCCGGCGTGATATTCTGCATCATATCGGTGGGAACGGTGCTCTCCAGCCTGCAAAGTGACCGGATGACCCGTCGGTTTGGAGCGGGCGGCGTTACGGCCATCAGCGTGGCCATGACCGCCGCAGCACTGTTCGGGTTCTCTGTCAGCAGCTCATTCTGGGCCATGTGCCTGTGGGCGATCCCTTATGGACTTGGAGCTGGAAGCGTGGATGCTGCACTCAACAACTATGTGGCGCTCCATTTTGCCAGCCGCCACATGAGCTGGCTCCATTGTATGTGGGGGATCGGAGCCTCGGTCGGGCCCTACATCATGGGCGCGGCGCTTTCTTCCCGTGCCGGGTGGCAGACGGGGTATCGGGTCATCAGTGTGATGCAGATGGTGCTGACGATCATTATTCTGCTGAGCCTCCCGCTCTGGAAAACGAAATCGGGTGCGAATGCCGAGGAGCGGGAAGCAGTCCCGGCAGAAGCGCTGACCCTGAAACAGATTTTCCGGATTCCCGGCGTAAAAGAGGTTCTGGTTACATTTTTCTGCTATTGTTCTCTGGAGCAGACCACCAGTCTGTGGGCCAGCAGTTATCTGGTGCTGAACAGGGGGATCGCGCCGGAGACCGCCGCCGGTTTTGCCAGTCTTTTCTTTGTCGGCATCACCGTGGGACGGGCGTTGTGCGGCTTCCTGACCTTAAAATTCGATGATACCCAGATGGTTCGTATGGGGCAGGGGATCATCGCGATTGGGATAGCGGCGTTTCTTCTGCCGCTTGGGGAAGCAGTGACACTGGCAGGGCTGCTGCTGGTTGGTCTTGGCTGTGCTCCAATCTATCCCAGCATCATTCATGCAACGCCGGGCCGCTTCGGTGCGGACAGGTCGCAGGCGATCATTGGGGTTCAGATGGCCAGCGCCTATATTGGCAACTGCCTGATGCCGCCGTTGTTCGGCGTGATCGCAAACCACACCACGATCGCGATTTTTCCGTATTATCTGCTGGTGATCCTGATTTTGATGGGATATATGCACGAAGCGCTGCAAAAGAAAACGAAAGCGGCGCAATAAAATACCGCTGCTCTTGCATTTGGAAAAATGCACAGGAGCAGCGGTATTTTTTGTATGCATATCAATCCCGCACCTGCACCGGAACAGCCGACAGCAATGCACACGATGATGGTTCTGGATGCGGCACTGGGGAAAAAACTTTACTCAGACGGCCCGGATCGCTGGGGTTCTCTTGCCTGTATGCGTCGGCAGGCATCCTCCTTCACAAGCTCAATGATCACCGCCGTCAGGGGGATAAAGAAGATGATACCGATGATGCCAAAGAGCTTTCCACCGATCATAGCGGCAACAAGGGTGTACAGCGGAGAAAGTCCCACGGACTTTCCCACCACCCGGGGGTAGATGAACTGGTTTTCAATAAACTGTACGGCAAGGTAAACAATGAGACAGCGCACGGCCAGAACGGGATCCACCAACAGCACGAGGAACACGCTGACCACGCAGGAGATCAGCGCTCCGACGTAGGGGATAATGGCGCAGATGGCGGTCAGCATTCCCACCAGGCTGCCGTAGGGGATCTTGAAAACGGAAAACGCAAGAGCCATGAGAACGCCAAGGATCACGGCCTCGCTGCATTGCCCTGTCAGAAAGTTTGCAAAGGATTGCCGGAACAGTCGGCAGAACTTCAGCAGCCAGGCGGAGTGGCTGGGTTTCAGGTAGGCACAGACCAATGTGCGGGCGTGGTGGCAGAGACTCTCTGAGCCAACGGACATATAAACGGAGATGATCAGAGCAAAGGATGCGGTCACCACGATATTTACCGTGGCAGATACGGCACCTACCGCATTGACCAGCACGGTATCGATGCTGTCGGTGACCCTGTGAAGCAGCTGCTCCCAGTCGATGCCCTCCAGCCAGCTCATCAGCCACCCCATGTCGGCATCCTGTGCGCTGAGATAGGCGGTCCAGCGGGGGATGTTTGCTTCGATCTGTACATAGAGGCTGTGAAAAGACTGCACCAGCTCCGGGATCAGCAATGTCAGCGCCAGCACCAACACCAGCACAACACCCAGCAGGGTGATGAAGAAGCTCAGGAGATGGAGTACTTTATCCGAAGGCTGTTTTTTGGCCTTGCAGAACAGGCGTTTCAGCCGTTTTTCCAGCCCGGTCATAGGCACATTGATAAATAGTGCCAGAATGCCGCCTGCCAGAATGGGCAATACCAGGTCTACCAGCTGTGCTGCAAAGGTCAGAACGGCAGAAAGCCGCAGCAGCGCCACAAAAAGCGTGACTCCTACAACAGTTATGAGCAGATATTGTTTTGTTTTTGGTTCCATGAAAAAATCCTTTCCCGGAGCTGATGGCTGAAATATGCAAAGAGAACGTCTGCGAACTCTTTTTTTGTATTGTAATCAGAAGCAGCTGGCTTGTCAAGAAGTCGGGAACTGCGGGGTTTCCTTTTTGGACGGACTGTGATATAATATGTGAGTTGCAACTCTGCAAAAATAATTGAAATATACGAAGATGCGCCGGAAAATGGAAGAATACAACAGAGAGTATCTTTGCTGCTTACATAAAATTGAATGAAAATCAACTTGAGATAAAACTCCATAGTACAGTCTGTATAAAAAATGACACGAAAAAGCTGAAATTTCCTCTTGCTTTTTCTGAGATCTGTGCTATAATATTAAGGCAATCGTTTCCAAGGCCGCTCGCGGGGGTAGCCGATATTGAAGGTTGTGATGGGCACATACATTTATAATATGGCCCCAATAAGTCAGAACCAGAAATGAGGTGAAAAAGAATGAAACAGGGTATCCATCCGAACTACGTTGACTGCACCATCACTTGTGCTTGCGGCAACGTCATTAAGACTCGTTCTACCAAGCCCGAGATCCACGTCGAAGTTTGCTCCAAGTGCCACCCCTTCTACACTGGTAAGCAGAAGCTGGTTGACACCGGCGGACGTGTTGAGCGCTTCAACAAGCGTTTCGGCCGTAAGTAATTACTGGTCTTTTCAGCGCCGTCTCCTTTGGGAGGCGGCGTTTTTTGTTGTTATGCCGCACAAAAGCTCTCTTTCTGTAATTTACACGCCGTTCCCTTATTTTGAACACATTTCCGGACTAAAATAAACCAGTATCTTCAAAAAGCGCTTTGCGCTGCCTTAGAAAGGAGCGTTGTGAACGTGATCGAAGTTTCTCATCTCACCAAACAGTATGGCAATCATCTTGCCGTGGACGATGTCTCGTTTACCGTGGCAGATGGCCAGATCTGTGGTCTGCTGGGGCCCAACGGCGCGGGCAAATCCACCATTATGAACATCCTCACCGGCTATCTCTCTGCCACCAGTGGGCAGGTGACGGTGGCAGGGCACCCTCTGCCCGAGGAGGCTGATGCCGCCAAAGCCTGTGTGGGCTATCTGCCCGAACAGCCGCCCCTTTACCCGGAGATGACGGTGCAGGAGTACCTGACCTTTGCCGCCGAGCTGAAGGGTGTAAAAAAGGCGGAACGGAAGGAGCAGGTGTGCAGGGCTGCCCGCCGTACCGGGCTGGAAACCGTTCTGCCCCGGCTCATCCGCAGCCTTTCCAAGGGCTACAAGCAGCGGGTGGGCATTGCACAGGCATTGCTGGGCAGTCCTAGGCTCATCATTCTGGACGAGCCGACGGTCGGCCTGGACCCGGCACAGGTCATCGAGATCCGCAAGCTCATCCGGGAGCTGGGCCGGGCACATACGGTCATCCTGTCCAGCCATATCCTCAGTGAAGTGCAGGCAGTCTGCCAGCAGATCCTGATCCTTTCCAAAGGGCATCTGGCGGCAGCAGGCAGTCTGGAGGAGCTGACCGCCGATGGCAAGAGCCTGGAAGAGGTGTTTCTGGAACTGACCGACGGTGAACCGGAAGAAGCAACCGGAGAGGAGGACGCAGAATGACAGCTATTTTTAAGCGGGAATTCCGCAGTTTCTTTCACGGGATGCTGGGGTACGTCCTTACGGCGTTTCTGGTGGCGAGTTCCGGCCTGTATTTTCTGGCCCGGTGCCTGATCTACGGCCTGACCGATTTCAGTTATTACACCCTCTACCAGACCATTTTTATGCTGCTGCTCTATATCCCGGTGCTGGCGATGCGCTCACTGGCCGAGGAACGCCACAGCCGCACCGACCAGCTGCTGCTCACCAGCCCGGTCTCAGTGTGGGGCATCGTGCTGGGCAAGTTCTTTGCCATGACAGCTGTGTTCGCACTGCCCTGCGCCGTGGATGCGGTGATGATCTTCATCCTCTGGGCGCTGGGCGGCACGGTGTCGGCGTTGATCGCAAACCTTGCGGGGCTGCTCTGCTACTTTTTGCTGGGCTGTGCGGCCATTGCATTGTGTGAGTTTCTCTCTGGCCTGACCGAGAACCAGATCATTGCTGCCGTGGCGGGATTTTCGGCCCTGCTGATGGCCTACCTGATGCCCAGCCTGCGCAGCATGTTCAATGCGGGCAGCGCTGTGGCGCTGGCAGTGTTCACCGGGATCGCAGGCGTGGCTTCTCTGGCGGCCGGTCTACGCACCCGCAGCTTTGTGCTGGGGTGCCTGACCTTTGCGGCGCTCTGCCTGGGCCTGACGGGGCTGTTTCTGCTCCGCAGTGCATGGCTTACCGAGGCTTTCAGCGCCGTGCTGAGTGCCCTGTGCCTGTTTACACCCTTTGAGGATTTTGTCAACAACAGCTTCTCCATCCCTGCCGTGGTCTATTATCTGACCGTGACGGCGGTGTTCCTGTTCTTTACGGCGCAGGACATTGAGAAGCGCCGCTGGAACTGAGAGGAGGGAACACAGATGAAGCTTTTTGCAAAGCAGAGCTCCTCGGGTGACGGGCGGGTGTTCCGCAGCGGGGTGTGGTCGGCAGCCATTGCCGCGGCTGTGATCGTGCTGGCCGTGCTGGTCAATCTTATCGTCCGGGCCATTCCTTCCAGATATACCGAGTTCGATCTCTCCGAGGCTGGGCTCTACACCCTGAGCGAAAGCTCCAGACAGGTGGCCGACGACCTGACGCAGGATGTGACCATTTACTATCTGGCCCAGACCGGCAATGAGGACCAGATTATCTCCAAGCTGCTGGACAAATACGCCGCCCAGAGCAGCCATATCACCTGGGAGCTGAAAGATCCGGCAGTCTACCCGACCTTTGCAGCCCAGTACGGCGCACAGGATCTGACCTCCGGTGGGCTGATCCTGGTCTGCGGGGAACAGAGCAAGGTGCTGGATGCCGCAGAGCTTTACGACTACGATTACAGCGATTATGCCGCCACCGGCGCGGCCAACGTGACCTTTGACGGTGAAAGCAGGATCACCTCTGCCATCTACCAGCTGACCAGCGGAGAGAGCCGCCATGTGTACTACACCACCAACCACGGCGAGCAGGCGCTGACTTCCACCCTGAACGATGCGCTGGAAAGCCAGAACCTGACCGTCTCGGCACTTGACCTGCTCTCCCAGACCATCCCCGAGGACTGTGACCTGCTTGTCATCAACGATCCGGCGCAGGACTTTTCCGGTGCAGGCAGTCTGGTGGATGAGCTGGGCCAGCTGCGCAGCTATCTGAGCAACGGAGGCCGCGTGCTGCTGCTGACGGATTCCTATTATAGTACCCCCAATCTGGATGCAGTGATGGCCGAGTTTGGCCTGACCCGCACCGAGGGCCTTGTGGTGGAGGGCGACACCAACCATTACCTCAATGGCTACCCGGCCCTTTACCTGCTGCCGGATTATGCCAGTACAGAGGAATCCACCGCGCTGGACGGTGTGAACACCAGCCGCAGAGTTCTGCTGCAGATGGCACAGGGCATCACCCTGACCGAGACAGAGCATGTGGTCTCGGATGCCCTTCTGGTCAGCTCGGACAGTGCTTACAGCAAACCGGAAGGCTACGAGATGACCACCACCGAGAAGGCGGACGGCGACATAGCCGGTCCCTTCACGCTGGCAGCATACGCCCGCAATGAGGACACGGGTGCCCAGGTCATCTGGGTCAACTGCGGCAATATGGACAATGAGGGCATCTATCAGGTCATTCCGGGCAATGTGACCTTCCTGCAGGGGTGTGCGGCTTCGCTGGCCGGGCAGGAGAGCGCTGTCCTCATCGACAGCAAGGCACTGGAAGCTGCTCCGTTGGAAGTGCCCGGCATTGCCGCCTCCACGCTGGGGCTGCTCTTTGTCATCGTTCTGCCTGCGGCCCTTCTGGCTGTGGGTGCCGTGGTGGTCGTGCTGCGGCGCAGAAAATGAGGGGCTGCCCATGAAAGCAAAACGGCGTACCCTCGGGGTGCTGCTTTTCTTCATCCTGCTGGCAGGCGGGGTGTTTGCCCTGCTGACGCTGCGGAATGCCAGGGAAGAACAGGCTGCCAGTGCGGCCGCAGATGGAACCATTCCGCTGGCGGCAGTTTCGGGCAATGACCTGACGCAGATCGTGCTCCACTATCAGGGCGAGACGAACACCCTGCTCTATACCGCCGATGGCTGGACGCTGGCTGAAGATCCCGCTTACCATCTGGACACCTCTGCCTGCAACACGATGCTCACCGCGCTTTCCTCTTTGAACGCAAAGCGGGAGCTGAGCCCGCAGGCAGGGGAGGACTACGGCTTTGCGGAGCCTGCACTGACCATAGAGGTGACGGCAGCAGGTGAGACCGACACCTATACCTTCGGGGCCAGCAATACCATGACAGGGGATCTCTATGTCCGCAAGAATAACAGCGATGTCATTTATACGGTATCGGGGACCAAAGCCGCCTGCTTTGAGTTGACCAGGGCGGAGTTGTTCGGTGCCTTCAACCCGGCGGGGCTGACGGCCTCGGAGATCGAAGCTGTCTCTTATACACTGGCCGATGGCGAGACCGTGACCCTGAAAGCAAACTCGGAGCCTGCGGCAGAGAGCGGCAGCAACGCCTACCAGACTGTCTGGCGGCTGGCAGGGGACACCGCCGCAGACCTCGACGAGACAAAGGTGGATGCCATCCTCTCGGCTCTCTGCACCTATGTCTCAGCACAGGCAACAGGTGCCGACCCGGCGGCGTATGGTTTTGAGGCCCCGCTGGTCACAGCAGAGGTCACCACAGCCGATGGCACAATAAATCTGACCTATGCCATGGGTACAGACGGCTGTTACCTGATGGTGGAAGGCGACAGTTCCGTTTATACGGTGGATGCCAGTGTGGTGAGTGCGCTTTTGTACCCCGCGGATCAGCTGAAAGCAGAATAAAACGTTTCACTCCCGCGCTGTGCGAATTCTTGGTACAGCGCGGGATTTTTTTGCGCCGGATGTAAAGTTTCGGCAAACCTCGACAGAGTGATTGACATTTCAGTTCGGATTGTTTATGATAGGCGATGACAGGGCAGAATAACTGCACAATATTACGGATGTCATGGATGTTGTGCGGGGCTGGTCGCCCTGGTACGAAGGATAGGGTGGATGCCCTGTCTTTTTTCGTATCTGAGTTTAAGGAGGAAAAGTAAAAAATGGACAACTCGGTGATCGTTTCACTGCGCGATATCGTGGTGGAATTTGACGGTCAGCGCATTCTGGATGGGCTGAACCTGGACATCCATGACAAAGAGTTCGTAACGCTGCTGGGTTCCTCCGGCTGCGGCAAGACCACCACCCTGCGCCTGATCGCAGGCTTCCTGGAACCCAACGCGGGTCAGGTCCTGCTGAAGGGCCAGGATATTACCGGTGTGCCCCCCTATAAGCGTCCGGTGAATACCGTGTTCCAGAAGTACGCGCTGTTCCCGCACCTGAACGTGTTTGAGAATGTGGCCTTTGGCCTGCGCCTGAAGAAGATGGACGAAGAGACCATCCGCCGCAAGGTGCGCGATATGCTGGAGGTGGTCGGCCTGAAGGGCTTTGAGCGCCGCAGCATCGGCCAGATGTCCGGCGGCCAGCAGCAGCGTGTTGCCATTGCCCGCAGTCTGGTCAACGAGCCTGAGATCCTGCTGCTGGACGAGCCTCTGGGTGCACTGGACCTTAAGCTCCGCAAGGAGATGCAGCTGGAGCTCAAGCGCCTGCAGCGTGAGATGAACATCACATTTATTTATGTTACTCACGATCAGGAAGAGGCTCTGACCATGTCCGATACCGTTGTTGTGATGAACGGCGGCAAGGTGCAGCAGATCGGTACCCCCGAGGACATCTACAACGAGCCTAAAAATGCCTTTGTGGCGGACTTTATCGGCGATTCCAACATTGTGGACGGCGTAATGCACCGCGACTTCCTGGTCTCCTTCTCGGGTGTGCAGTTCCCCTGCGTGGACCGCGGCTTTGCCCGGGAACAGAGCGTACAGGTGGTGGTCCGCCCCGAGGACATTGAAGTGGTCAGCCCCGTGGAGGGTCAGCTGGTGGGCGTGGTCAATGATGTCATCTTCAAGGGCGTTCACTTTGAGATGCACGTTGAGTGCGAGGGCCGTGAGTGGCTGATCCACTCCACCCGCGCCTGCACCCCCGGTGAAACCATTGGTATGCGCATCGGCCCCAACGAGATCCATATCATGGCACGTTCGGAGGGCTGAATGGGAAATGATGAAAATTTACGATAAGAAGCTGGCCTATCCTTATTTTATCTGGATGGTGCTGTTCACGGTGGTTCCGCTGATCATCGTGGTCTATTATGCCCTGACCGATGGCAGCGGCAATTTCACCATTGCCAATCTGACCAGCGTCAGCGGCTACGGCTCCGTGTTTGCCCGCAGCCTGCTGCTGGCCCTTGTGGCTACCGTGATCTGCCTGATCATTGCATTTCCGGTGGGCTATTTCCTGTCCCGTCTGCGGGTAAACAAGCAGCATATCATGTTGATGCTGGTCATGCTGCCCATGTGGATGAACTTCCTGCTCCGCACCTATGCCTGGATGGGCCTGCTGAGCATCAACGGCCCTGTGAACGCGGTGCTGGGCTTTTTGGGCCTGGGCCCCTATACCATGCTGAATACCTCCGGCGCGGTGGTGCTGGGCATGGTGTATAACTATGTGCCCTACATGATCCTGCCCCTCTACACCAGTATGACCAAGATCGATCAGAGCCTGGTGGAAGCGGCACAGGATCTGGGAGCCTCCACAACCCAGACCCTTTTCCGGGTGCTCATCCCCATGAGCGTGCCCGGCATCAGCACCGGCATCACCATGGTGTTCGTTCCGGCGGTGTCCACCTTTGTCATCAGCCGTATGCTGGGCGGCGGCTCCAACCTGATGATTGGCGACCTGATCGAGATGCAGTTCCTGGGCAACAGCTACAACCTGAACGTTGGTTCGGCCATGAGCCTTGTGCTGATGATCATCGTCCTGCTCTGCATGAGCTTCACATCCAGCTTTGATGAAGATGAAATGGAGGGCGTGTCCTGATGAAAACGAAACATCTGCGCCTGATGCAGCGGGCCTACGTCATCCTCTTCTTCTGCTTCATGTACCTGCCCATTGCCTATATGATCGTGTTCAGCTTCAACCAAAGCAAGGGCTACGCACTGTTCACAGGCTTTACCCTCAAGTGGTACACCAGCCTGCTCCATAACTCTGCCATCCTGAGCGCTTTGCGCGTCTCACTGGAGGTGGCCCTCATCTCTGCGGTCATTGCCACGGTGCTGGGCACGGCGGCCTCGCTGGGCATTGCGTCCATGAGCCGCAAGAGCCGCCTGGTGATCACCAACATCACCTATATCCCGGTGGTCAATCCGGAGATCATCACCGGCATCTCCTTGATGCTGCTGTTTGTGGCTTACCAGCGCTTTGCCGAGGGAGTCTCCTGGCTGCCCGACACCATCATGGGAATGCCCACGCTGCTGATCGCGCACATCGCCTTCAATGTGCCCTATGTCATCTTCAACGTAACCCCCAAGCTCAAGCAGCTGGACATCAAACTGTATGAGGCAGCTCTGGATCTGGGCTGCGACCCCGGGCAGGCGTTCTTCAAAGTCATCCTGCCTGAGATCAGCCCGGCCATCCTGTCTGCCTTCCTCATCTGCCTGACCTACTCCATCGATGATTTTATGATCTCCTATTTCAACTGCGGCACGGTGGAGACCCTGCCCATTGCCATCTACTCCATGACCCGGAAAAAGGTCAGCCCGGAGATCTACGCCCTGTCCACCATCATGTTTGTGGTGATCCTGACCATCATCCTCATCTCCAATGCCATGGAGAGCCGGGAGTACCGCCGGGATCAGAAGGCACTGAGAGGGGAGGACGTAAAATGAAACGTTTTACTGTTCTGCTGCTGACGCTGGCCATGGCGTTCTGCTGTGCTGCGCCCGCCTTTGCCGCCGGAACCATTGAGGTGACCGAGGACGTTTCGGTCTCGGACGATTACGACTGGACCCGCTTTCAGGGCCAGAACCTCACCCTCAACGTTTACAACTGGGGAGAGTACATCTCCAACGGCTCCGATGACAGCGTGGATGTGGTGGCCGCCTTCGAGAAGCTTACCGGCATCAAGGTCAACTACACCACCTTTGATTCCAACGAGTCCATGTACGCCAAACTGAAATCCGGTGCGGCCAACTACGATGTGGTCATCCCTTCGGATTACATGGTGGCAAAGATGATCGCCGAGGGAATGCTTGCACCGTTAGATTACAGCAACATCCCCAACTCCCAGAACATCGATGCGGTCTACCGTGATCCGGATTATGACCCCACCAACGCCTATACCGTGCCCTATATGCTCTGTACCACCGGCATCATCTACAACACCACCATGGTGGAGAATGCCCCCACCAAATGGGCTGACCTGTGGGATGAGCAGTACGCGGGCAATATCCTGATGTTCAACAACAGCCGTGATGCCTACGCCATTGCGGCGTTCAAGAACGGTACCAGCATCAACCCCGAGACCCCGGAAGAGGTGGACGAGGTGGTGGAGACCCTGAAAGCGCAAAAACCGCTGGTGCAGGCCTACGTTATGGATGAGATCTTTGATAAGATGATCGGCGGCGAGGCGGCCATCGGCGTGTATTACTCCGGCGATGCCATCACCATGATCGATGATAACCCGGATCTGGCCTGGGTGTTCCCGGAGGAGGGCAGTGTGTTGTCGGTGGACTGCATGGCGGTGCCTGCCACCAGTGAGCACAAGGAAGCTGCGGAGATGTTCATCAACTTCATGTGCGAGCCGGACATCGGAAAGGCCAATGCGGAGTATATCGGCTACACCACCCCCATGCAGAAGGTGTGGGATATCCTGGACGAGGACCTGAAGTACAGCGAGATCGCATACCCCTCTGAGGAAGTGGAAGCCAAGGAAAAGGTGTTCACCGCCCTGAGCGATGAGGTCAACAACGAGCTCGATGTAAAGTGGAGCGAGATGAAGAGCTACAATGAGGGCGGCAGCGGCGTTGTGTTCCTGATGCTGCTGCTTGCCATGGTAGCGCTGGCCTGCTTCAATATCTGGCGCAAGCTGCGCAAAAAGACCCGGAATCAGTATTGAGAAGAAAGGGCCCTCTCCGTCAAAGCCTCTGGCAATGCGAAGCAATGACGGAGAGGGTCCTCTTTTGGAAAGGAAACGTATGAATCAATATACCTATCATACAACTGTCCTGAACGCAGACGGCGATTTTCGCCGGATGATCAAGCCCAGTGCCCTGTTCCGCTATGTGGAGCAGGCTGCGGCAGACCATGCCCGCGCCTACGGCATGGACGATGCTTTTTTCAAAGCGCACCACACGGCGTTTCTGGTGGGCAAGCAGGCGGCGCAGATCACCCGGATGCCCCTGCGTGCCGAAAAGCTGACCTTTCTTACTGCCTGTGAGCCGTGCAAGAAGGGTTCGATGAAGCGGCTGACCCGCATTCTGGACGAAGCAGGGAAGGAGTGTGCCCTGATCGACAGCCGGTGGATCGTGGTGGATACCGATCGCGAGTGCATCCTGCGCCAGCCCTCCTGGTATACGCCCGGTTACTGGAACGAGGATCTGGACGGGGAGCTGCCCCAGCTGGTGCACAAAGCAAAGGAACTGACCTGTGCGGGCAGCCGGACAGCCAGTTACTCCTTGTGCGACCTGAACGGCCATGTGAATAACGCCTGCTATCTGGACATCGCCTGTGATGCCCTGCCGCTGGAGGTGGTCAAGGGCGGGCCATTGAAATTCGTCTCCGTCAAGTACCACCGGGAGATCCCGCTGGGCAGCCAGGTCGAGGTGTTTTATGCGCCCTCGGCCGATGGCTGGTATGTGGTGGGCCGCCGCGAAGAGCACGCCGCGTTTGAATGCTACCTGGAATTTACAAAATAAATCCGGGAAAATTACAAAAATGTTACAAAATCTGCGAAAAAGGTCTTGCAAAACGGGAACAAAAGAGTTACAATATGGTTACAGAAAGCGATGAGCGCTTTTTGAGACTGAAATCTTTTTCTTCTTGTTGAATAAGAGATATCGGGTGCAGGGCCTTCTCCTCCTCCGGCTGTTCTCCTTCACAGCTGTCGGCACTGTACCGCACAGGCGGTATCTCGCTTCGTGTGCAAAAAAGTCCGTCCGGTTTTCCGGTACGGACTTTTTTGCATTCCACTTTGTACCAGAAAACCTGCCTGTCAGGCCGAAAAGTATGACCTTGCACGTTTTTGGTGGTCAATTTTACTGTTTTTCCGCAAAGGACAGTTCTAAAGTTTGTTGCCACTGGGGTTTGTATTCTGACGGGGTTTGTGGTAAAGTATAGTCAATCAATTTATAAGCAGCAAACATGAATTATTTTGATGCTGGCCCGTTGTTGATGCGTTAAGAAAAAAGGAGTTTAGAGTATGGCTTATTTCTATGAAGAACCTTCCCGCACCTTTGGCGAGTACCTGCTGGTTCCGGGCTATTCCTCTGCAGAGAATGTCCCCACGGCAGTCAGCCTGAAGACCCCGCTGGTCAAGTACCGCAAGGGGGAAGAGGCCTGCCCGCTGGAAATGAACATCCCCATGATCAGTGCCATCATGCAGTCGGTCTCCGGCGATAAGCTGGCCATTGCACTGGCACGGGAGGGCGGCGTGTCCTTCATTTACGGCTCCCAGAGCATTGAGAACGAGGCTGCCATGGTGCGCCGCGTCAAGAGCTATAAGGCCGGTTATGTGGTCTCCGATTCCAACCTGGCTCCTACCGCCACCCTGCACGATGTGCTGGAGCTCAAGGCCCGCACCGGCCACTCCACCATTGCTGTCACTGCCGATGGCACTCCTCACGGCAAGCTGATGGGCATTGTGGCCTCCCGTGATTACCGTGTCAACCACACCCCCGATGATGCTTCCGTTACCACCTTTATGACTCCCATCGAGAAGCTGGTCACCGCACCGGAGAATACCTCCCTGCACGACTGCAACAATATCATCTGGGACAACAAGATCAACACGCTGCCGCTGGTGGATGCTGAGGGCAACCTGAAATACTTCGTGTTCCGCAAGGACTACGATTCCCACAAGAAGAATGTCAACGAGCTGCTGGATGCCAACAAGAGCTATGTGGTCGGTGCCGGCATCAACACCCGCGATTATGCCCAGCGTGTGCCCGCACTGGTCGAGGCTGGCGTGGATGTGCTCTGCATCGACTCCTCCGAGGGCTACTCCGAGTGGCAGAGCCGTACCATCGCCTGGATCCGTGAGCACTACGGCGATACCGTGAAGGTGGGCGCAGGCAACGTTGTGGATGCCGAGGGCTTCCGTTTCCTGGCAAAGGCCGGTGCAGACTTCGTCAAGATCGGCATTGGCGGCGGTTCCATCTGCATTACCCGTGAGACCAAGGGCATCGGCCGTGGTCAGGCCACCGCAGTCATCGAGGTCGCAAAGGCCCGTGACGAGTACTACAAGGAGACCGGCATCTACGTGCCCATCTGCTCCGATGGCGGCATCGTCCACGATTATCACATCACTCTGGCTCTGGCCATGGGCGCTGACTTTGTCATGCTGGGCCGCTACTTCGCACGCTTTGACGAGAGCCCCACGAACAAGGTGCGCATCAATGGCCAGTATATGAAGGAGTACTGGGGCGAGGGCTCCAACCGTGCCCGCAACTGGCAGCGTTACGACCTCGGCGGTTCCACCAAGCTGAGCTTTGAGGAAGGCGTGGACAGCTATGTTCCTTACGCAGGTCCTCTGGCCGATGGTGTCCAGACCACCCTGTACAAGGTCAAGAGCACCATGTGCAACTGCGGCGCACTCTCCATCCCCGAGCTGCAGCAGAAGGCCAAGCTGACTGTAGTTTCCTCCACCTCCATCGTGGAGGGCGGCAGCCATGACGTTGTGCTGAAAAATGCGACCCCCAATATTATAAACGGCTGAGCCTGAACAGGCTTGCAGGGCCGCTCCCGGAGCTTTCGGGGGCGGCCCTTTTGGCAGTACCGAAAAAAGATTTTTCTTTCTGCACGCAGGAAATTTACAAAAGCCCTTGCACCCGGGCGGCAAAGATGCTATCATGGTACAAACGTCCTGTCAAGACAGGGTGCAGGCCCCCGCGCTGCCGGAACAAAGGTAAAGGAGAAGGGGCTGTTTTTTCAGCAGCGGCAAGGCTTTTTCGCTGCTGCGAAGTACAAGGAGAGGAAACTTTTCATGGACGAGATCAAAGTTGTTCCGTACATTCCGGACGAAGATTATGATAACCCTGCCATGGTGGTGGATTTCTACGAATTCACGATGGCAAACTGCCTGTTCCTGCACGGCTTTAAGAACACCACCCTTGTGTTCGATATGTTCTTCCGTAAGAACCCGGACAACATGGGTTACTCCATCAGCGCAGGCCAACGCAAGCTGACCCGGTTCCTGCTGAATTATCACTTCAACGAGCAGGATATCCGCTGGCTGCGCACCAAGGGTATGAGCGAGGAATTCTGCGAGTATCTGCGCACCTATAAGTGGAAGGGTGATATGTACGCTCTGCCCGAGGGCACGGTTTGCTACCCCCATGTGCAGATGGTCCGCATTGAGTGCGACCTGGTGGGTGCGATCCTGATCGAGACCTACCTGCTGCAGACGATGAACTTCCATAGCCTGATCACCACCAAGGCGACCCGTGTGACCGGCCTGAACACCCATACGCCCCGCAGCGTCATGGAGTTTGGCACCCGCCGCGCACAGGGCGAGAGTGCAGGCAATGATGGCGCGTATGCCGCTGTTTTGGGCGGCTGCATCGGCACTGCCAACTGCCTGGCTGAGATGAAGTATGGCTCTGAGGTCAAGGCGGTTGGCACCGTGGCACACAGCTTCATCGAGTTCTTCCCGACGGAGTTTGATGCCTTCAAGGCCTTTGCGGATACCTACCCGGATTCTGTCAGCCTGCTGCTGGATACCTACAACATCATGGAGAGCGGCCTGCCCAACCTCATCAAGCTGGACGACTACCTGATCGAGAAGTACCCCAATGACCCCAACCGCCGCGTCAAGAGTGCCCGTATCGATTCCGGCGATCTGGCCCGTGGCTCCAAGCGCCTGCGCAAGGCACTGGATGCCGCAGGCAAGCCCTATATCAAGCTGGTGGCCTCCAATGGCCTGGACGAGCGGAAGATCGCCAACATGGAGCTCTATGAGCACGCTCATTTTGATTCCTACGGCGTGGGCGAGAATCTCATCACCTCCGCTTCTGACCCTGTGTTCGGCGGCGTGTATAAACTGGTGGCGGTCAAGCTGCCGGATGGCACCTATCAGCCCAAGATGAAGTGCTCGGATTCTGCCAGCAAGGCCATCATCCCGGGCAAGAAAATGCCTTGGCGGCTCTACGATGAAAATGGTCAGGCCCAGTGCGATCTGATCGCCATGGATGGCGAGGTCATCGAAGCGGGCAAACCGGTAAAGATGGTCAACCTTGACCCGGATGCCATCGAGCGCACCATTACCATCACCCCCACCAAGGTCAAGCGGCTGCTGGTGCCCCATATCCTGAACGGTGAGCTGGCCATCGAACTGCCCGGGATTGCCGAGAAAAAGGCCTATATTGCAAAGCAGCTGACCGAAGAGACTTGGGAGACCGAGCTGCGCATCGAGATGCCGCATAAGCACTATGTCAATATGACCCCCGCTGTGGCCGAGTGCCGTGCCAAGATGTATTCAGAACTGCATGGCGGAAAGGTGTAACTTGACAAAGCAGGGTTTCTATTGTATTATAATAGCCGTTGTGTGAATCTTACATGTTTTGATACATGTTTGCAACTCCGTAACGACGGACTTGTGATAAATGTTTACCTCATCACCTGTTATTCCCGGCTCTCTGTGAATGTCCAGAGCAGCAGGGCTTTGTAAGCCGGGTTTCTATGCGCCACTGTGGTGAAATTGGCAGACACGAGGGACTTAAAATCCCTTTCTGGAGACAGAGTGCGGGTTCAAGCCCCGCCGGTGGCATGAAAAATCCCCTTCAGCGTAAGCTGAGGGGGATTTTTTACTGTTGTATCGCGTACAAAGCGTGATTCGGCGCAGGCAGAAATGCGGATGCAGTTCAGTGGTTTTCCATAGCATTGAATCGTTCCAGGAAGCTGTGATCCACACCCTCAGATCGATAACCGGGCATGGTATCAATGGCAACATTGTGGATGCTGCGGAAGATGCTGTTTTCGATATTGGGATTGTCGCGCTTCAGGCGGCGGAGCAGGATCTTGATCTCCTGCCGCTTGGAACCACCGCCGCCGTTGTCGCACATGGTGCAGTTCTCGGTAAAGCGGCAGGCGCACTGGATGAATTCCAGATCATTGTAGCGCTTCCAGGCCAGGATGTCCTCTTCCCGGATGCAGTACATGGGGCGGATCAAGGTCATGCCGGGGAAGCTGGTGCTGTGGAGCTTGGGCGGCATGGTCTGCATCTGGGAGCCGTAGAACATACTCATCACGGTCGTCTCAATCACATCGTTGAAGTGGTGGCCCAGCGCGATCTTGTTGCATCCCAGCTCCTTGGCCTTGCTGTACAGGTGGCCGCGCCGCATCCGGGCACAGAGGTAGCAGGGGTTCTTTTCGGTGTTGTTGGCAACGGAAAAGATGTTGCTCTCGAAGATGGTCACCGGGATGTGCAGCAGCTCGGCATTGGACTCGATCTTCTGGCGGTTGATCTCGTTGTAGCCGGGGTCCATCACCAGAAAGACCAGCTCAAAGGGAACATCGCTGTGCTTCTGCAGTTCCTGCATCAGCTTTGCCATCAGCATGGAGTCTTTGCCGCCCGAAATGCAGACGGCGATCTTGTCGCCCTCCTGTATCAGCTCGTAGCGCTTTACCGCTACGATAAAGGGGGTCCACAGCTCCTTGCGGTATTTCTTGATGATACTGCGTTCGATCATCTGATAAGGTTCAAGCTCACGTTTCATGTTGGTTCCTCTTTTTATTTAATGTAGGGCGGTCAGCTCACGGTAGCAGACATCGAACGCCTGCAAAAAGGCTTTGATCTCGTCCTCGGTGGTCAGATGGCTCAGGCTGATGCGCCAGGAGGACAGTGCGTTGCGGCGGTCGCGGCTGACCGCAAACACCGCACGCGAAGGCAGACCATCCGAAGAGCAGGCTGACTTGACCGAGACGCAGACCCCTTTGGCATCCAGCTCCCGCTGGAACACGGTGCCCTTGATATTACGGACGCTCAGATTCAGCACATGAGGGACGGCGTGTTCCGGGCTGTTGATGCGCACCAGCGGATATGTGCTGAGGGCGGCGCGGAGCTCTGCATTCAGCTTTGCCACATGGTCAACACGTCCGGGCAGGTCAGTGACGGCGAGATTAAGCGCACAGGCCAGCGAGGAGGCCAGCGCCACAGTGGGGGTGCCGCTGCGGTAGATGGTGGTACTCTCGCCGCCATGGATGAGAGGCTCCAGCGCCAGATTCCGCCGCTTGACCAGCAGGCCGATGCCGTTCAGTCCGTAGAATTTGTGGGCCGTCAGGCTCATGGTGTCCACGCCCTCAAAAGAAACGGGGATCTTGCCCACAGCCTGGGTCGCATCCACGTGCAGGTGACAGTGAGGGTATGCTTTCAGGATGGCGGCAATCTCCTGTACAGGCTGCACCACACCCAGCTCACTGTCCACCAGCGTCACGGCAACGCAGATGGTATCCGGGCGAAGCAGATCCTTCAGGTGCTCAAGATCTACAGTACCGTCCTGCTTCACGTCCAGCAGGTCGATCTCATACCCCTGCTCCTGTAATGCCGTCAGGGTGCCGCTGACCGAAGAATGCTCCAGCGGAGTGGAGATGATGTGCCTGCCCGCATGGCGGGAGAGACGGGCCAGCCCCTTTAAAGCAAAGTTGTTGGCCTCGCTGGCACCGGAGGTATAGATGATCTCTGCTGGCTGAACGCCCAGCAGGGAGGCGATTTTGATGGTGGCGGCATCGATCTCTGTCTTGGCGGCAGAGCCTGCCTGGTGGTGAGAGTTGGCGTTGCCGATGCAGCGGCGCTCCACGGCACAGAACTGCTCCAACACCCGCGCATCCACCGGGGTGTTTGCAGAATAATCCAGATAGATCATAACATTCCTCTTGAAATACAAATCAATTCAATAGGTTATATTATAGTGCGGACAGGGGCATATTTCAAGATGTCCGACCAAAAAGCTGAGGGAAACTGCGGCAAACGGATTGCATCCGGGCAGGGTTTCTGGTATACTTTATAAAGTCAGACAGGGAAGGGGAGAGCAAAATGTTTCGTTCGACTTTGCGGAGCGCGTGTTTTGCCTTCCGGTCCCGTTTTTTGAATCTGCTCCAGAAGATCGAGGCACTGCCGTTGCTGCGGCAATGCCTCTTTTTTTGGGCAGCGATGAAAGGAGAACTTCTCTATGAGTGAAAAGATCGATTACTCCAAGGGCATTTACGATGCCCGGCAGCTCGGCACCGGACGGATGCTGATCCTGGGCTTGCAGCACATGTTTGCCATGTTCGGTGCAACTGTGCTGGTGCCCCTGCTCACCGGCCTGAGCGTTTCCACCACTCTGCTCTGTGCCGGTCTGGGCACCCTGCTGTTCCACCTTGTCACCAAGGGCAAGGTCCCGGCCTTCCTTGGCTCCTCGTTTGCCTACCTGGGCGGTTTTTCCATTGTAGCCCCCATGCTGGCTGACGCAGACGGCAACCTGACCGTTGCCAATACCAAAATGCTGCCCTACGCCTGCGCGGGCGTGGCACTGTCCGGCATTCTGTACCTGCTGGTCAGCCTGCTCATCTCCACCTTTGGCATCCGCCGCATTATGAAATTCTTCCCGCCGGTGGTCACAGGCCCCATCATCATCTCCATTGGTCTGATCCTGGCCCCCTCCGCCATCACCAACTGCGAGTCCAACTGGCTGCTGGCTTTTGTGGCCCTGGGCACCGTTATTGTCTGCAACATCTGGGGCAAGGGCATGGTCAAGATCCTGCCCATCCTGATCGGTGTGCTGGTCTCCTATGCTGTGGCTCTGGTCACTGGTGCAGTCAACTTTGAGGCCATTGCCGCTGCCGACTGGTTCGGCATCCCCCTGCACAAGAGCGCCATGGGCCTGTTCGCCATCGACGGCAGCCCTGAGTTCATCAGCGCAATGTTCACCATCATCCCCATTGCGCTGGCAACCATGATGGAGCATGTGGGCGATATCGCTGCCATCAGCGCTACGGTCGGCCACAACTATATCAACGACCCCGGCCTGAACCGCACCCTGATGGGCGACGGCCTTGCCACTGCCATGGCCGGTTTGCTGGGCGGCCCCGCTAACACCACCTATGGTGAGAACACCGGCGTTCTGGCCCTGAGCCGCATCTACGATCCGCTCGTCATCCGCATTGCCGCTGTGATGGCTGTGATCCTGAGCTTCAGCCCCAAGTTTGAGGCTGTCATCAACACCATCCCCACCGGCATCATCGGCGGCATCAGCTTTGTGCTGTACGGCATGATCTCCGCAATCGGTGTCCGCAATGTGGTCGAGAACCGTGTGGACTTTACCAACAGCCGCAACCTGATCGTTGCCGCTGTCATCCTGGTCTGCGCGCTGGGCTTCAACTCTGTGGGCGGTCTGACCTTCGCTGTGGGCGGTGTCGCCATCAACCTGTCCGGCCTGGCCATTGCTGCTATCGTGGGCATCCTGCTCAACGCCATCCTCCCCGGCAATGATTACGAGTTTGATGCTGCCAACGGTTCCGATGCTCCGAGCAGCGGCAACCTGCAGGTCTAAAAAATAAATAGGAATAATTCTTAAAATTAGCCTTGACTAATCCGGGAATCATTGCTATAATAGGCTCAGAAGCAAGGCCCCCTGTACCAGAGGAGAGGCCAAGATCATAATAAAAAACAATGGAGGATATTCCTATGAAAAAGTATGTCTGCACCGTCTGTGGTTATATCGCTGAAGGCTCTATCCCTGAGCAGTGCCCCGTCTGCAAGGCTCCTGCGTCCGCATTCGTCGAAAAGACCGGCAACACCTATGTGACCGAGCATGTGGTCGGCATCGGCAAGGCTGAGGGTGTGCCTCAGGAGATCGTTGACGGTCTGCGCGCAAACTTTGAGGGTGAGTGCAGCGAAGTCGGCATGTACCTGGCCATGGCCCGTGTGGCAGAGCGCGAGGGCTACCCCGAGATCGCTGAGGCTTACAAGCGCTATGCCTACGAGGAGGCTGACCACGCATCCCGTTTCGCCGAGCTGCTGGGTGAGGTCGTGACCGACAGCACCAAGAAGAACCTGATGATGCGTGCTGAGGCTGAGTGCGGCGCATGCTCCGGCAAGATGGACCTGGCCAAGAAGGCAAAGGCCCTGAACCTGGATGCAATCCACGATACCGTCCACGAGATGGCAAAGGACGAGGCTCGCCATGGCCGCGGCTTTGAGGGCCTGCTGAAGCGCTACTTCAACGTGGAGCTGTAACTCCTGCATTTTTCTGAACCTGTTATCATAAAGCTGCCGTGCGGTTCTAAAGCTGCACGGCAGCTTTTTTTGCTTGACGGGATCCATGGCAGGGCGTACAATGGAAAAAACATTCCGAAAGGGGAAGTCTTATGAAATCAACTTCCACTCGCTGCGCGCTGCTGGACGAGCTGCGCGGGCTGGACCTGATCAGCATGATGCTTTACCATGGCATGTGGGACCTGGTCTATCTGTTTGGTGTGAGTGCACCGTGGTATGGCAGCTGGCAGGGAGAACTGTGGCAGCAATCCATCTGCTGGGTGTTCCTCCTGCTGTCCGGCTTCTGCCTGCCGCTGGGCCGCCACCCGGTCAAACGGGGCGCAATGGTGTTCGGGTGCGGCGCGCTTGTCACGGCGGTCACGCTGATCTTCATGCCTGCGGATGTCGTTTGGTTCGGCGTGCTGACGCTTCTGGGTTCGGCTATGATCATCACGGGTCTGCTGGAAAAGTGGCTGGAAAAGGTGCCGCCGGTGGTAGGCCTTGCAGGGAGCTTTTTTCTGTTTTACTTCACCCGCCATGCAGCCGATGGCTATCTGCAGCTGGGCCATTGGCTCATCACACCGCCGGGCTTTCTCTACGCCAACTACTTCACGGCTTATCTGGGCTTTTACCCCTTTGGTTTCTTCTCTGCCGATTACTTCCCGCTGATCCCGTGGCTGTTTCTGTTCTGGACCGGTTTCTATCTGTACCATCTGGTCGGGAAGGAACGGCTGGAACCGCTTCATCGTTCTGTCTGCCCGCCGCTGGGGTGGCTGGGGCGGAACTCGCTGATGCTATATCTGCTCCACCAGCCGGTGATCTACGGCGTGCTGACGGTGGTGTTCCTGTTGCTGCGCAGGGGTGGAGGAGCGCTCTGAAAAAATCTGCAAAAGGTTCTTGACAAGGAGCCCGCCATGTGGTATTCTTTTGATGGTTAGAGAAACCTAACCAAATTGCTCTGTCTTATGTCAGGCAGAGCAATTTCTTGAAGATGAAAGTTAGAATATACTAACCATTACTGAAAGAGAGGTTCTTCATTATGAGCAAAGTAGCAGTTGTATTCTGGAGTGCAACCGGCAACACGGAGACCATGGCAAACTGCGTGGCAGAGGGTGCAAACGGCACCATCGTTCCCTGTGGCGAAATGAACGCCGCAAAGCTGGCAGAGTTTGATGCAGTTGCATTTGGCTGCCCCGCAATGGGCGCAGAGCAGCTGGAAGAGAGCGAGTTTGAGCCGATGTTCTCCGACCTGGAGGGCTCTCTGAACGGCAAGAAGATCGCTCTGTTTGGCTCTTATGGCTGGGGCGACGGCCAGTGGATGCGCGACTGGGTCGAGCGTGCACAGGGTGATGGCGCACAGGTGCTCAACGGTGAGGGTCTGATCTGCAACGAGGCACCGGATGAGGATGTTCAGGCTGCCTGCCGCAAGCTGGGTGCAGACCTGGCTGCATGGTAAGATCATAACTTGACAAAAGAAGTTTGTTCTGATAAACTAACCGGCAGAGCGTAAGAATTCCGGCGCTCTGCCGGTTTTTGTTTTGTCAGGAGGAAAAGAATGTCAAAGACCACCCCGAAAGACCTTGCCAAAAAGAGAAACGATGAAAAACTGCTGATCAGCGAGATGATCGCACTTTACTGCCGCAGACAGCATCACAGCCCGAAGGGAAAACTCTGCCCGGAGTGCCAGCAGCTCCATGATTATGCGCTGGCCCGCATTGAGCACTGCCCCTTTATGGAGACCAAGACCTTTTGCTCTGCCTGCAAAGTTCACTGCTATCAGCCGGAGATGCGGGAAAAGATCCGCACTGTCATGCGCTGGGCCGGGCCCAGAATGCTGCCGGTGCATCCCATCCTTTCCATCAAGCATGTGATCGTGACAATGAAGGCAAGGCGTGAAGCAAACGCAGGAAAATAAGCACCCATGTATAATCGCCTGAAGCCGGGGCAACCTAGAGCCAAGGAGGCGATAGAAATGGAAAACACAGGTGTGACCTGCGATGTCTGCGAGTGCCGCCACAATGTGCAGAACTGCAAGTGTGATCTGCCCCAGATCAAGGTGACAGAGCACTGCTCCTGCACCACCCAGCAGGTGGAGACCCCGCACTACTGCCAGAATTACGAAAAGAAATAATCTGTAATGGCAGAAAACTCCCCGCCCAGCGCCCAAGACAGGGCATGAGCGGGGAGTTTTTGTGTGTTGTTCAGTGGATTGCCACACTGCAGGTAGCAAGGCTGCGCACCAGTGTACCGACGCTGTCCTTCATCTGGATGCCGGCGAAGCCCAGACGGAAAGCGGCCTGCACATTCTCTAGCCGGTCATCAATGAAAACACTTTCCCCGGCCTTGAGCTGGTATTTGTCCAGCAGGGCCTTATAGATGCGGGGATCGGGTTTGTTGATGTGCACCTCGCAGGAGGCCACGCCGCCGTCGAACAGGCCCTTGAGGTCGCGCTCGGTCAGAAAATCCAGCACATCCTCGGGGATATTGCTCAGGTAATAGACGCAGTAGCCACGGCTCTTGAGTTTCCGCACCAGCTCCTGCATCCGGCGGCGGGGGCGGAGGATATGCATCCAATCGTCCAGCACGCCCTGCACCTCAAACGCGCGGCCATATTCCTTTGCGCGGGCCAGCATCCGCAGGTTGGCCTCGGAGCGGGTGATAAGCCCTGCATCCAGCAGCTTCCACTCCTCGCTTTCAAAAGTCAGCTGGGAGACCTGCTCCTCTATCTCGGCATTGCAGAAGCGGTCTACCAGGTAGGTCTTGGGGTCGAAATCCACCATGACACCGCCCAGATCAAAGATGATATTTTTATACATCGCTGTTTCCTCAATTCTGTATGGATGTTTCTGCCAGAAAGATTCTGCCCACAGTATAGCACAACTGCCCGCCCTGCATCAAGCACTGTGCCGCCGCATAGGATGAAACAGGCAAACTGCGGGGAGGGGATCACGATGAAATTCCGGGAGCTGTGCGCAAAGGAGATCGTTCAGCTGAGCAACGGGGCCTGCCTTGGCCGCGCCGATGATCTGGAGCTCGATCCGGCAACGGCGCAGGTCAAAAGCCTGCTGCTGCTCGGGCAGCCTCATCTGTTTGGGCTGCTGGGCCGGGACGAGACTCTGGTCATCCCCTGGACGGACATCGAAACACTGGGAGTGGACGCGATCCTGGTCCGCACGGAGCTGCCGGAGCCGGAAGCCAAAAAGCAGGGTTTCTGGCAAAAAATGCGGCACTGGCTGGACGGCTGAAATTTTTCGTGAATTTTTCCTGCATCAGGGTTTGATTTTACAAAAAATCGGATTATAATAGAGAACCGTGAGCGGCAGAGCCTTGCCGCTCCGGCTTGAAATCTGATTTCCGGAAGTGAAAGGAACTTCTCTCTATGAACGCAAAAAAACATACGCCGCTTTCCCTGCATGGGCTGCGGCTGCTCTTCCCGCCACTGGCAACGCTGGGCATCCTGTTCCTGACGGAGTGGATCGCCCGCGGCAGCCTGACAGGGGAGACCTTTACCCAATACATTTTCCCCCATGCCGAAGCCTATCTGCTGGCGTGGGCCATGCTGTTTCTCAGCTGGTTGGCAGTGGACTGGCTGACCCGGTTTGCACCGTTGGCGACCCTGCTGGCGGCGGTGCTGGGCTGTGCCCCGGCGGCAGTCAATTTCTACACACTGCAGCTGCGCGGCGAGCCCTTCCTGCCCTGGGACCTGATGCAGGTGTCAGAGGCTGCGGGCGTGGCAGCTGCGGCCGGGATCCACATCCAGACCAGCATGGTGGTATCCATTGTTATTATCGTGCTGCTGGTCGTGGTGTCTTTCTTCCTTTATAGAGGGCGGCAGAAGCTGAACTGGAAGCCCCGGGTGGCAGGCTTTCTTGCCAGTGCGGCAGCTACCTGCGGCCTGCTCTTTGGCGTGTTCCTGCAGCCTGCCGTGACACAGGCCATTGGCATTGTGCCGGATGCCTGGATGCAGGACCGCTACTACCGCTATTATGGTGTCATCACCAGCTTTCTGACCAACCTGACCAATCTGGAGATCTCCAAGCCGGAGGGGTATTCAGAGGAAGCAGTCAATGAGATCCTGGATGATACCGAAGCTGCACAGAAATATTCCACCGCTCCGCTCTACCCGGAATCTTACGGTGCCACCACCTCTGCGGACGAGACCGTGAAAAAGCCCACCATCATCTATGTGATGAACGAGTCCTACTGGGATGTGTCGGAACTGGAGCAGTACGGTTTCCAGTTTGATACCGATGTCTCCGCCAACCTCCACGCCCTGCAGCAGACCAGTGCTTCTGGCCGGGCGTACAGCCCCAGTTTCGGCGGCGGAACCTGCGATGTGGAGTTTGAAGCATTGACCGGCTATTCGGCTTCCTTTCTGCCCAACGGCAGCAAGCCCTACCAGCAGCATGTGACCAAGCCCATGTTCTCGCTGCCCAATTACCTCAAGCTGACGCAGGGATATCAGACGGCGGCAGTCCATTGCTTCTGGGCTAAATATTGGAGCCGGGACACGGCATACCCCAACCTGGGCTTTGACACCTTCCTGAGCCTGGAGCAGATGACCCATGTCAACAAGGTGCGCAGGCACTACTGGACCAGCGGTCTGGTCACGGATGACTCCATGGCGGACCAGATCATCCAGCAGTACGAGAAGATGAAGACATCCTCGGATGCACCGGTTTTTCTGCACGCGGTCACAATGCAGAACCATACCAATTATAATAAAGACAACTACCCGGACGATGTGCGGGTGAAGGTGACAGAGCACCCGGCGGGCCTCAAGGCCAGCACCATCGGCGCACTGGAAGATTTTGCGACCGGCATCCTGGATGCCGATGCCATGCTGGGCAAGCTGACCCAATACTTCTCGCAGGTGGACGAGCCGGTGATCCTGGTGTTCTGGGGCGACCATTACAACCCCATTGATTCCAATTATGATGTCTTTACCAGCAGCGGCTATGCCAGCGATTCCAGTGCGGACCCGCGCCTGCACCAGACCACCCTGCTGATGTGGTCGAACTACACCGACAAGCCCGTGGATCTGGGCACCATTGCTGCTTACGATATCTCGCCGGTGATGATGAACCTCTACGGTCTGGAACAGCCGCTTTATTTCCAGCTGCTGAACCGCCAGCTGCAGGTGGCCGACCGCGCCAATACCCGGGGTACGGTGATGAATCTGGACGGCACCACCACCCAGACCCCAAGCTCCCTGCAGGAAAGCTGGAGCCAGAAGCACTGGCTGCTGCAATATGACCTGATGTTCGGCAAGGGCTATGCCCTCAGCCGGATGGGCATGGAGAGCCTGAACAGCACTCAGACGGACGAATAAACGAAAAATACGCGATTTTCTTGTAAAAAACAGAGAAAACCCCTTGCAACGCACGCCTGTTTGTGCTATTATTACTTAGCATTACACACGCATCACTATGCCCTTTTGTGCTCTTTCGGGAGTGGAGGGCAGTCCAAAGCCATCCGATATGGCCGCGGATCACGGTGTGCGGAGGCAAAACAATATTGGAGGTATTTTTACTATGGCAGTCGTTTCTATGAAGCAGCTTCTCGAGGCAGGTGTGCACTTCGGTCACCAGACCCGCCGCTGGAACCCCAAGATGAAGAAGTATATCTTCACCGAGCGCAACGGCATCTATATCATCGATCTGCAGAAGACCGTGAAGAAGCTGGACGAGGCTTACAACTACGTGAAGGAAGTTGCAGCTGAGGGCGGCGACATCCTGTTCGTCGGCACCAAGAAGCAGGCTCAGGAGTCCATCCGTGACGAGGCTCTGCGCTGCGGCATGCACTATGTCAACGCTCGCTGGCTGGGCGGTATGCTGACCAACTTCCGCACCATCCGTAAGCGCATCGACCGTATGGATCAGCTGGCTAAGATGAAGGAGAACGGCACCTTCGAGCTGCTGCCCAAGAAGGAAGTTGCTAAGCTCGAGCTGGAGATGGAGAAGCTGGACAAGTACCTGGGCGGTGTCAAGAACATGAAGACCCTGCCGAAGGCTATGTTCATCGTTGATCCTCACAAGGAGCGCATCGCTGTTGCTGAGGCCCGCAAGCTGAACATCCCCATCGTGGCTATCGTTGATACCAACTGCAACCCCGACGAGATCGATTACGTCATCCCCGGCAACGACGACGCTATCCGCGCTGTCAAGCTGATCGCTGGCGCTATGGCTGACGCTGTTCTGGAAGGCAAGCAGGGCAACCAGGAGGCTCCCGCTGAGGAAGCTGCCAACGCCTGATTTCTGGCTGTACAGAACAAACCCGTGAAATAACGTGTAAGGGAGACTACAAAAATGGCTATTTCTGCAAAGGACGTTATGGAACTGCGCAAGCAGACCGACTGCGGCATGATGGAGTGCAAGAAGGCTCTGACTGAGGCTGACGGCAACTTCGAGAAGGCTATTGAGATCCTGCGCGAGCGTGGTCTGGCTACTGCTGCCAAGAAGGCAAGCCGCGTTGCTGCCGAGGGTATGGTCTACGCTGACTACTGCCCCAAGTGCAAGGTCGGTGTTGTCATCGAAGTCAACGCTGAGACTGACTTCGTTGCCAAGAACGACAAGTTCGTTGCGTTCGTCAAGGAGGCAACCAAGGTCATCATGCTGCAGAACCCTGCTGATGTTGAGGCTCTGATGGCTTGCAAGACCGAGGCTGGCGAGACCGTTGACGAGGCTCTGAAGAACCTGATCCTGGTCATCAAGGAGAACATCAAGATCCGTCGTTTTGTCCGTTACGAGGGCGTTTGCTCTGCTTACGTCCACGGCGGCGGCACCCACGGCATCCTGGTCAACTTCGAGACCACCAACGACATCGACAGCAAGGACGAGTTCACTGCTTACGGCAAGGACATCGCCATGCAGGTCGCAGCTGCTAACCCCAGCTACGTCGATGAGGCTTCTGTCCCCGCTGAGGTCGTTGCCAAGGAGAAGGAGATCATGCTGGCTCAGATGGCTGGCGATCCCAAGAACGCCAACAAGCCTGATGCTGTGAAGCAGAAGATGATCGAGGGCAAGATCAAGAAGTTCTTCAAGGAGAACTGCCTGGTCGATCAGGAGTTCGTCAAGGACGGCGATCTGTCTGTTGCTCAGTACACCGCTAAGGTCGCTAAGGATCTGGGCGGCGAGATCAAGATCGTCAAGTTCACCCGTTTCGTGAAGGGCGAGGGCCTGGAGAAGCGTGCTGATGACTTCGCTGCTGAAGTTGCAAGCATGGTGAAGTAATTCAGTCTGACTGAATGAATTTAAGAGCTGTGGTACCTGTAACAGGGTGTCACAGCTCTTTTTGTTTGTGTTTGAACGGGAAGTGTGTTATCATAGGAGCAATTACAATGAAGAGAAAGCTGGAAGTGAAGAATCTCAACCAGCCGCTGTACCGAAAAAAGGAAGGCGGCATCTGACAGGAGATGTTACGATGAAAACGCAGAAACTTGAGATCAGCGGTATTCCTGCTTTGCTGTACGGGAAAGAAAGCCGGAAAGTATATCTCTATGTCCACGGCAAAATGGGATGCAAAGAAGAAGCCTTGCCTTTTGCAGAGCTTGCCTGCCCAGCAGGGTATCAGGTCCTTGCTGTTGATTTGCCCGAACATGGAGAGCGCAAGGGAAGCTCCGAGAAGCTGCTGCCGTGGGTGGCGGTTCCAGAGTTGGAAGCGGTTTATTTCTATGCCGCAGAGCGTTGGAAGAATGTTTCGCTGCGGGCTACAAGTATTGGAGCCTGGTTTTCCATGTTGGCCTTACAGGAAAAGCCTTTACGGAGTGCTCTTTTGCTCTCACCAGTGGTAGATATGGAAGATCTTATCACCAATATGATGCAGTGGGCAAATGTGAGTGAGGCCCAGTTGAAAGAAGCAGGGGAGATTTCCACGGATTTCGATGAGACGCTGTCGTGGCAGTATCTCTGCTGGGTGAGGGAGCATCCCTACCGCTGGAAAGTGCCCACGCAGGTGCTCTATGGCGCAAAGGATAACCTGACTTCCAGGGCAGTGCTTGAGCAGTTCAAACAACAGACAGGTGCGCATCTGACCATCATGGAAGAAGGAGAGCACTGGTTCCATACCGAGCTGCAATTGGCTGTTCTGCAGGAATGGGAGCGAGCACATATCTGAAAGAAGAGGAGAGAGGAATATGAAGATCGAACCCAGAACGTTCACACTGCCCAACGGGGAAGTGCTGGCGGTACGCAGCGTATCTGCCGCAGATGCAGAGACATACTGTAAATTCAAGAACACAACGTATCGTGAAACTCATTTTCTTGCACGCGATCCGGAAGAAGGCCATTATGAGCTGGAGAAGGTTCGGAATGGTCTGGCAGCCTGTGAGGAAAGTCCCGTCAACTTTGAAGTGGGCGTGTTCGATGGGGAAGAACAGGTCGGCGACGTGGCTGTCTGCTGCGTCAAGAATGCCTTGAAGACCCGGCACCGTGCGGTTATGGGCATCTCCATCGAACAAAAATATTGGGGCTGCGGCCTTGGCCATTTTCTGATGCAGATGGCTGTGGACCAGACCCGGGCCAATGGATTTGAACAGCTGGAACTGGGGGTGTACAGCGATAACGCCCGTGCCATCCATCTCTATGAGAAGTTTGGGTTTGAGCGCTATGGCATCCAGCCCCGGGCCTTTAAACTGAAAGACGGCACCTACCGGGATGAGATCATCATGGTGAAGATGCTGTGACCTGAAAAGGACAAAATAAAATCTCCCACTGACGGGGTTCGATGTCGTCAGTGGGAGATTTTTATCGTTTTACGGTAAAACCGTGAAAACCTCAGATTTTGGCCTCGCTGTTGTGCTCAGCCTTTTTGTAAGCAGAGAAGGAGTGGAACACAATGTTCAGACCCAGAACGATCAGCAGGACAGCCAGGATCAGCTGCAGGCCGTTGGCAATGAACACGGCACCCCAGGTGGTCTCGCCAGCAGGAATGCTGACAGAAGCGGCGGTGCTGATGGCCTTGACCATGGCGATCAGGCGCTGCACCAGAGCGGTGAAGGTGACGCACAGCATGATGATCAGCGGGGGGAACAGCATCTTGTTGCTGCGGCCGGTGACCTTCAGGAAAACGCACAGGGTAGCCAGAACCAGAGCGCTCAGCAGCTGGTTGGCGGAGCCGAACAGAGGCCAGATGTTTGCGTAGCCAATCTTGGTCAGCAGGAAGCCGAAGGCCAGCGTGAGGAAGGTGGAGAAGTAGACGTTGCAGAACAGCTTGCGCCAGCCCTCAGCGTGCTCCATGTCGTCCACACTGAACAGCTCCTGGAAGCTCATGCGGCCGATACGGGCCACAGCATCCAGACTGGTCAGGGCCAGAGCGGAAACACACATCGTCATAAAGACCGTTGCTGCATAAGCGGGAACGCCGAACATCTCGAAGAAACCGGCAACACCACGGCTGAAGATCTGGAACGGGGTGCCTGCAGCGGGGGTGCCGTCCGCAGCAGCGGCAGCACCGGCAACGCACAGAGCCAGAACAGCCAGCAGGCTTTCCAGAATCATTGCGCCATAGCCAACCTTCAGCATATCCTTCTCGTTCTCAACGGTCTTGGAGGAGGTACCGGAGGAGACCAGGCTGTGGAAGCCGGAAACAGCACCACAGGCAACGGTGACGAACAGGATGGGGAACATGGTGCCCAGCTTCTCGTTGGTGAAGCCGGTGTAAACGGGCAGATTCATGGTGGGGTGTGCAACGACCAGACCAACCACAGCGCCTGCGATCATGGCAACGAACATGAAGGTAGTCATGTGGTCCCGGGGCTGCTTCAGCAGCCACATGGGAAGCACGGCGGCAAAGAAGATATAAACGAAGGTGATATAGCTCCATGCGGCCTTGCCCAGGATGATGGGCAGATTTGCGCCAATGACAAAAGACAGCACGATGAAAACGATGCTGATGACGCTCTCCTTCCAACCGGAGAAGTTGAACTTCTTCTGGATCAGGCCAAAGACCACAGCGAAGACCATGAACATGATGGAAACCATGCCGGCAGCACCGTTGGTCTGAGCAGCGTCCACCAGAGCGCCGTCCGCGCCATAAGCATTGAAGGTGCCAGCGACCATGTCAGCAAACGCTGCAATAACAATGCCGCAGAACAGCCAGCAGAACAGCAGGAACAGCTTGCGGCCAGTCTTGCCGATATACTTTTCAATCAGCATACCCATGGACTTGCCGTCATTCTTTACAGAAGCATACAGAGCGCCGAAGTCGGTAACAGCACCAAAGAAGATGCCGCCCAGCAGGACCCACAGCAGAACAGGCAGCCAGCCAAAGGCAGCAGCCTGAATGGCACCGGTAACAGGGCCTGCACCTGCAATGGAGCTGAACTGATGTGCAAAAACGGTCCAGCCGTTGGTGGGAACGTAATCCCGGCCGTCCTCATGGACGACCGCAGGGGTCTTGGCGGTAGGATCGATGCCCCACTTGTTTGCCAGCCAGCGTCCGTAGAGGGTGTAAGCACCAAACAGACACACGGCTGCGATCAAAACGATGACCAGCGTGTTCATTTCTTTTACCTCTTTCCTTTGCTTTTCATGCGGCAAAGAGGTCACGCTGTGGCTCCTTTGCCTGAAAATTGTGTATACTTTATTCCCATTTTCATAATTTGTCAATATATTTCGGAGCAGTTCAGAGGATGTGCCAATTCGACTGAAAATCCGGCAATAAATTTTAGATGATTTTATTTCACTTGTGAAGAGAAGAAAACTGTGGACACGTTGAATTGAAAACGATTCACGCAAAAGACTTGACTTTCACACTTTCGTGTGCTAAAGTGATAACATGATATGATTCTTTCTGTCAGAAGTTCCGGCGTTTGCCGCAGAGGAGACCGCAATGACTGAGAAAAATTCCAGAAAAAACGAGACCGTAGATGCATTGTTCGATGCCATCCTGAGCCTTGAGAGCCGGGAGGAGTGCTATGCTTTTTTTGAGGATCTGTGCACAGTAAAGGAGATCTCCGATATGGCACAACGGCTGGAGGCGGCAAAGCTGCTGCTTGGCGGCCGCACCTATGACCAAATCGTGAAAGAGGTAGAGATCAGCACGGCGACCATCAGCCGTATCAATCGCTGTATCCAATACGGAACCGGCGGTTACCAGAGCGTAATTGAAAAGATCTCTGCACAGGAGAAAAAGCAGTAACGGCTGCACGGCAGGGGACATAGGATGGGGTACACCTTATATAGAAAGGATGAGTCCCCTATGGCAACGATCAATTGTCCCACTACGCTGGAATGTCCGGCCCTGCCCCGTGTTACCCTGAGTCAGGCTGTGATCGATCTGATGGAAAGTATCGCGCTGCAGGAAAGTGCTCTGAGCCACATCCTCTGCGCCGAGAGCCAGAAGATGAAAACCGCACTCGCCATGAACGAGATCGACCTGTGCAAGCTGCTGGAAGTGAACGATTCGGCCACCAACATGGTGCACGCCGTGGCAAATCTGGAGCTGGTGCTGAAGGAAAAGCTGGAGTTTATCTCCAATAACCTCTATTATCCCTCCGCTGATAACGGCGCTGCAGCCCAATAAGCCTGCACGACCCCCTGCCTGTCCGCATTCTGGCGGGCAGGCATTTTGCGTTTTAAGGCCAGATTGTGACCGATTTGTATAAAAAGTGCAAAACCGATTTGTTGGAATTGCTGAAAGCGCAATTCTGTGCTATACTATACCGTGTATATGTGTGAAAGAGAGGGAAACGAACTTGCAACACTATGACGTGATCTTATTTGACGTGGACGGAACCCTGATTGATTCCGCCCCCGGCATCCTGAATACACTGGAAGAAGTTTTTACCAAGATGGGCGTGGATGTCACCCATGTGAACCTGCGGCGCTATCTGGGGCCGCCGCTCCGCAAGAGTTTTGGAGAGCATTTTTCTGACCCTGCAAAAATCGAGGAGGCCACCGAGCTCTATCGGGAGAGTTACCGCGAAAAGGGCAGCCATGAGGGTACGGCCTACCCCGGTGCGGCAGAGATGCTGCGCCGCCTGAAAGAGGCAGGATTTGTGCTCTGCACCGCAACCTCCAAGCCGACTGTGGTGGTGACCCCCATTCTGGAAGAACAGGGACTGGCCCCTTACTTTGATTTCATCGGCGGCGCGTCCATGGATGAGAGCCGGGATACCAAAACGGAAGTGGTGCGCTATGTTCTCACCCAGCCCTGTGTGCAGGGCAAGCGGGTGCTGATGGTGGGCGACCGCAACGATGATATGCGCGGTGCTGCTGATTGCGGGCTGGATGCCGCCGGTGTCCTGTATGGCTACGGCAGCAGGGAAGAACTGGAGCCCTTTGGCCCGGTGCTGCTGGCGGAAAGTTGTGAAGAACTGACGGACAAGCTCCTGGCCTGCCGTGCAAACGGTTGAACGATAGGATAAGTGGTGAATATAACATGAATCATAAGAATCAATCGGACAAACAGTCTATGACATCGCTGCAGCGGCAGGCCGTTCTGGTCTGTGTGGTCTGCGCACTGGCGGCTTTGCTGACCGTAGGCATCACCCTGACCCTGCTCAAACGGGGAAAACCGGAAACGCCCGGCACACCCGCAGACTCCGTGCCGACGGACACCACCGGGGACGGTGAAAGCACAGATCTTGCCAATCACTATCAGATCGACAACACCTCCAGTGCTCTGCTGGCTGAAACAGCGGATGCGGGCACGGAATATCTGGACAGCACCCTGTTTCTGGGAGATTCCAACACCGTGCGTCTGTATAACAACGGTCTGATCTCCTTGCAGCAGTTCTGCGCCAAGGAGGGCATTGGCACCCAGGTGGCCCTGAACGAAGGAATCGTCACCTTTAAGAATGACACCACCCACTACACCATCGCACAGGCAGTGGCAAAAATGAAGCCCCGCCGTGTTGTGATGACCTTTGGTACCAATGACACCGGCATGGAGGTGGCTGATTTTATCAGCAATTATACCGCGCTGGTGCAGGCCATTCAGGAGGCTTACCCCTACACCGATATCATCGTGAACACGGTGCCTCCTATCCCGGAGAATCACTCCAATTACCCCCACATGGATCAGGCCAAAATCGATGATTTTAATATGGCGCTGCTCAACATGTGCGAACAGCTGGGGGTCAGATTTCTGAATACGGCGGAGGTCCTCAAAGGAGAAAATGGCTACGGCCAGCCGGATTACTACACGGATGGTGATATCCACCTCAAAAGCGCCGGTCTCAAGGCGGCGCTGAGCTATCTGCGCACCCACGCCTACCAGACCGAGGATCGCCGCCCGGACACCAATAATATCCCCACCCGCACGCTGGAATATGTATCCAACCCCAGCTCGGCGGTGCAGGCCCCCAGCTCGGAAGAACCCGCTTCTTCCAGCGAGAGTGAAAGTGTCAGCAGCTCTGAGACTGCCAGCGTCAAGTTTGAGGCCCGTTATCAGGTGGAAAAGAGCGGCGGCGGCACCCTGAGCTGTGGGAACGAGAGCGGCAAGACCAGCCTGACATACGGCATCACAGATGCATCCCAGTCGCTGACTGTCACGGCCACCCCTGCGGAGGGCCATGTGTTCGTCAAGTGGAGCGACGGCGTGACCAGCAAGACCCGTACCGATACCGGTTTCAAGCAGAATCTGGACGTGACAGCCGTGTTTGCAGCTGTTTCCGTTCACATCTCGGAAGGCAAGGCTTCCGCCGGCTCCTATGTCTTTAAGGCTGCGCTGGAGGGCAAATATGCCAAGAGTGAAAACCTGCATTGGTTCGCCAACGGTCAGGAAGTGAAGGAGGCCGCAGGCCGGACAACGGTCACCGTGTCCGCTTCGGCCATCACCAGCGGCAGCTATAAGATCTATGCGGTGGTCGTGTACAACGACTGCGCCGTGGTCAGCAATGCGCTGACCATTACGGTCAGCCCGGAGCCTGCCTCCAGCTCAAATTCCGGCAGCTCTTCTACTTCTTCCGGCAGTACATCCGCGTCCTCTTCGGAGAGCGGCAAGTCTGAGAGCACGAGCAGCAGTTCTTCCCACAGCACGGCGGAAAGTGAGAGTAAGAGTGAATCCAAGAGCGAGAGCACCTCTTCTTCTCACAGCAGCTCGGAGAGCAAGGCAGAGAGCACTTCGTCCTCCAGCAGTGCTGCCTCTGAGAGCAAAACGGAATCCAAAGAGCAGACCAACAGTGAATCGGTCTCCGCTTCGGTTGAAAATGATATTGAGCCCGCAGAGGAGCCTTCCGCTTCCACCGAAGCAGAAGCCAGCCGGTAAACCTTTTTCTGTCTGCCCGCATAGGCTGGGCAGAAGGGAGGGAGCCGGATGTTCTGTGAAGAGATCAAGATCCCCGGGCTGCCCGGTGAGGGAACTGTGACCGATGGCAGTGTGGACTGGTATGAGATGGACTGGGAGAATGTGGACAACGGTGTGACCGAGGAGCAGATGCCCAGAAACGTTGACAAACCCTGCACCGCGCAAGACCCGTGCACGGACAATTCCCCGGTGCAGACCGATGATGAAACCTATGAGATAGTTCAGGAATAACCGGAAGCCAGCTCTGCCGGGGCGGGGCTGGCTTCTCGCTGTTCTTTTGATCTGGGAAAAATTCCCCGGTGATCGGGGACAAGTGTCCCTGAGAATGACACAAGCATGAAAGAGGGGTAACGAACCATGGCAAAATACTACTGTGTTCTGTTTGATGCAGACAACACGCTGCTGGATTTTGATGCAGCGGAAAACAAGGCGCTGGCTGACACCCTGCGGGAGTACGGCATTGAGCCGGATGCCGAGACGGTGCAGACCTACCGCACCATCAACGAAGAGCTCTGGCGGCAGCTGGAAAAGGGCCAGATCCGCCGGGACAAGCTGATGGGGGAGCGGTTCACCCGCTTTCTGAAGGCAGTGAATGCCGCAGGCAACGGTGTGGAGATGAATAAATTCTATCTGGATCAGCTCTCTACCCACCCTGACCTGACATCTCCCAACGTGCTGGACGTGCTCCGGGAGCTTTCCGAAGTGGCAACATTGGCTGTAGTGACCAATGGCTTTGACCGGGTGCAGGGCCGCCGTGTGCGGGAATCCGGCATTCTGGATTTTGTGGAGGATGTGTTCGTTTCTGAAAAAATGGACAGCGAAAAGCCCAACCGCAAGATTTTTGATGCCGCGCTCCGTGCGCTGGGCGTGGAGAACCGTGAGCACGTGCTGATGGTGGGCGACAGCCTGAGCAGTGATGTGCAGGGCGGTGTGAACGCCGGGCTGGATACCTGCTGGTATAACCCCAACCACGCCGAGAATCCCGGCAAGGTCGTGCCTACCTATGAGATCAGCAGCCTGGAAGAGCTTTATCCGCTGGTGATGGAGCCGGAGGAACTGGCCAATGTGGGCCTGAAGAATCGCCGCCACCAGCTGTAATGCTGTGCGGCCTGTGTGAGAGATTGGAAAACGAACAATGCTGATACATTTGGAAAAGCTGGGCAAGAGCTTTGGCGAGAAGATCGTCCTGCATGATGTCACGGCCAGTGTCGAACGGGAGGACCGCATCGGCATCGTGGGCCAGAACGGCGCAGGCAAAACGACCCTGCTGAAGATCCTGACCGGCGAATATACGGACTACGAGGGCGAGTTCAGCGTGACCCATGGTGTGACGCTGGGCTATCTGGAACAGAATGCAAAGCTCGACCCCACGTTGGATATCTATGGCGAGATGCGCTCCTGCTTTGCCCATGTGCTGGATGCCATGGCCCGGATGCAGATCCTGGAGCGCAGAATGGCCGCCAGCCCGGAGGATGCCTCTCTGCTGGAACAGCACGATGCCTTGCAGAACATCATTGATGCCGCTGACGGCTACAATATGGATGTCAACATCAAAAAGGTGCTGTCTGGTATGGGGTTTGCGCAGGATACCTGGACGAAGAATATCGCTGTGCTTTCAGGCGGTGAGCTGACGCGCCTTCGTCTGGCAAAGCTGCTGTTGGAGAAGCCGGATGTCCTGATTCTGGACGAGCCCACCAACCACTTGGATTTTGCCACCATGGAATGGCTGGAGAATTACCTCAAGGGCTATTCCGGTGCCGTGATGGTCGTCAGCCATGACCGCTATTTCCTGGACAATATCTGTACCAGGATCTGGGAGGTCTCCTTCCAGACCATGACCACTTATAAGGGCAACTTCTCAGCCTATCTGCCCCAGAAGGAAGCTGCGGACGCCCTGCGCCAGAAGCAGCACGATGCAGATGTAGCACTGGCTGAAAAGCTGCAGGATTATGTTGACCGCAACCTTGTGCGCGCTTCCACCACCAAGATGGCCCAGAGCCGCCGCAGACAGCTGGAAAAGCTGGAGATCACGGAAGCACCAAAGGATGAAACGAACCAGCTCAAGTTCCGCTTTGAGTATGATGTGGAGCCGTGGAACGAGTTGGTGCTGATGAAGAACCTGACCATCAGGATCGGGGAGCGCACCCTGCTGGAACCCTTTACCTACACGGTCTGCCGGGGTCAGCGGCTAGTGATCGCAGGCCCCAACGGTGCGGGCAAATCCACCCTGATGCAGGTGCTGGATGGTAAGCGCCGCCCCTCCGGCGGCATGGTACGGCTGGGTACGGGAGCCCGACCCAGCATTTTTGCCCAGCAGCAGAACCGTCTGGGACAGGGCCGGGTGATCGATGTCATCTGGAACAAGTATCCTCGGATGACGGAGCTGGAAGTACGCAGCCATCTGGCAAAACTGGGTTTCCGGGGCGAGACAGTGTTCAAGCCCTGCGAGGCACTTTCGGGCGGCGAGCTGGCTCGCCTGCGCTTTGCTGAGATCGTGCTGGAGCGGCCCAATCTGCTGTTTCTGGACGAGCCCACCAACCACCTGGACATCTACACCCGCGAGAACCTGACCGAAGCCCTGATGGCATACACTGGGACCCTGCTCATGGTCACCCATGACCGCCATCTGATGAATAGTCTGGGCTGTCCCATCCTCTATCTGGAAGATGGCAAGGCCACCCTGTATCCGAGCTACGATGCCCTGATGGGCCGTGCCGCTTCTGCTGCCGCTCCGGAAAAAGCCGGGGATCAGCCCGCCAAGGCTGGTTACGGCAAAGAGCAGCGCCGCCGCCGCGCGGAGCTGCGGGCCAAGATCAAGGCTTGCGAGGATGAAATGGAAGCCTGCGGGGCAAGGGAAGTGGAGCTTGACAATGAGATCAACTCCCCGGAGGTCTACAATGACCCCGATCTGCTCCGCCAAAAGAGCGATGAGCTCAGTGATCTGCGCTTCCATCAGGAGGAGCTGTTTGCTACCTGGGAAAAGGCGATGGAAGAGCAGGAGCAGTACGAACAGGCTGCTGATGAAGAATGATCCGCTGCAAAGGAGAACAATGATGCCTCATAACCGCCGCAATTACAACAAAACGCACAGCATCGCCCTTTCAGGTCTGCTGTTTGCTCTGGCGATGGCGCTTTCCTTCATCGAGGGCACATTGGTCATCCCCGGGCTTTTGCCAGGCATGAAGCTGGGTCTGGCGAATATTGTGGTGATGTATGCCCTGTTCTTCATGGGGCCAAAACAGGCCCTTGTGCTGGATGTGCTGAAGGCGTTCTTCGTCTTTCTGGTCTCCGGCTGGACGGCAGGTTTTCTTTCCCTCTGCGGCGGCCTGCTCTCGCTGCTGGTGATGTGGCTGCTTTACTATCACTGCCCGCTGCGGCCCACATGGTTCATCCTGTCAGTCTGCGGCGCGCTGGCCCACAACATCGGCCAGCTGCTGGGAGCCAGTGTCATCCTTTCCACAGCAGTGTCCCTTTACTATGCACCGATTATGCTGGTGCTGGGCCTTGTGATGGGAATGCTCACCAGTATCACCCTGCGGGCCATGCTGCCTGCGCTGGGACGGCTGGGTTATAATATCCAGGAAAACCGCAAAGGATGAGCTGCCCGGTTGCAACCGGAGCTGGAATCCGATATAATAAATCAAATCTGAATTTTTACCCAACAAAAAAACTGCCCACGGGATAGCGCACTTTGGCGCGGGGCAGCTGGGAGGTATGAGTTTATGTCTGAAAAAGTGACTGTCAAGGTGGAGCGCAATATCCTCCATCTTCCCGCCATTGCCCTGCGTGGGCTGGTGGTGTTCCCCAACAACCTGCTGCATTTTGAGGTGGGTCGTGACAAGAGCATTGCCGCTGTAGAATGGGCCGTGCGGAATAAATCCGAGGTGTTCCTCATTGCGCAGAAGGATATGAAGGCTGAGGATCCCAAGGCAGAGGAGATGTACCAGTACGGCGTTGTGGCCGAGATCAAGCAGGTCATGCGTGTTTCGGATGATCTGGTGCGCATTCTGGTGGAGGGCAAGTTCCGCGCCAAGCGCACCGAGCTGGATACCGAAGGCAGCTTCCTGCTGGCATCGGTGCGGCCGGCTCCTGTGCGCCCCATCAAGGCAGAGGAAGAGACCGAGGCGGAGGCCCTGCTCCGCAACGTAAAAACGAGCTTCGACGCGGTGCTTTCCATGAATCCCCGCATCAGCAAGGACGTGGTGTTTGCAGTTACCTCGAATAACGACCCCGCCTTCCTGTGCGAGTACATCCCTGCCAATCTGCTCTTCCGCTTTGAGGATAAGCAGGCTGTAATGGAAGAGAGCACCCTCATCGGCCGTCTGCGCCTGCTGGTGGAACGCCTGCATCGGGAGCGCCGGATGCTGGAGATCGACAAGGAAATCGCCCAGAAAGTGGATGAGGCCATGGACAAGAACCAGCGTGATTACTACCTGCATGAGCAGATGCACATGATCAGCCAGGAGCTGGGCGAGGACGATGATACTACGGCAGAGGCCGAGGAGTACCGCCGCAGGATCCAGGAGCTGCATCTGGACGAGGAGCGGGAGAAGAAACTGCTCAAGGAAGTAGACCGCCTTGCCAAGATGCAGAGCAGCAACCAGGAGGGAACGGTCATCCGCACCTATCTGGATACCTGCCTGGATCTGCCCTGGAACAGCTTTACCGAGGACGACCTCGATATCGCCAAGGCACAGCGCATCCTTGACCGCGACCACTACGGCCTGAAGAAGGTCAAGGACCGCATTCTTGAGGTGTTGGCTGTCCGTAAGCTGGCTCCGGATGTCAAGGGTCAGATCATCTGCCTGGTCGGCCCTCCGGGTGTCGGCAAGACCAGCATTGCCCGCTCCATTGCCGAGAGCCTGAACCGCAAGTATGTGCGCATCAGTCTGGGCGGTGTGCGGGATGAGGCAGAGATCCGCGGCCACCGCCGCACCTATATCGGGGCCATGCCCGGCAAGATCATCAACGCCATGATCTCCGCCAAGAGCTCCAACCCCCTGATGCTGCTGGACGAGATTGACAAGCTGGCGGGCGATTTCCGGGGTGACCCGGCCGCCGCCCTGCTGGAAGCTCTTGATCCCGAGCAGAACACCACCTTTAATGATCACTTTATCGATATGCCGTTTGATCTGAGCCATGTGCTCTTCATCACCACGGCAAATGATCTGAGCGCCATTCCCGGCCCTCTGCGTGACCGCATGGATGTCATTGAGCTGCCCAGTTATACCCGGGTGGAGAAATACAACATTGCCCGCAAGCATCTGGTACCCAAACAGCTCAAGGCCTGCGGTCTGGCCGGGAAGGTCACCTTTTCCCAGAGCGCGCTCTACGGCATCATTGACGGCTACACCCGTGAGGCCGGTGTCCGCACCCTGGAGCGTACCATCACCAGTGTCCTGCGCAAGTGCGCCCGCAAGATCGCGTCCGGTGAGGCGGAAAACGTTTCTGTGACCGGCAGCAGCCTGGAAGAGCTGCTGGGCCCCCGCTTCGTCAAGCCCGATTTCCTCAACCGGACCAACGCCATCGGCATTGCCAACGGTCTGGCCTGGACCAGCATCGGCGGCGAGACCCTGCCCATCGAGGTGCAGGTCATGGACAATGGCAGCGGCAAGATCACCGTCACCGGTTCGCTGGGCGACGTGATGAAGGAAAGTGCCCAGCTGGCCATTACCTATGTCCGTGTCCACGCAGAGGAATACGGCATCGACCCTGAGCGGCTGAAGAAATGCGATCTGCACATCCATGCCCCCGAGGGTGCCGTGCCCAAGGACGGCCCCAGCGCCGGTGTTACTCTGACCACGGCTCTGGTGTCCTGTCTGTCCGGCATCCCGGTGCGCGGTGATGTTGCCATGACCGGCGAGATCACCCTGCACGGCAATGTGCTGCCCATCGGCGGCCTGCGCGAAAAGAGTATGGCTGCCTACCGTGAGGGGATGAAAACCGTGCTCATCCCCAAGGACAACGTTCCGGACCTGTACGAGGTGGATGACGAGGTCAAGAAGAATCTGACCTTCCTGCCCATGTCTGATCTTGCGCAGGTGCTCAATGCAGCTCTGCTCAAGCCCAAGAGCGTTTCTGCCCGTCATCCGCACCCCGCCAAAAAGGCAAAGCCGGTAGAAGCGGCCATCCCGCCCGCACCGGAAAAACCGAAGCCGGGGGCTGTCTGCTAATCAAAGGAGCAAACGATGAACTACAACAAAGCGGATTTTATTGCAAGCTACGGCATTTCCAGCCAGCTGCCCGAAAGTGACCGCCCGGAACTCAGCTTTTCGGGCCGTTCCAACGTGGGCAAGTCCAGCCTCATCAACAAGCTGTGCAACCGCAAGAACCTTGCCCGTGTGTCCAGTACACCGGGCAAAACGGCCACCATCAACTTCTATGAGGTGGACAACTGCTATTTTGTGGATCTGCCCGGCTATGGCTATGCCAAGGTCAGCAATGCGGACCGTGAGCGCTGGGATGACCTCATCAACAGTTATTTTGAGGCCCCCCGGCATCATACTCTGCTGGTACAGCTTATCGACAGCCGCCATGCCCCCAGCGCGGATGACCTGCAGATGCTGAAGTATCTGCACTACCATCAGATCCCCTTTGTTGTGGCATTGACCAAAGCCGATAAGCTCAAAAAGAGCCAGCTGGCCAAGACACAGGAGGATTTTGAAAAGGTCTGCCTGCCCTATGGCTGCCAGAAGGTGGTACTGACCAGCGGCGAGAACGGCTACGGCATCCCGGAGCTGCAGGCGGTGTTGAACGAGGCCGTGGCGGCTGAGTTCACCGATGACGAGGAAGCGGAGTAAACCATGGCCTACAATGAATTTGCCTATTTCTATGATGAATTCAACGGCGAAGCCGACTATGATGCCCTCTATGAGCAGATCCGGCAGGAACTGAATGCCCACGATATCCGGGATGGCATTCTGGCTGATCTGGGCTGTGGAACAGGGGAGCTGACCTTGATGCTGACCCAGGCGGGCTATGATATGATCGGCATCGATCAGTCCGAGGAGATGCTCTGTGTTGTGCGGGATAAGGCGGAACAGCTGGGGCTTTCCGGCAAGCTGCTGCTTTTGCAGCAGGATCTTCTCAAGCTTGATCTCTACGGCACCATCCGGGGCGCGGTGTCTACCTTCGATACCTTCAACCACATCCCGGACCTGGATACCGCCATTGCCAACGCGGCTTTTTTCATGGAAGAGGGCGGCGTGTTCCTCTTTGATATGAACACCCCTTACAAGCACCAGAAGGTGCTGGGGGAGAATGTATTTACCTTTGAGGAGGAGGACGCTGCCTGCGTCTGGCGCAACCACTATCACCCTGCGGACCGCCGGGTGGAGATCACGGTGGACATCGACTACCGCGAGACCGGCGAACACTTCCATGAACAGTTCTATGAATATACCTACGACCTGGATACCATCCGAGCCGCATTGGAAAAACACGGCTTTGTGCTGGAAAAGGTCTGCGACGGTGAGAGCTTCGGCCCCCTGACCGAAGAGAGCGAGCGCTATTTCTTCTGTGCCGTCAAGCAGTATACCCAATTGGAGGAAAAAGAAAATGTCTAATCTGATCCGCGGTATTTCTGAAAACGGCGGTGTTGTGTTTTGTGGTGTGGACTCCACTGAGATCGTCCGCACGGCCGAGCAGCTGCACCACACCAGTGCGACCTGCAGCGCAGCCTTGGGCCGCCTGCTCACCGGTGCGTCCCTGATGGGCTCCATGCTCAAGGACGATGGCGATTCCATTACGCTGCGTGTGGCGGGTGGCGGCCCCACCGGCACGGTTGTTGCCTGTACCGATGGCACCGGCAATGTCAAGGGCTGCATCGACCACCCGCTGGTAGAGCTGCCTCTGAAAGCAAACGGCCATCTGGATGTGGGCGGTGCTGTGGGCAAAAACGGCGTGCTGACTGTCATTCGTGACAACCGCCTGCAGAAAGAACCCACTGTGGGCCAGGTGCCGCTGGTCTCCGGCGAGATCGCCGAGGATCTGACCAGCTACTATGCTTACAGCGAGCAGGTGCCTACCGTCTGCGCTCTGGGTGTGCTGGTGGATACTGACCTGACCATTGCCTGCGCGGGCGGCTTCCTGCTGCAGCTGCTGCCCGGTGCCACCGATGCCGAGATCACCCAGCTGGAGCAGAACATCGCCGCCATGCCTTCCGTCACTGAACTGCTTCGGGAAGGCAAGACCCCCGAGGATATGATGAACCTTGCACTGGCAGGCTTCAACCCCAATGCTCTGGATGAGCGCGAGGTGCAGTACAAGTGTGACTGCAGTGAAGAGCGTACCGAGGAAATGCTGCTGAGCCTGGGCCGCAAGGAGCTGGAAAAGCTCCGGGATGAGGACCCTGACTGCGAGGTCGTCTGTCATTTCTGCCACACCAAGTACCACTTTGACTTGAATAAGTTGGTAGAAAAGGCCGCCTACAAAAAGGAAAAGGCCGAAACGCAGGAACCGGAAGTCTGAGATGGAAAGTTATTACACGCCTTGCAAAGAATTTGATGCCTGCAATGAACTGATTGAGCGCTACTGGAAAACGGGTCAGTATGAACAATGTTTTCGAGGGCATTTACAACTTGCAGAGAAGGGGTATCCGCTGGCAGAATGCCAAGTAGGATATTTTTACTTGGAAGGCATCGGTGTCCAGAAAAATTTAGAAAAAGCTTTTTATTGGACGGAACGCGCCGCACAACATGGCGACCGTGATGCACAGTTCAATCTTGGCTGGTTCTATGAAAATGGAATTGTTGTGCCGAAGGATTTGAAATGGGCAGAACGGTGGTATGTTCGGGCGGCAAGCCAACGACAAAAGGAAGCACTTGAAAAAATTAAAAAGATTAAATAAGCAAAACAGCCCGGAGCGAAAAACTCCGGGCCGTTTTCAGGTGCAGATATCAGCAATGATGGTGTAGACTACCCGGTAATGCAGCATATCATTCTCGGTTGTAACATCTACTTTCTGCGCCACAAATTCTGCATCCGGGCAATCGTTCTGCAAGGCCTGTAAGCCATGCAGACGGGCCAGTGCGCTGGCTTCATCCTCTGAGGAATGAATTTCATTTTCTGCCTGTTCGTAATAGGTGGTTTCCTCGACGGAAAGCGGGAGCGTCAGCCCCAGAAGCTCCGGCTGAAGATGCCGTGTGACCGCCGTGGAATCGTCCGCAGAAGAGAAAAGGGAAGGCAATGGGAACACCTGCCCGGCAAGGAAAAGCCTTCGCTGAACGACAGTGTTCCCGGTCAGCTGGTATGTGGCAGCCGTCAGCGGAAGATCTTCCGCAAACTCCCACTCGAACTGTGCCCGGACGCTTCCGGCGGCAGGCTGAAAGATCAGCGTACCGTCCCGTTCAGCCCGGGCAGTGCCGATGAGTCCCTGACCTTTTTCCACTGCCTGCCCGGGAACCACCAGCATCGTCCCGCTGATAAGGTTTGTGTTGACCACCGTACCTGCAGTCTTTGCCCGCAGGCCATGGAGCGTTCCGGCGGCAATGTCAGGCACCGGTTTGGCTTCTGCCGCTTCCAGTACCAGCCGCCCGTCCTGAAAATTCAGGCTGACCCACGAGAACTCACCGCTTTGCAGCAGAGCATATTCCCCGGCGGCAAGTTTTTCCTGCGTGACGATACTGCCCGGCATCAAGGAAACGGTTTCCCGCAGCACGGAAGCTGCCCGCGCCTGCTGGCCGGTCGTCAGGCCGGAAGCATCCACAGACCAGACAAGGCCCTGGGACCAAAGCAAAAGCGGCACAAACAGCAAAAGCCCGGCCCACAGCCCCCGCCGCCGGAGGTAGGGCCGCAGAAAGAAAAACAGACCGGTCTTTTTGCGGATGCGCAGATGCACCCGCCGCTTGCGGGCAAGTTTTGCCAGCCGGAGGTAACGCCATGCCGCGCACCGGGCTGTAAAGCCGCCGGGAGCAGGGAAGATGTCGGTGAGGTGCAGGCCTGTCCGTGCAGCTTCGGTGAGCAGGCCCTCGGTATCACCGTTCCGGGCAGAAAATGCTGCCCCGGCCCAAAGCTGTAAGATGCTGCATTCCCCCTAACTGCTGGAAAAATCCGTGCGCAGGAACCGCCCCCGCAGGGTAATGCGGTGAGCGGCCAGCGTTTCGATTCTAAGCCCGTCCCCATACACGGTGAACAGCCCGCCCGCAAATTCCAGGCAGAGCCTGCCCTCCTCATAGGTGCGCACCCTGCGGAAGTGCTCAATCTCCATCACACCGCCGCTCAAATAGACAGAGGGCTGGCCGTAAAAGCCCCGGGGAGGCTGGTGCAGCATCCGGCCAAACCAGCCGCGCAGGGAGAGCCGCCCGGTTTTCTGCTGTTTCACACCCGCTCCCTCCCCGCCGGGCAAAACTGCGCCCCGTATCACATATATATGGAACCGGAGGGCGTGTGTATGAATCGGCTTTTCAGATGGGATCAGATGGGTTTGTTTTTGCTGGCACTGGCGGCAGGGATTCTGCCGTTTGCAGTGCCGGAGGTTTGTGCCGCTGCTCTGCGGGAAGGGCTGACCCTCTGCAGCGGGCCGCTGCTGCTCTCGCTGTTCCCGTTTCTCGTGGTATCGCGCTTACTCATCCAATGCCCGGAAAGCGACCTGCTGGCCCTGCCGTTCCGTCTGGCGGCGTGGGGCATCGGCATCCGCACACCCTGTGCGGCACGGGTGCTCTGCATCGGGTTCCTGGGTGGCTTTGCACCAGCGGCCAGTGCTGCGGCGCAGGCAGTCAGGACCGGTCAGCTTACGGCTGAGGAAGCGGATGCCCTGCTGCCTGCCTGTATCTGTTCCGGTCCATCCTTTGTGGTGCTGACGGTGGGGCAGAGCCTGCTGGGCAGTGCAGAGCTTGGCGTGCTGCTGTTTGCGTCACAGATCACCGCAAACTATCTGACTGCCGCCCTGCTGAACCGGTTTGCAGGAGTGCGTTCGGTCAAACCGGGATCTGCAGCGCCAGCATCCCCTGCACCGCCGCGGCTGGATGAGATCCTGGCCGATGCCGCCATAACGTACTGCAAGCTCTGCGGTTTTATCCTCTTTTTCCGGATGCTGGCCGCCGGGGCAGGGGCACTTTTGCCCGCCGGTGCGGGCACACTCTGTTCCATTCTGCTGGAAGTCTGCTCCGGCTGTGACCTGGCCTCCCGCACCGGACGATGGGGGAGCCTGCTCTGCTGTGCAGCACTGAGCGTGCAGGGGCTTTCTGTGTTGCTGCAGGTGCGCACCATCTGCCCGCCGGAAATGAACCTGCGCCCGCTCTACCGGGCCAGGATGCTCCATCTGCCGCTTTCATTGGCCCTGTTCTATCTGCTGCTGCCGGGCGGGGAGGCGGATGTGTTCAGTACTCTGTCTGCCCGGGTCCTTTTGATGCGGCGGGTGCCGCCGGATTGTGCCCTGCTCGTTTTTGCAGTGTGCTGTATGGCAGCCTGCACTTTGCGCAGTGGAATCCGTCAAGTTGAACAGAAGCAGATGGCAAGAAATGCAGGTGGGTGTTGTATAAATTCCAAAACTTTGCTATAATAAGACGTAAGCATTCAATGACAGGGAAGCTTCCCTGAACAGATGGAAATAAAATAAATGAGCACACGCTTATTTTAGATGGAGGACCATAGAATGGATTTACAGAATATGGATCTTAAGGGCGGGAGCCTGCAAATTTCCACCGAGGTCATCGGCAAGATCGCACGCTGTGCTGCACTGGAAGTGGACGGTGTGTCCGAGGTCTCCTGCGGCAAGCAGAACAAAAAGGTCAAGGAGCTGCTGGCTGCTGCCAGCATCCAGCCCCCTGTTACCGTGGAGATGCGGGACGGCACCGCTGAACTGACCCTGAATCTGGTGGTCAAGTTTGGTGCAAAGATCCCTGCTGTGGCCGAAAAGGTACAGGAGAATGTCAAGTCTGCTGTTCAGAACATGACCAATGTCACGGTAAGCCGTGTGAACCTTGTCATTGCCGGCCTTGCGGCTGAGGAACAGGAATAAAAAGTAGAAGAGGAAGATTATGGAAAATATTTTGCCCCGTTGTGAAGCCCGTGAGAATGCGTTCCTGCTGGCTTTTTCCCAGACCTTTGGTGATGTACCCCTGCAGGAAGCACTGGATACGAACAACGAGTGTGGGGAAGAGCGTCCGGTGGATGTGTTCGGCCAGCGCCTGCTGAGTGCCTATTACAGCCACTCTGCAGAGGTGGACGACCTCATCCGTGACCATCTGCGCAACTGGACCATGGAGCGCCTGCCCCGTGTCAGCCTGACTGTCCTGCGTCTGGCTCTGGCGGAGATGCTGTATGGCGACGAGCGTAAGCCCGGTGTTGTCATCAATGAGGCTGTGGAGCTGACCAAGAAATACGGCGCAGATGAGGACTATCAGTTCGTGAATGGTCTGCTGGGTGCTGTTGCCCGTGAGCAGGGTCTGGATACGGAGCCGGTGGAGTCGGAAGAACAGTGAGCCACTATACGCTGGGCATCGACACAAGCAACTATGCAACCTCTCTGGCGGTTTTTCACACAGCCGGAGAGGTTGTTTGCGCAAAGAAACGTTTTCTGCCGGTCAAGGAGGGCCAGCTGGGCCTGCGGCAGAGCGACGCGCTCTTCCACCATACCACGGCTCTGCCTGAGATGCTGGAGGAGCTTGGCCGAGAGTTTGATCTGACCCAAATCTCGGCAGTGGGCGTTTCCCAGAAGCCGCGCCCCGTGGAGGGAAGCTACATGCCCTGCTTCCTGGCGGGTGTCAGCGCGGCCACAGCCTTTGCGCAGGCCCGGGGCATCCCGCTCATCCATACCACCCATCAGCAGGGGCACGCGGCGGCAGCGCTGTTTGCAGCAAAAGGGGAAGAGCTCTTCCGCCAGAAAGTGCTGCTCTTCCACATCTCAGGCGGTACAACGGATCTTCTGCTCTGCAATGAGGTAAAGGAGATCACTACACTGGGCACCAGCACTGACCTATACGCCGGGCAGGCGGTGGATCGTGTGGGAGTCAAGCTGGGGTTTGGCTTCCCGGCAGGTGTGGAAGTTTCCCGTCTGGCTGCCTTGTGTGAGGAACCCATTAAGCCCAGATCCAGCGTGAAGGGGATGCAGTGCAGTCTTTCGGGGCTGGAAAATCAGTGCAATGCCCTGCTGAATGAGGGCAAAACCCCGGAGTATGTCTGCAAATACTGCTTGCTCTGTGTGGCAGACACCGTGGTCAAGATGACAAAAGCCGCCCAGAAGGAATACCCCGGCCTGCCGGTGGTCTGTGCGGGCGGTGTGATGAGTAGTGATATCATCCGCGCCTGGGTGCAGCAGCGCCTTCCGCAGGTGTATTTCGTGCCCGGGCAGTATTCCAGTGACAACGCCATCGGTGTGTCCATTCTTGCCGCGCAGGAGGCTGGATTATGGCTGAAGTGATCTCAGTCTCGGCCCTGAACCGGTACGTCAAGAATCTGCTGGATGTGAATGATGTTTTGTTCGATCTGGCCTTGCGGGGCGAGATCGCCAACTTTGTACAGAACGCCCGGAGCGGGCACTGCTACTTTTCCCTGCGGGATGAAACCGCCAGCGTCAGGGCTGTGATGTTCCGCTCCGATGCACGACGACTGGGTTTCCAGCCCGAAGAGGGCATGAAGGTGGTGGTGCGCTGCCGTGTGACCCTCTACGAGCGGGACGGCGCGTTTCAGGTCTATGTCAACGACATGTTTCCGGACGGCATCGGTTCGACACAGCTGGCCTTTGAACAGCTGAAGGCAAAACTGGACAAAGAAGGACTTTTTGCGCCGGAGCATAAAAAGCCGCTGCCCCAGTTCCCACAGTGTATCGGCCTTGTTACCAGCAAGACTGGTGCTGCACTGCAGGATATCCGCAATGTCATCGGGCGGCGCTGGCCCGCAGTATGTCTGCTGCTGGCTCCTGTGAATGTGCAGGGCTTTGAAGCGGCAGAGGAGATCGCTGATGCCATTACCCGGCTGGACAAAAGCGGGCGGGTGGACGAGATCATTGTAGCGCGCGGCGGCGGAAGCCGGGAGGACCTGTGGGTATTCAACGCCGAGGTCATTGCCCGGGCGGCCTACCGCTGCAAAACGCCCCTCATCAGCGCCATTGGTCACGAGATCGATTTTACGATCCTGGATTTTGTGGCAGATCAGCGCGCGCCCACGCCCTCAGCGGCGGCAGAGCTTGCTGTGCCCGACCGTGCCGAACAAGGACGGAAATTATGCACTTTGGAAGAAAATATTCACAATTGTATCCAATTTAAGCTGAGTTTATGTTATAATAGGCTGGAACAGACCGAACAGCTGCTTTCCCGTGCTGGTGTACAGGCAGCGCTGGAGGAGCGTGCTGCCCGCCTGGATACTCTGGCCGGGCGGCTGCAAACTGCCGCCAGAGGTAAGCTGCAGGCCGGAGAGCTGCGTCTGAAGCATACGGCAGCACTTGCCGCATCCCTGAACCCCTACGGTGTGCTGGCCCGCGGCTATGCCATGGTGCAGGACAATAGGGGAAGGATCTGCACGCCGGATGCACTCCGGCCCGGGCAGACCTGTAAACTCCGGGGCACGGAACACCGCGTGACCTGCACGGTCAACACAGTGGAGGAATTGGATGAGAGCACCCAAAAGCTTTGAGGATGGAATGACCCGGCTGGAAGCCATCCTTGAACAGATGCAGCAGCCGGAAACAACGCTGGCGGAATCGGTCAAACTCTATGCCGAAGCCGCATCCCTGATGGATTATTGTAACGGTACGCTGGAAAAGGCCACGCTGCAGCTGGATGAGATCGACGCGCAGCGGGCTTCCCGGCCGGATGCCGCACATTAAGGAGGAAGTTTCATGGATTACGCGAAGCAGTATCAAGAGTATCTTGCCCGGGCAAATCAGGCACTGGAAAAGGCCTGCGAGACTTTTTTGCCCGAGGAATCTGAGGTCTGCCGGGCTGCCCGTTACAGCCTGTTGGGCGGCGGCAAACGCATCCGCGCGGTGCTGGTTCTGGCCGTGTGCGATATGCTCAACGGCAGCGCTGAAGCAGCCGAGCAGTTTGCGGCGGCGGTCGAGATGCTGCACTGCTATTCTTTGATCCATGATGACCTGCCCTGCATGGATAACGATGACCTGCGCCGGGGCAAGCCCAGCTGCCACAAGGCCTTTGGTGAATCCACGGCTATGCTGGCCGGCGATGTACTGTTGACCGAGGCGTTCAACGTGGTCGCAAATGCACCGGCTTCGCCCATTGTCAGTGTGCGGGCCGCAAGGGCCTTGGGCGCTGGTGCGGGCAGCCATGGCATGGTTTACGGGCAGGAGCTTGACCTGAAATATGAGGCACTGGCTGCCACCGAGGAGCAGCTGCGGTTGATCCACCGGAACAAGACCGGTGCGCTCATCAATGCTGCTGTTCAGATGGGTGCTGCCGCTGCTCAGGCCAATGAGACCCAGTGCAAGGAGCTGGAGGACTATGCCTTCGGCATTGGTCTGGTGTTCCAGATCGTGGACGATGTGCTGGATGTGACCAGCACCGCCGAACAACTGGGCAAACCCATTGGCAGCGACAGTGAGAACGGCAAGACCACCTTTGTGACCTTGTATGGGGCCGAGGGTGCCATGGAGTTGGCAAAAAAACTGAACAACGAGACCTGCGCCTCCCTGCACGCGGAATTTGGCGAAAAGGCCGCTTTCCTGGAGCAGCTGGCAAAAGAGCTGCTGGTGCGCCGCAGCTGATCCGAAAAAATAAGAAGGTGGAACTACCATGCAATTTATCCATAGCGTCCTGACGTTCAATGAGATCCTTACAGTATCCCTGTTGTCCTGGTTTGTGGCGCAGGTGCTCAAGACCATCATCAACTTTGTCCTGCTGGGCAGGTTCCAGCTGGAGCGGATGTGGGGCGATGGCGGTATGCCCAGTGCCCACAGCGCCACGGTAACGGCCATGGTCATTGCTACAGCACGCAGCGAGGGCATCCATTCGGCTATCTTTGCGGTGGCTGCAGTTGTTGCCATCATCACCATGCACGATGCTATGGGTGTGCGCCGCGAGACCGGCGAGCAGGCCAAGGTGCTGAACAAGATGCTGGAGCAGTGGATCGAAGTGACCGAGAAAAACAATCCCTTCCTGCAGAATATGCACCTGAAAGAGATGGTCGGTCACACTCCGCTGCAGGTCATGGCCGGTTTTGCACTGGGTGTACTGGTCGGCTTCCTCTATCCTATGGGCCTCTGAGCGCCCCATTTCAAAACGTGAGAAGGACGTGAATCTATGAATTCGCCTTTGCTGGAGAAAATTTCTCAGCCCAGCGATCTGAAAAAGCTGTCCAGTCAGCAGACGGTGCAGCTTTGCGCAGAAATCCGTGAATTTCTTCTGGATAACGTATCAAAGACCGGCGGCCATCTGGCATCCAATCTGGGTGCTGTGGAGCTGACGGTGGCTCTGCACCGGGTGCTGACCACCCCCACGGATGAGATCGTGTTTGATGTAGGCCATCAGTGCTATACCCACAAGCTGCTGACCGGCCGCCGCGAGGGCTTTGCCAAGCTGCGGCAGCTGGATGGCATTTCCGGTTTCCCGAACCCCAACGAAAGTGAGCATGATGCTTTTATTGCCGGTCACGGCAACACCGCGCTCTCGCTGGCTGTGGGCATTGCCTGGGCCAAAAAGCTGCGGGGTGAGCCGGGACAGGTGGTTGCCCTCATTGGTGACGGTGCCTTTACCGGCGGTATGGTCTACGAGGGGATGAACAATATCGGCGGGCTGGACAATCTGCTGGTCATCCTGAACGACAACAAGATGTCCATTTCCAAGAATGTGGGCGCGTTGTCCCGCTACCTGAGCCATCTGCGCACCACCAGCCGCTATTACGATGCCAAGGAAAATGTGCGTTCCTTTCTGGATGGCGTGCCTGTCATCGGCCCACCGCTGAAATCTGCGATCCAGAACAGCAAGGCCATGGTGCGCAGGGCAATGTATCACTCAACCATGTTCGAGGATATGGGCTTCCACTATTATGGTCCTTTTGATGGTAACAATGAACCGGAGCTTGAAGGAATCCTGCGCGATATCCACAGGCAGCCCGGCCCCCATTTCCTGCATGTCGTGACCAAGAAAGGCAAGGGCTATGCCCCGGCTGAGAGCAACCCCGGTAACTTCCACGGTGTTTCGACCTTTGATCTGGTCAACAGCATCCCAGACCCTGAGGTGGCTCCAAAGGAGTCTTTCTCGACGGTGTTCGGCAATGTCCTGAACAAGGAGGGCGCGGAAAACCAGAAGATCTGTGCCATCACGGCCGCCATGAAGTATGGTACGGGTCTGCAGTTCTTTGCACACACCCACCCCAAGCGTTTCTTTGATGTGGGCATGGCAGAGCAGCATGCCGTAACCTTTGCAGCGGGCCTTGCCAGCCAAGGAATGCTGCCGGTGGTCTGCATCTACTCCACCTTCCTGCAGCGTTCCTATGACCAGATCATCCATGATGTGAACTTGCTGAAGGAGAACGTTGTCCTTGCCGTCGACCGCGCCGGTTTTGTTCCGGCAGACGGCGAGACCCATCAGGGAATCTTTGACCCGGCCTTCCTCAGTCAGGTGGGGATCCCGGTCTATTCGCCCTCCAACTATGCCGAACTGCGGCACTGGCTGCCCATCCTGCTCAGTGATGAGATGCAGGGCCCCCGGGCAATCCGGTATCCCCGCGGTGGTGAGAGCGCAGCACTGGCGCAGTTTGGCTGTTCCGGCAGAGAATATGACCGGCTCTATACCGCCCCTGATGCCAAGGCTGTAATGGTCAGTTACGCCGATGAAGTTGAGGATGTGCTGGCTGCGGCGAAGCTTCTGAGCAAAGAAAACGTTCCCTGTGATGTGTATAAGCTTGTAAAGATATATCCCTTTACACCCGAGCTTATTTCTGAAATTTCAAGATATGCCGTTGTTTTGTTTGCTGAGGAATGCGTAGCCTGCGGCGGCATCGGTGAGCATCTGGAAATGGCTCTGCGGAAAGCAGGATGGCAGGGTACTTATATCCACCGTGGTGTGGAGGATGTGCGTCTGCCCCATGCAACTGTTCCGCAGATCAAGCAGAGCACCGGCCTGGATGCTGAACATCTGGCACAGGCCATCCGTACATGGAAAGGAGCAGAATCTTGAAGATTCGTTTGGATCAATATCTGGTTCAGCATGGTCTGATCCAGAGCCGTGAGCGCGCCAAGGCGATGATCATGTCCGGCGTGGTCTTTGTCAATGAACAGAAGGTAGACAAAGCCGGTGAGATGATCAAAGAGGATGCTAAAGTGGAGGTGCGCGGCCATGATATCGGTTATGTCAGCCGCGGCGGCCTGAAACTGGAAAAGGCGATGCAGTGTTTTCCGCTGACCCCCAAGGGGAAAGTCTGCATGGACATTGGTGCATCCACCGGCGGCTTTACCGACTGTATGCTGCAAAATGGGGCAGTCAAGGTCTACGCAGTGGATGTGGGCTACGGTCAGCTGGCATGGAGCCTGCGCACTGATGAGCGAGTGGTCAATATGGAGCGCACGAACATCCGCAACGTGACCCTTGACCAGCTGGCAGAGCCGATCGAGTTTTTCAGTGTAGATGTCTCTTTCATCTCGCTGCATCATATCTTCCCGGTGGCGCAGGCCATCACGACCCCGGACGCTATGGGTGTCTGCCTGGTCAAGCCCCAATTTGAGGCTGGCCGCGAAAAGGTGGGCAAGAACGGCGTTGTCCGTGACCCTGCCACTCACCGCGAGGTACTGCACAATGCCATGGGCTATGCTGCTGCCAACGGCTTCAAGGTCTGCGGACTGGATTTCAGCCCCGTCAAGGGTCCTGAGGGAAACATTGAATATCTGATGTTCGTTCAGAAGAGCGATGAACCCGGTGCACTGGATGATTCGGTTGCTGAACAGGTGGTGGCATCCAGCCATTCTACGCTGGACCGCTGAACCATAATCCATAAAATCAGGGAGGGCGCGGACGATGACCGTCTACATTTCCCCAAACCCCGGCAAGGCTATGGCCTACGGCATTTCCCAGCGGGCGGCGCAGATCCTGCTGACCCATGGGGCACAGGTGCTGATGCAGGACGGCCTACAGGCTGAGTGCATGACCATGGGCGTGAAGTATCTGACCCAGAAGGAATGCCTGGAACGGACGGATGTCATCCTGACCATCGGAGGAGATGGCACCATCCTGCATGAAGCCAACCTCTCACTGGAATACCGAAAGCCCATTCTCGGCATCAATCTGGGCCGGTGCGGCTTTCTGGCCACCTGTGAGGTCGATGAAATGGAAGCCAAGCTCTCCGCCGTAGCCCGGGGTGAATATTTTCTGGATAACCGGATGCTGCTCTATGTTCGTGTGCTGGGGGATAACAGCTGGGAGGGCCATGCCCTGAATGATGTGGTTATGACCAAGGGCCGCCTGCAGCAGGCAGTGGATTTCAGCATCTATTGTGACGATATCCTGGTGGAGCATTACCGGGGCGATGGTGTCATTGTGGCAACGCCCACCGGCTCCACCGCTTATTCTCTGGCGGCAGGCGGGCCGATCCTTGATTCTCAGACCAAGGGCATCGTTGTCACGCCTATCTGCCCCCACAGCCTTGCCAGCCCGGCCATGGTTTTTGCGCAGGAGCGCAAGATCAACCTCTGTGTGGGCCAGGTGGCAGATGAAGAAGTTTTTATCAGCTGTGATGGGGATGCGGGCTATTCCGTAAAAGCCGGAGCCACCGCGGAGGTGCGGCTGTCTGACCAGGTCGTTCAGCTCATCACCTTCAGCAAGGCTGACCAGTTCCAGGCCATTGACCAGAAACTGCGCGGCAGACGATGACACAAACACAACGAAGGGAGAAGATCACATGGGACGCACCAGCCGAGGGGATAACAAGAGCAAGCAGAAGCGGCAGCAGGCCATCCTGCGCCTGATCCAGGAGAATCCCATCAGCCGGCAGGAGACTCTGTTGGAGTACCTGAGCAAAGAGGGTTTTGATGCCACACAGGCGACCATTTCCCGCGATATCCGGGAGATGAACCTTGTCAAAGCTGCCACCACCACCGGCTACCGCTATGTTTCCGGCCACAGCGAGGTACTGAACCCCAAGATGCAGGCCCGGTTTGAGACCATCTTCCATGAATCTGTCCTGGGGGTGGACTTTGCGGGCCATGTGGTGCTGGTCAAGTGCTATTCCGGCATGGCCAATGCGGCCTGCGAGGTATTTGACGCACTCAAGTGGAAAAATGTGGTCGGCACCCTTTCTGGTGACGATACCTTTCTGATCGTGGCCCGCTCAGAGCGGGACGCAAAGACCATTTGCACCGAGCTTGGGCATTACATCGGGCAGAAATAAAGGCAGGAGAGAACGAACATGTTGAGCAGTCTGCAAATTGAAAATGTTGCAGTCATCCAGAAGGCCAACGTGCATTTTGAGAAGGGCCTGAATGTCCTTACCGGCGAGACCGGTGCGGGCAAATCTATCCTGATCGACTCCATCAATGCCATTCTGGGCAACCGCACCTCCAAGGATCTGGTGCGCACGGGGGCTGCAAAAGCAGTCATCCGGGCTGCATTTGATGATGTTCCGCCTGCAGTGCTGGACAGCCTGGAAAAGGCGGGGTATGAGCGCTCAGAAGCGCTGACCCTGAGCCGTGAGATCACTGCCGAGGGCAAGAGCACCTGCCGCATCAACGGAATGCCTGCCACAGCAGCCATTCTGCGGGAACTGTGCGGTGGGCTCATCAACATCAACGGCCAGCACGATTCCGTAGGCCTGTTGAACCCGGCCCGCCATGAGGGTATCCTGGATGCCTACGCCCAGAACGGGGCGGTGTATCAGGAGTATTATGCTGTTTACCGGGAGCTTATCAAGGTCAAAAAGGAGCTGGATGCCATCATCACCGATGAGGGCGAAAAACAGCGAAAGATCGATCTGCTGAGTTATCAGGTACAGGAGATCGAGGATGCCAGCCTGACCGCAGGCGAAGAGGAGACGCTGGCGGCCCGCCGTAAGGTGCTGGCGAATGCCTCCACCATCCGGGAGCGCATCTCCCAGAGCTATGCGCTGCTCTCGGGCGGAGATGATGCCCCGGGTGCCGTTGATCTGCTGGGGGAAGCTTCCAATGCGATCGATGGTGCCGCCCAACTGGACAGCGGCCTTTCTGCTGCTGCAGGACAGCTGCTGGATCTTTATTACACCGCAAAAGACCTTTCTGCTGACCTGATCGGGCGGCTGGAGGGCTACGAGACGAATGATGCAGAGCTGGATGAGATCGAACAGCGGATGGATCTGATCTACAGGCTCAAGCGAAAATACGGTGATACTGTGGAAGATATCATCGCCTTTGGACAGCAGGCAAGGGAAGAGCTGGACCGCATCCAGTTCTCTCAGGAGCGGACAGAGCACCTGCAGGCTGAAAAGCATCGGCTCTATGTACTGGCCCGGGATAAGGCCGAGGTACTGACCCAGACCCGCCTGAAAGCCTTTGAGGAGCTGAACAGGCGCATCTCCGGCACACTGGATTTTTTGAACATGCCCGGTGTCCGCATGACCCTGCGCCATACCCGCGGCCCCCTGGCCAGCCATGGCCAGGACAGCGTGGAGTTTTATATTTCCACAAACCCCGGTGAGGATCCCAAGCCGCTGGCAAAAATTGCTTCCGGCGGTGAACTGAGCCGTATCACGCTGGCAATCAAGAACGCTATGGCCGATAAGGACGCAGTGCCTACGGTCATCTACGATGAGATCGACAGCGGTGTGTCCGGCAAGGCGGCCAGCCGCATCGGTGAGGTGCTCAAACAGAGCGCAAAAGATCACCAGATCCTCTGCATCACCCACACAGCGCAGATCGCTGCACTGGCCGACTGCCATCTGCTTATCCAGAAGAATATCATGAATGAACGCACCTATACCGAGATCCACCCGCTGGATACCGAGGGCAGAGTGGACGCACTGGCTCATATCATTTCTGGTGACCATGTCACGGAGCTTTCCCGTGCCAATGTCAGAGAGATGCTGGGGCTGGCCGAGCATGAAACCGGTGATTGACAACCCCGCTGAATTGTGCTAAACTGTTTCTTGTTGAAAGACGTTGAAGGGAACAAGTACCTTGTCAGTGTTTGCCCAGAGAGACCCCGGTTGGTGCAAGGGGTGTGCAGAACAGCAGGGGAAATACCTCCCGGAGTTGCAGGCTGAATGCTTTGGCTAGTAGGCTGTGCCGCGTGCGAGCGTTACAAACGCAGGAGTGTATCCCATCTCTGTGGGGCGCACTCGTGAGGCCGTTTCTGTGAGGGGGCGGCAAACAGAGGTGGTACCGCGATTTTCTCGCCCTCTGCCAAATTCATTTTTGGCAGAGGGCGTTCTCTTTTGTCCTCTGCCCGACAAAACAGGAGGATCATCCCATGACTCTTTACGAAGAACTGCAGGCACGCGGTCTGGTGGCCCAGATCACCGACAATGAGATCATTGACCTCATCAACAACGGCAAGGCCACCTTCTATATTGGCTTTGACTGCACCGCGGACAGCCTGACCGCAGGCCACTTTATGGCCCTGACCCTGATGAAGCGCCTGCAGATGGCTGGCAATAAGCCCATCGCCCTGATCGGCGGCGGCACCACCATGATCGGCGACCCCTCTGGCCGTACCGACATGCGCAAGATGCTGACCAAGGAGGACATTGCTCACAATGCAGCCTGCTTCAAGAAGCAGATGGAGAAGTTCATCGATTTCTCTGAGGGCAAGGCTCTGATGCTGAACAATGCCGACTGGCTGCTGAACCTGAATTATGTTGAGCTGCTGCGTGATGTGGGTGCCTGCTTCTCCGTCAACAACATGCTCCGCGCCAAGTGCTATGAGCAGCGCATGGAGAAGGGCCTGTCCTTCCTCGAGTTCAACTACATGATCATGCAGAGCTACGACTTCTACTACATGTTCCAGCACTACGGCTGCAACATGCAGTTTGGCGGCGATGACCAGTGGAGCAATATGCTGGGCGGCACCGAGCTGATCCGCCGCAAGCTGGGTAAGGATGCCTACGCGATGACTATCACCCTGCTGACTGATTCTCAGGGCAAGAAAATGGGCAAGACTGCAGGCAATGCGGTCTGGCTCGACCCCAACAAGACCAGTCCCTTTGAGTTCTACCAGTACTGGCGCAATGTCGGCGATGCTGATGTGATGAAGTGCATCCGGATGCTGACCTTCCTCCCGCTGGAGCAGATCGATGAGATGAGCACCTGGAAGGACCAGCGCCTGAACGAGGCCAAGGAGATCCTAGCCTACGAGCTGACCAAAATGGTGCACGGCGAGGAAGAGGCTGAGAAGGCCCAGAACGCTGCCCGTGCCCTGTTCAGCGGTGCTGCCGACACTGAGCACATGCCCTCCACTCAGTTGACCGAAGCGGATCTGACCGATGGCTCCATCGGCATCCTGACCCTCATGGTCAAGGCCGGTCTGGCTACTTCCAACGGCGAGGCCCGCCGCCTGGTTGTGCAGGGCGGTGTCCTGGTGGATGGTGAAAAGGTAGCTGCTCCCACTGTCAGCTTTACCGCTGATCAGCTGAAGAACGGTATCGTCATCAAGAAGGGCAAGAAGATCTATCACAAAGTGACCCTGTAATCTTTTAGAACCAGCGTATGATAAAAGCCCGGCGGCATCCAAAAATCGAATGCCGCCGGGCTTTTTACGTTTGTGTAATGTTTATAGAAAAGGGCAGCTTACAGCTCAAAGGCTTTCTTCAGCACATCGTAAGCGGAGTCCTCGTTCTCACTGCGCACCAGCAGAGAAATATCCAGATCGCTGGTGGTGATAAGCAGAACCTCGATGTCAGCCATGGCCAATGCGTTCAGGGCCCGGGCAGCTACACCGCAGCTGGTGACCATGTCCTCACCAAAGAGGTTCAGCTTGGAGTAACCAACGCTGATCAGCGGGGAAGCCTTGGCATCCTTGTCGAGATTGGCTGCAGAGATGGCCTTCATCACCAGTGTCAGATCGCTGGCAGATGCGGTAAAGCTGAAATCGATGTTGGTACCGTGAGGGGCGCTCTGACTGATCATATCCACCACAACGCCGGTATCGGCAAAGATCTGCAGGTAGCGGGCCAGGCTGTTGCCCTTGAACTCCACATCCTGCACACTGATCATCATCAGGCTGGGCTCAATGTTGATTTTGGAAACACCATACATAATGAACACTCCAATCTGCCCCAAAGGGCTGCAAATTCAGGCGAGCGCCAAAAACGCGCTGTTGATGTTGGTCTGTAATACGTTCTGGATGTACTCTATCCCAAAGCTGGGGTAGGCGGCCCGGACACCGTGCGCCTGCGCCAGCTCCGACGTGTAATCCCGGAAGAGGTAGGTGCGGACGTTGGATTTACCGGCATCATAGTGGGTCACGGTGGGATGTAATTGCGGGGAAGCGACAGCGCAATGAACGCTGCCATCCGGGTCCGTCGTCTTGTTCAGCTCCAGTGTCAGGATGGCACCGATGAGTTGATCCGGTTTGCTCTGGGTGCTGAGGAAATTTCCCAGGGAATAGGCCACAAAGGTCTGACGGCCATCCACAGAGGTCTTCCACTCGGCATCCTGCACCACATGAGGGTGCGTGCCCAGAATAACATCCGCACCCCAGTCGGAAAGCTGCTGGGCGAGGTCCCGCTGGGTCTGGGTGATTTTGTGACTGTCCTCCACGCCCCAGTGAACTCCCACCACCACAAAATCGGCCAGCTCACGCGCCCTGCGCACCTGCTGTTCCATCACATCCCGCTGGTTGGTGTAGATGACATTGGCCGTCATGGCACTGCTCTGCGGGATGCCATTGGTATGGTCGGTGTAGGAGAGGTAGGCAATCGTCATGCCGTTTACCGTCTGCAGGGGGATGGTGCCATAATCGCTCTCTCCGTACCACAGGCCGGTCGTGACCACATCTTCCGGCATCTCGTCCCAGAACCGCAGCGTTGCTGCGATACCTTTGGCACCTTTATCGTAGGTGTGGTTGTTGGAAAGACTGAACACCCGGATGCCTGCCCGGTAAAGAGCCTCTGCGCATTCACCAGGGGTAGAAAAGCAGGGATAGGTGGAAGGCTCCAGTTCCTTGCTGCAGAGCGTTTCCTGGTTGATCCAGTTAACATCCTGCGCGGCATAAAAATCCAGCAGGTGCTCGTAGCAGTAGTCAAAATTATATCGCTGGCCTTCCGCTGCCCGGCGGGCTGCCTGTTTGTAGATGGGGGCATGGATCAGATTGTCTCCGGTGGCCGAAAAACGCAGTGTGGTTGTAACAGGCTGCGGTTCCGGTTCGGGCGGGGGAACGCTTTCAGCGGTCGAAGGCTCGTCCTCAAAGGGACCAAGCACGATGCCAGGAGTCTGGAAGCGCCAGAGGCCAAAGCAGGCCAATGCCGCACCAGCCACCAGCAGCACGCCCATCATCCTCAGAAAAACGGGTTTTCGTTTTCGCCGGTTCTGCAGTTCGTGCCGCGAATGTCGTTTCGTGGATGCAGCGTGTCTTGCCTGTTCCATTCCGTCAGCCCTCCTGCCGCTCAAAATGGTGGAAGACGCAGAGACCTTACAGCTCTGCGATCATGTTACCCATATTGTACAGGCCCGGCTCCTTTTTTGCAAGATAGACAGCAGCATTTATTGCGCCATTTGCAAAAACACTGCGGGAATATGCAGTATGCTTGAGGGTGATGACCTCGTCCGGACCGCAGAACAGCACCTCGTGGTCGCCCACGATGCTGCCTCCGCGCACGGAGCTGATGCCGATCTCCTTGGGGTCGCGCTTCTGGCGCACAGAGGAACGGTCGTAAACATAATGATATGCGCCGTTATTCTCTTCGTTGATGGCATCGGCCAGCATCAGGGCAGTGCCGCTGGGGGCATCCAGCTTGTTGTGGTGGTGCTGCTCCACGATCTCCACATCATAGTCTGCACCCAGAATGGCCGATGCACGCTTGCACAGCTCCGACAGCAGGTTGATGCCGATGGACATGTTGGCGCTCTTGAACACGGGCACAATGCGGGACAGCTGCACCACCTTCAGCTGCAGCTCCTCGGAAAGGCCAGTGGTGCAGACCACGATGGGCATCTTGTGTGCTTCGCAATAGGTTAGTGCCTTTTCCACAGCAGCAGGGGCGCTGAAATCAATGATGACATCGCCCTTGCCGTCCAGCTTTTCCAGACTGTCGTATACGGGGATGCCGTTCTGCTCACCGTCCTGCTGGTCGATCCCGGCGACCACGCGGCAGTCACCCCGGTTTGCAATCATCTCGCAGAGGGCGTGGCCCATCCGGCCGCCAATGCCCTGAATGATAATATCCGTCATTTTTGTTTCCTCGTTTTCTGTTGTAACGGCAAATGCCCGGGAGAAACCATTTCCACCGGGCATTGTGCGTTGTTTCGTTTATTCCTGAATCAGACCTTCGGCCTCCAGTGCCTGCTCGATCTTCTCCTTGTGGGCATCACTGGGCTCGACCAGCGGCAGACGGCAGGAACCGGCCTCCCAGCCCAGCACATTCATGGCGTACTTGACAGGGATGGGATTTACTTCGCAGAAGAGTGCATCCGCCAAGGGCAGGATCTCCAGCTGCAGCTTGCAGGCAGTTTTGGGGTCGCCCTCAAACCATGCCTTGCAGCAGTTGTGCACCAACTCAGGCTTGACATTGGAGACCACACTGATGACACCCTTGCCGCCCAGAGACAGCAGGGGAACCACCTGATCATCGTTGCCAGAGTAGATGTTCAGTTCGTCGCCGCACAGCTGAGCGATCTTGGCTACCTGAGAGATGTTGCCCGAGGCCTCCTTGATGCCGTTGATAAGCGGATTCCGGCTCAGCTCCAGCGCTGTCTCGGGGGTGATGTTCAGGCCGGTACGAGAAGGCACATTATACAGGATAACAGGGATGCCGCCCGCCTCGGCCATAGCGGTAAAGTGAGCCACCAGACCTGCCTGCGTGGTCTTGTTGTAATAGGGGGTCACCAGCAGCAGGGCATCGGCACCGCAGGCAGCAGACTTTGCTGCCAGTGCACAGCCGTGATCGGTATCATTGGAACCAGCACCCGCAATAACAGGCACCCGGTGGTTGACCGTCTCGACCGTAAACTTGATGGCGGCCAGCTGCTCCTCATCGGTCATGGTAGAGCATTCGCCGGTAGTTCCGCAGATCACAATAGCATCGGTGCCCCGTGCAATCTGATCTTCAATGATGCGGCCCAGCTCATCAAAGTTGATGCTGCCATCTTCGTACATGGGGGTGATGATCGCCACCGCCGCGCCGGTAAAGACAGGATTCTTCATAGTATAAAACTCCTTTGTACGCTCCGTCAGGAACGTGTTGTTCAGTCAAAATAGCCTTTTGCTGCCAGCAGCTCAGCCAGCAGCACGGCACCGCCGGCAGCGCCGCGCAGGGTGTTGTGGCTCATGCAGGCGAACTTGTAGTCAAACAGGGTGTCCTCGCGCAGGCGGCCGATGCAGACAGCCATGCCGTTCTCGGTGTTGCGATCCAGCTTGGGCTGAGGACGATCGGGCTCAGTGAAGTAGTGCAGGAACTGCTTGGGTGCGCTGGGCAGGTTCAGCTCCTGTGCAGGGCCGCGGAAGTTAGCCCAGGCCTCGAGCATCTGCTCCTGGGTGGGCTTTTTGTCAAAGCTTACAAACACGGCGGCAGTGTGGCCGTCAGAAACGGGAACACGGAAGCACTGCGCAGTGATCGTGGGCTTCTCGGCGTTGACGATCTGATCGCCCTCGATGTGGCCCCACAGCTTCAGCGGCTCGCGCTCGCTCTTCTCTTCCTCACCGCCGATGTAGGGGATGACGTTATCTACGATCTCGGGCATCCGGTCAAAGGTCTTGCCTGCACCGGAAATGGCCTGATAGGTGCAGACCAGAGCCTTGTTGACACCAAACTCCTTCATCAGAGGATGCAGGGCAGGCACATAGCTTTGCAGGCTGCAGTTGGACTTGACCGCGATGAAGCCGCGCTTGGTGCCCAGACGCTTGCGCTGGGCAGGGATGATCTCAATGTGGTCCGCGTTGATCTCAGGCACGACCATGGGAACATCCGGGGTAAAGCGGTTTGCGCTGTTGTTGGAGACCACAGGGCACTCGGCCTTTGCGTAAGCCTCTTCCAGTGCCTTGATCTCGGCCTTGGGCATATTGACTGCGCAGAAGATGAAATCGACCTGAGAAGCGACCTCTTCCACCTTGGCGGCATCCAGCACGACCATCTTCTTGACGCTCTCGGGCATCGGGGTGGTCATTGCCCAGCGGCTGCCAACAGCATCCTCATAGGTCTTGCCTGCGCTGCGGCCGGATGCGGCCAGCGTGGTCAGCTTGAACCAGGGATGATTCTCAAGCAGGGTCACAAAACGCTGCCCCACCATACCCGTTGCACCAACGATACCAACTTTATACTGTTTTTCCATTTCCAGCACCTTTCCTTTCAATAAAAGCAAATTTACATCGAACACGGCTTGCAAACCAGCCGACCTTGCAATATAATAGATACTGTTTATACAGATTTTATGATAACATTGATACGGCACTCGTGTCAATCATCGGAAAGGCAAATGCAAAGCATGTTAAAAAAAGATTTTTGGTACGATTTACCCAAAGAACTCATTGCACAGGAGCCTGCAGATCCCAGAGACTCGGCCCGGCTCATGGTTCTGAGCCAGAAGGACGACAGCATCCAGCACCGGATCTTCCGCGATCTGCCGGAATATCTTGAGCCGGGTGACCTGCTGGTGGTCAACAACTCCAAGGTGCTGCCCGCCCGCATCGTGGGTGTCAAACAGCCCACCGGTGCTGTGTGTGAGCTGCTGCTTCTGCGGCAGGTCAAGGGAGATCAGTGGGAGTGCCTGGCAAAGCCCGGCAAGCGGATGCAGCCCGGCACCAAGGTTAGTTTTGGTGACGGCTCCCTGACCGCTGTGGTGGACGAAACGCTGGAGGATGGCAACAAGTTTGTTACATTCTATTATGACACCGAGACCCTTTATGAAAAACTGGATGAATTTGGCAAGATGCCATTGCCACCCTACATCACCAAGCAGTTGGAAGATCAGAGCCAGTATCAGACGGTCTATGCCAAGGAGCTGGGCAGCGCTGCTGCACCCACGGCAGGCCTGCACTTCACCTCGGAGCTGATGGATACCATCCGTTCCAAGGGTGTCGGCATTGCCGAGGTGACCCTGCATGTGGGTCTGGGAACCTTCCGCCCTGTGCAGGAGGACGAGATCACGGATCACAAGATGCACAGCGAGTGGTATTCCATCAGCGAGGAGACTGCTCAGCGCATCCGGGAAACCAAGGCCGCCGGGCACCGCGTGATCGCCGTTGGCACCACCAGCTGCCGCACGCTGGAAGCCGCCGCCGCAAAATATGGCGAGATCAAGGCATGCAGCGGCAATACCTCTATTTTTCTCTACCCGGGTGTCAAGTTCAACTGCATCGATGGCCTGATCACCAACTTCCACCTGCCGGAAAGCACCCTCATCATGTTGGTCTCTGCCCTCTACGGCTACGAAAAGACCATGGCTGCCTATAAAGTTGCCGTAGAGGAAAAGTACCGCTTCTTTTCCTTCGGCGATGCGATGCTGATCCTGTGATCCCTCAGCACCCGCTCTCCCAAAAGCCCAAAACACTGCCGGATCCGTTTCGGCAGCTCGGTATCCACCACTTCTGAACCTGCCGCCTGCCCGGCGGCACAAGGCTGTACGGCTGTTTTCCGTACACAGAAAGGAAAAAACTTATGCCTTCTTTGACCACTTTTAAGCTGCTCAAGCAGGAACACAACGCCCGGCGGGGTGAGTTCAAGACCGTGCACGGCACGGTGCAGACCCCGGCTTTCCAGAATGTTGCCACCGCCGGTGCCATCAAGGGCGGCCTGTCCGCGCAGGATCTGCAGCAGATTGGCACCCAGGTGATGCTCTGCAACACCTACCACCTGCATCTGCGCCCCGGCGATCAGCTGGTAGCCGATATGGGCGGCCTGCACAAGTTTACCCGCTGGAACGGCCCCATCCTGACCGACAGCGGCGGATTCCAGGTGTTCAGCCTGTCCAAGCTGCGTAAGATCACGGAGGAAGGCGTGACCTTTGCTTCCCATCTGGACGGCCACCGCATCTTTATGGGCCCTGAGGAGAGTATGCAGATCCAGGCAAACCTGGGCTCCACCATTGCAATGGCCTTTGATGAGTGTGTGGAGAATCCTGCCCAGCACGCATACTCCAAAGCCAGCTGTGAGCGCACCACCCGCTGGCTCAAGCGCTGCAAGGCTGAGATGGCCCGCCTGAAGCAGGAGGGAAAGGCCACCAACCCCGACCAGCTGCTGTTCGGCATCAATCAGGGATGTACCTTTGCTGACCTGCGTGTAGAGCACATGAAGCAGATCGCGGAGCTGGAGCTGGACGGCTACGCCATCGGTGGCCTGGCCGTGGGTGAGCCTGCTGAGGTGATGTACGAGATGATCAGTGAGGTGGAGCCTTATATGCCCAAGGATAAGATCCGCTATCTGATGGGTGTCGGTACCCCCGGCAACATGATTGAGGCTGTTTCCCGCGGCGTGGATCTGTTTGACTGCGTCATGCCCAGCCGCAATGCCCGTCATGGACATCTGAACACCTGGGGCGGCATCATCAATATCAAAAACGCAAAGTATGAGCGTGACGAGCGCCCCATTGACCCCACCTGTGGCTGCCCGGCCTGCCGGAACTACTCCCGTGCCTATATCCGCCACCTGTTCAAGGCAGAGGAGCTGCTGGGCATGCGTCTGGCCGTTATGCACAACCTGTGGTTCTACAACCACCTGATGGAGCGCATCCGCGATGAACTGGATGCAGGCACCTTTACCGCCTTCCATGACCGTTATGTCAAGCTGCTGGATACAAGAATTTGAGCTTTTTCATGCTTTTCCCTTGCAAGAGGGCGCAGAAGCGGTTATAATGAGTTTATCTGAATTTTGAGAGGAGACTTTGTCCCATGCAATTTCTGACTACTACCACTGAAAGCTATATCAGCCTGTTCTTCACCCTGGCGCTGATGCTGGTCCTGCTCTACTTTATGATCTATCGTCCCCAGAAGAAGCAGGAGAAGAAGGATGCTGCCATGCGTGCAGCTCTGGAGATCGGTGATCAGGTCGTGACCATCGGCGGTATTGTTGGCCGTGTGGTCGCCATCAAGGAGGACACCTTTGTTCTGGAGACCGGTTCCGACCGTGTGAAGATCCGCTTCACCAAGAATGCGATCAGCTCTGTTGAGAAGCTGAACATGGACAATGCTCCTGCCAACGCAAAGAAGTAATCTCTAAAAGCAAGGTCTTTTTTACCCGCCCCTCTGCATACAGTAGTGCAGGGAGGCGGGTTTTTATGTTGGAACAGAAGAAGTTACCCATCCTGGAAGCACTGGCTGCATTCGGCATTGGTGGGATATTAACCGCCGCCTGCATGGCCGGGCTTGCCTATCTGATGGCTAACCAGAGCCTTGCACAGAGCACTGCCTGGCCCATGGTCAGTGCCATTGTCTGTGCCGGGAGCTTTTGCAGCGGCTGGCTCATGGCTTTTTTCTATCACAGCAGAGGTCTTATCTGCGGTGCTATACAGGGCGGGCTGTTTGTTCTGCTTCTGCTGGGGTTCGGCCTTTCGGAGGGCATTGAACCAACGGAAATGCAGCTGGCCCGCTTTGCACTGGTGTTTGTCTTTGGCTGTCTGGGCGGGGTGTTCAGCATCCTGCGTACAGAACGGCACCGGCATTGATCATTTACAGCAGAAAAATCAGGAGGACAGGGAAGTATGTGGGTCTATCAGGAAACACCGGAAGCCGCAGCGGGAAAGGCACTGCCCGAAGCGATCCTGCCGACAGCACAGGAAGAGCCGTTAAAACAGAAGAACGGTGGCATTCTTCCTGAGACAGCGCAGGAAGAAAGACGATCCATCCCGGCGGCGTTCTCTGAGAGGTACGGAAACACACCGGAGAGAGCCGCTGTGCGCCGAAGCAAGCTGAGTAGGGAAACTATCCTTCTGGCGGCGGCGTATCTTCTGGGGACCTTTCTGGCGGGTGTGGCGGCAGCGCGTTGCGTGGCAGGCGATGCCGAAACGCTTTCTTATTACCTGAACTGCTGGCAGAACCTGTTTTCCGTGCAGGATGCCGCCGGAGCAGTGCGCCTGTTCCGAACGGAATTTCTCACTGTGGCAGGTGCGCTGACGGCAGTGCTGTTCCTGGGGCTTTCTGCCCTTGGGCCGCTGCCCATCTTCCTTTTTACGATGCTGTATGGGACAGGTTCCGGATTGCTTTCGTCCGGATTGCTTTCAGATTTGAACCCACGGACAACATTTGTGCTGCTCTGCGTCTGCGGTATCCCTGCATCCCTTGCGGCCGGAACGTTGTGCACGTTCGGCGCATCCGCACTGCAGGTAAGCGGAAGGCTCTGTTCAGCTGCTTTCGGACGCGGAGGACAGGCCCCCAGTACAGGCGCGCTTTTGGGTCAGTTTGTCCGGATGCTGTTCCTGCTCCTGCCGCTTTGCGGTGCGGCAGTGGGAATGCTGTATCTGGCAGGGCAGGCGAAACTTATATGAGCTGAAAAGAGAAATGTCTGGACAAAAAAACTCCCGAAAACCAACCTCATAAGCTGATTCTCGGGAGTTTTTATTTTGGAGCTACTGGCCGGACTTGAACCGGCGGCCTGTTCATTACGAGTGAACTGCTCTACCAACTGAGCCACAGTAGCAAGTGTTTTGCAACGATAGATAGTTTAGCATAAAAGAAAATAACTGTCAAGATTTCTTTTTGAAAAAACGCTTTCAGTGAAATCAAATTGCTTTTTCCAGAGAATATGGTAGAATAAAGCCAATCGTCTTGAGGAAGGAGCTGAACACAGCGCACAATGTACACGAACCATATCAACCCCGTTGCGCAGAAAAACCAGGATGCATTTTGCACGGCACTGTTTCAGCTTTTACTGAAAAAGCCGCTGGAAAAGATCTCCGTCACAGAGCTGTGTCACATGGCAGACCTTGACCGGACAACCTTTTACCGCAGTTTTGAATCCAAGGATGACGTGCTGGATTATTATCTCGACCGGCAGATGACCCAGCTTGCGGGGCAGCTGCCTGCGTACAGTACCCTGGAAAAAAACCTGACTGCGCTGTTCCGCTGGACGTATGCGGAGCGAAAGAATCTTTGTATCCTGATGGATTGCCATCTGACCAGCTTTTTCAGCGATGCGTTGAGTGAGAAGATCATCCTTGTTCTGATCTCCAACATCGAAGTCGGGGATGCAAGACAGTTTGTGCCATGGCCCGTTTCATTGCCGGGCGAAAATCGATACTTCCGTAACTCGTTCATCGGGGCATATATGGGTTTTTTCAACAGCTGGCGCTATGGAAACTTTGCAGAACGGCCGGAGGATCTGGCCAAGTGTATGGCTTCGTTCTATCTTCACTGAGGAGGGTGAAACGGGATGGCGGACTTGCGGAAAGAGGAGTTGTTCCCAACGGATGCATTTGGTTTGTTCTACCTGCAGACCACACGCATCCCCGGCGGGTGGCACCGCCATGCAGAGTATGAGATCTTCTACCATATCAGCGGGCCCCTCGTCTTTGAAGTCGCGTCATCAGATGCATAGAAAAATCCCCTCAGAGATTTCTGACAGTGAACTGGTCCGTAAAAAGTAGACAATAGACAAAAGGCCTCCCCATGTAGGATAATAAAACTACATGAGGAGGCTTTGCTATGTCCAGAAAATATACAAAAATCGACCAATACGAAAAGCAGATTCTTTCCATGCGAGAAGAGGGAAAAACGCACAGAGAGATTGCCGAAAGTCTTGGACTGGAAAAAGAACAAATAAAAAAATGGCTCCGGCGTTACAGGATAAAAAAGGAAAAAATAGAAGCAGGCATACCGATTCGAACAAGAGGGCAACACCGCAAGAACTCTGAGCCAAAAAACATCATCGCAGAACAGGCATATGAGATTCAACGCCTGAAAATGGAGAATGACCTGCTGCGGGATTTTCTGTGGTTCGCAGAAAGGAGGTGAAGCCAAATTTCAAATATGCAGTGATTCATCGCCACCGGGAATGCTATCCCCTAAAACAGATGTGCCAGTTCTTTGAGGTTTCCCGTAATGGTTACTACAAGTATGTCAAACGACTGGTTTATCCCCAAAAGGACTTTGAGCTTGCTGAAAAGATTCGTGCAAAGCAGAAAGTCTGCCAAAAGACATACGGCTATCGCCGGATGAAACTTTGGCTGGATAGCGAAGGAATCGTCAAAAATCCAAAGACGATTTTAAGAATCATGCACAAGTACGATCTTTTAAGCAAAATTCGTCGCAGAAAGAAATGGCGGCGTATGGGTGAAGATAAGCACAAATACGATAACTGGCTGAATCGGGAGTTCAACGCAGAACATCCGAATCAGAAGTGGGTCACTGACATTTCTTACATTCCCACCAGAGAAGGTGTTCTCTATCTGTCCATGATCCGTGACCTGTATGACAGAAGTATAGTTGCCTACAAGACCAGCGACAGCCAGACGGTCAGCCTTGTATTGGATACCATTAATCTTGCGATGAAGTCTGTAAAAACAGAAAGTCGCCGGGAGTTGCACCTCCACAGCGACCAAGGGTTCCAATACACCTCTCAAGCATATTTCGACCTGACTAAAGAATACGGCATTTTGCCTTCCATGTCAAGGCGCGGAAATTGCTACGACAATGCATTGGCTGAAAACTTCTTTGGCATCCTCAAAACCGAGTGCATTTACCGGCACAAGCCAGAATCTTTTGAAGAAGCCAACAGGATGATCGACGACTACATCTACTTCTACAACCACGAACGCATTCAAACGAAAACAGGACTGGCTCCACTTGCGCTTCGCCAGTCCTGCTAAGGAATACCCTGCATGGGGCACTTTTATGCATGTCTACTAGTTCTGGGGCGGTTCACAGCACTGTCAGAGCTCTGAGGGGATTTTGCGTGTCAAGAAACGGAGATCAGATCTCGATCATTCCGTTTTCGTCCTTCGGAATAGGGAGTGCGATCAGGAGGTCAACCAGAGCAAATGCAAGGCCGAGACCGGTCCAGCCGACAAGAGCAGGTAGAAGATGCCCAGTTTCCAGCGGTGCTCCAGAAAGCGGTGTGCACCGCACCAGCCCAGAAAAACAGTAAGCAGGACATAGATCCGCTTATCTACCTTGTGGCGGGGGCGGTTCTCCTTCCAGTCGGCATATTTCTGCAAAGCACGCACGACGAAGTTCTGCTTCTGATGGGGAATACCGGCTTCCTCTTCGGCCTGGTACAGCTCATCTTCCAGATGTGCCATCTCGCTCAGGCGGGCTTCGTTTTCATCGCTGCTCTTGAGGCGGGGAACAACAGGCCGGATATAAAAGGCGGGAATGCCCACTTCCTTCTGCTGGAGCGGGGTCAGGCGGCAGAGCACTTCGTTGTTGTATTCATCCACCGGGTGGCCGTCTGCGATCTCTTTCTTTCCGATTTTTAAAAAGTCTGCCACGGCCCTTAAGAATCAAAGGAGCCGATCTCCAAGACTTAATATATCAGTTTGTTCGATGTTTGTCGTGTGTAAATCCTGTGCCGTTTACATTGTAAATCCTGCTGCTCTGTTTTTTGCTGCCAAGAAATCGAAGTCAAGGATGGACATTTTGCACAATTTTTCTCCCTTTTTCACCCCACAAGATTGGTTTGATGCACCTTATTTTATGATATGCAACAAAACGACAAATTCTGTTGCACGATGTGCTAAAAAAACCGAAAAAGATTTGTGCGGCATTTTTTTAACAATTGTGATATATTACTTACAGTAAGGCTTGTATCCTACACAAAAAAGGAGATTTTTATGAAGGATATTTATATTTCCGGCTTTGCCGACGAGATCAGCTCTTCTTTTGATGAGCAGCTCAAGACAGTCCGTGAGCTTGGAATGCAGTACATCAGCCTGCGCAGTGCAGATAAGAAAGGGATCGCCGACTTTACCGTTGAGGAAGTCAAGACCGATCTGCTGCCCCGCCTGCAGGCCGCTGGTGTTGGCGTTTCCAGCCTGGGCAGTCCCATTGGCAAGGTCAAGATCGATGATGAAGAGGGCTTTGAAAAGCAGTGTGCTCAGTTGGAAACGCTGTGCGAGATCGCTAAGGTTCTGAATTGCAAGTACATCCGCATGTTCAGCTTCTTTATGCCGGAAGGCAAGGATCCTGCCGACTATCGTGACGCTGTCATCGAGAAGCTGCGCAAGTTCATTGCCATTGCTGAAAAGCACGACGTGATCCTGATGCACGAAAACGAGAAGGATATCTATGGTGATGTTCTTTCCCGCTGTGTTGACCTGATGCAGACGCTGAACAGCGCACACTTCAAGTCCGCATTCGACTTTGCAAACTTTGTACAGTGCGGCGAGGATACCGCCAAATGCTGGGATGCTCTCCGCCCGTACATTGTATATATCCACATCAAGGATGCCGTTTCTACCGACAAGGAGAATGTGCTCTGCGGTACCGGCGAGGGAAAGATCCCCGAGCTGTTGCACAAGGCCATCGTGGAAGAGGGCTATACCGGCTTCCTGACCCTGGAGCCACATCTGGTGCTGTTTGACAGCCTGCAGAGCCTTGAGACCACGGATGCAAAGAACATCATCCGTGAGAACAAGTATAAAAACGGTGCTGAAGGTTACGCCGCACAGTATCACGCACTGTGCGATATTCTGGCAAAATTTTAACGTAACAGACAAAAAAGGAGAAGATTCAAATGGAAAAGACTGAAGGAAAGATTCGTTATGGCCTGATCGGTATCGGTGCTCAGGGCGGCAGCTATGCTCGCTTCCTGACCAACGCTCCCGCTCCGTTCCCCGGCATGGTCTGCGCACCGTGCCCCGACAACTGCGCACTGGGCGCTCTGTGTGATATCGACCCCGAGAAGGAGAAGATGTGCAAGGAGCAGTACCCCGATGTGCCCTTCTTCAAGGATTGGAAGGATATGATCGCCAGCGGCACGGTTGATGCCATCATCACCACCGTTCCTCACTACCTGCACCACGAGATCTCCATCTACGCTATGGAGCATGGCATGAACGTTCTGTGCGAGAAGCCCGCCGGTGTCCGCAGCAAGGATGTTCAGAAGATGATCGCCTGCGCTAAGGCTCATCCCGAAGTTTCCTTCGGCATCATGTTCAACCAGCGTACCAACAAGCTGTACCAGAAGATCAAGGAGATCGTTGCCAGCGGTGAGCTGGGCGAGATCCGCCGCTCTCAGTGGATGATCAACTCCTGGTGGCGTCCGGACAGCTACTACCAGCAGAGCGCATGGCGTGCTACCTGGGGCGGCGAAGGCGGCGGTGTCCTGGTCAATCAGGCTCCCCATCAGCTCGACCTGTGGCAGTGGATCTGCGGTATCCCCGTGAAGGTCTTCTCCAAGAACATCAACGGCTGCCATCGTGACATCGGCGTTGAGAACGACGTGACCATGCTGGTCGAGTTCGCTAACGGCGCTACCGGCACCTTTACCACCTGCACCCACGATGCCATCGGCACCGATCGTCTGGAGATCGACCTGGACGGCGGCAAGATCGTTGTTGACAACAGCAAGACCGCTCACGTCTACCACTACATCGATAAGGAAGGCAACCCCTGCACCGAGGATTACCTGAACGAGCACATGAGCATGATGGAAGTTGCCATGCTGACCAGCGGCAACGGTGCAGGCTCCAAGCTGTACACTGAAGAGACCTTTGAGAACAACGATGGCTGGGGCTTCCAGCACACCACTGTTATGCAGAACTTTGCTGCTCACATCCTGACCGGCAGCCCGCTGCTGGCTCCCGGCGAGGACGGCATCAACGGTGTCAACCTGGCAAACAGCAGCCAGCTGTCTGCATGGACCGGCCGCGAGGTCTCCAACCCCTGCGATCCCGAGGAGTATGCTGCTGAGCTGAACAAGCTGATCGAGGCTGAGGGCAAGTTCCCCGTCCGCGAGTAATCAGTATCCCTAAAAAAAGCAATGCCTGTTCCAGGCTTACAAGGAGTTGCGTTTCCATGAAAAGAGCTGCGATCATTGGCTGCGGCACCATCTTTCAGGTTCATCTGCCCATCATTGTGGCAAATCCTGAGATCGAACTGTGTGCCGTGTGCGATAACAATCCCGCTGTGCAGGAAAAGCTGCCTGCTGCAGCAAAGGCCGTGCCGTTCTATACGGACTATGAGGAGCTTCTGGAAAAGGAGCATCCCGATGTGGTACATCTCTGCCTGCCGCATTACCTGCATGTGCCCGTGTCGGAGTATTTTGCTTCCCACGGTGTGAATGTCTTCTGCGAGAAGCCGGTGGGTCTGAACACCGCACAGGCCAAGGAGTTCGTGGAATTTGAGGCTGCGCACCCTGAGGTCAAGATCGGCATCTGCCTGCAGAATCGTCTGAACCGCACCACCGTTGAACTGAAAAAGATCATCGATGGCGGCGAATATGGCAAGGTCATCGGCTGCCGCGGCTTTGTGCCCTGGTTCCGCGGCAAGGCTTACTATGACGAACAGCCCTGGCGCGGCCAGCTGGAAACTGCTGGCGGCGGCTGCATGATCAACCAGAGTGTTCACACGCTGGATCTGCTGTATTATCTGTGCGGCGACATCGATGCCATCCATGGCTCGGTGAATCAGCTGGCAGATTACGGCATTGAGGTCGAGGACACCGTAGCTGCCCGCCTGCACTTTGCTAATGGTGCAAACGGTGTGTTCTTTGCCACCAACTGTGATTACACCAACGAGAGCGTCCAGATCAAGGTTGCCTGTGAAAAGGCCTCCTTCCTGATCGAGGATGATGCCCTGTTCCGGATCGACGCAGATGGCGTGCGCACCAAGCTGTGTGAGAACGAGAAGCTGCCCGGTGCCAAGTTCTATTTTGGCGCTTCTCATGGCATCCTGATCAACAAATTCTACCGCGCCATCGAGAATAACACTGACGATTACATCCATGTAAGAGATGCGGAAATGAGCATCCGGCTGATCGATGCCATCCATGCAAGCAGCAAGGCTGGCCATCCCGTTGCTCCGTGACCGCAAAACACAGATAGAAGGAGAAATGAACCATGGCAAACAAAGGTTTGATCGGTGTTCAGATGAGCACCATTGCCCCTGCTAAGATGCCTCACTTTGACGCATACGAGAGCATGGGCAAGCTGGCCGATATCGGCTATCACTGTGTCGAGATCTCTCAGGTCCCCATGACCGCTGAGAACGTTGCAGGCTTCCGCAAGGCTATCGATGAGCTGGGCCTGAATGTCTCTTCCTGCACCGCATCCACCTCTCCCATGCTGCCCGGTATGCCCGGCGAGTTCCTGTGCAATCCCGACGACTATAAGAAGATCGTTGAGGACTGCCGTAAGCTGGACTGCGATATGCTGCGCATCGGCATGCTGCCCATGACCTGCATGGGCAACTACCAGAAGGCTGTGGATTTCGCCAAGGAAGCAAATGAGTATGCTCTGAAGCTGAAGGAAGACGGCATTGACCTGTACTACCACAACCATCACGTAGAGTTCGTTCGTTACGACGGCGAGTTCCTGCTGGACATCATCCGCGCAAATGCTCCTGCTCTGGGCTTTGAGCTGGACAGCCATTGGATCCACCGCGGCGGCCAGGACCCTGTTAAGTTCATTAAGAAGTATGCCGGCAGCATCCGTCTGGTCCACCTGAAGGATTACCGCATCGGTGAGATGCCCATCCCCGAGGGCGGCGTGGACTTCACCAGCAAGGAAGGCATGATGAAGTTCATGAGCAACTTCACCAACATTGTGCAGTTTGCTGAGGTTGGCGAGGGCACTCTGGATATGCCCGCTATCATCCAGGCTGGCCTGGAGGGCGGCGGCGAGTACTTCCTGGTGGAGCAGGATGACTGCTATGGCCGTGATCCGTTCGATAGCCTGAAGATCAGCCACGACAATCTGGTCAAGATGGGCTTCGGCGACTGGTTCTAATTGAAAAGTTTCTGAGGAGTCGTTTTTTACGATCCAATAAATGAAATCGATGCTGTTTTGCAGAAATGCAGAGTAGCATCGATTTTTTATGTTTCAGGGTTCTGCTTTGTAACACGCTCCAAAATGTTGAAAATATTTTGTGCAAGTTTCACAGTTTTCTATTTGAGCCTTTGGTGGTACAATAGATGTGGAAATTCATAAACCGCTGGAGGAGCTACATGGCCGAAAAAAGTATTGAGTTGGATAGTGTGGAGATCGCCGCTGCCATCTTTGGCAACTGTGACCGCAACATTCGTCTATTGGAAAAGGAGTTCTCTGTCACGGCAGTCTGCCGGGGTACGATGCTTCGCCTCTCTGGCGAGGAGGCCAACGTGGCCGCTGCTGTGCGTGCCGTGGAGGGGATGCTGCTCCTGATCGAAAACCACACGCCGCTGGAGGATCAGACGGTGCGCTACTGCCTGAGCCTTGCTCACGATGGAAAGGAGCAGCGTGTCCGGGAGCTGACTGAGGATTTTGTCACGGTCACAGTCAAGGGCCGCCCCATCCGCCCCAAGACACTGGGACAGAAGGAATATCTGAATGCTATCCGCAAGAATGCTGTGACCTTTGGCGTAGGTCCCGCCGGTACCGGCAAGACCTACCTGGCCGTTGCGATGGCGGTCAAAGCGTTCAAGGCCAAGGATGTTTCCCGCATTGTGCTGACCCGCCCCGCCGTGGAAGCAGGCGAGAAGCTGGGTTTTCTGCCCGGTGATCTGCAGCAGAAGGTAGACCCTTACCTGCGTCCTCTCTACGATGGCCTGTTCGATATGCTGGGTGCCGAGACCTATGAGCGCCTGGTGGAAAAGCAGATCATTGAGGTTGCTCCGCTGGCATATATGCGCGGCCGCACGCTGGATGATTCCTTTATCATCCTGGATGAGGCGCAGAATACCACACCGGAGCAGATGAAGATGTTTCTGACCCGTATGGGTGTAGGTTCCAAGGTGGTTGTGACCGGCGATGTGACCCAGATCGATCTGCCGGACCGTACCCGCAGCGGCCTTGTGGATGCGCTGCATATTCTCAAGAACGTGGATGGCATTGCACAGTGCTATTTTACGGAGAAGGATGTTGTCCGCCATCGTCTGGTGCAGGAGATCATCAAGGCCTACGAAGCGGCTGCGCACCCGGCCAAGCGTTGAAACCGACGCGGAAAGCTGCAATTGCAGCATAAAATGAAGGGAGAGGAATGTTATGTCCAATAAAGTTTTGATTACCAATTCACAGAAAGCCGTAAAAGTGCCTTCTGGCCTGCGGATCCTGATCCGCCGTGCCTGCAATGCTGTGCTGGAATATGAGCACTTCGATGAGCCTGCTGAGATCAGCGTGACTTTTGTGGATAACGCTGCCATTGCAGAGCTGAACAACCAGTACCGCAACAAGCCGATGCCCACCGATGTGTTGAGCTTTCCTCTGGGAGAAAACGGCGTTTACGATGTGGATGAGAACAACGGCTGCAAGATGCTGGGGGATATCGTCATCAGCATGGAACGTGCTCAGGAACAGGCAACGCTCTACGGCCATCCGCTGCAGCGTGAAGTCGCTTTCCTGACCGTTCATTCCATGCTGCATCTGCTGGGCTACGACCATGAGAACGGTGGTTTGGAAGCCATGCGGATGCGCGAAAAGGAAGAGGCTGTGCTGACCCAGCTTGGCCTGCCCCGCACTGTCAGCTATACGGAATGATCAAAGATATCGGCAAAGGATAGGAGTTCTATTTTGAAAAACGCAGCACCCATGCAGCAGCATTACGATACCTCATCTGTGTTCGTGGCGGTCATCGGCCGCCCGAACGTGGGCAAATCCAGCCTGACCAATCGTCTGGTGGGGGAGAAGGTGGCCATTGTCACCTCCAAACCCCAGACGACCCGCACCCGCATCACCGGCGTTGTGACCCGCGGCCCCCTGCAGTATGTTTTGCTGGACACCCCTGGCGTGCATAAGGCCCACAATAAGCTTGGCAAGCGGATGGACAAGACGGCCAGCGATTCCATCGCAGATGTGGATGTTTCCATGATGCTGTTTGAGCCATACGGTGTCCTGAATGAGCCGGAAATGGTTCTGGTGGACGCTCTGCGCAGCAGCGGCGGCCCTGCCATTGCAGTCATCAATAAGACCGATCTTGTCAAGGAGCCTGCTGATCTGGAAGCCCGCAAGGCTGAGCTCAAGGAGCTGGGTGTGTTTGATGCCATTTACACCGTAAGCGTCCGGGCAGACGACCACTGTGAGGAACTGTTCGATGCCCTGAGCCAGTATGCTGTGGAGGGCCCGCACTACTTTGACGATGATGCCTACACCGATATGCCGGAAAAGGAACTGGTGGCGGAGGTCATCCGTGAAAAGGCACTGCTGTATATGCGGGATGAGATCCCGCACGGCATTGCGGTCGTGGTGGAGCGCTTCAAGGAGCGCCCCGGTACAGATCTGGTGGATATCGATGTAAATATCTACTGCGAGCGCGAGAGCCATAAGGGCATGGTCATTGGCAAGGGCGGTGCGATGCTGAAAAAGATCGCCAGCTCTGCCCGTGCGGACTGCGAAGAGTTTCTGGGCTGCCGGGTCAACCTGCAGTGCTGGGTCAAGGTCAAAGCAGATTGGCGGGACAATGAGTTTCTGCTGAACAACTTTGGCTTCAAACAGAACCCGAATAATCGTTGATTTTTCTCTTTACATTGCCCGGAACACTGCTCGGGCAGGGAGAATATGCAGATGGATACGATCGTAATACCTGGGCTTGTGTTAAAAGAGACCCGGTACAAGGAATCTGACCGGATTTTGACCATTCTTACACCGGAGCTGGGGGTCATTTCGGCCTCAGCACAGAGCAGCCTGCGGCTGAAGAACAAATTATTCAGCGCCTGCGGGCTTTTTTGCTACTCTGAATTTGTGCTGCTGCCAGGCCGGAATATGTACACCATCCGAGAAGCGGAAGTGCGCAACGTATTTCACGGCATTTCCTCCACCATCGAGGGGATGAGCCTTGCCATGTATCTTGCCGAGATGGCGGCGGCGCTTTCTCCTACGGGGGAGGAAGCTGCCAAGGAACTGCGCCTGCTGCTGAACTGCCTGTATATGATCAGCGAGGGTAAAACCGACCTGCGTGTGGTCAAGGCTGTGTTTGAGCTGCGCACCATGAGCGAGTGCGGCTTTCTGCCGCAGCTGGTCTGCTGCAAGATCTGTGAAAAATACGATGGCCCAGCGTTTTATCTTGACCCGCAGGAAGGCATCCTGCTCTGTGAGGACTGTGCGCAAAAGGCGGGCAAGGCCTGCAATCTGGACATGGGTGCCTTGTATGCCCTGCGTCATATCTGCCTTGTAGAGGATAAGAAAATATTTGCATTCAAGATTTCGGTCGGCAGTCTGGCAAAGCTGTCCATAGTGGCCGAGCGCTACGCTTTGACCCACCTGGACAAACCGCTGAAAAGTTACGACTTTTTGAAATCCGTTCTGCCTTGACCGGGATAAACAATTTTGATATAGGGAACAAACATGGAAACAAGCTATTTGAAAACTTTAGAGCTTGATAAGATCATTGCGCGTGCATCCGAGGGCTGCGTGTGCAAGGAAGCTAGAGAGCAGCTGCTGGCTCTGGAGCCTCAGTGCGACCCTGATGAGGTGCGTTACGCGCTGGAACAAACCGATGCCATCAACAGTCTGCTCATCAAGAACGGGTCTCCGCGCTTTGGCGGGGTAGAGGGTGTCAGCTCTCTGGCAGCCCGTGCGGTCAAGGGCGGTGTGCTCTCCATGGGGGAACTGCTGATGGTGGCCGGCGCTCTGCGCAACTTTCAGAACCTGACCAGCTGGTATGGCTCCTCGGAACATGATGCTCTGCCTACAGATGATCTGTTCTACGCGCTGGCACCTCAGCCCGGGCTGGAGCAGCAGATCTCCAGCGCCATTCTGGCTCCGGATGCCATGGCAGACACGGCTTCCCACACCCTGAACGAGCTGCGCAAAAAGATTCGCGCTACGGAAAACAGTATCCGCGACCGGCTGGAAAGCATGGTCCGCAATATGGATACCTCCAAGTATTTGCAGGAGAGTGTGGTCTCCATTCGTAATGGACGGTATGTTGTGCCCGTTAAGAGCGAGTATCGCGGCGAGGTGAACGGCATCATCCATGATGTCTCGTCCACCGGTGCCACCGTCTTTGTGGAGCCGCAGGCGGTCGTGGAAGCAAATGCACGCATTCTGCAGTATCGTGCACAAGAAGCGCAGGAGATCGAACGCATTCTGGTGGCATTTACGGCACAGGTAGCCGCCATTGAGCCTCAGTTCCAGTACAGCTACAAGGCAATGCTGGAAATTGATGTGCTGTTGGCAAAGGCTCGTCTGGCTCTGGATATGAAGGCATTCAAGCCCTCTGTCCGCACCGACAGCTCCTTTTCGCTCATCCGGGCGCGTCATCCGCTCATTGACCCCAAAAAGTGTATCCCTGTGGACATTGCGTTGGGCAAAGAGTATGATTCGCTCATCATCACCGGCCCGAACACCGGTGGTAAAACCGTCACCCTGAAAACGGCGGGTCTGCTGTGTGCAATGGCACAGTGCGGCTTCCTGATCCCTGCCGATGAACGCAGTGAGATCTGCGTGTTCGATGAATTTCTTGTGGACATCGGTGATGAACAGAGCATCGAACAGAGCCTTTCTACTTTCTCCGGCCACATGAAGAAGATCACCGGTATTCTGGAACTTGCCATGCCGCACACGCTGGTCTTATTGGATGAGCTTGGCGCGGGTACTGACCCTGCCGAAGGTGCAGCGCTGGCCGTAGCCATCATCGAGGAACTGCGCCGCCGCGGTGTGCTGCTGATGGCGACCACTCACTACGCCGAGCTGAAGGTGTTTGCGCTGGAAACCAGTGGTGTAGTCAATGCCAGCTGTGAGTTTGATCTGGAGACGCTGCGCCCGACTTACAAGCTGAGCGTAGGTGTGCCCGGCAAGTCCAACGCCTTCCTCATCAGTGAGAAGCTGGGCATCCCGGAGCGTGTCATTGAGGCAGCCCAACAGCATCTGTCTGCCGAGGATAAGCGCCTGGATGCAGTTTTGGGCCAGCTGGACGACCTGAAGCTGCAGCTGAAAGAGAGCCAGGACGAGGTTGAGGAGCTGAAGAATGAGGCTTCTCACCAACTGGAGGCCGCTCAAAAAAAGCGGGATGAATTGATCCAGCAGGGCGAAAACGAGTTGGAAGCTGCCCGTGCCAAGGCCCGTGCGCTGGCACAGCAGGTGGAAAGCAAGGCGTATGCACTGACCGATGAGCTGCGCCAGCTGCAGAAGGACGAGCGCCTGAGCACCCAGCAGAAAGCCCAGCGTGCCCGCGAGATCGCAAAGAAAGAATCCGAAAAGCTCTTTATCGGCACTGAGGTGGTGCATAACCCTGTCAAGGAGTTTGTCCCACTGAAGGATGTCAAGGTAGGGCAGGAGGTCTGCATTGCAGAGCTCAACCAGCTGGCCACCGTGCTGGCTCTGCCGGATAAAAATGGCGATGTCCTGGTGCGTGCCGGCATCATCAAGACCAAGGTCCCGCTCAAGGGCCTGAAGCAGCCGGATAAGCTCATCAAAGAGCCTCAGCCCAAAACCAAGGCACAGCAGCGCTATTCCCGCCTGACGGGCGATGCAAACCGGCCCAACGGCAGGGTAGAGCGTGTGCAGCGTTCGGCCAAAATGGAACTGAATCTGCTGGGTCTGACTGTGGATGAGGCTCTGCCTGAGGTGGATGCCTATATCGACCGGGCCATTCTGAACGGGCAGACAGTGGTGTACCTGATCCATGGCAACGGTACCGGTGCTCTGCGCACCGCGATCCACAAACATCTACGCGGAAACCGGATGGTAAAAAGCTTTCGGCTGGGCCGTTATGGTGAGGGCGAGAGCGGTGTGACCGTGGTTGAATTGAAGTAAAAACATACCGGGAGTTTCCTGGCAGCGCCCGTCCGGAAAATCATTCTTTGGGCGGGCGTTTCTTATAAAACGGCAGGGAAGTCATCATGGCAAAACATTCGGTACAGCGCAAAAGAAAGAAAAAGGGCAATGGCTTTTCCTTTGGCAGCGCAGTGGTTCTGGTTCTCTGTTTTATTGGTATCAGTTTTGGGTTGTATCTGTGGCAGTCTGCATTCTCCATTGGGCAGACATCACCGACCGTGGACGATGATGATTTTCGTCCGACCATCGGTGAGCCGCCGTACCGTATTGTGATTGATGCCGGACATGGCGGCTCAGATCCGGGTGCAAGAGGAGTGGTGCAGGAAAGCGAGATGACCGCTGCCACAGCGGAGGCTTTGAATGCCTGGCTGGAGCGTGACCCCAATTATATCCCACTGACCACCCGGGAAAGCTACGGCAGCACCGCAAAACCTGCTGAGCGCGCCGCTGCCGCCAATGCACAGGATCCGGATCTGTTGCTGTCCATCCATGGTAATTCAGCACCCGAAGGCTCCAGCGCAGCCGGGTTTGAATGTTATCCGGCTGTTCCGGGACGAGCATACCATCAGGAGAGCTATTATTTTGCAAAGCAGCTTGCCAAGGCTATGCAGGCGGCAGGGGCCAGCCTACGGGGACGCGGGGGAATCCGATATATCTATTACCAAGGGGAAGTAAAACAGCTGGTGGAGAGCAGCCACAAGGAAGTGCGGGTAGAGCGCAGCTTTACGATTCTGGAAGATGTAAATTGTCCAGCCGTGCTGGCAGAACAGTGTTTTGTGACCAGCGATACGGACGTAGCCCAGTTCGGCAGTGAGGACGGATGTAAGCGGACTGCTCGTGCATACTATGAAGCGATCTGCGCATACTTTGAAACCACACCATTGCCGGAAGAGTGATGGGTACATATGATCAGTCAGACCCTCTGAGATCTCAGAACCCGCAGCGGGAAGAGAGAGGAGGGTCTGATTTTTTGATTATTATCTTTTCGTATAATGCAGGTTATGCGAAACATAGGGAAGTGGAAAAGCCCTCTTTTCTGGTTTTAGGCATTTTTAAGGCCGCCTCGGCTCGATTTGAGCTCCGGCGGCCTGTTTTACAATAACTGTGTATTTTGCGTTTTTTACACACGTTTTTTCTGTTATTGATCTGTTTTGATCTGTTACAGCATCCGGTTCATTACAACGACCGTATAGTCCTGCGTGTGATTTCTCAATCCGGTATCTGTGAACTGATTCTTTTTCCAGAATGCTTCACTTTGCTTGTTGCCATCCACATAACCCAGCCGGATATACTCGTAACCCAGACTGTGCAGATACATACACAGCTCTGTGACGATCCTGCTTCCAATGCCATGTCCCTGTACAGAACGTTCCATCATAAAGAATCCGATGAAGCAGCTTCGTTCCGTTGGATAATGGTCAATAAAGTCCATCACAGCCACAAACTGCTGGGCATCATCAAAAAATCCGAGGTAATACTTATCCTGCGGTTCGTCCATTTTGCGCTGCGGCAAGGCACACATATCATCCCGAATGCTTTCCGCAGTTACAAATGGCGGACAATGTTCATAAAACTGCTCGTTTTTCTCACAAAGTCTTAAAATCAACGGAATATCGCGTTCTGTCAGCATCCGCACATGATAGCTCTTAGAGAAGTTGATATAGTTCATACAGTTTCCTTATCCCCGGGCATAGAAGAGATATCCACCCGGATACCATCATTGGCAGCACCCTCAAAAGCTTCCATCGGGCTGGCAGCTTCTTCAACATCCATCGAATCGGCGTTATTTTCCCCTCTGTTCTCCCCTGCTGCCCGTTTTGTTGTATCCAAGCGTGCTTTTTCGGGTGTGACCGTACCCAGCGGGTTCTGCTCAATGGCGGCACGCACCTGAAATTCTTGCAGATGCGTATAAATTTGCGTTGTACCCACACTGCTGTGACCCAGCAGCTGCTTGAGGGTCAGAATATCCACATTGCCGGTCTGATACATCAGCGTTGCCGCAGTGTGACGCAGCTTATGGGTGGAAAAGCCCTTGAGCCCGGCCGCTTTCATGGCACCGGTGACGAGCTGCTCCACCCTGCGGTTGGAAATGCGCTCCTTCCGGCGGCGGGTCACAAACACAGCCTTTTCCTTTGGATTCAGGCCCTCCATCGTGTTGCGTTTGGCCAGGTAGAGCTGCAGGGCTTCGACGCAGGCCTCATTCAGATAGACCATCCGTTCCTTGTGGCCCTTACCAAAGAGTCTGATTTGACGCTGCTCCAGATCGATATCGCCCAGATCCATGCCCACCAACTCAGAAAGCCGCATTCCGCAGTTCAGGAACAGAACCACCATGCAGTAATCCCGCTCCGGAAAATCGCTCTGATATTGCGTGCTCTCCAGCAGATCCATGGACTGTTCCGCTGTCAGATATTTGGGCAGGACTTTATCCTGCTTGGGCGGCTTGATGGAGGCGGTCGGGTTCTCTGTCAGCTTATTGACCTGATTGACCAAGTAATCATAAAAGCCGTGCAGGCTGGCCAGCCGCCGGGCGGTCGAGGATTTTTTGTTGCCGCATTCGCGGTTCAGGAAATAGAGATATTCATAGATGTCCTCTTTACTCACACTGCCCCAGAAGGCTGTATCCAGACCCTTGGGGTCAATATCCTTGATCTCCGTATCTGCCGGAACCAGCCCGCGGCGGCGTTTCATAAAACGAGAAAAACCGCGCAGATCGCAGTAATAACTGAAGGCCGTGTTGGCGCTTTTGCCCGCGATCACCTCCAGGTACCGCACATATTCCACAATATCCGGCGAAGCATCATCAAACGGCGGATGCTTGCCCGGATTTTTTTCATCAAGATAGATCGACATAGTTTCTCCGTAAATTCGTTACAACCGGTCTGATTTCAATGCATGGATCGCATCCGAGATATAAGCCGCACCTATCAGCTTCATGCCCGGATAATCTGCCGGGTTCAGGTGGGCAAGGCTGTGTTTTGGCACCACAGCCCGCTCAAAGCCGATGCGCTCGGCTTCCCGCAGGCGTTGTTCAAGGTTGGGCACACTGCGCACCTCACCGCCCAGACCCACTTCTCCAATGGCAATGAGCTTATCGCTCACGGGGCAGTCCAGCAGAGACGACACCATACACAGGCAGACTGCCAGATCGCAGGCAGTATCCCGCAGGGCAATGCCGCCCACTATGTTGATATAGACATCCAGATTGCCAAAGAAATACCCTGCCCGCTTTTCCAGAACGGCAATGAGCAGATTCATGCGGTTATAATCATAGCCGCTGCAGGCACGGCGCGGTGCCGGGAAATTCGTTTTGGTGGCAAGGGCCTGGATCTCGCTTAGAATGGGGCGGCTGCCCTCCATCGTACAGGCGACGCAGTTGCCGGAAACCCCCAGCGGACGGCCTTCCAAAAGCATCTGGGAGGGGTTTTCGATCTCCTCCAGCCCCTGCCCTGTCATATCAAACATGCCCAGTTCATTGGTGGAGCCATAGCGGTTCTTGGCGGCCCGCAGAATACGATAAGGCAGCATTTTGTCGCCCTCAAAGTAGAGCACAGTATCCACGATGTGCTCCATGACCTTGGGGCCTGCAATGGCTCCGTCTTTGTTGACATGGCCCACGATGAACATGGGAATCTCCTGCTTTTTGGCTACCGCCAGCAGACGGGCGGCGCTCTCCTTGACCTGACTGACCGTACCGGCCGAGGAAGAAAGATCCATGCAGCGCATCGTCTGGATAGAGTCGATGACTACAAGTTCAGGCTTTTCCTTTTCGATCAGGCCGCAGATCTCGTCCACATCGTTCTCAGCGGCAAGATAGATATTCTCCTGCGGCACTTTCAACCGTGCGGCACGCAGTTTGACCTGACGGACAGATTCCTCACCCGTGATATACAGAACAGAATGCTGGTTGGAGATGGCACCGCAGAGCTGTAAAAGCATCGTAGATTTGCCAACACCCGGTTCTCCACTGAGCAGAACCACACCGCCCAGCACAATGCCGCCGCCCAGCACCCGGTCGAGCTCCGAAATGCCGGTCAGAATGCGGCTTTTCTCTTCTGTAGTACTGATATCGGCCAACCGCCGGGCCGTCAGCGAGGTAACACCCTCCTGCCGGGCAGGTGCTGCCGCTTTGCTGCTGGAAAGCCCCGCCTTGGGTGCTTCCGCAACAACATCCTCATTCATGGTATTCCAGCTGCCGCAGCTGGGGCAGCGGCCCATCCAGCGCGGGCTGGTTTCGCCGCAGTTGGAGCAGACGTAAACAGTTTTGAGCTTTGGTTCCTTCATGGTGCACTCCCTGCAAAAACGCCGCTGGAAAAGCGGCGCTCAATTTCATTGTTCTTTTTTAGTTTACCACATTCTGTTGTCTGCCGCAACTGCTCCATTACTTTACCTCAACAACGGTGATATTCTGGGCTGTCACACTGCTCTTGCTCAACACAATGTCACGGATCTGCGCTACCTGTGCGGCCGTTAAGGCATCGCCCGAGGTCATAACAGTCAGATCAGCCCGGCCCGACTGCAGAAAGCAGAGGCAATCCGCAAACCCCTTGGCCTTGACCATTGTCTCGATCTCGTTTTCTGCGTTGAGATCCGCAAGATTTCCGGTCAGCTGGCTGGTGTACTCCTTCTTTTCTTCTGCAGAGAGAGAAGCGGATTTCAGCGCTTTCTGAATACTGTCCATAGCTTCATCATGGGCCTTGGTTCGCTTGAGCCGCGCTTCCTCAAAGAACTTGGAGCCGCTGTTGTTTGCAACGCTCACAAGCTGAGCTTCGCCATAATTCTTGTTTGCACTGGAAACCGCCTCAGCTTCGGTCATTAGTTCATCTGTGACAGGAATGGTCTCCTGACTGACGGCAGAAACATTGACTGCATCCTCTTCCAGCGTCACGCCGGTGCGGGCATACTGCCAGTTCAGGTAAACGGCAATGACCAGTGCCGCTGCCAGAGTAATGGCTGTTGCTTTACGGGTATTCTTCGAGATGGCTCTCATAGCTGTTTCCTCCTTATATTACATGGTGCGTTATCCTTTGCGCTGTTCTACACAAATTCGATTGGCCGAAAGATCCAGCAGTGCCCGGACAAGCTCTGTGATGCGGGCAGCGACCCGGACATCTCCCCCACCATCACAGACAACAGCCACACCGCAGATGGCAGGCAGATAGGTCGTCTCTTCCAGGGCGGAGCCATCCTCCAGCAGAACATGGGTCTCCTGGTTCTGCATCTGGCCGGACTGCGTATCCACAGCATAGATCGTTTCTTCCCCACTTTCCAGTGTCACCATCACAACGGTCTTCCCTGCCCCATCGAGCTGTTCGATCAGCTCTTTCAGTTGCGTTTCCAATTGCTCTCGGTAGGCAGTTTCTGAAACAGCAGCAGAGCTGCCTGCATTTGCTGCGGGTTTTGCGGGGGTCGAGAATAATTCTGAGAATAAGATCAGCAGCATTGCCGCCACACCCAGAATGATCGCGAGCTGGGTGCGGTTTTGCTTCTGGAGCAAACCGGCAAAGAGGCTCTGTTCCCTGCTCTTCATCCGGAAAGGTTCCCCTCCTTTGCTTCCTGTCCGCTGCTGCGGGCATCCAGTTCAGCCCGAATGGCATCTTCCAGCGTGCCCATGGATGTGGGCGAAAGATCCGGCACAGAAAAGGACTGAACTTCTGTTCGGAGCTGAGGGATGACCTGTAAAAGCACCACTAAAATATATAGTCCAACCACGGCTTTTATGCACCGCCGGGCCCAGTTGTTTCCTGTGAGCCGGGCCAGCAGCTCTGCGCAGATACAGGCAGTGCAGAAGACCACAGCTGCGCTTTTCAATGTCTGCATCAAACACCTCCCAGCATAAAAAGAAGTGCGGTTCCTGTTACGGCCAGCCCGAAAAAGAGTGCGATACAGGCCATCATACACCGGACAGCGGAAGCAAAACAGGCAAGCAGTGCCTGTCCACGGTTGTTTCCGGTCAGGCTGCACAGCGTCCCGCAGAGAACGATACATCCCAGATGTGCAAGCATCCCGAGATACAGTGGCAGAAACTCAGCCAATAAAATCAGGATAGCGGCCATTCCAAGGCCGCTTTTGAGCAATTGGATGCCTGCCAGAACAGCCTCGGAAGCATCGCTCAAACTCTGCCCCACAATGGGAATGGTGCCGGTGAGAAACTGTCCTGTGCGAAGCGCCGTTCGGTCGAGCTGTGCGGCAGAGATGCGCTGGAATCCCAGCAGTGCAGCCAGCAGCTTTCCAGTAAGGGAAAGTCCCTTTTGCAGCAGTGTCCCTGCCGCTTTGCACAGGTTCCCCAGGCAGCTCTGTTCCGTGATGCAGCAAGCCATGCTCAATGCAAGGAAGCATTCCAGAATGGGCGGTACAAAGGCCGTCAGGGCCTGTGCCAGCAGACAAAGCAATGTCAGAAAAAAGCCGCTTGCGGCGGCCCCGGCACTTGTCTCACCGCCCATGATCAGAACACCGGAATAGACAGGAAGAAAACCGGAGAGAAAGCGGTTCCAGCTTTCAATCTGCGCGCACAGCTGCCGGGCAATTTCAAGCAATGGTTCCCACAGAAGGATCCCGCACCCACCGGCGCAGACAAGATCACACCAGCTGTGATCACCTTCCTCCCCAAGAAACAGACTGACTATGGCAGACAGGAGCAGAAACAACAGCAGTGCGGCATAACCGCGGATGCTTTCCCGCAGTGTCTGGAACAGCGACGAAGTGCAAAAACTTTGCAGAACGCTCCACGGGTCTTCTGCTGCCTGCAAAGCATCCACAGGACTTTGGTCGAGATAAGGCTGCCAGAGCTCTGCTCCCGGCAGCTGTGTGTGCAAATCGGCACTCTCTGCCGCAAAAGCTGTCGGGGCGCACAGGCAGAGGCTTGTTCCCACCAGCAGAAAAGTCCACCACTTCCAGTTCTTCATCTTGCAATGCTCCCAATCGTCTGCAGGATCTCTTCCAGCAAGGGCCACGCCGCCGCCAGTACAAGACACCGACCTGCCAGCCCAACACACCACCCTAAAGATTCTGCCCCGGCTTCCTCACACAGGGTGCGGGTATAATCTGTCAGCAGAACAATAGCCGCACTCCGTACAAGGCAGGAGAAAGCCCCGCTGTCAGCTTGTCCAGCCAGGCGTGCTATGCCGGAAAGTACTGTCCGGATGCTTGTCCCGGCCCGCACCAGCAGCACCAGCGCTGCCCCAAGGGAGAGCAGGAGTGCATAGACGGGGGCCTGCTTTTCCAGAACTGCATAGAGCAGTGCCGCGAGCAGCGCAATGCCGAACACAGCCACGGCTGCACTCATAGTGCAAACAGCGACTTGATGGTAACGAACAGCACACTGATCTGTTTGACCAGGATGGACAGCACGACCACCAAACCTGCCAATGTCGTCATCATTGCCTGATCCTCCCGCCCGGAGCGGATCAGCAGTTGGTTCAGCACGGCAACAATGATGCCAATGGCCGCAATTTTGAAGATAAGGTCAATCTCCATCCGCGTCCTCTCCTTTTGAGCTGATTCATCCCAGCAGAATGGCAGCTGCAAGCCCGGCGGCCAGGCCCAGCTTGTGCGAAAGCATCGACTGCGTTCGGGCCGCAGCTTCACCTTCTTGCAAGGCTGCCTGAAACTGTGCCTGATACAATTCCAGCCGTCTGCACTCCTGCTCCGCTTCCAACCGCCCCAGGCCTGAAAAACATTCTGAGAAGCGGGTGCGTTCTTCTAAGGTCAAGGAGGGAAAGGGCTCCAGCGTTTGTAACGAAACCGTTTCTGGTGGAAGCTGCCCATCCTGTATCAACTTCCGGCAGAGAAGATTCAGGTCACTGCGGCGGAAGCTGATTTCCTGATGCAGCGTTTCCAGCAGATCCAGCGTTTTGCGCAGGGCTTCCAGATGCGCCTGCGCCTGCTGATGAAAACTGTCGCCTGCGCACCAGCCGCAGACGACAAAACAGCAGACACTCACCCAGCGCAGAGGGCTCATAAAAACCGCACCTCCCCGATGCAGCCGGGTGCTTGTCTGCCGGTCAGCCAGACGAGCACCCGCACCGCGCCGCGCTCCATCAGATATTTTACCTGTGGGCGCATGGTCGCCTCTTCGGGTGTGGCAGCATGAAGGGTGGCGATAAAATCCACCCCGCTGAACAGACCCTGCTCCAGCGCTGTGACCTCATCCAGACCTCCCAGCTCATCCAGCAGGATCACCTGTGGCGAAAGGGTGCGCAATGCCATCTGCACTGCTTGTCCCTTGGGGAGCCCGGCAAGAACATCCAGCGCCTCGCCCTGTGTATTCCCGGCAAAGAGCTCCCGCCGTTCATCGATGACCGAAAGGATCTTCTGCTGCCGGACGAGCTCCCGGGCAATACTGCGCAGCAATGTGGTCTTGCCGCTGCCCGGCTCTCCAACAAGAAGCATCCCGATGAAATGCCCCCGCAATGCTGCGGTCAGTTCCTGTGGAAGCGGAACGGTCTTTTCCCGGGCAATGCGCAGGTTGACAGAGGTAAGCTCCTGCAGAACCGTGCCCTGTTCCGGGTTTTGCAAAAAACGCCCGCCAAGCCCTGCCCGACATCCATTTTCCAGTGTGACATAGCCCTGTGCGATCTCTACCTGATGGGTATGGACTGAACCGCCGCAGAGGGTGAACAGGATCTCTTCCATTTGCAACGGGGTCAGCTGCATCGTTTGCAGTGCGTTCAGTTCAGGTGCCAGCTGTGTCGGTGTGCAGCTGCACCCCTGCACCGTAAACTGTGGAGCACAGCCCAGCCGGAGCCGCAGCTCATGTACAGTCTCTGCGTCTTCTGATGGGAGCTGTCCCAGCGGCCTTGCCAGCCATTGGGGCAGTGTCTGCACCACCTGATAATACTCGTCCATCTTCTGTTCTCCTTCCGTGTCCTTTGCCATCAATGTATGCACCGGCCCGGAGGTTAGAACCCGCAGTGCGCAGAAAAGCCCGCACAGCATCCAAACTGTACGGGCTTTTTAGAACAGGTTTTCTGATTATTGCTGGGACTTATCCTCTGCGATCATAGCAAGGAACTCTGCTTCGGTCAGCACAGGCACACCCAGTGCCTGTGCTTTGGTCAGCTTGGAACCTGCGGCGGCACCAGCCACCACATAAGCTGTTTTTTTGGAAACAGAACCGCTGGCTTTGCCGCCATTCTTTACGATGAGCGCCTCAGCTTCACTGCGGGAGAGTGTTTCCAGTGTTCCGGTCACGACCAGCGTTTTCCCGGCGAGCTTATCACCCTTGGGCTCCCCCTTCCACTGCATGTTCACACCGGCATCGGCCAGACGGTGCACCAGATCGGTAGTGCCATCCTTGGCAAAGAATTCAGTCACGCTCTGGGCCATCACGCCGCCAAAACCATCGATCTCGCCGATCTGCTCCTCGGTTGCTTCCCGGATGGCCTGCAGAGAACCAAAATGCTCTGCCAGCAATGCGGCGGCTTTATCGCCGATGTTGCGGATTCCAAACGCAAACATCAGCTTATCCAGATTGTTCTGCTTGGAAGCTTCGATCGCCTGCAGCAGATTGTTTGCACTCTTTTCCTTGAACTTTTCCAGCGTGAGCAGCTGCTCTATTGTCAAGTCATAGAGATCTGCCGCAGAGTGTACCAGCCCTTTATCCACCAGCTGCGTGGCGACCATGGTGCCCAGACCGTCGATGTCCATTGCATCCCGGGATGCGAAGTGGATGATATTGCGGAGTGCCTGCGCAGGGCATTCCGGGTTGACACAGCGCAAAGCGGCTTCATCTTCCAGGTGCACTGCCGGGGCACCGCAGGAAGGGCAGAATTCCGGCATCTGGTAAGGCTGAGCATCCGGTTCGTGGCGGGTCACACCGATGACCTCCGGAATGATATCACCCGCCTTGCGCACCTGAATGGTATCTCCGATACACAGACCCAGTTGACGGATAAAATCTTCATTGTGAAGGGTGGCACGGGAAACCGTGGTACCTGCCAGAAACACCGGGTCAAAGCAGGCGGTGGGAGTCAAAACGCCGGTGCGTCCCACGCCGACTTCAATACTGCGCAATGTGGTCTCCTTGACCTCGGGAGGATACTTGAACGCAATGGCCCAGCGAGGGAATTTGTTGGTGGAGCCCAGCAGTTCCCGCTGTGCAAAGTTGTTCACCTTGATCACGGCACCGTCCATATCAAAATCCAGTGCGGCACGGTTCTGGCCGATCTGCTCGATCTCTGCAATGGCATCCTCGATATCGTGCACGATATGATAACGCGGGGAGACTGGCAGGCCCAGACTCTTGAGGTAGTCTAGGCTTTCGGCATGGCTGGTCAGCTCCCTGCCCCGCACCTGCTGAACATTGAATACGAAGATGGACAGCCCCCGGCTGCCGGTAATTTTGGAATCCTTCTGACGCAGAGACCCTGCGGCAGCATTGCGCGGATTTTTGAACGGTGCCGCACCCTGTAATTCCTGTTCCGCACAGAGGTGCTGGAAGGCATCGTGCGGCATGTAGACCTCGCCGCGCACTTCCAGATATTCCGGGGCATTTTTCAAAGTCTTTGGAATGCGCTTGATGGCCTTGACATTGGCTGTCACATCTTCACCCACCACACCGTCGCCGCGGGTGGACGCACGCACAAGTACGCCGTTTTCATATTCCAAGCTGCAGGAAAGGCCGTCGATCTTGATCTCGACGACATATTCCGGCTCGATCCCGGCTTCCCGTACCCGGCGGTCAAAATCACGCAGTTCGTCATAGGAAAACGCATCCAGCAGGCTTTCCATCTTCACAGCATGTGTCACCTTGGCAAAGCGCCCGCTGGGGGTGCCGCCCACTTTCTGGGTCGGGGAATTCGCAGTGACCAGCTGCGGAAATTCTGCCTCCAGTGCTTTCAGCTCCCGGGTCAAAGCGTCATATTCAAAATCCTCCAGCTCCGGGGCATCCTGATCATAGTATAAACGGTTGTTCCTTTCAATGATCACGCGCAGCTCTTCTGCGCGTTTGCGTGCCTGTTCCAGTTCCACGTTCGTTTACTCTCCTTTTCCCAATACCAATACAGTAATTATACCATATTTCAAAAACAAAATACAGCAAAAAGTGCTGCCGGTGGCTCGGGAGTGAACGTGTCGAATCCTAACAAGACAGTCACTTTATTTTGCCCAGGTGGGTTCCTCCGTGCCATCATAATCGAACAGGCCGTCATTTTTCTCTTCCATGGCCTTGATCATGTGGTAGGTATACTCGTTGTACGGCGTGGGAATCCCAAGCTCCTTTCCCATCCGCATCAGAGCACCCGAAAACATATCGCTCTCTGTGTGCCGTCCGGCATCCAGATCCTGCAGAGTGGAATAACGGGCCGTGGCAGGAACAGCGCATCCGTGGCTGACGGCATCTGCAATGCGTAGATCAATGCCCCGTGCAGTTGCAATGGCTTCCAGTTCCCGGCGCAGGCCATCGCTGACGGCTTTCATGTGGACGCTGTCCCGGTAACAGCCTACACCGGCCCCCAGAATCGCCTGCGGCAGATTGTTGCAGACGTTCAGCCGGAACTTGCTCCACATCTCTTCCTGAATATGCTCCGTGACCCGGAAGTTGACCCCGGAATCCGTGAACAGTTCCCGCACTGCCTGGACACGTTCACTCTCAAACGGTGCAAATCGCTCGCCATAGATCACGCCAAGTGTTGCATCCGGGTCAAAATGGTAACCGTCTGCTTCCTTATGTGATGCAACTTTGATGAAGGAATACAGCAGATGCTCTGCACCCACCTGTGCGGCGATCAGCTCCTCGCTGTCCACACCGTTCATCAGACTCATCACAACGGTATTGCTGCCGACAGCGGTCTTGATGCTTTCCAGAGCTCCGGGCAGTGAGCCATATTTCAGTGCAACGACCAACAGGTCTACGCCCTGCGCTTCCTGCGGGGTCCAGACCTCCGGGCGGTAAACTGCTCCATTGATGGCGCAGCCGCTTTCTTTCAGCCGCCGGGCACGGTCGCCTTCCGCTATCACACCCAGACGGATATTATCCTTTTTAGAAAGCCCCCAGATGATGTAAGAGCCCACCGCTCCAGCGCCCAAAATGGCAACAGATTGTATTTTCATGTTATGTTCCCCCTCTTTGATTTGTCCGATTCTATTGTAGCACGAATTCGATTTACTGGAAAGCGAAATGAAAATGCGAAGCTATTTTTGCACATAGCTTTTACAGCAATTAGATTGCAGCGGATGCTGATGTGCCGCGAGGCAGCGGATATGCTGGGCGCAACTTTCAAATTGACCGCAAACGGTGCCAAAGTGCTTTAAAGCAGAACAAAAAGCCCCCGGAGAACGTTTCACGGCTCTCCGGGGGCTGATTTTACGCGTTATAAAACGTAGATACGTCTGTTATTCTCAGATAGAAATCGTGTTGCACACGTCAATAAGCACGGGGTCAAGCGTCTTAGTCATCTCAAGCGCCTCATCCACGGGGTAATCCACAAGGTGCTCACCCTTCATACCAACGATGCGGTTATACTTACCCTGCTCCAGCAGGCAGACAGCGTGATAGCCCATTGCGGAAGCATTCACGCGGTCACGCAGAGTGGGAGAGCCACCGCGCTGGACATGGCCCAGAATGGTAGCACGGGTGTCGATGCCGGTACGGGCCTGGATCTCGTTGGCGATCTCCTGAGAGTGGCCGATGCCCTCGGCAACAATGACAATGAAGTGGCGCTTACCGGTGCGCTGCGTCTCGGTGATCTTATCCAGAATGTCGTGCTGCATATCGAATTCCTTTTCGGGCAGCAGCACAGCCATGGCACCGGAGGCAATGGCAACGTTCAGAGCGATGTAACCCGCATTGCGGCCCATGACCTCGACCACGCTGCAGCGGTCATGGCTCTGGGTGGTATCGCGCAGCTTATCGATCATTTCCAGGGCAGTGTTCATTGCGGTATCATAGCCGATGGTGTAATCGGTGCAGGCGATATCGTTATCAATGGTGCCGGGCAGGCCGATCATCGGAATGCCGCGGTGTGCCAGCTCACGGGCACCACGGTAGGAGCCGTCGCCGCCGATGACCACCAGCGCGTCAATGCCCAGCTCACGGCACTTTGCCGCGCCCTTATCCTGACCTTCCTTGGTCTTGAACTCCAGGCAACGGGCCGTGTACAGAATGGTGCCACCGGCAGAGATGATATTGGAAACGCTGCGCAGGTTCATTTCAAAGCACTCGCCGTCCAGCAGGCCATTGTAGCCGCGCTGAATGCCGATCATACGGAAGCCCTTATGCAGGCCTGCACGGACAACGGCGCGAACTGCAGCATTCATACCCGGAGCGTCGCCGCCGCTGGTCAGCACACCAATCGTTTTGATTTGCTTTTCCATGGAAAGATTCCCTCCAATTGTTTCGTCATTTACCTATGGAGCACTTACCCTCTCTCTTTGGGCACCGGCTCCATCGCCTTGCTCAGATCAAAACTTGCCTTTAGACATTATAACACAGTTCCCGCTTGAATCCAATACCTTTTTGGCACTTCGTTAAAAGTTTATTAAAATTCACAGGCGTACGTCTTGGTGTTGTTTTTGGCACACGTGCACCTGGTTTGAATCGTTCCTGCGCATGTCATTTTGTTGCAATATTCTTTTCACCCACGATGCGCTGCAGTTCCTCAAAGAAAAGCGGATGACCTGACGTATACAGCCTGCGGGGAGCCGCCAGCTTCTGTTTTGTGTCCTCCAGATAGAAGATCACCGGCATATCACCGTCAAAAATCTCCAGCAGATTGACCACCTTGGCGTACTCCGGGCTGGTGCGGGAGGGCAGCCGGACGTAGAGCCGCCGGGCTGCATCCCGCATCTGATTGGGGCGGTTGGCCTGCGGCCTGACGGGGTTATAGCCCTCAATGGGCGAAATACTCTCGGCGACCAGACGGGCAGGTTCATCCTCTCGGATAGACAGGCGGCCCTCAATGACCACGACCGCGTTATCGTGCAGCACGTCCCGGAATGTTTCCAGTGTGCGCGGGAACACGATGACCTCCATGGTGCCGGTCAGATCCTCTACGCTGGTATAGGCCATCATGCTGTTGGTCTTGGTCGTCACCATTTTGCTCTTGACAATGGTGCAGACGATGCGGACATGGCTATTGTCCGGCACATTGGCATCCTCGCCGGTCAGAGCTTTGATGGTGTGGGTGGCAAACTGAGCTGACTGCTCCCGGTAGGCATCCAGCGGATGACCGGAAAGGTACAGGCCGCTGACCTCTTTCTCCTGTTGGAGCAGCTCGGCGTGGGTATACTCAGGGCAGGGCTTGATCTCATAGCTGTCGGCGGCAGACGTATTGTCCGTACCGCTCATCATCGAGAAGAGGTCGATCTGACCATCCAGATTCTTCCGGCTGTCACTCTCGATGCTCTTGAGCACGCCCTCAGTTGCTTCGACCAGACTGCGGCGGTTGGAGCCGAGATTATCAAAGGCACCGGCCTTGATGAGGCTTTCCACAGTGCGGCGGTTCAGCTCGGTGCCATGCATCCGCTTGCAGAAATCATACAGGCTGGTATAAGGCTTTTCCTGCCGCTCCTCTACGGAGCGCTCGATCAGCCGGGTGCCGACATTTTTCACAGCATTCAGGCCAAAACGGATCCGGCCGCTGTCCTCTGCAGTAAAGCCGCTGCCCGAGATATTGATATCCGGCGGCAGGACCTTGATCCCCAGCCGGGCACACTCGCCGGAATACTCGATGACCTTGCCGGTGTTGTCCAGAACACTGGTCAGCAGAGCAGCCATAAACTCGCTGGGGTAATGGCACTTGAGGTAGGCTGTCTGGAACGCCACATAAGCATAACAGGCGGCATGACTCTTGTTGAAGGCGTAGGATGCAAAGCTGGACATCTCATCGTAAATTTCGTTTGCAACCTTTTCCGAGATGCCGTTCGCCACACAGCCCGGGCACTCGTTGCCGGGGTCTGTGCAGCCGTGGACAAAATGTTCCCGCTCTGCCTCCATCACAGCGTGTTTCTTCTTGCTCATGGCACGGCGGACATTATCTGCCTGCCCGAACGAAAAGCCTGCCAGCTCCCGGAAGATCTGCATGACCTGTTCCTGATAGACGATGCAGCCATTGGTCACATCCAGAATGTGGGCCAGCTGCGGGGTCTTATAGCTGATTTTGTCCGGTTCATGGCGGTTGCGCAGGTAGGTCGGGATGGAATCCATCGGGCCGGGGCGGTACAGGCTGATCAGAGCGATGACATCTTCCAAATTCTGCGGCTGCAGGCCCACCAGCACCTGCTTCATACCCGAGGATTCAAGCTGGAACACGCCTTCGGTCTCACCCCGGGAGAGCATTTTGTAGGTCTCGGGATCGTCATAATCCAGCTTGGCGATGGAGAAACCCGGTTCTTTTTTCTGGATGGCCAGCTCCGCATCCCGGATGACCGTCAGGGTGCGCAGACCGAGGAAGTCCATCTTCAGCAGGCCCAGCTCCTCGATCTCCGTCATGTTGAACTGGGTCACGGGCAGGCCATCGTTGGTGGCAAGGGGCAGATAGTAATCCGTTGGTTCCGGGGTAATCACAACGCCTGCTGCATGGGTAGAAGCGTGGCGGGGCATTCCCTCCACCTTCATGGCAGTGTCGAGCAGTTCCGTCACCTTCGGGTCCGTTTCATACATCCGCCTGAGCTCCGGTGAGACCTCCAACGCATGTCTGATGGTCATTTTGAGCTCCGCCGGGACCTGCTTTGCCACTACATCCACTTCCTGATACGGCATTCCCATCACACGGCCCACATCGCGGATCGCATTGCGGGCAGCCATGGTGCCAAAGGTAACGATCTGGGCTACATGGTCAGCGCCATACTTGCGGTTGACGTAGTCGATCACTTCCTGGCGGCGCTCGTAGCAGAAGTCCACGTCGAAATCGGGCATACTGACACGTTCCGGGTTCAGAAAGCGCTCAAAGATCAGGTTATAGCGGATGGGGTCAATGTCAGTGATGCCCACGCTGTATGCTGCGATACTGCCCGCACCGGAGCCACGGCCCGGGCCCACCGGGATCCCCTGGCTCTTGGCATAGTTGACGTAATCCCAGACGATGAGGTAATAGTTGGTATAGCCCATCGTCTTGATGACACTGATCTCGTAGTTCAGGCGGTCTCTGTTGGCCTGCGGCACATCGGAACCGTAGCGGCGCTCCAGACCCTCCCAGCAGAGCTTTTCAAAGAACGCCTGGTTGTCCATGCCGCCGGGGGCCTTATAATACGGAATTTTGGTGTTACCAAACTCAAAATCAAAATTGCACTGGTCGGCAATGATCTGTGTGTTGGCACAGGCATCCGGCACCATGGCAAACAGATCGTACATCTCATCCGTTGTTTTAACGTAGAATTCGTCGGTCTGGAACTCCATACGGTCGGCATCCTGCATCGTTTTTCCGGTCTGGATGCAGAGCAGGATCGCCTGCATCTTGGCATCCTCCTTGCGCAGGTAGTGGGAGTCGTTGGTGGCTGCCATGGGGATGCCGGTCTCCCGTGCCAGCTTGATGAGCTGAGGCAGCACAATGTTATCCTCTTCCAGCCCGTGATCCTGCAATTCAATGTAGTAATTGCCCTCACCAAAGAGGTCGCGATACCACAGGGCAGAAGCCTTAGCGCGCTCGTAATCGCCGGACAGGATCGCCTGCGGGATCTCGCCCGCCAGGCAGGCAGACAGGCAGATGAGGCCTTCGTGGTATTGCTCCAGCAGCTGCTTATCCACACGCGGCTTGGAGTAGAAGCCCTCAATAAAGGCGGCAGAAACCAGCTTGGCAAGGTTTTTATAGCCCGTCTCATTCTTGCACAGCAGGATTAGATGATTGTTGCCATCGATCTTGTTCACCTTATCAAAGCGGGTGCGGGTGGCCACATAGACCTCACAGCCGATGATGGGCTTGATACCTGCCTTTTTGGCTGCCTTGTAAAACTGCACACAGCCGTACATCACACCGTGGTCGGTGCAGGCAATGGCAGTCTGGCCGCACTCTTTCACCCGATCCATCAGCTGGTCAATGCGGCAGGCACCGTCCAGCAGACTGTATTCTGTATGGATATGGAGGTGGACGAAGTCTCTTCCCTGCTTGTTGCCCTCACTGGGTTCGATCATTTCGTTTCCTCCTTTTCCGCGTTTTCTTCCAATCGTCTGCGCAGATCCTCTGCCAGCGCTTCCAGCTTCTTCATCCGGTGCGAAAGCCCCGATTTGCTCACGGGCGGGTCAAAGCAGGCACACAGAGCTGTCAGGGACAAGTCCGGATTTTCCATTCGAATGGCCGCGGCCTGCTGCAAGACCTCGGGCAGTGTTTCCAGCGCACCCTGCTCCTGCAAAAAACGGATTGCACGGGTGGTCTGGGCATTGGCCCGGGCCGTTTTGCCCAGATTTGCGGTATCACAGTTGGTCTGACGGTTGATCTGGTTGCGCAGCTGCTTGACTGCCTTCTGGGCATTCATCCGGGCCGAAGCTTCTGCCGCTCCCATAAACGCAAGGATGCGCTCCACGCTGGCGCTGCTTTTGACGTAAATCAGGTTTACGCCGTTGCGGCGGGTACGGTGGGGCGCAAATTCATGCTCAGCAAGCAGGGCCTCAAAATCCTTTGCAAGGTTGGTGCGTCCGGTCAGGAATTCCAGATTATACTCCTTCTGTGGGTCCGTCACAGTGCCGCCGCACAGGAACGCCGTGCTGATATAGGCACTCACGCAGGTCTGGCACCGGATGAGCCCCGGGTCGATCTGCAAGCTCGTCTCGCTGCCCGTGGTGCCGAACAGCTCGTGCATCCGGCGCACCTGCTCCGGTTCCCGGATGCCGAACTCATACACCACACCGCTGGGGCGGGGCTTTTCCAGCAACGTACCCTGCACGCCGCAGCGGGCAAACAACTGTTCGGCCACACGGGCGTTCAATTCCTGCTCAGTCTGCAGCACAAGGCCCCGTGCATCAAAATATTTGGCAAAGCAGGCGATGCCATAGGCTGCCGCCCGCACACAGCAATCCTTTTGCAGCTGTAAACTGCGCTGTGCGATCTCTTCCCGTGCCTGGGATGCAAAACTCATGTCACTCTCATTTCTGTTCTCACGGGCTCTGCCGGATCAGCGCGCCGCATCACGGTGCTGAATGCCGGTCTGATAGCCCAGTTGTTTGCAATATTCCGCGATCTTCCGCGCAAAGGTGATCGAGCGGTGCTTGCCGCCCGTGCAGCCCACTGCAATGGTCAGCTGGCTTTTACCTTCCTTGACATAGAGGGGCAGCGCATACTCCAGAAAACCTTCGTACCGGCGCAGCAGTTCCTTTGCCTCCGGGTGGCCCATGACAAAATCTACCACTTCCTCATCCAGTCCCGTTTTATGCTTGAGCTCCGGGATATAGAAAGGGTTGGGCAGGCAGCGGACATCCAGCACCAGGTTCGCATCCTCTGGGATGCCGAACTTGAAGCCGAAGGACATCACGGTGAGCCGCATTGCTGCCTTTGCCCCGCCATCTGGCGCAAACAAATTACAAATGCGCTCCTTATTCTGGGCCGTGGAGAGAAACTCCGTGTTGATGGTGTAGTCTGCCCGCTCCCGGAAGGGCTGCAGGATCTGTCGTTCCTTTGCCAGCGCTTCCCGGGTGGAGATGCCCTCGGCAATGCTGATGGGATGGCGGCGGCGGGTCTCGCTGTAACGGCGCATCAGCACATCATCCGGGGCATCGATGAATAAGATCTCGTACTCGATGCCCTGCTCATCCAGCTGGTGCAGCGCCTGCTCGATCTGTTCGCTGGTGTGGCAGCCGCGCACATCCATGGAGAGCGCTACCCGCTTGAGCTGGTTATCGCCCGCCTTGGAGAACGCCGTGATGCTGGGCAGAAGCTCTGCCGGAACATTGTCGATACAAAAAAAGCCGATATCCTCCAGTGCGTTCATCGCAACCGATTTTCCCGCACCGGAAAGCCCGCTGACGATCAGAAGATCCATACCATTTTCCCTCTTATGCCTTGACCACTCGAATTTCCTTTTCCAGGTCGTACCCGGTCTTTTCCTTTACGACTGCCCGCACCTCATCGCACAGGGCCAGCACATCGGCGCAGGTCGCGCCGCCCAGATTCACCACAAAGCCGCAGTGCTTCTCGCTGACGGCAGCACCGCCGTGACGATAGCCCCGCAGGCCGCACTGGTCGATGAGGGCAGCCGCAAACGCTCCCACCGGCCGCTTGAAGGTGCTGCCGGCGCTGGGCTTATCCAGCGGCTGCTTATCGATGCGCTTCTGCATCAGCTCATCCATCCGGGCCTTGATGGCTGCCGAATCTCCACGCTTCAGGTGGAACTTTGCGCTCAGGATGCAGCCGCCGTTTTCCTCAAAGATGCTGTGCCGGTAGGAGAGGTCGAGGTTTGCGGCATCTTCTGTCACGATCTCGCCTTCTCTGGTCAGATACGTCACAGAGACCAGCACGTCCTTCATTTCTCCGCCGTAGGCACCGGCATTCATATAAACTGCACCGCCCACTGTGCCGGGGATGCCATAAGCAAATTCCAGGCCGGTCAGGCTGCTGTCCAGCGCCGCCTTACACAGAGCAGAAAGCTTTATGCCTGCGCCAGCGATGACTGCATCGTAGACCGCCCCCGGCTCTGCACCCGGATGGCTGACGTTTTCCAGAAAACCGATTCCCATTTTCAGAGCCGTGGTATCCACGACCACGCCCCGGTAGCCCGCATCCTCAAACAAGATGTTGCTGCCGTTACCCAGCAGGTAATATTTCACACCGCACGCTTTGCACAGTGCGATCACGCGGCAGAGCTGTTCTTCTGTCTCCGGCCGGGCAAAAACATCCGCCGGGCCGCCGATTTTAAAGGTGCAGTGGGCAGCAAGGGATTCGTTTTCGGCAAAGCGGATTTCCTCCGTCTGCAGCTGTTGTTTCAATCGTTCCATAAAGCAGGATTCCTTTATCTGTAATCTTCATTCAACGGTGCCGTCCAGACCCAGACGGATCAGCAGCTCCTTGGCGGCATTATAGCCCATCCGCTTCTGGCGGTTGTTGATGGCGGCGGTTTCCAGCACAACGGCCAGATTGCGTCCCGGGGAGACCGGGATGCTGGTGCTGGGGATGTTCACGCCCAGGATTTCGTAATATTCGCTCTCCAGTCCGGTGCGCTGATAGTTCTTGGTGGGGTCCCATGCTTCCAACTGGACCACAAGGTCCAGACTCTCGCTCTCCTTGACCGCACCCACGCCGAACACACGGGCCACATTGACGATGCCGATGCCGCGCAGCTCGATAAAATGGCGGATATTCTCCGGGGCCGTGCCCATGATCTGGCGGTTGGAGACCTTGCGCAACTCCACCGCGTCGTCCGCCACCAGACGGTGGCCGCGCTTGACCAGCTCAATGGCCAGCTCACTCTTGCCGATACCGCTGTCGCCCAGGATCAGGATTCCTTCACCATACACCTCCACCAGCACGCCGTGGCGGGTGATGCGGGGTGCCAGCTCCAGATTCAGCACGCTGATCAGACTGCCCATCAGGGTGCAGGTTATCTCGTTGGAGCGGAGCAGGGCCACCCCGTGCTTCTGAGCCAGTTCCAGCATCTCGGGAAATGGTTCCAGTTCCTCACTGCGGCAGACGATGACAGCCGGGGGCTGCTGGCCGAACAGCTGGTCCAGCCGCTCGTACCGCTTCTCGGCAGAAAGACCAGAAAGAAAGTTCATTTCGGCCAGACCCAGGATCTGCAGCCGGAGCTTATCAAAGTAATCATAGTATCCGGCAAGGAACAGGCCCGGGCGGTTGACCTCCGCGATTTCGACATTGATCTCTTCCAGCCCTTTCGGGGTGTAGACCACATCCAGACTGACCTTTTCCGTCAGCTTCTTCAGCGAAACATTGAAATTCGCCATCGTTCTTCCTCCTGCACAAATGTTTCCTCTCCCTGCCCGGCAGCACACCGGCTGCGGGGTACGCTTTTTCTTTCCCTTATTATAAACGAGATGGTTTCGGATTACAATGATTCTGCCGGAAAATCTTCATTCCGGAGCCTGCATCCCGTTGCATCCTCCCTCATATCCATTTATAATAGAGATGGTACATCCCTGCACTGGGAAACAGTCATTCACTTTACACGCATTTTACATTCTCTGGATTTCCGATTTTACATTCAGACTCTATACTCATAAATAGGAGAACATTCCGTCAAATAAACGTGTCAAACAAAGCGAGGAACTTCAAATGACTGTTTTTAATGTATTTTCCCTGCTGGGCGGCCTGGCCTTGTTCCTGTTCGGTATGGACATCATGGGCAAGGCGCTGGAAAAGCAGGCCGGCGGCCAGCTGCAAAAGATCCTGAGCAAACTGACCGACAGCCCGCTCAAGGGCTTTTTCCTGGGTCTGTGCGTCACCGCCGTGATCCAGAGCTCCAGCGCCACCACCGTTATGGTGGTCGGCTTTGTCAACAGCGGCATCATGGAGCTGCATCAGGCCATCGGCGTTATCATGGGCAGCAATGTGGGCACCACGGTCACCAGCTGGATCCTGAGCCTTTCCGGCCTGCAGGGTGACAGCTTCCTGATCAATATGCTCAAGCCCACCTCCTTCAGCCCGGTGCTGGCCTTTATCGGCATTCTTCTGTACATGGGCAAAAGCGAAAAGCGCAAGGGTGTTGGCACCATTCTGATCGGCTTTGCTGTGCTGATGACCGGTATGACCACCATGTCCAATGCTGTGCTTCCCCTGCAGAACGAGGCGTGGTTCACCAGCTTGTTTATCCGCTTCTCCAATCCTCTGCTGGGCGTTCTGGTGGGGGCCGTTGTCACCGGCATCATCCAGAGCTCCAGTGCCAGCGTTGGTATTCTGCAGGCACTGAGCGCCACCGGTGTCATCACCTACGGCAGTGCCATCCCCATCATCATGGGCCAGAACATCGGCACCTGCGTCACCGCGCTGATCTCCTCCGTGGGTGCCAACAAGAATGCGCGCCGCGCCGCCATGGTGCACCTGTACTTCAACATCATCGGTGTCACCCTGTTCCTGGCTGTTTTCTATGGTGCAAACCTGCTGCTTGACTTTGCCTTTGTCAATGAGACAGTCACTGCCTGGGGCATTGCCGTGGTCCACTCCATCTTCAACCTGACGGCCACCGCTGTTCTGCTGCCCTTTGCAAATGGGCTGGAAAAGCTGGCCATCCTCACCATTCCGGACGATGCCGAAAAAGAGAGCTTTGCTCTGCTGGATGAGCGCCTGCTGAACACTCCCGCCGTGGCTGTGGAACGTGCCCGTGCCGCCACTGCAGACATGGCCGAGCTGGCCCGTGTGGGCGTGGTGCAGGCCATGAGCCTGACCCACAAGTGGGACGATTCCCTTGCCCAGAAGGTGCGGGAGGAAGAGGAAAAGGTGGACAAATATGAGGATGCACTGGGCACCTATCTCGTCAAGCTGTCCAGCCGTGAAATGAGCCACGCCGACAGTCAGAGTGTAAACACCTTGCTCCACACCATCAGCGATTTTGAACGCATCAGCGATCACTCTGTAAATGTTCTGAGCTCCGCCGAAGAGATCCACGCCAAGAGCATTGAGTTTTCCAAGGATGCACAGGAGGAGCTGCAGGTGCTGGAGGGGGCCGTGCAGGATGTGCTGAGCCGCACCACCGACGCATTCCGCAAAGGCGATCTGCACATGGCCGGCAAGGTCGAGCCGCTGGAGACCGTTGTGGATGAACTGGTGCGTGCCATCAAGGCCCGCCACGTGGCACGCCTGCAGACCGGCAGCTGTTCCATTGAGTATGGTTTTGTTCTGGAAGATCTTCTGACCAACTACGAGCGTGTCTGCGACCACTGCAGTAATGTGGCTGTTGCCCAGATCGAGGTGGCACAGGACAGCTTTGATACCCACGCTTACCTGAACGACCTGCGCTACGGCAACGAGACCAAGGAAAGCGAACAGTTCCAGCGCCGTCTGGATCGTTACCGTGAGCGTTATCTCTTCCCTGACAGCGACACTGCACCCGCAGACGCAAAGGAGGAACCCAACAAATGATCTACATTGTAGAAGACGATGCCGCCATCCGCGAGCTGGAGCAATATGCACTGCAATCCAGCGGATACGAGGTACAGAGCTTTGAAACCTCTGAGCCTTTCTGGCAGGCCATGCGCACCGCAGAGCCTGAGCTGGTCATTCTGGATGTGATGCTGCCCGGTGAGGACGGTTTCTCCATCCTGAAAAAGCTCCGCAATACCCCTGCTCTGCGCCGCCTGCCCATCATCATGGTCACAGCAAAATCCAGCGAGCTGGATACCGTGCGCGGGCTGGACTGCGGTGCAGATGATTACATCACCAAACCCTTTGGCATCATGGAATTTCTGAGCCGGGTGCGGGCCGCCCTGCGCCGCTCTGCCCCCGAGGAAAAGCAGAATGTTTATGCCTTCCATGAGATTCTGCTGGACAACGCCCGCCACAGCGTGACTGTGAACGGCACCCATATTGATCTGACTTACAAGGAATACAGTCTGCTGCGCCTGCTACTGGAGAACACGAACCTTGTTGTGACCCGCGAGACCATTCTGCAGGTGGTATGGGGCACCGATATTTCTGTTGAGAGCCGCACCGTGGATATGCACATCCGCACCCTGCGCAAAAAGCTGGGGGACGCGGGCAGATATATCTGCACCGTGCGCAAGGTCGGCTACAAGCTGGCCGACAGTGAGGAGGGCGAGGAAGAATGAAACCGCAGAGCATGGAAGAAAAAATCAGTTACCGGCTGTTTTTCATGGGCTTCGTCGGTCTGGTCTGCACCGCCGTGCTCTGTCTCTTCGTCTTTCACAAAGCGTTCCGGGAACAGGCGTGGACCTCGCTGGAGCATCAGGCCGATCTGGTTTCCGCCGGATACGAACAGCTTTCCTCTCCGGATCAGCTCTCCGTGTTCGTCAACGGAGACCTGCGCATTACCCTGATCGCAGCAGATGGCAGTGTGGTGTTCGAATCCGCCACTGACCAGCAGATGGAAAACCATCTGTCCCGCCCGGAGATCCAGCAGGCCATGCGGGAGGGTGTAGGTCGTAACTGCCGCGATTCCCAGACCATGGGGTACGAGACCTACTATTACGCCATGCTGCTGCCCGGCGGCGATATCCTGCGTGTGGCCCAGGATTCCGAGACCATCTGGTCGATCTACGACGCGGCCCTGCCCGCCATCATCCTGAGCTGCATCCTGATGATGGGTGCCGCAGCGCTGATTGCCGGGCTGCTGACCCGCAGTCTGGTTCAGCCCATTCTGAAAATGACGGATGATCTTGAGCACATTCAGGAAAACGTTCCCTACCGGGAACTCATCCCCTTTGCTGAGAGCATCCACTCTGACCGGCTGCTGCGGGAAAACAACGAGAAGATGCGGCAGGATTTCACGGCCAACGTCAGCCACGAGCTGAAAACTCCTCTGACCAGTATTTCCGGCTATGCGGAACTCATTGAGACCGGCATTGCCAAACCCGCCGATGTGCCCGAGTTTGGCCGGAAGATCCATGTAGAAGCCAGCCGGATGATCCAGCTGGTGAACGATATCCTGCAGCTGTCGCACCTGGACAGCGTCAGCGAGACCCATGCACAGCCCGACATGGAAACGGTCGATCTGCTGGACGTGGCCAAGGATTGTGTGGAACGTCAGAAACTGAACGCGCAGCGCTCCTTCATCTCCCTGACCTATCTGGGCGAGAGTGCCAGAGTGCTTGGCAACCGGGATCAGCTGGATGAGCTGTGCCAGAACCTGTGCGACAACGCCATCCGCTACAATCGCCCCGGTGGCAAGGTCCAGCTCATCACCTCCTGCACCCGGGACGGCCATTGCACCCTGACCGTCAAGGATAACGGCATCGGTATCCCGAAAGACGCGCAGTCCAGCGTATTCGAACGCTTCTACCGGGTGGATAAGAGCCGGAGCAAGGCCACCGGCGGCACCGGTCTGGGGCTGGCTATTGTCAAGCACATTGCCCGCATCCACAACGCCCGCATCAAGTTGGAAAGCGAAGTGAACGTTGGCACCACCATCACCATCGTTTTTGAGACCGCCCACTAAAACTGCAAAAAGCTCACGTCTGCCTGCACCTGCGGGCAGGCGTTTTTTGTTGTCAGCGCTTCTCGCCCTGTTCCCTGCTTCAGCGCCCGAACTGCTCCCAGAGAGAGCAGATCATACCCGTTTTCCCAGCAGCGCTGAACGGTCTGCACGCAGAGTTGCTCCAGCGCCGCACACTGTGCTGCTGTGGGCAGAGCTGTGCCCGCCCTGCGCTGGCCGGTCAGGGTCACGGCAAAGCCATCTTCTACAGCTTCCACCGATACCACACAGCGCCGGAACGTCACCTGCCCACTCCCCAGCGGAAAAGTGTGTTCTCCGCTCTGACCCAGCAGCAATTGTGCCATCTGGCTCTCTGCCGGGGTGAGCCGGGTGTTCCCTGTTTCGGTGAGCAGAAGCATTCTCTCCGCATTTTCCATACCTTTTTCGGTCAAGGCAAGCACCGGAGCCAAAAGAGCGTTCCGGCTCTCGTATAGGTGCGGAGCCTGCGGTGCAGCTTCCTTCACGGCCTGCAAAAGCTGTTCCGGGAACAGTTCGTTTTCTCCGTCTGCTGCGGCCAGTTCTTCTCCGGAAAGATCCATGCAGAGGACCCGGGCAGATAAACCTTGCACCGGCTCCTCTTTCAACACGGTCTCCGCCTGTCGAATGATTTTTAAAGTTGTTTCGGCATTCAAAAGCAGATACTCGCACAGCCGGTAGCTTGCTTTCCGGGGCAGACCACGCTCGGCTTCCGTCAGAGCCGTTTGCAGGGTGTTTCCCTGCCCGGTGCAGAGCTGCACCTGTGCGGCGGCATCAGAAGCATCGGCGGCGGCTTCCGGAAACTGGTAGAGCAGACCCACCGTCCAGCTCTGTGCCACCACTGTGGGAGGAGTCAGGAGCAGGGCACGCACCATGCTTTTCTCGGTATTCTCTGCCCGCAAAAATACCCCGCACCAGAGCACCAGCACCCCTGCCGCCAGCCACCGGAGGGCACGCTGTTGGCCCGTCATGCGTTTTCCTCCGCAGGCGTAGCCCTGCCCCACAGCCGCCCGGCCAATTGACGCACCACCTGCACCAGCACGCAGAACCGGAACATTGCCGCTGCCAACCAGACCAGCAGCACAAGGGCATCAAACCGAGAGATGCTGCCCAGCCTGCCCGCCCGCAAAAGCTCGATGCCGGGCAGGGCATTCCCCGCCCCAAACACCAGTTCCGTGCAGAGCGCAAAGCTGCCAGCCAATATAAAAACTTTCACCGGAAGCCAGACAGCGCCCCGCACCTGCTTTGCCGGGCAAAACAGCGGCAGGGCGAAATATTCCGGATACAGGGGCAGGATAATCGGTTGAGCATCAGCTTGCATCATCAGACTTTCCCAGTGGAACTGGCCATTCAGCCCCAGCAGGCAGAGCAAACCCGCCAGCGCCGCCGCCCAGCACAGGATCGGCGCACAGCGGACCAGTACGGCAGGTTCCAACTTCCATCCTGCCCAGAGCAGCAGCGGGAGAAGCCCCAGCATGGCCATGGAAGAAAAATTCTCCCAGCAAAGCTCCTGCGCCTGACGGAAGGTCTCCACAGCCTCCCAGACAAACCAGAGTCCCAGCCCGCCGCAGACTACCCGGGAACGCAAGTCTGTACCCCAAAAACTGTTTGCACGCTGCTCTGCCCCGGTTGTCAGGGCGGTGATCAGAACCAGCGCCAGTGCCATAGGCAGGCCCTGAAAAAAGAGACTGCGGGTTGTTACAGGCGCACCCGTCTGTAACACACACCGAGCGAACTCCGCAGTGAGCACACTCAGGGTCAGTGTTTTTTCAGAGAAACAGGATCGTTCCAACTTCAACCACCTCGTTTTTGCCAAATGGTAAAGGGCCGCCGGGAAAGTTTTGGGTAGCTGCGCCGGGTCACACCGTCCGGCGAGAGCGGCACTTCAGGGAAGATGACATCCCGCAGGTAGGGCACACCCAGCGCCGAGACCCGGGTCAGCCCAAATAACACGCACAGTGCGCAGGCGGCAAGTCCCACCGGGCCAGCCACCCCTGCTGCCAGCAGCACCACCAGCCGCAGAACGGTTGCCACCTCATACAGCGAGGGCGTGACAAACACCGCAATGGACGCGGCAGCGGCGGTCAGGATGACCGGTGTGCTCATCAGTCCGGCGGCGATGGCGGCATCCCCGATGATGAGGGCAGCGATCAGGCTGACAGAGTGCCCCAGGGTCTGGGGCATCCGCAGGCCAGCCTCCCGGATGATCTCCAACATCAGGATCACCAGCAGCATTTCTCCGAACAACGGCAGCGGCGTAGCCTGCTCGGCGGCCTCGATTTTGAACAACAGCTGGGGTGGCAGGAGTTCTGGCAGGTAGACTGCCCAGCAGACGAACACGCCCGGCAGGAAAATGCTCAGGTAGAACGAGATATATTTCAGCACCCGCAGAAAGGATGCAAAATAGGCCGTTCCTGCATAGTCATCCAGACATTCAAAGTTTTCGCAGAACAGGGTGGGCAGGATCAGCGCTGAGGGGCTGCCATTGACCAGAATGACGAATTTCCCCTCCCGCAGCTTTGCCGCTGCCACAATAGGCCGTTCGGTATAGCGCACAGGAGCAAAGGTTCGGATCTTACAGGGAAAAAGCCATGGCACAAAGTAGCTGGAATCCAAAAGCAGCTGCGGCCTGGCCCGCTGCAAGGTCTGCCGCACCTTTTGCACCGCTTTTGGGTCTGCCGTATCCCGGCAGTAACAGAGAGCATACTCCGTTTTCATCTCACAATCGGCTTGACCGATCTCAATGACCAGAGCATCATTGCGGAAGCACCGCCGCAGCAGGCTGGTATTCACCCGGAGCAGATCCGCAAAGCCTTCCCGGGAGCCGCGGAGATTTCCCTCCCCTGCCGGTTCATCCACCGAGCGGGCGTTCAGGCTTTGCACCGAAAAGACGATGCCTTTTGCGCATCCGTCCAGCAATAGCACTGCCATGCCCGCCGTCAGCCGCCGGATCAGGGTATCCCAGTCCTCCACAGGGGCAGGCTCTGCGGGCAGTGCGGAGTGCTCAAACAACAGTGCAAACACCTGTTCCCCGGTCAGCTGTTCTGCCGGGCCGGGCGGTGTGCGGCGGCTGGCGGCATCCAGCAGCAGCTGCCACAGCCCTTTCAGGCTGGCCATTCCATCAAACAAAACGATGGCTCCTTTGCAGTGGTAAAGTTCAAGCTCCTTCGCATAAAAATCTGCCGATCGGCCAAACCTAGCGTTGAGCTCCGCAAGATTTGCCGCCAGATGACTGGAAAGCTGTTCCATTATGCCGCCCCCTTTCTGGTAGCTTGTCCGCCGGGGCGGCGGTTATACGCTGGGAGGTGTTCCGGTTTGAAACTCTTGATCTTCCGTACCATCCTGATCTATCTCTGCGTCCTGTTTGCCATGCGGCTGATGGGCAAACGTCAGCTGGGGGAACTGCAGCCTGAGGAACTGGTGTCCACCATCCTCATCTCCAATCTGGCTTCCATCTCCATTGAATCTGAAGAAGTACCGGTCACAGCCAGCCTGATCCCCCTCTTTCTCATTGCGGCGCTGGAGCTGCTGGGGTCGATCCTCAGCTTCAGGAGCCAGCGCTTTTTCAACCTGATGTCCGGGCGGCCCAAAACCGTCATCCTGAATGGTGAGATCGATCAGAGCGCCCTGCGCACCCTGCGGCTGACTGCCGCCGATCTGATGGAGGCGCTGCGCGGCAAAAATGTGTTCGACCCCCGGGATGTCTCCTATGCGGTCGTGGAGACCAACGGCAGTCTCTCGGTGGCTCTGCGCCCGGAAAAGGAACCGGCCACCCTCGCCGACCTTGGAGCAAAGGTACAGCGGGCACAGGCCACCATTCCCTTTGTGCTGGATGGTCAGGTGCTTGCCGAAAACCTGACCACCTGCGGCAAGGATGCTGCCTGGCTGGAACGCACCGCACAGGCCAACAGCCTGCTTCTGGAAGAGATCCTGATCCTGGCGGGCAACGATACCGAGGATTATTTTCTGCTGAAAAAGGAGCCTCGTCAAACGGCGGGGCTCCGGCAAGGGGGTGCGGCATGAAACGTATTTATGTCTGCATTGGCATCGTAGTCCTGCTGCTGGCAGCAGCCTTTTACAGCAGCTTCCGGGTACAGCAATTCGCCGAGGATATCTCCGATGACATCGACACCGCCATGGAGGATATCCGGAACAGCGATCTGACCGGTGCGCGGCAGGCACTGGCCGAAGGAGCCGAGCTCTGCGACACCATGCGGGAGGGCATGAACCACCTGCTCCGCACGCAGGACTTCACGGAGCTGGAAGCCGCCCTGCGCGCCGCCGATGGCCATCTGGAACTGAATGCACCCGAGGAAGCCTTCGGGGAACTGCGCCGGGCGCAGGTTCAGGTAGAGACCCTGGCCTGGCTTTCTCATCGTATTCTTTGAGGATGATTGCTTTGAGCTGAACGGATGAGGCTGTGCACAATAAAAAGCCAGGCTTTCTCGTGAAGTTCACGAAAAAGTCTGGCTTTTAACGCTGGAACCTTAGTTTTTCTCTTTGCGGTCGCCCATCAGTTTTTTCAGCTCCGTGAAAAAGCTCTCGACATCGGCAAACTGCTGGTAGACCGAAGCAAAGCGGACATAGGCCACTTCATCGATCTTTTTCAGCTCCTGCATGGTCAGTTCACCAATGCGCACACTGGACACCTCGCGGTCATAGGAGCTCATCAGGCTTTGCTCAATGCTGCTGACAGCCCGTTCCAGTGCGTCGTAGCTCACCGGGCGCTTGGCGCAGGCCCGCAGCATTGCGTTGAGCAGCTTCTGACGATCAAAAGGCTCACGGGAGTTATCCTTTTTGATGACGATCAGCGGGACGGTCTCCACCACTTCATAGGTCGTAAACCGCATGCGGCAGCGCAGACACTCGCGGCGGCGGCGGATCCGCTCACCGTCTTCGGTCGGGCGGGAATCGATGACCTTGGATTCCTCATCGCCGCAATAGGGACATTTCATAAATCGTTCCTCCTGATGTTGGTTCTTGGCCTGTCGGGCAAAACACGGTCAGGCTTTTTTGGTTTCAGCCTTTTTGCTCTTGCGGTCGTTCCACAGCACCCAGGCGGAGGTGGAAACACAGAGCGAGGTATACACGCCGCTCAGCATACCCATCATCAGCGGGAAGGCAAAGGTAAAGATGCTGTCCAGACCGTACAGCTTGGAGACCACGCACATCACACCCAGTGCCATTACAGTGGTCACCGTAGTGATGATGGTACGGCGGGCAGACTGGTTGACCGAGTGGTTGACCAGCTCCTCGAACGGGGTCTTTTTCCCCATCAGGGCGCGGTTCTCGCGGATGCGGTCATAGACCACAACCGTATCGTTGATCGAGTAGCCCAGAATGGTCAGCATGGCGGCAATAAAGTTGCCGTCCAGCGGGGTGCGCAGCAGCACAAAGGTGCCAAACACCACCATCAGGTCGTTCAACAGAGCCAGCACAGCCATCAGGCCGCCGGTCAGGCCGCCGATCTTCTTGAAACGGAATCCGATATACAGCAGGATGAGCAGCAGGGAGAACACCACAGCCACCAGACTCTTCTGCAGGAACTTGGTGCCCATGGCAGCGCTGACATTGCTCAGGGACAGTTGGGCAAAGGCATTGTCCGGGTACTGTTCGTTCAGGGAGGTCAGCAGATTCTCCACCTGATCGGTGGTCACGGTCTCGTTGCCGGGCATGGAGATCTTCAGGGTCTGCTCCCCGGTGGCGACATTCTCGCCGGTCTGCAGGGTCAGGCCGTTGTTTTCCAGTGCGGTGGAGGCGGTCTTCTGAACTTCGGAGGTGCTGATCTCACCCTGATAGCTCAGGGTGATCATGGCACCGCCCGTAAACTCCGTATCCAGCCGGACACCGAACACTGCAGCACACAGGATGATGGCCGCCATCAGGCAGGTGGAGATGGTCAGGAAGCGCTTGCGCAGGCCTACAAAGTCGATGGGCTTCTTTTCCTTGACTTCCTTGCCGGGCTTGACAGCACCATAGAGCCAGGGATTCCGCAGGGCCTTGATGGAGGCTGCACCGCGGATCATCACACGGGTGGCAAACACGCCGAACACAAAGTTCAGCAGAACGCCGGTCAGCAGCGTGTAGCCAAAGGCGTAGATGGTGCCTGCGGTGGAGGGCCCAAAGGCGAAGAACACGAAGTGCAGGGCCTTGGCGAACAGGCCGTCCGAGGGGCCGAAGGCACCCATCAGCACGATTGCCACAATGACGATGGTCACGTTGCCATCAATGATGGGGGTCAGGCCGCGGGCAAAGCCGCTCTTAAGCGCGCCATCCAGCGATTTGCCGTTGTTCAGCTCCTCCTTGATGCGCTCGGCGGTGATGACATTGGCATCCACGCCCATACCAATGGCCAGGATGATACCTGCGATGCCGGGCAGAGTCAGGGTAAAGCTCTCGAACACCGGGAAGTAGCCGGAGACGAAGGCCAGCGTTGCCGCCACCTGACCGGCCAGTGCAATGCAGGCCAGGAAGCCGGGCAGACGATACAGCAGCGTCATCAGCACCACGATGAGGGCATAGGCAATGAGTCCGGCCAGCACCATGGCGCTCAGGCTGTTCTCGCCCAGGCTGGGGCTGACGGTGGAATAGCTGTCCACAGTCAGGGCAAAAGGCAGTGCACCGGAATTAATCTGGCGGGCCATCTTGACCACGTCCTCCTGCGTGAAGGGATTGGACGCGGAACTGGTGATGATGGCGGCACCATCGGTGATGGCCGCATTGACTGTTGCGGTGCTCACGTTCTGATCATCCAGCCAGATGCTGATGGTTCCACTGCTCTGGTAGAGCTCCGTGGTGGCATCCCCGAAGGCTTTGGCACCCTCATCGTTGAACTTGAGGGCCACATAATATTCGGATGTACTGCCGCTCACCGGGCCGTACTGAGCAGCGGCGCTCTCGACCATGGAGCCGTCCAGGATCAGTTCGCCGTCTGCACTGCTCCCCTTGCGGAAGGTCAGGTAGGCGGTGCTGCCGATCTCTTCAATGGCGGCTTCGGGGTCAAAATCGGTCTCGCCGGACTGCCACGGAAACTCCAGGATTAGGCGGTCGGAGTCATAATCCACATACAGCTCGTAGTCGGTCACGTTCAGGCCGACCAGACGATTCTCAATGACCAGCTGGGCAGCGTCCAGCTGATCATCGGTGGCATCGTAGTTGTCCGAGGGGGCAAATGTTACGTTGACACCGCCCTTGATATCCACGCCAAAGCGGATATCCTGCGCTCCCTTGATGTAGGTCTTGGTCACATCACCGTACTTGACTGCCACACCAAAGAATGCCGTGTAGACAAACGCGGCGATCAGGAGCACTGTGACAACAAGCTGCCATGCTTTGCCTTTCGTCTTCATAAAAAACAGGAAACCTCCAAAATATAATAAACCTCCGCCGCGCAGAAAAACCTCTGCACAGAGGAGATTTTTTGCAGAATAAAACCCTTACTCTGCCTTTTCGGCCAGCAGCTTTTCGATGACTGCCAGCTTTACGCAGACGCAGAGCAGATCAGATGCGGTCTCCACCTCGTCCAGGCTAGGATAGGTGGGCGCGATACGCAGGTGAGAATCCTGCGGGTCCTTGTGGTAGGGATAGGCGGAACCGGCACCGGTCAGGGTCAGACCGCACTCCTTGCACAGCTGGGCCACACGCTTGGCGCAGCCGGGCATAACGTACAGGCTGATGAAGTAACCGCCCTTGGGGTTCGTCCAGTGGGCGATGTCGCCGCAGGGAGTCAGCTCCTCGGAAAAGGCCGTCTTGACGGCATCAAAGCAGGGGATCAGGCGGCGGCGGTGCTTTGCCATGTGGGCCAGCACACCCTCTTTGTTCTTCAGGAAGCGGACATGGCGCAGCTGGTTCATCTTATCATAGCTGATGATCATCACGGAGAAGCGCTTGCAGATATACTTCATGGAGTCCACGCTGCATGCAATGGCGGAAACACCTGCACCGGGGAAGGTGATCTTGCTGGTGGAGGTGAACATGAACACACGGTTCTCCGTGCCGTACTTCTTGCTCTCGTTCAACAGAACAGGGGTCTCGATGATCTCCTCGGTCAGGTGGTGGACGATGTATGCTTCATCCCAGAAGATCTTGAAATCAGGAGCAGCGGTCTTCATCTTGGCCATCCGGTCAATGGTCTCATCGCTGTAAGTATAACCATCCGGGTTGGAATACTGGGGCACGCACCAGATGCCCTTGATGGTGTCATCCTCGGCCACCAGCTTCTCCACAATGTCCATATCGGGGCCATTGGGGGTCATGGGCACGCTGATCAGCTCAAAGCCGTACTCCTCAGTGATGGCAAAGTGGCGGTCATAGCCGGGCACCGGGCAGAGGAACTTGCGCTTTTCCACCTGAGACCAGGGGCAGGGAGACTCAGGGAAGCCGAACACATAGCCAATGTTGATGAGGTTGTACATCAGCTGCAGGCTGGAGTTGCCGCCCACGAACACTTCCTCGGGCTTGACACCGAACACATCCGCAAACAGGACGCGAGCCTCGTGCAGGCCCTCAAGATCACCATAGTTGCGGGCATCGGTGCCTGCGTCGGTGGTGTAATCGTTCATCTGCAGCAGACCCATTGCCAGATCCATCTGGTGAGGGCCGGGCTTGCCACGGGCCATGTTCAGCTTCAGGTTCATGGCCAGAAACTTTTTGTACTGCTCATTCAGCTTTGCCTTTTCGGCAGTGAGCTCCTCACGATTCATCTCAAGATAGTTTGCCATTGAAAAACACACTCCTTTATCGTACTTCCAATTTCCCACAGTATCCGATGCCGGGTGTTTCAGGAGTTCCTGCCAGAGAGTTCTCCCACCACAGTCATCCAGACTTTATTATTATACCGCAACTCCGGGCGCGAAACAAGCAAATTGCAAAAAAAGCCCCGCCAAAGCCGAAGCATTTGGCAGGGCATCCCTTCCCTGCTGTCTGCAGAGTGCAGATATCAGCTCAGGGCGGTCTGGTTCTTATACCGTTTGCGCACAGCGCCGTATTCCAGATGGGCCTCGCCGCCCTCCACGGTGTCCTTGTCGATGGTGACACGGATGATGGTGGGGTCATTGGGCACATCATACATGACAGGCAGCAGGATGCCTTCCATCACGCTGCGCAGACCGCGGGCACCGGTCTTGCGCTCAATGGTCTTGCGGGCGATCGCGTGGAGGGCCTCGTCGGTGAACTCCAGCTCTACACTGTCCATGCTCAGCAGTTCCTTGTACTGCTTGACCAGGCTGTTGCGGGGCTCCTTGAGCACGCGCACCAGTGCATCCTCGTCCAGATCGTCCAGCACGGTGATGACCGGCAGACGGCCGATCAGCTCAGGGATCAGGCCAAACTTGACCAGATCGTGAGGCTCCACCTTGCGCAGCAGGGCACGCTGGGCATCCTCGGAGTTGTCCTTCAGACTGCTGCCGAAGCCCAGTGCAGAGCGATCGGTGCGGCGCAGGATGTATTTATCCAGGCCATCAAAGGCACCGCCGCAGATGAACAGGATGTTGGTGGTATCGATCTGGATGAACTCCTGCTGGGGGTGCTTGCGGCCGCCGTTGGGCGGCACGTTGCTCACGGTGCCCTCCAGGATCTTCAGCAGCGCCTGCTGCACACCCTCGCCGCCCACATCACGGGTGATGGAGGGATTCTCGCTCTTGCGGGTGATTTTGTCGATCTCATCAATGTAGATGATACCCACCTGTGCCTTCTGCACATCAAAATCCGCCGCCTGAAGCAGCTTGAGCAGGATGTTCTCCACATCCTCACCCACATAGCCCGCCTCAGTCAGGGTGGTGGCATCCGCAATGGCGAAGGGCACCCCCAGCATCTTGGCCAGGGTCTGAGCCAGCAGAGTCTTGCCGACACCGGAGGGGCCCAGCAGCAGAACGTTGGACTTCTGCAGTTCCACATCTGCACCTTTGCCGCTCAGGATGCGCTTATAATGGTTGTAAACGGAGACCGCCAGCACACGCTTGGCCTCATCCTGACCAATGACATACTGGTCCAGCCCGTTCTTGATCTCAGCCGGGGTCAGGATATTGATATCCAGACCATCCACAGCCTGCATCCGGGTACGGCTTGCGCCGCGGCCCGGGCGGCCGTTTGCTTCCGGGTGCTCCGGCTGATCCGAGAGCAGATCATGGCACAGGCCGATGCACTCGCTGCAGATGTTGACACCGGGGCCGATGATCATCCGTTCCACTTCGTCCTGATGCTTGCCGCAGAAGCTGCACACCAGGTCTTTTTCATTTTTGCCGGAATTGTTGTTTGCCATAACTGTTATTCCTTATTCTGGGTCTTTGCGCGCAGGGCTCTCCCCCGCACCGTTCAGTTTCAGCGGTGGGCGATGACCTCATCGATCAGGCCGTATTCCTTGGCTTCCAGCGCGGTCATATAGTTGTCGCGCTCGGTGTCCAGCTGGATCTTCTCCAGCGGCTGGCCGGTGTAATCGCTGAGCATGTGGTTCATCTTATCGCGGATATACACCATGTGCTCGGCGTGGATCTTGATATCGGTGGTCTGGCCGGAAAGGCCGCCGCCCTGACCGCCGATCAGCGGCTGATGGATCAGGATCTCAGAGTTGGGCAGGGCAAAGCGCTTGCCCTTGGTGCCGCTTGCCAGCAGGAAGGCACCCATGGAAGCGGCCATGCCCATGCAGATGGTGGAGACATCACACTTGATATACTGCATGGTATCGTGAATGGCCATGCCCGCGCTGATGGAGCCGCCGGGGCTGTTGATATACAGGCTGATATCCTTGTCCGGGTCCTGCCCTTCCAGGTACAGCAGCTGCGCCACCACAAGGCTTGCGGAGGTGTCGTTGACATCCTCGCTCAGAACGATGATGCGGTCATTCAGCAGACGGGAGAAGATATCATAGGAACGCTCACCATGTGCCGACTGCTCGACAACGTAAGGAACAAAACTCATAAAGTTCGCCTCCTGATACGAAAAATGATTCTATTTGCAAAATTGACCGATACGGCAAAAGAAACAGGGCCGTATCGGTCAATTTTAACAACCTTTGTTTACAGGGTACGCTTCAAACAGCGTTTCCTGCAAATTGCGGCCTTGGCAGCTGGATTATTCAGCGTCCTCGGTCTTTTCAGCCTCAGCGGCCTTCTCCACGATGTTGGCGTGGCTCTTGATGAAGTCGATGGCCTTGTTGATTGCCAGATCCTTCTTCAGGTCGTCAACGTTGACCAGCTCACGGACCTTGTCCTCTTCCATCTTGTACTGGTCAGCGATGCGCTTGATCTCAGCGGAGACATCCTCCTCGGAAGCCTCGATGTTCTCAGCAGCGGCAACAGCCTCCAGAGCCAGGCGGATCTTGACCTGCTTCTCAGCCTGAGGCATGAAGGAAGCACGGAACTGATCCACGGTCTGGCCCATATACTTCAGGTAGTCTTCCAGGCGCAGACCCTGCTGCTCCACACGGAAGGCGAAGTCATTGACCATCTCGTCCATACGGGTATCGTACATAGCCTGGGGGATCTCAGCCTCCATGCTCTCGATGACCTGATCGACCAGAGCGTTCTCAACAGCCAGGTCATCCTGCTTGTCCAGCTGCTCCTGGTTGTTCTTGCGGATGGACTCCTTGAACTCTTCCAGAGTGTCGTACTCGGAGCAGTCCTTAGCCAGCTCGTCATCCAGAGCGGGCAGCTCCTTGTACTTGACCTCGTGCAGCTTGATCTTAAAGACAGCAGCCTTGCCAGCCAGCTCAGCAGCCTGATACTCCTCGGGGAAGGTGACGTTCACGTCGAACTCCTCACCGGCGGAGTGGCCAACGATCTGATCCTCGAAGCCAGGGATGAAGGAGCCGCTGCCCAGGGTCAGGTTGTAGTGCTCAGCCTTGCCGCCCTCAAAAGCAACACCGTCCACAAAGCCCTCGAAGTCGATATCAACGATATCGCCATTCTCAGCAGCACCCTCGCGGGTCAGCTCACGGGCGTTGCGCTCCTGCACGCGCTTCAGCTCTGCATCGACGGCCTCGTCGGTAACAGTATGGACAGTCTTCTCAACGGTCAGACCGTTGTAGTTGCCGACCTTGACTTCGGGCATCACAGCGACCTTGACGGTCAGGGTCACGCCCTCGGTCTCGCTGGCAGCATCCACAGAAACCTCGGGACGGCCAACAGGCTCGATGCCGGCTTCCTTCACAGCTGCCTCGTAAGCAGCGGGGAACAGCTCATTGATGGCATCATAGGTAAAGACATCAGCGCCGTACATCTTCTCGATCAGAGAACGGGGAGCCTTGCCCTTGCGGAAGCCGGGCACGGAGTACTTCTTGCCCTCCTTCTTGAAGACATCGGCCACTGCGCCTTTAAAGGCCTCAGCGTCGATAGAGAACTGCAGCTCTGCCATGCTCTTCTCGAGCTTTTCGCACTTGATGAAATTCATTTTGTGTATCCTCCACTCAAAAATTCTATTGCGTTGGGGACAGGTTTTCTTCCCTGTCTCCTGCAACCGCGCACCGCGTCCTGTATTTTCTGTTTGCGAAATGCGGGGACGCGCGCGCTCAATTGGGTGCAACAATCGCGTCAAAACTTATTATAGCACGTTCCAGACACAATTGCCAGACCAAATTTTGACTTTTTGTTCTTTTTGCCCACACTTCCCGCCTTTAATTGATGCGGTAGGGGCAGAAACGCAGGCCATCGGCACTGACAAGCTTATACCGGATGCCGTCCACATCGCCCTGCACCGCGTACCGGATGGCGTTTCCGTGCAGGTGGCCGTAGTAACAGCGGGTGATGCCGTAGGCCTTCAGGGTGGCCACGATCTCAGGGGCGCTGGTGCCGGTGTAGACCGGCGGGTAATGCAGGAACACCAGCTTCTCCAACCCCGGTTCCGCAGCATCCAGGCTCATTTTCAAGCGCCCGATCTCACGGTTCATCACCTTTTCATCGTGGGGTTCTCCCACATCGAACAGCCAGCCCCGGGTGCCGCACAGCGCATACCCCTCCACAGAGTAGGAGTTGTTGTGCAGGATGTGCAGGGTGTCAAAGCCCTCAGCCTTGAGGTAAGCGTTCATCTTGTTGGCCGTGGTCCACCAGTAATCGTGGTTTCCCTTCATGATCAGCTTCTGGCCGGGAAGCTCCTGTAAAAACGCAAAATCCCTGCGCGTATCGTTCAGGCGCATGGCCCAGCTGATATCCCCCGCCAGCACGATGGTGTCCTCGGGTTTGATCAGCTTGCGCCAGTTGCGCTCCAGCCGCTCCACATAGCCGTTCCACCCCGGAAAAACATCCATGGGTTTGGAAGCGCCCAGTGAAAGATGGGTATCGCCAAGCACATAAAGTGCCATTCACTTTTCTCCTGTTCTAAGTCCGGCAGGACAAGATTTATTCCTGATAGCTCAGCGCCACCTGCGCGATCTGCTCCGGGTCGATGACGGTATTGAACCGCTCGGCCTTCTGCCGCAGGGCAGCAAGGCTTGCGGGAGCAGTGCGGCCGGTGGCTTCTTCCAGCTCCTGCATGGCTTCAAAGTCGTTCTGCGGGGCAGTGTGGCCCAGAGCCTCCAGCACGCTGCGGGGGAACTTGTAGGGGGAGGCAGTGGACAGCACCACCATGGGCACACCCTCGCGCTTGTGACGGCCTGCCACATGGAAAGCCACAGCGGTGTGGGTATCGCAGAGATAGCCATCCTGCTCATAGCGGGCACGGATCTCCCCTGCCACCTCTTCCTCACTGCTCCAGCCGCAGCCAAAGCTCTCCTGAATGGCGGCCAGCGTCTCGGGCCGGACGGTATAGCTGCCGGTTTCAGACAGGCTCTTCATCAGGTCAGCCACCTCGGCATCGCTGCCGGTGACGTGATAGAGCAGGCGCTCCAGATTGGAGGACACCAGAATATCCATGCTGGGAGAAGTGGTCTTGAAGAATTCCCGCTTGGCAGTATAAGTACCGGTGGTCAGGAAATCGGTCAGGACGTTGTTCTCATTGGAAGCGCAGATCAGTCGGCCCACCGGCAGGCCCATCTGCTTTGCATAGTAGCCCGCCAGAATATCGCCAAAATTGCCCGTAGGCACACAGAAGTCCACCTTGTCGCCAAAGCGCACCTTCCCTGCCTTGAGCAGCTGGGCGTAGGCGGCAAAGTAGTAAACGATCTGCGGCACCAGACGGCCCCAGTTGATGGAGTTTGCACTGGACAGGCGGATGTTCCGCTTTGCCAGCTCGGCAGCAATGGCCGGGTCGCCAAAGACCTTTTTCACGCCGGTCTGGGCATCATCGAAGTTGCCGCGCACAGCGTAGACCGCCACATTTTCGCCTTCCTGGGTCACCATCTGCAGGCGCTGGATCTCACTGGTGCCGCCCGTGGGGAAGAACACCGCGATCTCCACACCCGGGATATCGTGGTAGCCATCCAGCGCGGCCTTGCCGGTATCGCCGCTGGTCGCCACCAGGATCAATGTTTTCTCGGTGCGGTCAAGATTTTTCTTTGCCTCCACCAGCAGCTTCGGCATCAGCTGCAGGGCGTAATCCTTGAAGGCGCAGGTCGGGCCGTGCCACAGTTCCAGAGAGTACACCTCATCCGAAACAGGGGCCAGATAGCCCGCCTTTCCGCCAAAGGCCGCACCATAGGTGGCCTTGGCGGCCTCCTGCAGGAACTCCTGTGAATAATCAGTCAGATACTGCCCCACGATGGCAGCAGCCATCTCGGGGTAATCCAGCGCACAGATCGCCTTGACATCCACCTGCGGGAAGCTCTGCGGAACAAACAGACCGCCCTCATCCGACAGGCCCTGTGCAATGGCCTGAGAGGCACTTACCACGCGGTTATGATCTCTCGTGCTGAAAAACTGCATTGTCGTCGCTCCTTTTTGCCAGCGGGACCCGCATTGGCCCCATGTTTGCGGCAGCGGCAAAAGCCGTTTTCTGCCTTTTCCCACCGATGCACCCCGCATTACGCGGTAAATGCACCCTTTATAATATGTACCATCCAGCGCCCGCTGTCAAGAGGGGTCACCTCGGCAACGTCAAAACGAACCGGTTCATCACTCTGTCCGGTGTGCTGGAGATAATATTCCGCGGTGCGGATGAGCCTGCGCTGCTTGGCAGGGGTCACGGCCGCAGCAGGTGCGGCCAGCGGGTCGGGGCTGCGGGTCTTGACCTCACAGAGCACCAGTGTGCCGTCCGGCTCCCGCAGGATGAGGTCGATCTCCCCCATCCGGGTGCGGTAGTTGTGGGCTACCAGCTCACATCCATGCTTCTGGTAATACCGCGCGGCCACAGCCTCGCCGGTGCGGCCGGTCTCGGCCCGATCCATCACTTGCCCTCCGGCCAATAGCCCTGCTTTTTCAGGAAACTGCGGCGGTAGAAGGGCTGGATCCCGTACTGCTCGATCAGTTCATAATGGAGCCTGGTCGGGTAACCCTTGTGTTTTGCCAGCTGATACTGCGGGTACTGCTTGTCCAGCTCCATCATATAGCGATCCCGGCTGACCTTTGCCAGGATCGATGCCGCGCCGATGCTGGCGCTGGTGGCATCGCCCTTGACCACCGGCTGGGCGGGGATCTCCAGCGCAGCCGGGACACGGTTGCCATCCACCAGCACAAGATTCGGCACAATGTCCAGCCCTTCCGCAGCCTGCTTCATGCCGCTCATGGTGGCGTTCAGGATATTATCCCGGTCGATGATCTCCGGGCCTACAAAGACGATCTTATAGGCCAGCGCCTTGTCAAGGATCTCATCAAAGAGGGCTTCCCGTTTTTTCTCGGTCAGCTTCTTGGAGTCGTTGATGCCGTACACCGGCTTCTCCGGGTCAAGGATGCAGGCCGCCACAACGACCGGGCCGCACAACGGGCCGCGGCCCGCTTCATCCACACCGGCAAAAAAGCCGTACTGCGCACGGATAGCCGCATCATACTCGTACAGAGGGGCAGAGATCTCCTCGTCAGAACGCCGTTTCATTCGTCGTCCTCCTCGGCAAAGTCTGCCAGATCGTCCCGCTGGGGCGGGCGCTCCAGAGAGATGCGGCCCCACTTGCAGGCGCGGAACTCGTCCACCAGCATGATGGCACAGCGCTCGGTGTTCACCTCGCCGCCGCGCACCAGCAGACCGCGCTTGCGGCCGATGGCCTCCATCAGTTCGTAGGGCGGCAGGGCCAGCGTCTCTGCATCCAGCTTGTAGCGCTGGGCCACGAGGTCGGGGTAATTGCGGCGCACCTCATCCAGCAGATTCATAGCCAGCTCTTCCACATCCAGGATATCGTCCTTGATGGAGCCGATGAAGGCCAGATTAGAAGCAATGGTCTTGGAATCAAACTTTTTCCAGAGCACGCCGGGCATATCCAGCAGGTCAAACTTCTCAGTGCTGACCCACTGCTTGCCCTTGGTCACGCCGGGGCGGTCTGCCGCCTTGGCACGGGCAGAGCCTGCAAAGGTGTTGATGAAGGTAGATTTGCCCACGTTGGGGATGCCGCAGAGCATCACCTGAGTTTTGGCACCACCCATACCACGGTTCTGGCGGCGCTCCAGCAGCGAAGCCAGCTCCTTTTCAATGGCGGTCTGCACCGCCTTGGTACCGCCCTTCTGCTTGGCGCTGATGGCCACGCAGCCTGCGTCGGCAGCGCGGAAGTATCTGATCCACTCCTCCGTCACGGCAGGATCGGCCAGATCTGCCTTGTTCAGCACATAGAGCTTGGGTTTGCGGGCCGTAATGCGTTCCACCTCGGGGTTCAGGCTGGAAAGCGGGATGCGGGCATCCAGCAGCACCAGACTGGCATCCACATGCTGGATCTCCGTCTCCATCATCCGCAGGGTCTTGGTCATGTGGCCGGGGAACCATTGGATGTTATATTGATTTGCAAAGCGGGTATCGTTGTTCATTTTACCACCCCAAAATCCGAAAAGGGCAAAAAGCAGAGCAGCACTTTGCCCAGAATATCGCGTTCGTCAATGCAGCCCACATAGGACGAGCGGCTGTCCAGCGAGGCGTTGCGGTTATCGCCCATCACAAACACCGTGCCCTCCGGCACCGTGTACGGGAACGTTACGTCATAGCCAAGATAGGTCGGTTCAGCGATATAGGCTTCCTGCAGCACTTCCCCGTTCACCGAGACCGTGCCCGCCTGATAATCAATGTTCACCACATCGCCACCCTTGGCAATGACACGCTTGACCAGCGGCTTACCGTAGGCTGTGTAGCTGTCCACGATGACCACATCGCCCCGCTGGGGCTCGTAGCCTGCGCCCCAGACGATCAGCTTATCGCCATTCTGCAAGGTGGGCACCATGGATTCGCCGTCCACCTGAATGATGCGGAAGAACAGCGAGAATACCAGCACCAGCACCAGCGCGGCGGAGATCAGCGCCTCGTACCACTCAAACACATTCTGTCCGCGCACAGTTTCCTGTGTTGAAGTATGCTTTTCCATTTCCCGATGCACCTCACAATCTTGTCTGGCCCGGAATAAAGAAAAAAGGGACAACAAGTTGTCCCTTTTCTCCCGGTTTTACGCGGGGATCATCAAATATCGCTCTTGACCTTAGCAGCCTTGCCGGTACGACCACGCAGATAGAACAGCTTGGCGCGGCGGACCTTACCCTTGCGGACAACGGTGACCTTCTCAACGAAGGGGCTGTTGATGGGGAAGACACGCTCAACGCCGACACCGTAGGAAACGCGGCGAACGGTAAAGGTCTCTGCAACGCCGCCGTGCTTCTTAGCAATAACGGTGCCCTCGAAAGCCTGGATACGCTCACGCTCGCCTTCCTTGATACGAACATCAACGCGGACGGTATCGCCAACGTTGAACTGGGGCTTCTCAGCCTTGATGCTGCCTTCAGAAATAATCTTCAGTGCGTCCATTTTTGAATCCTCCATTTGTTTTTAGACGTTCATGCACGGCACCTTGCCGTCAGAGGACCGCCCGTTTAATGATATTGTCATTAACCCCGCTGTGGTATCAGCGGACACTAACGCCCTAATAGGATAGCACAAAACGCCCGTAAAATCAAGCGATTTGCCCAAAATAATCCCAAAAATTTTCTGTTCTGCCCAAAAGGCATTCTTTGCCCGGGAAATCAGGCAAAGAGCTGCCGATCCGCCGTCAGGAACCGCTTGCGCAGGATGCCTGCGCTGGCGGCAGGCAGACCGAACTTTTCTTCCAGAAAGCCGGTGAGCAGCGAGGGATTCAGGTTCAGCTCCTGTGCGGCAGGCAGGCAGAGTTCCATGCAGACACGATCCCCTGCGGTGGTATATTCCACCTGCGGGATGTGATCCTTGAGCTCCACGATCTTTTTGCCCTTTTTGCTGTGCTTTTCCACCGGGGCGCTTTCCAGCGCGTTATACTGTTCCAGCACAGCCGCTGCCGCTGCCGGGTAGGTGATCTGGTAACAGGCAAAGGCGATGAGGTCAGCCTTCATCTGCACCGGGCCCACATGGGTGATGCGGATGCCGGTGGGCATGATGGCGTTCAGTTCGGTCTGCCACTGGGCAAAGTCCGGGTTCTCAGCCTCGGTCTTGACATCCACGCACTCACACTCGCTCTCCTGCCCCAGCGAAAGCGGGCAGGCAAAGGTCATGTAGATGTGGGGGTTGAAGCCCAGCGTGTGCCACACAGGCAGGCCGCTGCGCTTGAGCACCCGCTGCATCACCCGCTGCAGATCCAGCAGGGAGATGTAGGAGGCCTCATTTTTTTTCTCAAACGAGATTCTGACTGTAATCAAAGCAGGGACCTCCTAACAGATGATTGGCCCCGCAGCCATGGCAGGCGCGGTTGCAGGGCTGGGTGGTCTGGGCGGCAAGGGCCTTGTTGTACTCCTGCACCAGATATTCGTGGGTCACACCGTAGTCCATATGGCTCCACGGGGTCACCTCGTCCAGCCCAATGGGACGCTGGCAGTAGAACTTGGAATCAATGCCCAGATCCTCAAACACCTGCATCCAGGTATCATACTTGAAGCACTCTTCCCAGCCGTCAAAGTAACAGCCCCGCTTGTAGGCTTCCAGAATAACAGGAGCCAGACGGCGGTCACCCTTGGCGAACACGCCCTCCAGAAAACTGGTGGTGCTGTCGTGATAGTTCACCTTGATCTTGCGGCTGTGGACGCTTTCCAGCAGGTGCTTCTGCTTGGCCTGCAGGCTCTCCTCCGTGTCCATGGGCACGAACTGGAAAGGCGTGTGGGGCTTGGGCACAAAGCAGGCACAGCTGATGGTCACCTGCACCCCCCTGCCCTTGGCGTGCCTGGGGTTGGAGTAATAGAGATCTACCACCTTCTGGGCAGTCTCGGCAATGCCCTCGATGTCCTCCATCGTCTCAGTGGGCAGGCCCATCATAAAGTAGAGCTTGACCGAGGAATAGCCGTTGGCAAAGGCCAGCGAGCAGGTCTTTTCGATCTCGTCCCAGGTAACATTCTTGTTGATGACATCCCGCAGGCGCTGGGTACCGGCCTCGGCCGCAAAGGTCAGGCCGCTCTTGCGCACCTTTGTGGTCTTTTCGATCAGACTCTGGGAGAAGTTGTCCATCCGCAGGGAGGGCAGCGAGAGGCTGACGTGCTCCTTGGGGGCCCACTCATTCAGATCATCCAGCAGTTCTTCCAGCTGGCCGTGGTCGGAGGTGGACAGGCTGGACAGGCTCAGCTCCTCATAGCCGGTGTTGGCGCACAGATCCTGTGCCGCCTTATTCAGCAGGCTGGCATCTCGCTGGCGCATGGGGCGGTACAGGAAGCCCGCCTGACAGAACCGGCAGCCGCGCACACAGCCGCGCAGCACCTCAATGCTGGCACGATCCTGGATGGCACCCACCATGGGCACAACAAAGTTCGTTGGCGGGGCAAACTCGTTCAGATCCTTGATGATGGCCTTGGTGATGACCGCCGGGATGCCCGGCTCGTTGGGGGTAATGGCCTTGACCCGGCCGTCCTCAAAGTAGGTCACATCGTAGAAGGCAGGGATATAGACCCCGGGGATCTTTGCAATGCGGCGCAACAGCTCCTTTTTGGAGACACCGCCCTCTTTCTTGGCACGCTCGATCTCGGCGCAGATGGAAGGCAGCTGGTTCTCACCCTCACCCAGCTGGATGACATCAAAGAAATCTGCAATGGGCTCCGAGTTGCAGGCGCAGGGGCCGCCCGCCACGATCAGGGGCCAGTGCTCGTCGCGGTCCTTTGCGTAGAACGGAATGTGCGCCAGATCGAGCATGGCCAGAATGTTGGTATAGGAAAGCTCGTACTGCAGGGTAAAGCCCACCGCATCAAAATCGGTCAGGGGGTCCTTGCTCTCCATAGTGTACAGGGGCAGGTCCAGCCGCTCCATCTCAGCCTTCATATCCAGCCAGGGCATAAAGGCCCGCTCACACCACCAGTTCTCGTGGCTGTTGAGCAGCTCGTACAGGATCTTCTCACCGAGGAAGGACATTCCCACCTCGTAGGTATCCGGGAAGCAGAATGCAAACCGGACATCCACCTTTTCTTTGTCTTTATACACGCTGCCCGGTTCGCCGCCGGTGTAACGGCCCGGCTTCTGCACCCGGCCCAGCGCTTCTTTCAGCTTGGGATCAAACATCAAGTTCCTCCATTGACAGAACAGTTTTACTTCATTCATTTTATTGTACCCGATTCTGCCGGGAAATGCAATCATTGTTTTGGAGCAGCGACCAGCCGCACGCCGCCAGCTGTGCCCCATCCAGCGGCGGGATGGGCAGGAGGTTGAAGGCCCCGGTCAGGAGGTTGGCCGCCAAAAAGGCACTGGCCCGGATGGTGGCCCGCTGTTCCAGCCGAAGCATCCAAAACCCGGCCAGCACAAAATTCACCGCAGGGCCTGCCGCGGCAAGGAGAGCGGTCTGCCACAGGGTCATTTCCCTGCCCCGGGTGCGCATACAAAAGCCGGTAAGGGTGACTTCAATGACCGGAAACTGCCCAAACAGGGCAAGATAAGCCCCGATGTGCCCCCACTCATGCAGGAATGCTGCCAGCAGCCCCAGCCGCAGAAACCCGCTTGCATCGAAATAGAGCAGAACGTACAGCGTCCCGCAGAGCAGCAGTGGGTCCCGGAACACAAGCGGCCCATACCGGAACCGATGCCGCATCATGGCAGGCTCAGCGCGGCAGAAGGATCATACCGGATGCCGCCTGTCAGAAATTCAAAGTGCAGGTGTGCCCCGGTGGCACGGCCCGTCTGTCCGGCAGTGCCCAGCCGCTGGCCTGCTGCAACCACCTCCCCGGCCCGGACATAGAGATACTGCATGTGGGCATAGAGCGTTTCCTGCCCGTCCCCATGGGTCAGCCGGACATAGTTGCCGTAAGCGGCTCCACGCCGGGCGGCGGTCACCACGCCGTCCAGTGCCGCAAGGACCGGTGTGCCCTCCCCGCAGGCAAGGTCCACGCCCCGGTGGAAGGCTTTTTCCCCGGTAAAGGGATCCTTCCGCCAGCCATAAGGGTCAGAGACACGCCACGCCGCCGTTTCCAGCGGGAAGCAGAGCGTCTGCCCCGGCTTTGCCTGTTTCAGGCTGGCTCCCGCCGGGACATTTTTGCCCGCACAGACCGGGAGCACCCTGCCCGCCAGCAGTATGATCAGCAGCACCGTCAGAGCCAGCACCGCCGCCCGTTGATATCGATTGTGTTTCCCTGCTCGTCCATGTTTTGCCTGCATCTTTTCGCCCTCCGTTCTGGAAAGTGTATGCAGAAGGAAGATCACTGAGAACCAAAACACCCCCTGGGAGATTTCCCAGAGGGTGCTCGTTCCGTATTTACCGGCGGAGCCAGTCATGGAGCCGCTGGAAGAGGCTGGGGTGGCCGTGCCGTTCCGCGCGATCAACATCGTGCGGAGCGGGTGCGCTCTGCACAGCCGGAGCAGGTGCTGCTTTCACCGTGGCAGGCTGTTTTGTTGGTTCTTCGGGCTGCTCCGCCACCTGAACCGGCTCCGGTCTCGTTTCGGGCTCAGATGGCCGTTCCGGTGCCTTTTGCTCGGGCTGCTCCGGTTCTGCCGCAGAAGCGGTATCCCGGGCGAGCCAGTCATCCCGGAGCAGATCGTACATGTCCATCTGGCCGTTGACAAGGGGCTCACCGGGGGCCGCTTTCACCTTCTGATAGCTGCCGTCTGCCCGCATCTCCCGGGCATTGACGTTATCCCGCAGCTGCAATTGGAGGATATCGCTCAGCTTCTGGATGAGGACAGGGTCCTCCACCCGGACACCCACCTCCACGCGGCACTCGGTGTTGCGGGTGAGGAAATCGCCGGAGGCGATATAGATGCGTGTGGTCACGCCATCGAAGAAGCTGTAGATGCGGCCATGCTCAAGGTAGCGGCCCACCAGACTGCGGATATGCAGGTTCTCGGTCTTGCCCGGCACCTCGGCGCGGACACAGCAGATGCCGCGCACGATCATATCGATGCGAACCCCCGCACAGCTGGCTTCTTCGAGTTTCAGGATGATATCCCGATCCGAGATGGAGTTGTTTTTCAGGATCATGGATGCCGGGCGGCCCAGCTTGGCTGCATTGATGACCCGGTCCATCTCGTCCAGCAGCACGCTCTTGAAGCGCAGAGGAGCCACCAGCATCTTCTCGGTGGTCTCCGTCAGTTTCTGCACGGCAAGGTTCTGGAACACGTTGGAGGCTTCCTCACCGATGCCCAGATCTGCCGTGATGAACGAATAATCGGTATAGAGCTCGCTGGTCTTTTCGTTGTAGTTGCCGGTGCCGATCTGGGTGATATAGCTGTATCCCTGCGGGCCCTTTTTTGTGATGAGGGTCAGCTTGGAGTGCACCTTGTAATCATCAAAGCCGTAGAGAATGGTACAGCCAGCCTCTTCCAGCTGCTTGGACCAGTCGATGTTATTCTGCTCGTCAAAGCGGGCACGCAGCTCCACCAGAGCCACCACTTCCTTGCCGTTTTCGGCGGCTTCGATCAGGGCCTGCACGATCTGGGATTCCCGCGCCATCCGGTAAAGGGTCATCTTAATGGAAATGACCTCCGGATCCCGCGCGGCCTTTTTCAGCATCGCGATGAAAGGACGGATGGACTGATACGGATAACTGAGCAGGACATCGTGCTTTTCCACCTCAGCAGCGAGGTCATAATCCTGGGGCGGCAGCATGGGCCGGGCCGAGGGATAGAACAGCTCCGGGTTGCCCTCGGCCTCCATTTTACCGGTGAGCTTGTAGAAGAAGCTCAGATCCAGCGGGCTCTTCTGGGCGAACACCCGCTTATGGCTCAGTTCTAATTTATCGCAGAGGAGACGCAGGATCTCCTGCGGGGCCGTGGGAGTTACCTGCAGGCGGACAGCGGCCAGCTTGCGGCGGCGCTTGAGCAGGTCGGCCATGATCTCGCGGTAATCGATATCATGGTCCATCATGCCCTCTTTTACATCAATGTCTGCGTTGCGGGTAACGCGGAACAGGCACTTTTCCTGCACAGCATCCTTGCCGAAGATGAGAGACGCATAATGCAGCACCAGTTCCTCCGTCAGGGCAAACTCGGTCTTGCCCTCCCGGCGCACCAGGATCAGCCGCTCCATCTGGCTGGAGATGGGGATCATGCCAAGGCTCTGGCCCTCTTTCTCCTTGAGCAGAGCACCGAGGTAGATCTCCTTATTGCGCAGGAACGGGAACGGGTGGCGGTTGTCCACGATCTGCGGGCTAAGGATGGGGAACAGCTCGTTCTGGAAGTATTTTTTCCAGAAACGCTCCTGCTCCTTATCCATCGCATCAAAGTTTACCTTTTTATAGCCGCAGGCATCCAGATTTTCCAGCGCTTTCTCGTAGTATTTATCGCAATCCTCCTGCAGATGGGCAACCTTGGGCATGATGGCATTCAGCTGTTCCTCGGCCGTCATGTTGGTCTTGTTCTCACGCTTGTCCTTGTCTTTCTGACTGCGTGCAAGGTTGGCGCGCTCCTGCAGGGAGCCCACACGCACCATGAAAAATTCATCCAGATTGGAGCCATAAATGGCAAGGAATTTCACCTGCTCTGCCAGCGGGACATTCTTATCCTTGCCCAGCACCAGCACACGGCGGTTAAAATCCAGCCAGCTGAGTTCACGGTTGATGAAGATCGTATCCTCTTTCATAGTAGTTTACTCCCTTTTTCCCTGACATGCGGCTTTCGCCGCAGCGCTTCAGCTCACATAAGCAAGCCCATCCCACTCATCTACCACTGCTTCCGTCAGGCCGGGCACAGCAGCAGCCTCTTCTACCGCAGCAAAGCGCCCGTACTGCTCCCGGTATTCAATGATGGCCCGGGCGCGCTGCTCCCCCACTCCCGGCAGGGTGCAGAGAGCATCTAACCCGGCGGTGTTCAGATCGACCCGCGCCAGCTGGATGAGCGGTGTTTCACTCCCGGCTGCACGGTCCGGTTCTGCCTGCCGCGGAACGGCAAATCCAAACGCCAGCGCAACGCACACCGCGCAGACAAGGGCCGCTGTCCACAGAAATCTCTGTTCCGTTTTTGTGAGATTGGCTTTCTTCATTCCATTGTACCCGACTTTCTCTGAAAAAGAAAGCCCTCTGCGGAGAATTTGCAGAGAGCTTTACAATGATTTTACGCAGAAGTTTCCGCACGGCGCACCATGCCGTACAAAAGCTCTGCCGCTGCACCGGTATCGTGGTCAGTCAGGGTCATCCGGTTGGCGGCAAGGCGCAGTTCAGGCGCGGCATCCGCAGGCACAACGCTCTCCCCCGCCAGATGGACAAGGTCGAGCATCTGGGTGCAGCCGGCCAGCACCGTCAGCTGCTCGGCGGCATAGCCGGAGGGAGGGCAGACGGCATTGAGCATGGCACTGCCTGAGACAAGGCCCGGGGTAAGCACCAGCGTATCCGGTGCAAGGCGCTCCGCATGCAGGAAGGCTGCCGCGTCCCCCAGCGCCTTTTGCAGTGTGGGCAGAATGGGCATCTGCTTTTTGTCCTGATAAAACAGGATGCGCAGAACGTCCTCGCCCTTGACATCTGCGGCGTTGCTCAGCACAAAGGGAGTCCACTCCTGCTTGAGGTGGAACACCAGCCCTTCGCTCATCCGCACAGCGCGGGTGGAGCCATCACGCATCTGCAGGGCAATGCCCACGCCGGACAGGGAGGGCAGCATCTTCAGGACAGACTCCTCCATCCCCTCAAAGCTGCACAGCGCGGTGCCGGAGCCCTCCGAAAAGTTGTAGGCCAGTGTGCCGCCGCAGACCAGCGCGGGCGCACTGAGCCGCACCCCGCCCAACAGAGAGCGGACCGCCCGGGGCGAGCGCTGAGAGAAAACGGTCAGCCTGCCGCCCCTGCTGGCAAAAAGCTGCAGCACATCCCGCTGGAGCTGAGGCAGATTGCCTGCAGCATCCAGCAGCAGGCTGTCCAGATCACAGAGGACTAAGGTCTGGTCAATGGTCGTCTCTTTCATAGGGTATTTCCTCCTGTGCGCTGACGGAGCGTGGTCAAGAAGCGGATGAAGTAATCCGGCAGCTCAGAATCGAACCGCAGGTGTTCCCCCGTGATGGGGTGAACAAACCCCAGCGTTTTTGCATGCAGGCACTGCCCATGCAGGCTGGTGATGCAGTTGTGGGGGCCATACACCGGGTCGCCCGCCACCGGGTGGTGAATGGAAGCCATGTGAACGCGGATCTGGTGGGTACGGCCCGTTTTCAGGCGGCACTCCAGCATCGTGAACTCGCCCAGCCGTTCCAGCACCTTGTAGCCGGTATAGGCATACTTTGTGTGAGGCTCACTGGCCGGATAGACCGCCATCTTCTTGCGGTCGGTCTTGCTGCGGCCCAGGTTGCTCTCCACAAAGCCCTCATCCTGGGCAAAGCCGCCATAGACGATGGTATTGTAGGCCCGCTCCACGCTGTGCACTGCCATCTGCTGGGAAAGGCCGATGTGGGTTGCATCATCCTTTGCCACCACCAGCAGACCGCTGGTGTCCTTATCGATGCGGTGGACGATGCCGGGCCGGATCTCGCCGCCAATGCCGGAAAGGCTGCCCTTGCAGTGCCAGAGCAGAGCGTTGACCAGGGTGCCGTCCGGGTTGCCGGGAGCCGGGTGGACGACCATCCCTTTGGGCTTGTTGACCACCAGAAGGTGCGCATCCTCATAGACGATGTCCAGCGGGATCTCCTGCGGCACAGCCTCAATGGGCTTTGCATCGGGGATCTCCAGCAGGATGATATCCCCTGCCTTGAGCTTCAGGCTCTTGGCCGGAGCCTTACCGTTGCAGAGCACATGGCCCTCAGCCACAAGGCCCTGCAGGGCGCTGCGGGAAAGGCCGGTATCCTCGCCGCTCAGGAAGCGGTCAATGCGCTGGCCTGCGCCCTCGGCTTCTACGATGTATTCACGCTGCTCCATGGCTTACTGCTCCTTCGGGCCCTTTTTCGTATCCTCGTGCAGCTCCTCCAGGAAAATGACCAGCACCCAGAGTGCCACACCAACGCAGACACAGATATCTGCAAAATTGAACACTGCGAACCGCATGAACAGCAGGTTGATGTAATCCACCACCTCGCCGTTCAGCACACGGTCGATCAGGTTGCCGATGCCGCCGCCCAGCACCAGGATGAGTGCGGCCTGCTGCAGCCGGTTGTTCCGGCTGCGGAAGAACAGCCAATAAGCCACCAGCAGCAGCGCTGCGCTGGTTGCAACGATCAAAAACAGCTGCTTGCCGCTGAGCAGGCTGAATGCCATGCCCTGGTTGAGCACGAACCGCAGCTCCACCACATGGGGGATCAGCGGCATTGCGCCCACCGGCTGCAAAGCGCTGACAGCCCAGAACTTGATGGCCTGATCGAGACCGACCAGCGCCGCAACGCACAGCAGATTGAAGATCACAAATGCCATAAAAATACTCCCAACGGCGGCACGCTGCCGCCTGTGTTCTGATACCAAAAAGCGGCGCTCCCTGCTCGAAAGGAGCGCCGCAGCGTTTATTTCAGGAAGGCTTATGCTTCCACCACGCTTGCGCAGCGTGCGCAGAGGGTGGGATGTGCGGCGTGGGTGCCGATGTCTGCGGAATACTTCCAGCAGCGCTCGCACTTTTCGCCGGTGGCATGTGCAGCAGCAACGCCCAGACCTTCAACAGCGGAGGCCGAACCACCCTCACCCTTGACCAGCTCCACATGGGAGACGATCATCAGGTCAGCCAGCTCGTCCATGGGAATGCTGTTCAGCAGGTCATAGACGGCATCATTGCAGTACAGGGTAACGGAAGCTTCCAGAGAAGCGCCGATGGTCTTTTCTGCACGGGCCTGCTCCAGCACCTTCTTGACTTCGTCGCGGACAGCAATGAGCTGTGCCCACTTGGCCTTGAAGGCATCGTCTGCAGCGTACTGGCCTGCCTTGGGCATTGCCTCGAACACAACATACTTGTTCATGCCTTCGGTCTTGGGCAGGAAGTCCCAGATCTCCTGGCTGGTGAAGCAGAGGATGGGGGCAATGATCTTGTCCAGAGCGACCAGGATCTTGTACATGGTTGTCTGGGCAGCCTTGCGGCCCACACCGTTGGTGCAGTACAGGCGGTCCTTGGTCACATCCAGGTAGAAGTTGGACATGGCAACAACGCAGAAGTTGTAGACGGCGTGATAGACCTTGTTGAAGTCATACACATCGTAGCCTGCCTTGGCATTCACGATCAGGTCATCCAGAGCGGCCAGTGCCCAGCGGTCGATCTCCTGCAGCTGGTCATCTGCCACACAATCGGTGTTGGGGTCAAAGCCATCCAGATTGCCCAGAATGAAGCGGGCGGTATTGCGGATCTTGCGGTAAGCCTCGCTCAGCTGCTTGAAGATATTCTTACCGGCGCGCACATCCACGGTGTAGTCGGAAGAAGCGACCCACAGGCGGATGATATCCGCACCATAGTCTTTGATGATCTCGCTGGGCTCCACGCCGTTGCCGGCGCTCTTGTGCATCTGCTTGCCCTGCTCGTCCACGACCCAACCGTGGCACAGAACAGACTTGTAAGGTGCGCAGCCCTTGGCAGCCACGCTGGTCAGCAGGCTGGACTGGAACCAGCCGCGGAACTGGTCGCCGCCCTCCATATACATGTCGGCCGGGAAGCTCAGCTCCGGGCGCTCCTCCAGAACGGCAGCGTGGGTGGAACCGGAATCGAACCAGACATCCATGATGTCGGTATCCTTGGTCCACTCGGAAGCGCCGCACTTCTCGCAGACTTCGCCTGCGGGGATGATCTGCTCTGCCTCGTACTTGTACCAGGCATCGGAGCCCTCCTTGCGGAACAGCTCGCTGACAGCCTTGATGGTGGCATCGGTGATGTGGTAAGCACCGCACTTCTTGCAGTAGAAAGCCGGGATGGGCACGCCCCAGGTACGCTGACGGCTGATGCACCAGTCGTTGCGGTCACGGACCATGCCCTTCATGCGGTCGTGGCCCCAGTCAGGCATCCACTTCACGGTGTCGATGGCCTTGTAGACATCGTCACGGAACTTGGCAACAGAGCAGAACCACTGCTCGGTGGCACGGAAGATGATGGGGTTGTGGCAGCGCCAGCAGTGGGGATACTGATGCTTGATGTGCACCTGGCCCATGATGACACCGGCCTCGGTCAGGTCAGCCAGAATGGTCTTGTTGGCAGCCCAGACACGCTGACCTGCGTACTTACCGGCCAGCTCCGTCAGGCAGCCGCCGTCGTCCACAGGAACAGTGATGGGCACGTTGTATTTCTGAGAAACATTGAAGTCATCCACGCCGTGGCCGCCTGCGGTATGGACGCAGCCGGAACCGCTTTCCAGCGTGACATGGTCACCCAGGATGACGGTACCCTCCTTGGGCAGGTAGACGTGATGATAGCGCATCAGCTCGAACTCAGCGCCGGAAACAGGCTCGCCCACGATCTCGTAGTTCTCAATATGGCAGGCATCCATCACGCTCTTGACCAGCTCGGTGGCCATGATATGGTACTCCTCGCCGATCTTGACAAAGGAATACTCAAAGGCACCGTTCAGGCAGATGGCCTCGTTGGCGGGCAGGGTCCAGGTGGTGGTGGTCCAGATCACGAAGTAGGTCTTATCCATCGGGATGCCGTGCTTTGCCAGCACACCGTTGGGATCCTGAGAAACGTGGAAGCGGACGAAGATGGAATCGCAGTCGTCCTCGCCGTACTCGATCTCTGCCTCAGCCAGAGCGGTGCGGCAGTCGGGGCACCAGTACACAGGCTTCAGGCCCTTGTAGATGTAGCCCTTCTTGGCCATCTCGCCGAAGATCTCGATCTGGCGGGCCTCGAACTCAGGCTTCAGGGTCAGGTAGGGGTGCTCAAAGTCACCGATAACGCCCAGACGCTTGAACTGGTCGCTCATAATGTCGATATGCTCGGTGGCAAACTTTTCGCAGATCTGGCGCAGCTCCAGCTTGGAGATGTCCTTCTTTTTCTCGCCCAGAGAGGACAGAGCCTTCAGTTCAATGGGCAGGCCGTGGGTATCAAAGCCGGGCACATAGGGAGCCTGGAAGCCCTCCATGTTCTTGTCGCGGATGATGATATCCTTGATGATCTTGTTCAGGGCGGTGCCCATGTGGATGTTGCCGTTTGCATACGGAGGGCCGTCGTGCAGGACAAACTTGGGCTTGCCGTCATTGTGCTTGATCAGGTTGTTGTACAGGTCATTCTTCTCCCAATCCTCCAGCATGGCGGGCTCCTTCTTGGGCAGACCGGCACGCATCTCAAACAGAGTCTTGGGCAGATTCAGGGTACTATCGTACTGGGACTTATTCTTAGCCAATGGTTACACACTCCTCTAATTTACTAAAACGCTTTTGGAATCACTCGCTGAACTTCACGCCCTTAAAAGCGGCGTAGTCCGGCGCTGCAGCCTCATCCTCGGCGGCAGAGGCCGGGGGCGGGTCGAGCTTGAGCTGGCTCTCGTCCTGTGCCCAGAACTCCTCGCTGGTCTTTTCATCCGCAGGGGTCTCGTCCTCAGCATCCACATCCGCTGCAGCAGGCTGTGCCTCGGCGATCTCCTCGGTCACAGCGGCGGCAGTGGTCTCGGCGGCTGCAGCCTCATCCTCGGCAGGAGCATCCTCAGCGGGTTCCTCCTTCTGGAACTCAGGCAGGCGGCTCAGAGACTCAACATGGCTGCGGTACAGGTTCAGCACATCGGACTTGAAGCGGGTCACTTCCAGCCGGACGCGGTCATACTCGCGCTCCTGGGCAAGCTTTTTCTCGTTTGCCTCGTTGATGATCTCATCCGCGCGGTCACTGGCTTTTTGCAGCAGCTCGTTGGCATCACGGATAATATCATCACCGCGCAGATTTGCGCGATGCAGGATCTCTTCCGACTTCTGGTTTGCTTCCCGGATGACATTCTCACCCATCCGCTGGGCATTGATCAGCGCGCTCTTGAGCATATCACCGTCAGCCTCGTAGCTCTCCATTTCCTTGTGCAGACGCTGATTCTCGGCGGTCAGCTCAGCGATCTGACGGCGCAGCTCCTCAGCCTGATCTTCATCCTGCTTCAGCTGCTCCTCTACTTTATCCAGGAAACGGTCCACCTCTTCGGTCCGGTAGCCGCGGATGTTCTTTTCAAACTGTGCAGCACGCACATCCTGCGGGGTCAGCATAGTGGTTTCCTCCCTTTTCATTCAATATTGAAAAAACTCGATGATTGATCGGTCTTTTTTGCTTTTTCCAGGCAGGGCTGTCAGGCCAAAGCGCCCCTTGCCGCGCACCGTGAACGTATCGCCCTCATACACCGGGGCGTGGGCGCTCTCTGCAGGCAGGTGGTTGATCTCCACCCGGCCCGCCGCGATCCACTCACACGCCTGCCCACGGCTGCAATGGAGCATGGCCGCAAGCACAGCGTCCAGCCGCAAAGATGACACGGTGGCTGTCTGCGTTTTGCGCTCTGCCTGCGGGAATTCGGGAACCTCATCCAGCGAAAGCAGCGTGGTGGTGACCTCTGTCCGGCCCACCTGCAGCAGTTCTCGGCAGATGAGCTCCCCCGCCGTTTCCAGCGCAAAGACATAGGCAGTGCCCGGCGTATCGGCCGGGAGCACGATATCTCCCAGAGCTTCACGCCGCAGCTCCAGCCCCATCAGGCTGCCCAGATAATCCTTGTGACTCGGCAGTACCGCCCCGGAAAGGGTGCGGCAGGTCAGCTTCACGCAGCACAGCGGACTTGCAGGGTAGCAGCCCTCCGGTTCTAGGCAGAGCAGCTTCCGCTCTGCTCCGGGCCAGCCGCCCTCAAAGTGATGGTCGCTCTCCGGCACATCGGCACGGTTCAGCGCCGCGCAGGCCAGATCCTGTTCCCTGTCGCTCAAAAAGCCGGAGTAGCGGGCAACGCCGCGTCCCTCGGCCGCGCGGGCCAGATCCTCCACATGCCGCATCAAAAAGCGCTCTTCATCGGTGCGGGCGGGCACAAAGCCCCGCACTGCCTTGGGAGCAGGATCAATAGAACGCGCCATTGTTCTCCAGCTCGTCCAGCAGATCGCCCATAATGTCCACGTTGTACGGGGTAATGATGAAGGTGCTGTTGGCAACGCGCTTGATCTGGCCGTTGTTGGCGTAAGCCACACCGGACAGGAAATCCACCAGACGGCGGGAAACTTCCTTGTTGGTAGACTCCAGATTCAGCACGACCGTGCGCTTGTTGTTCAGGTGGTCTGCAATGGTGCTGGCATCCTCAAAGCGCTCGGGCTTTACCAGAACGACCTTGAGCTGGGTGGTGGCGTGGATGTTGACCACCTTGTTCTTCTTCTGGGCACCCTCCACCGGCTCTTCCTCTGCATCGTCCATGCCAACGCCGAGACCGCTGTTGTTGTTCACCATCTGGGGGCCGTCGTCGATGTACTGATCGTCGTAATCGTCCTCACCGCCGAAAAGGCCCTTTTTGAGACTATCCACAAAAGACATAGTATCTGCTCCTTTCATTCGGGCAGCCGCAGCTGCCTGGCGCCTTTTGCAAAAGAGATGCAAATAGCTTTTACTATTATCGGATTTTTTGCCGCAGATGTCAATAACTACAAAAGTTTTCCATCATACAAATTTTGTCCGGAGACAATAATCTCGTCATAAAGCCGAACCTGACTGACAGAACCAGCCGTTCCGCTGGGCAAAACGATGAGGTCATCGCCATCCGTGATCTGCGGATGGGCATCGTCCACAGGGTCGATGCGGCAGAAGCGGGCCAGGTTGCCGTACTTCACATACACGCCGGGGATGTAGTTCTCACCCTGGCTTTCTGCCTCGGAGCCATCCTCCTTGAGGTAGTGCACCGCAGCAGCAGGCACCCGCAGGCCGGTGTTGCGGCCCACGATGATCTGGGCATCGGCACAGTTCAGCCGGAGCACATCGCCGTTGATGATCTCGCAGGAGAGGACGAAGCGGGCAACGTCGTTCTCCGCATCGATGTTCACCTCGCTGACCTTTGCCTTGAGGGGCGTTTCCACCTGACCGGGAAAGCGGATCTCAACGCTCTTGGTCAAGGGCTTGCCGTCCCTGCCCAGCAGCTTTTCTGCCTGTTTGGCCGAGCACACCCCGGCATAGTACCAGGTAAAGCCCGAAACGATCTTTCCCGCGCAGCCGTCCAGCGCGATCTCCGGGGAGGATTCAACGTAGGCTTTCAGGTTGGCTGCATCCAGCGCAAGGATATCGGCAGAACCAGCGTTCAGCCGCCCGGAGCTGGAGCTGCGGATGAAATAGCCCGTCTGCGGGGCCGTGATCTGGGACGGATTGCCCAGCTGGGACTGCACCGTGGCGGCCTGCTGGGTCAGCGCGGTGATCTGGTCGGAGAAGCTGGCCACCTCGCCGGTGATGACCCAGAGCTTGTTCTGGGCCAGAATGTAATTTTCCTTCTCCGCATCGGTATCCTCGTAGTCCCCTGCATCCAGCGAATCCATCAGGTCGTACAGAGCAGCGGAACGGTTCTTGCGCAGGGATTCCAGCTGCACAGAAGTGGTGTTCTGGGAGCGCTGCAGCAGGTCGATCTGGTCATTGATCTGGGTCAGCTGCTGGCGCAGGGTGGCCTGCGCTGCATCGCTGTAGATCTCAGCCACCGCTGTGCCTGCCGAAACACGCTCGCCGTCTGCCACCAGATATCCCAGCGTGCCGCCGCCCGCAACGTAGCTTTCCTCAAACAGGAGCACGCCTTCGGCATCCACGGTGTCCTCCACCGTAGCCAGCAGGGCGGTCTCGTAGGTATTGGGCGGAAACAGCACCTGCATTGCCTGATAGCCCACATACAATGCCGCCAGCAGCAAAAACACGATGACGACAGCGGCCAGCGTTTTCAGTGCGCCGGAGATGCCCTCGCGTTTTTCTTCCTGCATATCGCTCATCCTTTCGCTAAAAATTCATTTGTGAGATGTGCAGCCTGTTCCCGGACATCCGGGGCAGAGGCATCCAGCCAGCAGATGCCCTCCATGTGGCGGAACCAGGTCAGCTGGCGCTTGGCATAGTTGCGGGAAGCCTGTTTCAGCTTCTCCACACAAGGGGCAAGCGCGCTCTCCCCCGCAAAGTAGGGGAAGAATTCTTTGTATCCGATGGCCTGGGCCGCCGTCTTATAAGTGTCCCGGTGTTCCCACACACGTTTTGCCTCGTTCAGCAGATCCTGCTCCATCATCAGATCCACCCGCAGGTCAATGCGGCGGTAGAGCTGGGCGCGCTCCGGGAAATCCAGCCCAAGGATCAGAGAACGATAGGGCTTTTCGGGCGGAAGCGAGTCTGCTTTCTGCTCACTGAGCTTTTTGCCGGTGGCGCGGTAATGTTCCAGCGCCCGCAGCACCCGGATATGGTTGTTCGGATGGATGGCCGCCGACGCTTCGGGGTCCACCGCCTGCAGCTCCGCATACATGGCTTCCGGCCCCTTTTCATTCAGTTCTGCGGCCAGCTGTTCCCGCAAACCGTCCGGCGTTTTCTCAGCAGCAAAGCGGACACCATACAAAAAGCTCTGGACATAGAGCCCGGTGCCGCCCACGAGGATGGGCAGATGTCCTCTGCCGGAGATCTCACGTTCCAGCGCCCCGGCCAGCGCGGTGAAATCTGCCACGCTGAACAGTTCATCGGGCTGCAGGATATCCACCCCATGGTGCGGAATGCCGCGAGTCTCCTCGGGGGTCACCTTGGCGGTGCCCACATCAAGACCTTTGTAGATCTGCATCGAATCGGCGCTGATGATTTCCCCGCCGAACTGCTCGGCCAGTGCAACACCCAGAGCGGTCTTGCCGGAAGCCGTGGGGCCGACCACGGCCAGCACCGGGTGCTTTTTGTTACACGATCCGTCCAAACTGCTTTTCCAACTCCTTCCGGGTCAATTTAAGGACACAAGGCCGACCATGGGGGCAGAAGGGCGGTACCTCGCCCGAGAGGATCTTTTCAGCCAGTGCCATCAGCTCCTGAGGAGAGGTCTTATCCCCCGCTTTAATGGCCGCGCGGCAGGAGATGGAATGGAGCACCCACTCGGTCTTTTCGCTCAGGGCATCGCGGCTGCCCTTGGAGAGCTTATCCGCCAGCTCCACCAGCAGATCCTCGGCACTGCCCTGTTCCACATCCGCGGGCACAGAGCGCAGAAACACGCTGTTGCCGCCAAAGTCATCGATCTCCAGTCCTGCGCTTTCCAGCAGCTCAAGGTTGGAGAGGAGGGCAGTCTTTTCCTCCGCCGACAGCTCCACCACCAGCGGCTCCAGCAGCAGCTGGGCCGGAACATCCCCATAGTTTGCCGCCAGTTTCTCGAAGAGCTGACGTTCGTGGGCGGCATGCATATCAATGATGCAGATCTCTTCCCCGCGCTCAGCGAGGATATAGGTCTTGAAGATCTCACCCACATAACGCAGAGGGGCAGGGCCTTCCTGCACGTCAAAGCCCAGCTGTTCCGGCGTATCCTCGGCAGCAGAGGTCTGCTGCGGAGCCGGGGCGGCAGGCATTTCCTCCTTGGGGGCAGGGTCCCATGCCGCCATGTGGTCCTGATGTTCGGGCAGATCTGCGCTGTCCGGTTCAATGTCCAATGCACCTTCTCCCAGCGCTGCGGCAAAGGCGGGTGCTTCAGGCTCGCTCTCCGTGGGAGCTGGTGCCGGGCTGTGCAGGGTGGCATCCTGCCGGATGGGCAGGCCCGATGCAACCGTTGTCCAGCTGTGCTCTGTCGGCTTTTCCTCGGCAGTGCCCGGCACAGGCAGGATATCCGGGTGGCTTGCAGGTGCCGGACGGGACGGCGGTGCTGCTGCCGGTGTCGGAGTGAAGCTCCGGAAGCTCCGCTGGGGCTGAGGGGTATGCTCATGGAGCGTTCCCGGCTCAGCCTGGCCCGGAATGATGGCAGAAAGTCCTGTAAAGTTATTCTTCTTTACATCTTTTTCTATCGCGTTATCATTTATTTCAGATTTGTTGGATTCTTCATCTTTTTTGTCCTCTTCAAAGGCAAAACGCCGCTCTCCGGTGCCCGGTTGGGCCAGTGCCAGCTTGACAGCGTGATAAACGAGATCAAAGATATCGTTTTCCCGGGCAAAGCGCACCTCAGTCTTGGCCGGGTGGACATTGACATCCACAAGGTCAGCGGGCATTTCCAGAAGCAAGATTCCTCCAGGGAACTTGCCCTGCATCGTGGTGCCCTTGAACGCTGTTTCCATGGCCGCCATCATGGTGCGGTTGCGGACATAGCGCCCATTGATGTAGAAATACTGCATACTGCGGCTGGCGCGGCAGCTCCTGGGCTGGGTGATGAGGCCCCACACCCGGTACACCCCTTCCTGATTGTCCAGCTCCATGAGGTCACGGCTGAATTCCCGGCCCAGCACCGCGTAGGCGGCACTGCGCAGCTTGCCGTCACCGGGGGTAACATACTGCAGTTTGCCCTCCCGGACAAACTTGAAGCTGACCTCGGGGTGGCTCAGGGCCACATGGGCCACAATATCTGCCACAAAGGTACCCTCGCTGGAATCCTTTTTGAGGAACTTCATCCGGGCCGGGGTGTTGTAGAACAGATCCTGCACCCGGATGGTAGTGCCCACGCCGCGTGCACCGGGCTCCAGCGGATAATCCTCGCCGCCCTCGATGCGGTAGACGGAGGCGCACTCATCGTTCTCAGTACGGGTCAGTACTTCTACCCGCGCCACGCTGGCAATGGAAGCCAGCGCCTCTCCACGGAAGCCCAGGGTGTGGATATGGTTCAGATCATCCTCCGTCCGGATCTTACTGGTGGCGTGGCGGATGAATGCCGTGGGGATATACTCTGCTTCAATGCCCGAGCCATTATCGCTGATCTCGATCAGCTTCACGCCGCCTGATTCAATGGTCACGGTGATCTGGCTTGCCCCGGCATCAATGGCGTTTTCCAGCAACTCCTTCACCACGGAAGCAGGCCGCTCCACCACCTCACCGGCTGCAATGAGCTCTGCCGTGTGCTTGTCCAGAACATGGATGACTGCCATATTCGTTCCCTCCCCTGTTTTTTAGGATTTTTCGGGAAATCAGCCGTTCAGGCTGCCCTTCAAGGTCTTTTTCAGCTCGTACAGGAAATTCAGCGCTTCAATGGGGGTCAGCGTTTCCACATCCAGCGCATCCAGTTTTTCCAGCACCTCGCTGGGCACTGCGGGAGAGTTATACTCCTGCAGCGCGTCAAAGTCCATCTGCTCCACCTTGTTCTTGGGGGCAGTGGCTTCCAGTGCGCGCAGCACCTCGTGGGCGCGGCGGGTCACAGTGCCGGGCAGACCGGCCAGCTTTGCCACCTCAATGCCATAGCTGTCATCGGCAGGGCCGCGGACGATGCGGCGCAGGAAAGTGATATCCTCACCCCGCTTTTTCACCGCAATGTTGTAATTTTTCACGCCGCTGATGGTGCCCTCAAGGTCCGTCAGCTCGTGGTAATGGGTGGCAAAAAGGGTTTTGCAGCCCAGTCCCTTGGCAGGGTCGCTGATGTGCTCCACCACGGCGCGGGCAATGCTCATGCCGTCAAAGGTGGACGTGCCGCGCCCGATCTCATCCAGCACCACCAGACTGCGGGAGGTAGCGTTCTTCAGGATCTCTGCCACCTCGGTCATCTCCACCATAAAGGTAGACTGACCTGCCGAAAGGTCATCTGATGCGCCAATGCGGGTAAAGATGGCATCCACCACGCCCACATGGCACTCTCTGGCCGGAACAAAGGAACCGATCTGTGCCATCAGGGCAATCAGCGCATTCTGGCGCATATAGGTCGATTTGCCTGCCATGTTAGGGCCGGTGATGATGAGGCAGCGATCCTCGCCGCAGTTCAGGGTGGTATCGTTGGGTACGAACAGACTGCCCTTGAGCATCTGCTCCACCACAGGGTGGCGGCCCTCCACGATGGTCAGCTGGTCGCTCTCATCCACAGTGGGGCGGCAGTAGTTGTTTTCTGCTGCCACCTGAGCCAGAGCGGCCAGCACGTCCAGCTCTGCCACGGCGTTGGCCGTACGCTGGATGCGGTCGAGCTGGGCACCAATGCTTTCCAGCAGCTCATTGAACAGCCGGTGTTCCAGAGCGATCAGCCGCTCGTGGGCACCCAGGATCTTATTTTCCAGCTCCTTGAGCTCCTGTGTGATGTAGCGTTCGCCGGTGGTCAGGGTCTGCTTGCGGATGTAGCTCTCCGGCACCTGTGCCTTATAAGAGTTGCTGACCTCGATGAAATAGCCAAACACATGGTTATAGCCGATCTTCAGCTTGGGGATGCCGGTCTCCTGCCGCAGACGGGTCTCGAGCTGAGCCAGCACGCCCTTGGTGTTATCGCGGATGGAACGCAGCTCGTCCACCTCGGGGTGGTAGCCCTTGGCAATGACACCACCATCCTTCAGGGTAGAAGGTGCGTCTGGATCCACAGCGGCATAGATCTTGTCCTTGATATCGCTCAGCGGGTCGATCCTGGAGACGATTTCGCTGAGTTCGGCGCAGCCGCAGCTTTCGGCCTGCTGGCGCAGGCTGGGCAGGCGCTCACAGGTCTGCGCCATGGCATAGATTTCTTTGGGCGTGGCCGAACCGTAGACCGTGCGGGTCATCATACGTTCCAGATCGGCGATGTAATGCAGTTCTTCGATCAGATCGCCGCGCTGTACGGTCTGGTTGACCAGACTTTCCACAGCATCCAGACGGTGGTTGATGGCATCGCTGGAAAGCAGCGGCTGCTCGATCCAGGTGCGGAGCAGTCGCTTGCCCATGGCAGTGCTGGTCTTGTCCAGCACCCAGAGCAGGGTCCCCCGCTTCTCGCGGCCCCGCAGGGTCTCGGTGAGTTCAAGGTTGGCCCGCGTCACCGGCGAAAGCTGCATATACTGGGCTTCATTGTAGCTGATGACGGTCTTCAGGCGCTCCACACCTTTGATCTGGGTGGTGTGCAGGTATTCCAGAAGTGCGGCCATGGCAAACCGCACCAGACCTTTTTTGTCGATAGAGGTGGTCTCATCCCAATTGCGGCCAAACTGATTTTCCAGCGAGATGGCCACAAGGCCCGGGGCGTAGCGCTCCTCTTCCACCAGCTCCACAGAGCAGGTCATGTTCTTTTTGATATAGCCGGTCAGCTCACGGCAGTCCAGCATTCCGGGATTCATCAGCACCTCGCTGGGATGGTAGCGGCAGAGCTCCGCGATCACGGCGGGCACGATCTTCTCCCGTTTCAGCTCGGTGATATGGGCCGTGCCGGTGGAAACATCGGCAAAGCAGATGCCTGCTGCGTTCCCTTTCAGAAAAATGCTTGCAATGTAGTTGTTTTTGTCATCCTGCAGCATACTGCTCTCGATGACAGTGCCCGGCGTGACCACCCGGATGATATCGCGCTTGACCAGTCCCTTTGCCTTGGACGGGTCCTCCATCTGCTCACAGATCGCCACCTTGTATCCCTTGGCGATCAGGCGGGCCACATAGCCCTCGTAGCTGTGGAAGGGCACGCCGCACATGGGGGCACGCTCTTCCATGCCGCACTGCTTGCCCGTCAGGGTCAGGTCCAGCTCCCGGGAGGCGGTCAGCGCATCGTCAAAGAACATCTCGTAAAAGTCGCCAATGCGGTAAAACAGGATCTCGTCCTTATACTGCTTCTTGATGTCCATATACTGCTGCATCATAGGCGACAGTTCTGCCATAATCGTTCACCTTTCCTGCGGGCTATGCCGCCTTGCTTCTTTCCGTCGGTTTGCAATAAGTAACTGCGAATGGAAGGAAAACGCGGCCTGCGATTTGCAGCCGCGTTCTCATTTTACCTGTTAGTGGCAGCCCCCGCAGGTGGAGCAGCTGCCGGTGCAGGATTCGCTGGGCTCCTGCACGGTCATGGGGTCGCCGCCGTTCATTGCGGTGTTGATGATGGCATCAATATAGTTGACCAGGTTCTCGCAGTCGCGCTTTGCCTCGTTGTAAGCAGTCATGCCCTCGTCGGCCATGATCTTGCCGTACAGGTCGTTGACCTTGGTGTTCAGCTCGGCAATGCGCTCATCACTGCGCTCGCTCTTGCCGATCTCATTGTTCAGATCCATGCGGGCCAGATTGAACTCTCCGATGAGATTCTGCAGTTCCTCATCCTTGTCGTTTGCCTTGCGGGCCTGATCCAGAGCCAGGTAACGGGGGTCAGTCTGCAGTGCCATAGCGGCGCGCTTGAACAGATCGATGCAATCCATAATCAAAAATCTCCTTTGATGTGTTTATTTTTATGGTCAGGTTATCATTGAGGCTGGTGTGCCCCGGGATCACGTTTCCAGTTCGCCCAGCAGGACGGTGGCGCGGGCACCGGTCAAGTGCACTTGTGCGTAGCTGCCCATCAGGGCGGGGTCTGCGGCAAACTCCACAGTCAGGTTGTTGTCCAACCGGCCGGAGAGGGTGCCGTCGCTGCGGCCATAGCCTTCCACCAGCACCCGGACAGTCTGGCCCACCTGCTGCCGGACCAGATCCATTGCGATCTCGTCCTGCACCTTGAGCAGACGGGTCATCCGGTCGGTTTTCTCCGCGCGAGGGGTGGGGTCGGGCATTTCCGCGGCCTTGGTGCCGGTGCGCTTGGAGTAGATGAAGGTGAACAGCTGCATGTAGCCGACCTTCTTCACCAGTTCCAGCGTGCCCTGGAAATCCTCCTCCGTTTCCCCGGGGAAGCCCACGATGATATCGCTGGAGAAGGTGATACCGGGCACCTTTTTGCGGGCGTACTCGATCAGCTCCATGTACTGCCCGATGGTGTAATGGCGGTTCATCTTTTTCAGCAATTCATCCGAGCCGCACTGCACCGGCAAGTGCAGGTGTTTGCACAGGTGGGGCTGGGCCGCAATGGTGTCGATCAGCTTGTGGCTGGCATCCTTCGGGTGGCTGGTCATAAAGCGGATCTGGTAATCGCCGGGTACAGCGCAGAGCAGATTGAGCAGATCCGCAAAGTCCACCTGTTCCTCCAGGCCCTTGCCGTAGCTGTTCACGTTCTGGCCCAGCAGAGTGATCTCCTTGTATCCTGCTTCCACCAGCCCCCGGAACTCCGCCAGGATATCGCCGGGCTTGCGGCTCTTCTCACGGCCCCGCACATAGGGTACGATGCAGTAGGTGCAGAAATTGTCGCAGCCGTACATGATAGGCAGCCAGGCGCGGAACTCACTCTCACGCCGGATGGGGATGTTCTCCACGATGACCGGGCGCTGGGCAGGCTCCATCAGCACGCGCTTATGCTTCTGCAGCTTCTGAGCAATGAGCTGGGGCAGCGTATCGATGCCATCCACGCCAAAGACCAGATCGACATAGGGATAGCTCTTGCGCAGCTTTTCCACCACATGTTTCTGGTTGGCCATGCAGCCGCACAGGCCGATCATCAGGCCGCGCTTTTTCTCCTTCAGGCCCTTCAGTGCACCCACATTGCCGAACACGCGCTGCTCGGCGTGCTCCCGCACGGCGCAGGTGTTGAAGAGGATGAGGTCTGCATCCTCGGGCTTATCGCACAGGCCGTAGCCGATATCCACCAGCACGCCCTTGATGCGCTCGCCATCGTTGACGTTCTGCTGACAGCCATAGCTGTGTACAAAGGCCAGCGGCGGGGTGTCGTAAGCCGCACGCACCAGCTCCGCAGCCGTCTCGTTGTGTTCAAAGTTAATGTATTCCAATAAAAACCATCCTTATTTTTCAAAAGCTCTTTTTAGTATACCCTCTTTCTGCCATAAGGGCAAGTGGGAAACCGCAAATTTCAGAATCCTTCTGGGTAATTCAGCCTTCTGCCTGCTTTTTGGCGCATGCTTCACACAGGCCGAACAGCACCACAGCGCAGTCCTGCACCACAACATCCTTCTGGCGGCGCACCAGCCTCATCACCTGTTTCTCGTCCACATCGGCATCCACCACGCCACCGCAGGCTGTACAGTAGAGGTGGCTATGCCAGCACAGGGTGTGATCAAAACGGTCTGCTCTGCCCGGGATAGACACCCGGCGCACCATGCCTGCCTCCACCAGACTGTTCAGGTTGCGGTAAACGGTGCCCAGGCTCAGGCCCGGGCACTCCGGGGCCGCCTTATCAAAGATCTCTTCGGCGGTGGGGTGGTCGCAAAGCTGCTCCACGGTGTGCAGCACCAGCTCCCGCTGTTTGGAATAACGCATCTTCCTCTCTCCTTCTCTTCCCTTTATACGTTCTCTTCGCCCTTGATCCGCGCCCAATATGCGCGGGAGGCCTGCTCGTTCTTATTTTCTCCAAAGGTGTAGTATTTTGTGTTCTTGAGCACATCCGGCAGATACTGCTGCTCGACCCAGTGGTTGGGGTAATCGTGGGCGTACTTGTAGTTCTGGCCCTTTACCAGCGCGTCCTCGCCGTCATAGTGCTTGTTCTGCAGCTGGCGGGGAATGGGCCCGGTGCGTCCTGCCTGCACATCTGCAATGGCGGCGTTGATGGCATTGTGGGCGCTGTTGGATTTGGGGCTGGTCGCCACCAGCACAACTGCATCCGCCAGGGCCAGCCGCGCTTCGGGCAGGCCCACCGCGTTGGCGATATCCACCGCCGCCTTTACGATGGGGATGATCTGCGGGTAAGCAAGGCCCACATCCTCGCAGGCGCAGACCATGAGCCGACGGCAGGCCGAGGGCAGATCCCCGGCTTCCAGCAGCCGGGCCAGATAGTGGAGCGCTGCATCCGGGTCGGAGCCGCGCATGGATTTCTGGTAAGCCGACACGATATCATAGTGGTCATCGCCGTCCCGGTCGTACCGCATGGCAGTGCGGCGGGTGACCTGCTGGATCATATCCAGCGTGATGTGTTTTCCCTCCGGTTCGGGAGCCGCCGCCGTCACTGCAAAATCAAGGCAGCCCAGTGCCTTGCGCAGATCACCGCCCGCGCTCTCGGCAAGATAGGCACAGGCATCGTCCTCCATTCGGATGGGCGTACCATCGCTCTCTGAAAGTTTTTTCAGGGCGTTCCGCAGCCCCTGCTCCACATCTGCAGCCGTCAGCGATTTGAACTCGAACACAGTGCAGCGGGAAAGCAGTGCGTTGTAGATGTAAAAATAGGGGTTCTCCGTAGTGGAGGCGATCAGGGTCACAGTTCCGTCCTCAATGCACTCCAGCAGGCTTTGCTGCTGTTTCTTGTTCAGATACTGGATCTCATCGAGGTACAGCAGGATTCCCCCTGCCCCGGCCAGTGTGCCGATATCCTTGAGCACCGCCTTGATATCCCCCGTGCCGCAGGAGGTGCCGTTGAGCTTGTGGAGCGTCATGCCGCTGTTCTCGGCAATGATGCGGGCTACGGTGGTCTTGCCCGTGCCGGATGGGCCGTAAAAGATCATATTGGGGATGCGCCCGCTCTCGATGGTGCGGCGGAACACCCGCCCCGGGGCCAGCAGATGCTGCTGGCCGCAGACTTCGGCCAGCGTTTTGGGGCGCATACGCTGCGCCAGCGGTTCATTCATCGGGCGTTCCCTCCTGTACTGCCCTGCTGTTCTGCATGGGCCTTATATAGAAATAGTATACCTCATTTTTACACGAACAGCAAGAGCAATAATGAAAATCATTCTCAGATGAATGCCGCAAATCCCATTTACAAAAAGGTCGAAACATGCTATTATCATAGTACATTTACGAGAAACGAGGGGTACAAATGAAGAAAGCCGATGCGGCAGAAGATCTCTCTGCCAAAAAGAAGCTGGCGCTCCAGGTCATCGACCGGCTGAAAACAGAATATCCGGATGCAGCCTGCACGCTGGATTACGACCACGCCTGGCAGCTGCTGGTCAGTGTCCGGCTGGCGGCTCAGTGCACCGATGCCCGGGTAAACATTGTGGTACAGGACTTGTTTGCAAAATACCCCAGTGTAGCAGCATTGGCTGCGGCAGAGCCCGAGGAAATCGAAGCCATTGTCAAGCCCTGTGGGCTGGGCCGCAGCAAGGCCCGGGATATCTCGGCCTGTATGCGGGTACTGCGGGACAAATACAACTGCAAAGTGCCCACCACCTTTGAAGAGCTGCTGGCACTGCCCGGCGTGGGCCGCAAGAGCGCCAACCTGATCATGGGCGATGTGTTCTGCAAGCCTGCTATCGTCACGGATACCCACTGCATCCGGCTTTGCAATAAGATCGGGCTGGTGGACGGCATCAAGGAGCCTCAGAAGGTGGAGATGGCCCTGTGGAAGATCATCCCGCCGGAGGAAGGCAGTGACCTGTGCCACCGCTTTGTGATGCATGGCCGGGCTGTCTGCAATGCCCGCAAACCCGAATGTGAAAAGTGCTGTTTGAACGATATCTGCCGGTACGCGGCAGAAAACGCCGTTCTTACAAAAGAAACCAAGGAGGCTTCTGTATGATTACATTGTCTATCCTGATCGTCCTTGCCCTGATCTGCGCTCTGGTGGGCGTGCTGATGGGCCTGTTCTCTCTGATCGGCCTGCTGGCTTCCCTGCTCGTGGGCGTGCTGGTAGGCGCTCTGGCCGGTCACATTGCTAACCGCTTCATGGGCACCCAGACCTCCACCGGCCGCAACATCGTGCTGGGCATTCTGGGCAGCTTTGTGGGTGAGTTTCTGTTCGGCCTCATCGGCATCCATGCCACCGGCAGCATCAGCTCCTTTGTTATCTCGGTACTGGGTGCCTGCGTCTGCATCTGGGTGGATAACCGACTGTTCCACGATCGTTGACCGGTTTTCTCTGGTTGTTTGTCTTTGCTCTCCCCTCCGGGAGAGCTTTTTTATTTTCAGCCCCTTGACAGTTATATCGAGAAGCGATATAATGCATCCATGATATATCGCATAGCGATACAAAGTGAGGTGATATAATGGAAAATCCGGCACTGACGGAAACCACCTACTACATCCTGCTTTCCCTCTATCATCCGCGGCATGGCTACGGCATCATGCAGGAGACCCAGCAGCTCTCCGGCGGAAGGGTACGGCTGGCTGCCGGAACCCTGTACGGTGCCCTGAATGCCCTGTGCGAAAAGGGCTGGATCTCTCCCCTGCCCATGGAAAGCGGGAGCCGCAAAAAAGAATACCAATTGACCTCCGCCGGGCTGAAGGTGCTCAAACAGGAGCTGGTCCGGCTGGAGGAGCTTGCTGCCAATGGCCGCGCCATTTTACAGGAGGAACAGGTATGAGTGAAACAAAAACGCTGCATCGGAATTTCTGGGTCTGGGAATTTGAAAAAGAAGAACGTTGGCTCAACGAAATGGCGCAGGAGGGCTGGGCCCTGCAGAATGCCGGGTTCTGCACCTACACCTTTGAAAAGACGGAACCCGGCCAGTACATCATCCGGCTTGCCATGCTGGACAGTTCCCCGGATTTTGAAAGTTTCATGGAAGAGTTGGAAGCACAGAGCATTGGGCATTGCTTCAGTTGGGGATATTTCCGCCGCAGCGCCCAGCTAGGTTCCTTTGATATGTTTTCGGATGTGGATTCCCGTATCTCCCACTTGAACAAAATTGGACAGATGGTGAGGCTGCTCTGTCTGGCAAACCTTCTCATCGGCGTTACCAACACCTTCAGCGGTGCATCGCTGGCATGGCTAAACCTGCTTTGCGCCACGTTTTTGGCCTACGGGCTGGGACGTATCAGCAGCAAACGAGAGAGTCTGGTGGAAGAACGTCAGCTCCACGAGTGATTTTTTCTCCTTGATGTGCAGGATCTTCAGAGTTTTCAAAAAGTTCATTTTTACCCGCTTGCATTCCGATGCAGGCGGGTATATTATTGTCATTAGCAAATAGTTATCATGTGTTAAGTATTTGCATTCGTTAAGTGATAAGGAGGGATCGTATGCCGCAGAAGAGCGCACCGGAACTGTTCGCTGTGGTCCATTATCTGCATCGGCTGAGCACAGAAGGCAAACGCGGTGCCAAAATGGCACTGGAAAGCTGCCCCAAGTGCCATTTCATCATGCTGGAAGGCGTGCTGATGACCATTGAAGAGCATGGCCAGAATGGCTCCATCTATGTTTCCGATCTGGCTGCTGCCGTCAAACAGCCCCTGCCCGCTGTTTCCCGCGCGCTGCGCCAGCTGGAGCAGGATGGACTCATTGAGCGGATCACAGACCCCAATGACCGCCGCAAAACGCTGGTGCGCCCCACGGAAAAGGGGTTGGATGCCAGCCGCCAGGTCGAAACTGCCATTAGCCGTTACTTTGAGCGGGTCATCTGCCGCATCCCGGAAGAGCAGCGGGAGCAGCTATTCTCCCTGACCGGTGTGCTGCTGGAGGCTGTGGAAGCGGAAAATGCGGAGCAACAAGCAAAATTGAAGGGAGAAAACGAAAATGGGTAAAATTTTCAAGCAGCTGGCCCGCCACTGGGCCGCCTGCCTTGCCGTGGTGGCTCTGCTGTTCGTGCAGGCCTACTGCGACCTTTCCCTGCCGGATTACACGAGCAAGATCGTGGATACCGGCATCCAGCAGGGCGGCATTGAAAGCCCCCTGCCGGAGACTGTGCGCCAAAGCACACTGGATGCCCTCTCGCTTCTGATGGGCGAAGAGGATGCAGACGCACTGCAGAATGCCTACGGATATTATCTTCAGGACAACGGTGTTCTGAAGCTCCGCAGTGACCTGACCGATGCCGAGCGCACCGCTCTGGAGGAGGCCGTTACCACACCGGATATCGTGCTGTATATGGCGGCGGCGCAGAATGCCAACGCCCCTGCCGGGCAGAACGCTGCCGCCATGGCTCCGCTGTCCGGCTACCAGAGCGAGGACGAGACTGCCGGGGCTGAAGCAGAGACCATGACCGCTGCTCCCACGGCGGAAGATCTGGATGCCGTTTGTGCCCAGTTCGCAGCCATGGCCCAGATGCCCGGTTTTTCCCGGGAAATGATCCAGCAGCAACTGGCCAGCGCCATGGAACAGGTGGACGAGACCACCCTTTCCAGCATGGCAAGTCAGGCCACCCTGCTGGTCAGCCTGGAATATGAGGCACAGGGCGTTTCCCATGATGTACAGATGGCCTACCTCTTCCGTGTGGGCGGCCAGATGCTGGCCCTGACTCTGCTGATGGTGGTCGTTGCCATTCTGGTGGGCCTGATTGCCTCCCGCGTCTCAGCTTCCATCGGCCGGGAGCTGCGCAGAGAGACCTTCTCCTCGGTCATCCACTTTTCCAACGCGGAGATCGAGAATTTCTCCACCGCTTCCCTGATCACCCGCACCACCAACGATATCCAGCAGGTGCAGTTCACCTGTGTCATCCTGCTGCGCATGGTGGCCTACGCCCCCATTCTGGGCATCGGCGGCGTGATGCACGTCACCCAGGGCAATACCGGCCTTGCCTGGATCATCGTGCTGGACGTGGCCGCTCTGCTTCTGCTCATCACGGTTCTGATGAGCATCGCCATGCCCAAGTTCAAGATCATGCAGACCCTGGTGGACAAGCTGAACCTCGTCAGCCGCGAGATCCTGACCGGCGTGATGCCGGTGCGTGCATTCAGCCGCGAATCCTTTGAGGAAAAGCGTTTTGATGCTGCCAGCCGGGAGCTGATGGGCACCCAGCTGTTCACCAACCGCGCCATGGTGGCCATGATGCCCTTTATGACCCTGATCATGAACGGCACCAGCCTGCTCATCGTCTGGTTCGGCGGCAAGGCCATGGATGCCGGAAACATGCAGGTGGGCGAGATGATCGCATTCATCACCTACACCATGCAGATCGTCATGTCTTTCCTGATGCTGGCCATGGTGGCTGTAATGCTTCCCCGTGCCGGTGTGGCTGCTGACCGTATCGACGAGGTCTGCCGCACCAAGGCTTCCATCCATGATCCCGACGCTGCCACCGCAAAGCCCGCCCTTGAAAAGAAGGACTGGGATGGCGTGGTCCGGTTCGAGGATGTCAGCTTCCGCTTCCCCGGTGCCGACAGCGACGCGCTGGAGCACATCAGCTTTACCGCAAATCCCGGCGAGACCACAGCCATCATCGGCTCCACCGGCTGCGGCAAATCCAGCCTGCTCAACCTCATCCCCCGCTTTTATGATGTCACCGGCGGCCGCGTGACCATCGACGGCATCGATGTGCGGGAGATGCCGCAGGAGCAGCTCCACAGCCTTTTGGGCTATGTGCCCCAGAAGGGCGTTCTGTTCAGCGGCACCATCGAGAGCAACCTGAAATTCGGCGGTGCGCAGATCACCGATGCGGGCATGAAGAAGGCGGCTTCCATCGCACAGGCCACCGAGTTCATCGACGCAAAGCCCGAGGGCTATGCAAGCCCCATTGCACAGGGCGGCTCCAACGTATCCGGCGGCCAGAAGCAGCGGCTCTCCATCGCCCGCGCCATTGCCAAGGATCCGAAGATCTATCTGTTCGACGACAGCTTCTCTGCCCTTGATTACAAGACGGATGTCACCCTGCGCCGTGCGCTGAAGGAAGAAACTGACAATGCCACTGTGATCATCGTGGCACAGCGCATTTCCACCGTCCTCCACGCCAATCAGATCCTGGTGCTGGACGACGGCAGACTAGTGGGCAAGGGTACTCACGCGCAGCTCATGGCCACCTGCCCTGAATATCAGGAGATCGCCAGGAGCCAGCTGAGCCAGAAGGAGCTCAACCTGCAGGACCTGAACACCGGAAAGGAGGATGAGTGATATGCCGAGACCCGGAAAACAGACCACCGAGCGCGCCAAGGATTTCAACGGCACTCTACGGCAGCTCCTCAGCGCATTGAGCCAGTATAAGCTTTCCCTCATCGTTGTGATGGTCTTTGCCATCCTTTCCACCATTTTCAATATTGCAGGCCCCAAAATTCTGGCCAAGGCCACCACTGCCCTTGCCACCGGCTGGATCGCCAAGCTGCGGGGGATCGGCAGCATCGACTTTGCCTACATCGGCAAGATCCTGCTCATCCTGCTGGCCATGTACCTCTGCTCTGCGGCATTCAGCTTTATCCAGGGCTGGCTGATGACCGGCCTTTCCCAGAAGGTCTGCTATGATTTCCGCCGCCAGATCAGCGAGAAGATCAACCGCCTGCCGCTGGCCTACTTTGAAAAGCGGACGGTCGGCGAGGTGCTCTCCCGCATCACCAACGATGTGGACACCCTGGGCCAGAGCCTGAACCAGAGCGTGACCCAGCTCATCACCAGCATTACCACCATGATCGGCGTGTTGATCATGATGCTGTCCATCAGCCCCAAAATGACTCTGATTGCACTGCTCATCCTGCCTGTCTCTCTGGTGCTGGTGATGCTGGTGGTCAGATTCAGCCAGAAATACTTCAAGGCCCAGCAGGCTACTCTGGGCGTTGTGAACGGTCAGGTGGAGGAGGTCTACTCCGGCCACAATGTCATCAAGGCCTTCAACCGGGAGGCCGCCGTGCTGGAGGACTTCAACGCCGCCAACGACAAGCTGTTTGAATCCGCCTGGAAGAGCCAGTTCCTCTCCGGCCTGATGCAGCCCATCATGAACTTTGTGGGCAACCTGGGCTATGTAGCCGTTGCCATCGTCGGCAGCATCTTTGCCGCCAACGGCATCATCACCATCGGTGATATCCAGGCCTTTATCCAGTATGTTCGCAATTTCACCCAGCCCATCCAGCAGCTGGCACAGGTATCCAACATGCTGCAGAGCATGGCCGCCGCTGCCGAGCGCGTGTTCGAGTTCCTGAACGAGCCCGAAGAGGCTCAGCTGGCTGACCCTGCCCGCCGGGCAGACCCTGCCAGCATCGATGGTCAGGTCACCTTTGACCATGTCCGGTTCGGTTATGTGCCCGAAAAGACCATCATCCACGATTTCAGCTGTAAGGTGCAGCCCGGCCAGAAGGTCGCCATCGTTGGCCCCACCGGTGCCGGCAAGACCACCATGGTCAAGCTGCTCATGCGGTTCTACGATGTGGATTCCGGCTCCATCACCCTGAACGGCCACAACATCCGCGACTTTGACCGTAGTGCCCTGCGCGAGGGCTTCGGCATGGTGCTGCAGGACACCTGGCTGTTCAAGGGCACCATCATGGAGAACATCCGCTATGGCCGTCTGGATGCCACCGATGAAGAGGTCATTGCCGCCGCCAAAGCCGCCAATGCCGACCACTTCATCCGCACCCTGCCCGGCGGCTACCAGATGGAGCTGAACGAGGACGCTTCCAACGTCAGTCAGGGCCAGAAGCAGCTGCTGACGATTGCCCGGGCCATTCTGGCCGACAACCGCATCCTGATCCTGGACGAGGCCACCAGCAGTGTGGACACCCGCACCGAACAGCGCATCCAGACTGCTATGGACAACCTGATGCGGGGCCGTACCAGCTTTGTCATCGCCCACCGCCTGTCCACCATCAGGGATGCAGACCTCATCCTTGTCATGCGGGACGGCGACATTGTGGAGCAGGGCACCCACGACCAGCTCATTGAGGCCGGCGGTTTCTACGCTGACCTGTACAACAGCCAGTTTGAGGATGTTGTGGATTAAGCCACGCTCCCTTCTTTGAAAAAGGCTCAGGTTTCGATCAAAAACCTGAGCCTTTTTCTTTTGTCAATTCCTACCGGATGTGCTATACTTATTTTCGTGTCTTGAAGTAGGAAAGGAGTAACCACTCATGGAAACCACTCAAAAGCCCTACGCATTCAGCCGCAAGGTATTCTGCGAGGGGATGCGGGATGGTGTGCCCATTGCGCTGGGCTATTTTGCTGTCTCGTTCTCATTGGGCATTGCAGCCCGCAATGCGGGGCTGACCCCCATTCAGGGCTTTTTTGCAAGCCTGTTCAACAATGCTTCTGCCGGTGAGTATGCAGCCTTTTCGCTGATCGCCGCCGGTGCCACCTATCTGGAAGTTGCCATCATCACCCTGATTGCCAACGCGCGCTACCTGCTGATGAGCTGTGCTCTGGCCCAGAAATTTGCCCCAGGCACGCCGTTCTTCCACCGGCTCATCATCGGCTACGATGTCACCGACGAGCTGTTTGGCATCACGATTGCACGGCCCGGCTATCTGAACCCGTTCTACACCTACGGTGCCATTGCGCTGGCGGCCCCCGCCTGGGCCATGGGCACAGCGCTGGGCATCATTGCAGGCAACCTGCTGCCGGTGCGTGTGGTCAGCGCCCTGAGCGTGGCCCTGTACGGCATGTTCCTGGCCATCATCATTCCCCCCGCCCGGAAGAACAGAGTCGTTGCCGTGCTGGTGATGCTGAGCTTTGCCCTGAGCTTTGCCTGCGGCTGCCTGCCCGGCATCGCTTCCCTTTCGGACGGCACCCGCACCATCCTGCTGACGGTGCTGATCTCCTGCGGGGCAGCCGTTCTGTTCCCTGTTACACCCGAAGCACCGGAAACTGCCGGAACTGAGGAGGTGCAGGCATGACCTACAATAATTGGGTCTATATCGCCGTGATGGCCGCCGTTTCTTACGCCATCCGTGTGCTGCCGCTGACCCTTATCCGTAAACCCATCAAAAACCAGTTCATCCAGTCCTTCCTCTACTATGTGCCCTATGTAACACTGGCCGTGATGACCTTCCCGGCCATCATCAACGCCACCCAGAGCCCCATTGCCGGTGCTGCCGCGCTGGTAGTGGGCATCGCCGCTGCATGGTTCGGAGCCAGTCTGTTTCAGGTATCCGTCTCCTGCTGTGCCGTGGTGCTTGTGCTGGAACTGTTTTTGGTGCACTGAGCATGAAGATCTTAATTTCCGGCTCCTCCGGCTTTGTGGGTTCCCGGGTACTGCACCAGTGGCAGGGCCGTGCAGAGCTTTTCACCTTCCCGCGCGGATCTCTGGCTGCTGCCGATGAATCCGACATTCGCCGTTTTGCGGAAACCATGCAGCCGGATGTCATCCTGCATCTGGCGGCATTGTCCGATACCGGCTACTGCCAGCAGCACCCGGAGGAATCCCGGCGTGCCAACGTCGAACTGCCTGTCTGGATGGCAAAGGCTGCACGGGACACCGGGGCCAAACTGATCTCATTCAGCTCGGATCAGGTGTACGCAGGTGTGACCCAGCCCGGCCCCCTGCCCGAAACGCTGCCGCTCTCCCCCGCCAATACCTATGGCCGCCACAAGTTGGAGGCCGAGGAGCGGATCCTTGCGCTCTGCCCGGAGGCGGTGCTTCTGCGGGCCCCGTGGATGTACGATCTGCCCGGTGATGGCCTGCCCCTCCGGGGCAATCTGCCGCTGAACCTGCTGCAGGCCGCACAAAACGGTACTCCCGTTCGCTTTTCGCCACACGACCACCGGGGTGTCAGCTGGGTGCGGGAGGTGGTGGAACATCTCTTCCCCGCCTTGCAGCTGCCCGGCGGTGTATACAATTTTGGCAGCGGGAACGATGCCGACATGGTCACAACGGCCCGGCAGTTTGCCGAAGCGCTGGGCGTGCAGGTGCAGATCGAGCCTGCTGATTTCTTCCGCAACCTTGTGATGGACAGCTCAAAGCTGGCCGCACAGGGGATTCGATTCCATGATACATTGAGCAGTTTTGAAGGCTGTTTGAGGTTCTATCAAAAATAAGAACGACCCTCTCCGCCAATGCTCCGCATTGCCACCTCTCCCAAAGGGAGAGGCAATTGCAGCTTCGAGGTAAGATTCTGCAAATCAGCAGTTTTCTTCCTGTCAGATGCGTTGGCTCCCCCTTCGGGGGAGCTGGCACGCGTCAGCGTGACTGAGAGGGTCGTTTTATATTACAGCAGAATACAGATCAATCCGGTGCAGCCATCGTTGATGACCTGTTCCAGCGTTTCCTGCAGGCGGGTGCGGGCTTCCTGCGGCATGTGGAGGAGCTTGTTCTGCAGTCCCTCATTCACCAGTTCATGCAGGCTCTTGCCGAAGATGTTCGATTCCCACAGCCTCTCCGGGTCTGCTTCAAAATCGCCCAGAAGGCTCTGCACCAGATCCTCGCTCTGCTTCTCGGTGCCCACAATGGGGCTGATCTCGGTGTGGATGACGGCTTTCATCATATGGATGGAGGGTGCGCTGGCTTCCAGCCGGACACCGTACCGTCCGCCCTGCCGGACGATCTCCGGTTCCTCCAGCGAGAGCTCCTCAATGCTGGGCATCACGATGCCGTAGCCGGTGGCTTCCACCTGTTCCAGTGCACTGCGGATCTTCTCGTACTCCCGCTTTGCCCGGGAAAGCTCAATGATGCAGGGCATCAGGCCTGCTTCGTCGCCAATTTCCAGCCCCGTCTGCTCACTGAGGACGCGGTAGAACACCTCTGGCTTCAGCAGAACGGTCACCCGCACCACGCCGTCGGAAAGGTTCATGCCGCTCAGGGCGGATTCCTGCACCGAATCCCCGGCCAGCGCCCCGGCACTGTTCTGGGCCGGAACATCCTTCATCCGGCTGATTTTCTCTGAAAACTGGAGCGCCGCCGTGTAGATCTCGTTCTGGAGCCAGTGGCCCTTTTCCAGCATCGTCACCCAGCGGGGAATGGCAAAATCCAGCTCCCGCACCGGAAATTCGTAGAGGACACGCTGCAGGATGGACAGCAGGTCATCTTTCTGCAGATCCAGACAGCTCACCGGCAGGACCGTGCGTCCGTAGGCCTGTTCCAGCTCTGTGGCCAGAGCCTTTGTCTCCGGAGCATCCGGGCGGGTGCTGTTGAGCAGGATGACAAAGGGTTTGCCCAGCGCTTCCAGCTCTTCCACCACCCGCTTTTCGGCGGGCAGGTAGTTTTCCCGGGGGATCTCGCTGATGGAGCCATCGGTGGTGACCACGATGCCGATGGTGGAGTGATCCCGGATGACCTTGCGGGTACCGGTCTCAGCGGCAAGGTCAAAGGGGATCTCCTCCTCGAACCAGGGGCTTTTGACCATGCGGGGCTTCTCGTCCTCCTCGTGGCCCATGGCTCCCTCCACCATATAGCCCACACAGTCGATGAGCCGGATGCGGCACTCCCCGCCGCCCTCCAGTTGGAGCGGCACGGCCTGCTCCGGGATGAACTTCGGCTCTGTGGTCATGATCGTTCGCCCTGCCGCCGACTGCGGCAGCTCATCTCGGGCCCGGAGCTTTGCGTCCGCCGGGCCGATGGCAGGCAGCACCAGCTGCTCCATAAACTGCTTGATGAGGGTGCTCTTGCCGGTACGCACCGGCCCCACCACCCCAATCAGGATCTCCCCGCCGGTGCGTGCCCCGATCTCCCGGCAGACAGTGGCTTCCAAACACTCCTGTTTTTCCAAATTGCTCTCTCCTCTCTCCCGTCCGCACCGGGCGGCAAGGCCGCACCTTCTGCGTCTGCTTCTCGGAAACAGTCTATTCGGACAGGCGGCAGGATATGAGCGGCACCTAGCGAAAAAGCGTCGGTTGACGGAAAAATCCCTCTGCGCTACAATAGAGAAAAATTGAGCAGAAAGGTGGAACGCAGATGGAGTGGAAGGTTTATTTTGAGGACAATCCGGGCTGTCACCGCCCGCATCGGGGCCGCCCCGGGCAGGAAGTGTCCTGCGGGGCACACTCGGTGTGGGGCGGGCAGCATTTCATCATCCCGGCGATTTACCTTTGTGGAAAAGGGCTGGTTGTAGACATCTGCCGCCGGGTGGAGCGTGAAGCGATCGAAGCGCATTACCAGAAGTTGGCCGCTTATGAAGGGATGGATATTGACGAATGCCCGCCGGAAGTTGTCGAACTGGCCGAAGCCGAGGACCCGTTTGGTTCTTTTGACTATCTGCCAAGTGTAGCCATCAACGGCAAAACCGTGGAATACAGCCGCGGTGCCGGGGAATACTATAACCCCCTCCGCTCCGAAGAGGAGATCGTTTGCAGCGGTGAACAGGCCGCGCGGGACATCGTGAAGCACTACGGGCTTGACCCGGAACAGGGCTGGGATCTCCGGCAGTGGAGCTTTCCCTGGGCGACAAAACACAGGCCTGCCCACATCACCAGCCTGACACTGACCCTCACCCAGCGGGAACAGCCTGCCGAAGCGGTGCAGTTCACGGCAGCACCCGGAAAGGTCGTGGAGTTTGCCCACCCCGTCACCGGTGTGCCCTGCGTGCTGACGGTCAAAGACCTGAAACCGGCACGGCTGCCTGAGCACGAACACTTCGGCCCGCCCATGGAGTGGCCACAGGAAATGGTGCAGATGGAGTACACTTTAACTCCCGCTGTGACGACTGGCTGGGTACAGGTGAACGACTGCGCTCCCAGCGACAAGCCCATCCGGAAGATCGATGCTCCCTCCAAAGACGGCTCCACTGCCATCATAGGCGGAACAGATGGCCCGACGGCGATCTTTGTGAGCGGAAAGCAGCAGGGTGATACCCGCACCGCCTGTTCCTCGCTCCACTTTGCGCCGGTGGAACCGGAAAATATCCGGTGGAAGGTGACCTACTACCAGAAGCAGTTCCCGGATGAAACTATAGCGCTGTTATAACGAAAAGACAGGCGGCACCAACCGAAGTTGGATGCCGCCTGTTTTACTGTTCAGATCAGCTTGATGGCCACTGCCTCGCTGGTGCGGTCCTGGGCTTCGTTGGTATGCTCGGGGTCATCCAGCATATAGCGGAGCAGAAGCACCTCGCCCACATAAAGCACCGCCACCTTGATGGGGATGCTGCCGGAATCCAGCGGGCTCTCCTGCGCGCCGCACCGCAGCACCACATCCGCCATGGCTGCGCCGGGCGAATCCTCATAATGGGTGAGCAGAATGATCTTTGCACCGGATGCCTTGGCCGTGCGCAGCGTTTCCAGCATATCGCGGGTCGCGCCGGAATAGGAGATGAAGAGCACCACATCCTCCGGGCCCATCAGGCTGGCAGCCAGGATCTGGAGATGACTGTCCCCTGCGGTGCGGAACTTATTGGACAGGCTGGAAAAGCGGGCGCAGATATCGTTGGCCAGCAGCATACTGCCGCCCTGACCCAGGCAGAACACCTGCCGCGCCGCACGCATCAGATCCACAGCCTGCTCCACGGCTTCGGGCGAAAGAGAATTCTGGGTGCCGTTGATGGCAGTGAGAAACAGGCCGCTGGCGTGCTCACACAGGCTGGCGGTGGTAGCGCCCGGCTCCGGCTCATGCTGGTTGACCAGCGCACCGGTGGCGTTGGCCTGCGCCAGCGAAATGCGCATCTCATGGTAGCCCTCAAAGCCCAATGCCCGGCAGAAGCGGAACACCGTTGCCTCTGCTACCTTGCATTCCCGCGCAAGGGAGGAAATGGAAAGGTACTGTGCCTCGTCGGCATGGTGGACAAGGTAATCTGCCACAGCACGGCCGGATTTTGTCAGTTCGTCCTGCCTTTGCTGCAGCAGCTCCCAGAAGTTTGTGGTCGTAGACATGATGGTCTCCTTCTTCCTGCTCTGTTTCCCGCCGGAAGGGCCGGCCGCACACGCCAACACCATTGTCGGGAAGTTTTCCTTTAAGGAAAGTATAAAAGAATCCCCGCCGCTTGGCAAGAGGGGCTTTGACTACAAATTCGCGATCGTTTCTGTGCAGAGCGCCCAAATCCGCCGCATTAGTACGACTTATTTGTGAAAATCCTTTTCAATTTGCCGGATTTCCTGCCCTTTTTTGAGTGAAAACTATTTTCACTAGCGAAAAATGCGATTTTTCTATAATGGTTACAAAATAGCTACAACTTTCAAAATTTCCATGAATCATGCCCAAAAGGCCAGTCTTTTCACTAAAATTGTGCGACATCCACAAGAAAATCCTTTCATTATTGGGCAGACAGCCGATAGACAAAATGAAAATATTTTTCTATAATAAGGCCAATAGAAGCGGTTCCCACACGAGGGCCGCAGAGCAGAATCGCACTACATCAATGAGTAAGGAGAAGTTTCTTATGAAAAACAGTATCTCTCGCCGCTCTTTCCTGAAGGCCGTGGGTGCCCTGAGTGCAGCCGGTGCACTGGCCGCATGCGGCGGCAGCTCCTCCAGCAGCACTGCTGCTTCCTCCACTGCAGCTTCTGCAGCGGCAAGCACCGCAGCTGGCGCAAACATCAAGCTGTGGACATACCCCATCGGCGGCTGGGGCAAGGACGAGACTGTGCAGGAGCTGATCTCCAGCTTCAACGCAAAATATCCTGACATCAAGGTCACCGTTGAGTACCTGGATTACACCAATGGTGATGACCAGGTCAACACCGCCATTGAGGGCGGCAGCGCACCCGACCTGATCATGGAAGGTCCCGAGCGTCTGGTTGCCAACTGGGGCAAGAAGGGCGTTATGGCTCCCCTGAACGACCTGTGGACCGATGATGCCAAGAAGGACATCTACGCTTCCGTTGAGTCTGCCTGCAGGAACGATGCCGGCGACTACTATGAGTATCCCCTGTGCATGACCGCACACTGCATGGCCGTGAACATGACCAAGGTCAAGGAAGTGGGCGCAGACCAGTACATTGATACTGATAAGCACACCTGGAGCACCGACGGCTTCCTCAAGACCGTTGACGCACTGTACAATGGCGGTTATGAGAATGTTGCAGCCATCTACTGCAGCGGCCAGGGCGGCGACCAGGGCACCCGCGCGATCATCAACAACATGTACGGCGGCACCTTCACCGATGCTGAGCACACCAAGTACACCGCTGACTCCCCCGAGAACATCAAGGCCATCCAGGCTCTGTACGATGCCAAGGGCGTGAACTTTGACGCTTCCATCAACGGCGGCGAGGAGATCACCCTGTTCCGCAACGGTACCCTGCAGATGGCATTCTGCTGGAACATTGCACAGCAGCTGAACTCCGACAACAACGATGCCGGCCTGACCAACAGCGGCGACGAGATCTTCCCCATGGCCTTCCCCACCGAGAGCGGCGATCCCAAGCTGTGCGGCGGCATCTGGGGCTTCGGCATCTTCGACAACGGCGACGAGGCCAAGATCGAAGCCGCTAAGACCTTTATCGACTTCATCGCTGCTGACCCCGACCAGGTTGGCGCAAGCGTTCTGGCTTCCACCTACTTCCCCGTTCGTGAAAGCGTTGGCGACATCTACGCCGGCAACGACATTATGAGCGAGTACACCAAGTTCATGGGATTCCTGGGCGATTACTACCAGATCACCCCGGGCTGGGCAACTGCTCGTACCGAGTGGTGGAACATGCTGCAGCGCGTTGGCACCGGCGAGCCCGTTGAGCAAGCCGTTGCTACCTTTGTTGAGAACGCAAATGCTGCCGCTGCTGCCGAGGCATAAGCGCACTGCCTGAGTTTTTCATCGTAACGTTATAAACCTTGCCCCTTCCTCGATAATCCCGGCGAGGGAGGGGCATTCTTTTTGCAAGTTCCGTCGGGAGCCGGTCATTTTACCGGAGCTAAACGAAAGGTTTGGTGATTTTCTTGGCTGCTACCACCGTAAAAGTCAAAGAGCCAAAGCGCAGCCGCGCACTGGTCCGGCAGGAGACCATCGCATCCTATCTCTTCCTTCTGCCCAGCCTGATCTTCTTTCTGGGATTCGTCATCTACCCCATGATCCTCTGCGTGGTCACGAGCTTCTTTGATTCCACCATGAACCGCGCCGATGTCTTTGTCGGCCTTGCAAACTACAAAGAGCTGTTCGCCGATAAGATCTTCCTGGGCGCTCTGAAGAACACCTTCATCATCGTCATCGTGTCGGTGCCTGTGACCTGCGCCTTCTCGCTGTGGGTCAGCTCCGCCATCGTGGATCTGCCCGAGTGGGCCACCAGCCTTTTCCGCTGCGTGTTCTACCTACCCGTTGTCACCGGTTCCGTTGCCGTTACCGTTGTCTGGAAGTGGATGTACAACAATTACTACGGCATCTTCAACTATCTGGGCAAGACGCTGGGGCTGATCGACAAGAACATCAACTGGCTGGGCGACGAGCGGTTCGCTCTGGGCTGCATCATCCTCATCCTGCTGACCACCTCTGTGGGCCAGCCCATCGTTCTGTATGTTTCCGCCCTGGGCAACGTGGACCAGTCCATCGTGGAGGCTGCCGAAGTGGACGGCGCAACCGATTTCCAGTGCTTCTGGAAGATCAAGTGGCCCGCCATCATGCCCACCACCCTGTACATCCTGGTCATCACCACCATCAACTCCTTCCAGTGCTTTGCGCTGATCCAGCTGCTGACTTCCGGCGGCCCCAACCACAGCACCGATACCATCATGTACTACATCTACTACACCGCGTTCAAGCTGTACCGCTACGGCTATGGCAACGCCATGGGTGTTGTGCTTGCCATCATCATTGCCATCCTGTCTGCTATCCAGTTCAAGGTTGGCAACCAGAACAATTGAGGAGGTGCGTAACAATGAGTGCAACTGCTGCAACCGCAAAAAAGCAAAAGCCCTTGAAGCGTCACCCCAGCAAGCTCAAGCAGGCCAGCGCCTATACCATCCTGACCCTGATCCTGATCAGCATCGTGGCCGTGACCTTTGCGTTCCCGCTGTACTGGATCATCACCGGTTCCTTCAAAACCGGTGCAGCCATCAACTCCACCACCCCCGAGTGGTGGCCCCATGAGTGGGTGCTGACCAACTACCAGAAGCTGTTTGCCGGAAAGAGTGCCCCCCTGTGGCAGCTGGCCGTCCCCTTCAGTGCATGCTTCAGTGCCGACGGCGAGCCCATCTATTTCTCGGTCGGACCCACCGCTCCTGCTGCCCTGCGCTGGATGATCAACACCGTGTTCATGGCTGTTGTCTCCATGATCCTGACCTGCATCACCGCCGCCATGGCCGGTTATGCACTGGCCAAGAAGCGCTTTGTGGGCCGTCAGCTCCTGTTCACCCTGATCGTGTGCGCAATGGCTCTGCCCAAGCAGGTCATTCTGATCCCCCTGCTGCGTGAGATGAGTGCCCTGAACCTCTACAACACCATCTGGGCCGTCATCTTCCCCATTGTCGGCTGGCCATTCGGTGTGTTCCTGATGAAACAGTTCAGCGAGGGCATCCCCACAGAAATGCTGGAAGCTGCCCGCATTGACGGTGCAAGTGAAGCCAAGACCTTTATCAGCATCGTGCTGCCCATGGTCAAGCCGGGCATCGGTGCTCTGGCCATCTTCACCTTCATCAACAGCTGGAACGATTACTTCATGCAGTTGATCATGCTGTCCAGCACCAGCAACCTGACCATTTCTCTGGGCATTGCAAAGCTGCAGGCGGAAAACAGCACCGACTTCGGTCTGATCATGGCAGGTGCCGCACTGGCTGCTGTGCCTATCATCATCATCTTCCTCATCTTCCAGAAGTACTTCACCAAAGGCATCGCAATGGGTGCCGTTAAGGGCTAAAATTGCGACCGCCGCCTGCGGCGGAAACAGGGAGCAATTTTTGGCGCAGCGGTCTACAAGACGCAAGGCCCGCACCAAGGGCCGAAGCGGATGCAGGGCACCGCAAGAGGGCGCTGATGCAGTGAACAGAACAAATAAGCATATAGGAGCTTAAGGAGACAAACCATGAGAGATATCACTAAGTACCAGGGCGTTATCCCCGCTTTCTACGCCTGCTACGACGCAGAGGGCAATATTTCCACCGAGGGTGTCAAGGCCCTCACCCGCCACCTGATCGCCAAGGGCGTTAAGGGCGTGTATGTCGGCGGTTCCTCCGGTGAGTGCATCTACCAGCATGTGGACGAGCGCAAGGCCGTGCTGGAGGCAGTGATGAGCGAAGCCAAAGGCAAGCTGACCGTCATTGCACATGTTGGCTGCAACAACACCGCCGACAGTGTGGAGCTGGCCCGCCATGCCGAGAGCGTGGGTGTGGATGCCATCGCCTCCATCCCCCCCATCTACTTCCATCTGCCTGAGTATGCCATTGCAAAATACTGGAATGACATGTCCGCTGCTGCTCCCAATACCGAATTCGTCATCTACAACATTCCCCAGCTGGCTGGCACCGGCCTGACCATGAGCCTGCTGAAGGAGATGCTCAAGAACCCCAACGTGGTGGCTGTCAAGAACAGTTCCATGCCCACCCAGGACATCCAGATGTTCAAGGATGCCGGTATCGCCGCCCGCGGCGAAGGCAACTTTGTGGTCTTTAACGGCCCCGATGAGCAGTTCGTCTCCGGCCGCGTCATCGGCGCAGACGGCGGCATCGGCGGCACCTACGCCGTGATGCCTGAGCTGTATCTGGCCATGAACGAGCATATCAACAAGGGCGAGGTCAAGGAAGCACAGGCCCTCCAGTACGAGGCCGACCGCATCATCTACAAGATGTGTGAGGCCCACGGCAACCTGTACGCCGTGCAGAAAGAGATCCTGCGCCGGATGTACGGTCTGGAGCTGGGCGGCGTGCGTGAGCCCATGCCCAGCCTGGTCCCCGAGGATGAGGCCATCGTGGCCGAAGCACAGGCCATGATCGAAGCCGCCATCGCAAAACTGTAAGCTGAACAAGCGCCCCCTCTCCGTCTCTTTTCAGAGGGGAGGCGGGCGCTTCTTTTTTGGAGGGAAAGCGTATGATCTGCGATACCCTGGATCAACTGCATCTGTATAAGGGGTTCCACAAAAACCTCGACACGGCCATTGAGTTTCTGGCCGCACACCCGCTGGATACCCTGCCGCTGGGCCGTACCGAAGTGGACGGCGACGAGGTGTTCATCAATGTGATGGATGCCGATCTCAAACCCCACACCGGTTCCCACGCCGAATATCACCGGCTCTACGCCGATCTGCAGATCGACCTGACCGGCGGCGAGGGCTGGGGCTACGAGACCGCCCCCGGCACCGAGGTGGAGCCCTACCAGCCGGATATCGGCAAAAAGGACAGCGAGGATGCCGTTTTCGGCGCTCTGGGCGAGGGGCGGTTCGTCCTCTTCTTCCCCGGTGAGCTGCACCGCCCCGGCGTGGAAATGCCCGGCTGCGATCGTGTCCGCAAAGCTGTTGTCAAGATCAAGATGGAGGATAAGTATCATGGATAAGGAAAAACTGTTTGCTCAGATCAAGGGCGGGCTGATCGTCTCCTGCCAGGCATTGGAGCACGAGCCCCTGTACACCAAGGAGGGCGGCGTGATGCCCCTGATGGCCAAGGCTGCCGCCATGAGCGGTGCGGTGGGCATCCGTGCCAACACCGTGCGGGACATCACCCAGATCAAAGAGGTCGTGGACCTGCCCGTGATCGGCATCATCAAAAAGGACTACCCCGGCACCCCCATGTACATCACTGTGACCATGAAAGAAGTAGACGAGCTGGTGGCCTGCGGCGTGGATATTCTGGCGGTGCAGGGCACGGGAGCTCTCCGCCCGGACGGTTCCACCTCTGCTGAGTTCATCCGCGCCATCAAAGCAAAGTACCCGGATCAGTTGGTGATGGCCGACTGCGACAACTTTGAGAACGCCATGGCCTGTGCCGAGGCCGGTGCCGACTTTGTGGGCACCACCATGCGCGGCTACACCCCTGAGACCCAGGGCATTGACGACATCGATTTTGATTTCGTCCACAAGCTGGCCACCGAGTGCCCCGCCAAAGTCATTGCCGAGGGCCACATCCACTACCCCGAGCAGGCCGTCAAGGCACTGGAAGCCGGTGCCTTTGCACTGGTGGTGGGCGGTGCCATCACCCGCCCTGCCGAGATCACGGCCCGCTTCACCGGAGCCATCAACGCCATGAACAAGTAAAACGGAGACACTGAGATGAAACAGTATCTTGCGATTGATATCGGCGGCACTGCCGTCAAGCTGGGCATCGTGGATGAGACCGGCGCGGTAGGCTCCAAGGCCGAGGAGAGCGTCAACTTTGACGGCTACCAGACCCCGGTGCTGACCACCGTGCTCAAAGCCGCCAAAGCCTTTGTGGAGGCCCAGAACATCGATGTGAACACACTGGAAGGCGTGGGCGTTTCGGCCACCGGCCAGATCGACAGCCGCAAAGGCATCGTGGCCGGTACCTGCGGCAACTTTCCCAACTACATCAACAGCCCCATCCAGGCCGAACTGGAACGGCTCTTCGGCCTACCCGTCACCGTTGCCAACGATGCCAACTGCATGACGCTGGGCGAGGTCTGGGTCGGCGGCGCAAAGGGTTATACCGATGTCATCGGCGTGACCCTGGGCACCGGCGTGGGCGGCGGCATCCTGACCGGCGGCCGCCTTTTGGAGGGTGCCCGCGGACTGGGCGGTGAGCTGGGCCACTACCGCACCCATGCACTGGACGGTGTCCCCTGCACCTGCGGTGCCACCGGCTGCTGGGAGCGCTACGCCGCCACCACTGCCCTGGTACGGGCTGCGCAGGAAAAGGACCCGGCCTGGAAGGATGGCCGCGCCATTTTTGCTGCTGCGGAGGCCGGCAACGAGACCGTTCTGGCCCTGCTGGATGCCTGGACGGATGAGATCGCACAGGGCCTTGCGGGCATGGTGCACATCTTTAACCCGCAGCTCATTCTCATCGGCGGCGGCGTGAGTGCCCAGCAGAAGCTGCTCATCGAGCCCATTGCCGCCAAAGTCAGGGCCTCCGTCATGCCCGCCTTTGCAGAAGGGCTGGAGATCCGCGCCGCCCAGCTGCACAATGATGCCGGTATGGTAGGCGCAGTCTATTACTTCCGCCAGCAGCACGGCGAAGCCTGATCATCTGAACGATCAAAGGAGTATATTGAGATGAAAACACATATTCTCTGCCTGGGCGATTCCAACACCCACGGTTATTGTGCCGACCCCAAGGACAATGCCGACGGCGGCATCCGCTTCAACGAGGACGAGCGCTGGACCTGCCGCCTGCAGACTGCTCTGGGCGACAAGTATCTGGTAACCGAAGAGGGCCTTTCCGGCCGCACCACCGTTTTTGTAGACCCCATCCACGAGTCCATGGATGCTCTGAGCGTGGCCTATCCCCTGCTCAAGAGCCATGAAGTCATCGACCTGCTCATCATCATGCTGGGCACCAACGATGTGAAAGAGCGCTTTAACGCAAACGCCGCCTGCATTGGTGCGGGCATGGAGCGCCTGATCCAGAAGTGCAAGACCGTGGACTGCTGGGGCGGCAAGGAACCCAACATTCTTGTGGTCGCTCCTCCGCGCATCAAGGAGGGCTTCCACGATGAGGTCATGGGCGACGGCTGTGTGGAGAAGTCCAAGGGCGTTGCCGGCTGGTACAAGATCATTGCAGAGCGCAACAACGTCCATTTCCTGGATGCTGAAGGCTGCGAGTTCAACCAGATCGACTTCATGCACCTGACCCGTAAGGGCCACGCACAGCTGGCCGAAAAGCTGGCCGAGCTGGTGCCGACGCTGCTCTGAGTCAAAAAGAACAACCCTCTCCGTCATTGCCTCGCAATGCCGCCTCACCCTTTCGAGGGAAGCAGGCAAAGCAAAAGGCTTTGACGGAGAGGGTTGTTTTCTTTTGTCAGATGTAATCCGAAATATACGGGATCTTATGGAAGAGCACGTCATCCAGCCGTTCCACAGCCTCTTCCCTGCCCTCGATGCGCTCCAGCTCATACAGACGCTCTGCGGTCTTGTAGCCCAGCAACAGGGTGGTAAAGGTGCCGATGCCCATTTTCAGGTGATACTCGGCGGGTTCACGGGTCATGGTGCAGTGCCCATCCGCAAAGCGAACGTTGAACGTCCGGTCATTCCATGGCAGAAGCGAGTCCTCGATCTCCAGCTCGATGCACAGGGTGCCGCCGTCCGGGTCACAGGGGTAATCGGCGAGGAAATCCTCCACGTCGATGATGCGTCCCATGGCATAGGGGCGGATGCTCTCCTTGATGTCGCCATCGTCCATCTCAAAGGCGATGGGCTCGCTGAAATAGGTGCTGCCGTGCACCTCATCGATCATGGAATCATGGGCATGGATATACTCCCACAGGCCTTTCTGGGCCTCGCGGTTGAGGTAGACCATCTCCTTGATGTGCATGATGTCGTTTTTGATGAGGTAGACCATGTAGCCGCAGGGCTTATCCTTGACGTTGTAGTAGACCGCAACATTGGTATCGTCCTCATCCCAGCGCCAGTATTCCTCCCAGGCCAGACTGTTGCGGAACAGACAGCCGTGGGTGATGGACGCAAAGTGGGAGTGCAGCTCATGGAACTCGGTATTATCCCAGCTGACACGCCGGACATAGCCGGGAGCCTTGACCTTGGTAGGGATCTGCCGGTCCTTGATGTTGAACGAGATCTTGTTGGAAACGATTTCCCAGCCCAGATGATGGTACAGCGGAATGCTGTACGGGTAGAGCAGGGCGAAGGATTTGCCCTCCTCGTGCATCTGGGTCAGGCCCTTGATCATCAGGTGTTTCATAATGCCCTGCCCGGTGTACTCCGGGTAGGTGCAGACACTGGTAACAAAGCCCACATGGTAGACCGTATCGTAGATGTTCATTTTCAGCGGATAGACGGCAAACTGGGACACCAGCGTGTCTCCATCAAAGCAGCCCAGCACATCGGCACGTTCCAGCACCGGGAACTTGGACTGTTTGATCTCATCGTCCTTCCAGCCTGTGGCAGTCAGCTCTTCTTCCGTGACCTGAAAGGTGTAGCGGAGCAGTGCGTTGTACTGATCCAGATCCTTCGCTTCCAGATAACGGGTCAGATAATGGTCTGCGGCGTTCATACGAACACCCCCGTCCTTACGGGGTCAGACGGTTGGGGCCGCGGAACAGGAACTCCGCGTCCTTGATGCTCTCGCCCACCAGCAGCATGGTCAGGCGGTCGATGCCCAGACCGAAGCCGCCGTGCGGAGGGCAGCCATACTGGAAGAACTCCAGATAGAACTTGACATCCTCAGCCAGACCCTTTTCCTCGGCCTGCTTCTTCAGCACCTCATAGCGGTGCTCGCGCTGGGCACCGGTGGTGATCTCCACACCGCGCCAGATCAGGTCGTAGCCCTGAGGCACGCCGTTCTCGTCGCGCATGTGGTAGAAGGCGCGCTTCTCAGCATCGTAATCCGTGACGAAGAGGAACTCGTGGTTATAGTGCTTCTTCACCCAGTCGTAGCTCAGGCGCTCGGCCTCAGTGGTCAGGTCGCCCTTCTCGGAATCGTCCACCACATAACCGAAGTCCTCTTCCAGACCCTTGTACAGGTCAGCCAGCTTGACCACGGGGAACGGGGTCTCGGGCACGATGACTTCCTTGCCGAACAGCTCCTGGATCTGGTCGCCGTATGCGTCCTTCACAGCCTGCAGGCCAGCCTTGAGCAGCTGCTCCTCCATGGCCATGACATCCTTGTAAGAGGTGATGTAGCTGAACTCCAGATCGAAGCCGGAGAACTCCGTGGCGTGCTTATTGGTATAGCTCTTCTCGGCGCGGAACACAGGGCCGGTCTCGAAAATGCGCTCAAAGCCTGCAGCCATTGCCATCTGCTTATAGAACTGGGGGCTCTGTGCCAGGTAGGCATTGCGGTCGAAGTAGTCCACCTTGAACACCTCGGAGCCGCTCTCGCTGGCAGCAGCGATCAGCTTGGGGGTGTGGATCTCGATGAAGTTCTGGTCCAGCAGGAACTTGCGCATGGCGTTGACCATGCAGCTCTGGGCCTTGAACATCAGCTGGTTCTCGTCGGTGCGCAGATCGACCCAGCGGTAATCAATGCGCTGGTCGATGCTGGAACGCTCCACCGCCTTTTTCTTCTTGGTGGCGGCAATGGCCTTACGGGCAATGGGCAGTGCATCCGCAATGCTCTCCACCTCGATGGCCTCGGGGATCATCTCGATGCCGCCCATCTTGACGTAGTCGTTCTCGACCACCTTACCGGTGACAGTGATGACAGAATCAGGGGTCAGCTGATCGATGGTGTCCACCAGATCAGGATGATCCTCTTTTTCAACCGTGATCTGCAGCTTACCGGTGATATCCTTCAGTACGATAAAGGCCATATACTTGCTGTTGCGCAGGTTTTCAATAAAGCCCTGTACCTTGACCGTATTGCCAATTTCCTTTTGTACCTCGTTGATATAGGTGCGATTCATGGAAATCCTCCTTTGATGTCTTATACCGTTTTATTATACGCTTTTCAGGGGATAAATCAAGTATTCTGCCCGGGCCAGTCTTACTTCTTGTGGTTTTCCTCTTCGTGCAAAGTGCCGGTGCCGCCCTCGACCACACCGTCGTGGTCGAGCACCGCCCTGATGGTGCCAAAGAAGCACTTTACGTCCATGCCAAAGCTCAGGTGCTCCACATAGTAGCCGTCCAGCCGGGCCTTGTCCACGATCTCCAGCTCATCCCGCCCATGGATCTGGGCCCAGCCGGTCAGGCCGGGGCGGACATCGTTGGCACCGTACTTGTCCCGCTCGGCCAGAAGGTCATACTGGTTCCACAGCGCCGGGCGCGGACCGATGACTGCCATATCGCCCACAAAGATGTTCCAGAGCTGGGGCAGCTCGTCCAGACTGGTCTTGCGCAGGAAGTGCCCCACCCGGGTGATATACTGATCCGGGTCCTTGAGCATGTGGGTGGGCATATCGCGGGGGGTGTCGATGCGCATGGTGCGGAACTTGAGGATATTGAAATGTTGTTTGTGGATGCCCACCCGCTTCTGCCTGAAAAAGATCGGCCCCGGGGAATCGATCTTGATGGCAAGGCAGAGGATGAGTAGCAGCGGCGAGAGCACGATCATGCCGCAGAGGGACAAAATGACCGCCAGCAGCCGCTTGATGCCGTTTCGATACATGGAAGATCCTCCCTTTTCAGAGTACTTTTTATTATAGCAAGCCATTCGACAGTTTGCAATCCATTCCGTGCAGTTTCTCGCCCGAGAGGCTCAGGCAGGTGCAGCAGAAGTATTGGCTGTTGCGCAGGCCACAAACCGCCTGTTTTGTTGTATTATTCATCCTGTTTTCTCTCTTGTTCCGGAACGATTTCTGCCGTATCATTATAGTAACAACTCTATCTGAAACAGGAGGTCTTTTCTGTGATCCAACGTTTTTCTTTCGGGCATCCTTTTCCCACCCAGAGCGTTGTGCTGTCTCTTCCCGCGGAAAGCGGCCCCATCCCCTTTCTGACTCCCGATGGCAGCGGCTGGCAGCTCACCCTCAGTGAGCAGGCTGCCGTCTACGGTCTGGGTGAAATGCCCCGCGGCATCAACAAGCGCGGCTGGCACTACATCGCCAACAACACCGATGAATCCCGCCACAGCGAGGACAAGCTTTCCTTCTATGGTGCGCACAATTTCCTGCTGGTGCGGGACGGCAGCACCTGCTTTGGCCTGTTCGTGGATTTCCCGGGCAAGGTGTATTACGACATCGGTTATTCCCGCCACGATCTTCTCTCTTTCCACACCGAGACCCCAGACTACGATCTGTATCTCCTCTCCGGCGGGAACGAGAACGCGGTCTGCAAGGAGTTCCGCACCCTCATCGGCCGCAGCTACATCCCGCCCAGGTGGGCATTCGGTCTGGCACAGAGCCGCTGGGGCTACAAGACTGAGGAGGACGTGCGGGAGGTTGCACGCCAGTACAAGGAGCACGACCTGCCGCTGGATATGATCTGCATGGACATCGAGTATATGCAGGACTATGCCGATTTCACCGTAAACAAGGAACGTTTTCCAGACCTTACAAAGCTCTCCGCAGACCTGAAAGCGCAGGGCATCCGGCTGGTGCCCATCATCGATGCCGGCGTGCGCGTTGACCCCAACGACTCCACTTGCACTGAGGGGCTGGAAAAGGGATACTTCTGCAAAAAGGCCGACGGAACTCCCTTTGTGGCGGCAGTCTGGCCCGGCAAGGCCTACTTTGCCGACTTCCTGCGTCCCGAGGTGCGGGAGTGGTTCGGCCACAAATACAAGGCCCTGACCGACTGCGGCATCGAGGGCTTCTGGAACGATATGAACGAGCCCTCCCTCTTCTACTCACCTGAGCGGCTGCGCGCTTTTCTGGACGATATGGCCGCCCTGCGGGAGAAGGACAACATTGAGCAGGAGGAGTTTTTCCCGCGCGTGGTGGGCGGTGCCATGGGCCTGATGAACAGCCCGGCAGACTACGCCAGTTTCTACCACGAGGCAGACGGCCGGAAGGTACGTCACGATCAGGTTCACAACCTTTATGGCGGCAGCATGACCCGCGCCGCAGGGGAAGCCTTTGCCGACCTGCGCCCGGGCCAGCGCACCCTGCTTTACAGCCGTTCCAGCTTCATTGGCAGCCACCGCTACGGCGGCATCTGGCTGGGCGACAACAATTCCAGCTGGGCCCAGCTGCTGGCCAATATCCAAATGATGCCCAGTGTCCAGATGTGCGGTTTCCTGTACAGCGGTGCCGACCTCTGCGGCTTCTCCTGCGATACCACGCCGGATCTTGCCCTGCGCTGGCTTGAGTTCGGTCTGCTCACCCCGCTGATGCGCAACCACTCCGCGGTGGGCACCCGGATGCAGGAATACTACCGCTTCCCCGAGGTGCTGCCCGCTGTGCGTAATATGATCCGTCTGCGCTACGCCCTGCTGCCCTACCTGTACAGCGAATTCATGAAGGCTGCGCTGGAAAACACCAGCTACTTCCGGCCGTTGGCCTTCGACTACCCGGATGACCCCGATGCCCGGGAGGTGGAAGATCAGCTTTTGCTGGGCGAGGGCCTGATGGCCGCTCCCGTCTATGTCCAGAATGCCCACGGACGGCATGTCTACCTGCCCGAGCCCATGAAGCTCCTGCGCCTGCGGGCTGTGGACGACTACGACGAAGAGATCCTGCCCGCCGGACACCACTATATCCGCTGTGCGCTGGACGAAATGCTGTTGTTCATCCGTCCGGGTCACATCATTCCCGTGGCACAGCCCGCCAACAACACCGCTGAGCTGGATGATGCCAGTCTGACCCTGTGGAGCTTCCTGCCCAACGGCGAATCTGCGGAGTACCGGATGTACCGGGACGACGGCGTGACAACGGAATACGAGAAGAAAGAGCACTGGAAAACGCTGCAGATCCATCATTCCTGATCAAAGCGCCCCAGAAAGGCAGGAACCCCCTGCGCGGCATCTTGTATTTTACAGAAAACTGTATTATAATATAGGTGTTCTTTACAAATTGCGTTGTGCCGCAAAACGGCACGGCGCATTTTTTACGCTTCGATTTTGGTGCAAGAGTATGAGAGAAGTTTCAAAGGAGGCGGAGCTTTCATGGCACAAATGTCCCAAGCCGGTGATCTGACCAGCGGCCCGATGCTGAAAAAGATCATCCTGTTTTCCCTGCCGCTGGCGGCATCCAGCTTTTTGCAGCTGCTGTTCAATGCTGCCGATGTGGTCGTGGTGGGGCGATTCGCCGGCAGCGCCGCGCTGGCAGCAGTTGGTTCCAACGGTGCACTCATCAACCTGCTGGTCAACCTGTTTGTCGGTCTTGCGCTGGGTGCAAACGTTGTGGCGGCCCGTTGCTATGGCGCAAAGGATGACCAGGGCGTGCACGAAGCGGTGCAGACCGCTGTTACCCTGAGCCTTGTGGGCGGCGTTCTGATGGCTTTTGTGGGCTTTTTTGCAGCCCACGGCCTGCTGGAACTGATGTCCAGCCCCGAGGATGTTATTGACCTTGCCACCCTTTACCTGAAGATCTACTTCATCGGAATGCCGATGACCATGCTGTACAACTTCAACGCTTCCCTGCTGCGTGCCGTGGGCGACACCCGCCGCCCGCTGGTCTGTCTGGCGGTGGCAGGTGTCATCAATGTGGTGCTGAACCTGCTGTTCGTCATCGTATTCCAGATGAGCGTGGCGGGTGTTGCGCTGGCCACCATCCTCAGCCAGACGGTATCCGCCATTATGGTCACGGTGCTGCTGGTCAGGGAAGAGGGTGCCATGCACCTTGACCTGCGGCATCTGGGCTTCCACAAGAAAGCCATGCTGCAGATCATCCAGATCGGCCTGCCCGCCGGTCTGCAGAGCACCGTGTTCAGCCTGTCCAACGTGGTGATCCAGTCGGCCATCAATTCCTTTGGCTCCACGGTCGTGGCCGGAAACTCTGCCGCATCCAACCTCGAGGGCTTCATCTACACCGGCATGAATGCCTTTGCGCAGGCGGCCGTGACCTTTACCAGCCAGAACGTGGGTGCCCGCCGGTACGACAACCTCGACCGCGTCATGCGCAACTGCCTGCTCTGCGTCACTGTGGTGGGCCTGTTCCTGGGCTGCGGCGCTTACTTTGGCGGCGAGGTCCTGCTGCACTTCTACTCCACGGATGAAGCCGTGGTGGCCGCCGGCCTGTCCCGGATGCAGATCATCTGCACTGCCTACTTCCTGTGCGGCATAATGGACACTCTGGCCAGCTGCCTGCGCGGCCGCGGCTACTCGGTGATCCCCATGATCGTCAGTCTGGTGGGCAGCTGCCTGCTCCGTCTGGTCTGGATCGCAACCATCTTCCGGATGTTCCGCTCCACCGGCACGCTGTACATCAGCTATCCCATCAGCTGGGCCCTGACCGCAGGGGTGCATCTCATCTGCCTGCTGGTCGTGCGCAAAAAGATGAACGATCAGCTGAAGGAAGAGAGCCGCCTGGCCGCATAACAAAAAACGCTCTCCTGTGCTCAGCAGGAGGGCATTTTTTGTTTACAGCATCTTCTTTAACAGATATCGGTCATACCCGCCGTACATCTCACGGCGGTCGGCAATGACAAAACCGCAGGCAAGGGCATTGTTCAGGCTGTATTGATTCTCCGGGCTGACGGTGGCCCCGATGCCCACGATGCCGGGCCGGACAAGGGGCAGCGCCGCTTCCAGCAGCTTCCGCTGCAGGCCGTTGCCCCGCCAGTCCGGGTGGACCACCGCGCTGTCTGCATTGGCCCAGTGCTCCCACTCCTCCCGGGGCACCCCCAGAAAGGCCGCATAATTGTGTGCGCTCCGGCCGCAGTAGCGCAGGATAAAGTACGCCCCCAGCCGTTCGCCGTCGTATGCCCCGATGCACAGGTCCTCCCTCAGATAGGCCGTGATATTCTCCAGTGTGTCCGGCACAAACTGCTCCGGGTGAGGCATGGCGGCCCGCACTTCGTTCTGCAAAGCAAAGAATGCGGCCGCATCCGCAGGGCCGCACCGGCGCAGGCGAATGGGAAGCTGTGCAGGCCGGCCACACACTTTTTGCAGTATCAGTTCCATTTTGTGAACCCTCCAAAAATAAAATCATACTTTCTGCTGGATTCCAGTATAATTACCATTCAAAATAAAGTCAAATCATGCTATAATGAAAGTAAGAAAATCTGTCCGGCGCAGCTTTTGGGTTGCAGGGCAGGTTTTCCCAAGTCCAGGCGGGCACTGCCCCGCCCGCGAACCGGAGGAACAGCCCATGAAAGAATCCAGCTCTTCGTCATCCATCCGCCTGGGCGGTGCGGTCATCAGTGACCGTGTCGTCGCGGCGCTTCTGGAAGAACTGCGCACCGGCCGCTACGCCGATGCCGACCGCCTGCCCGCCGAGGTCGATCTGGCCGCGGAACTCGGTGTCAGCCGTACCGTGATCCGGGACGCGCTGAGCGAGATGGAGCGCGCCGGTTACATCGAGCGTGTGCGCGGCATTGGCACAGTGGTCAACCGCACTGTGCTCGGCCTGCGCAGCCGCCTTGACCAGAAGCTGGAATATTACCCGCTGATCCGCAGCTTTGGCAGCTACCCCCACGCCGATGGCATCCAGATCTATCCCATCCGCGCCGGGGCCGAGCTTGCCCGGGATCTTGCCATTGCACCGGGGGACGAGGTCATCTGCATCAAAAAACGAATCCTGGCCGACACCACCCCGGTCATCTACTCCATCGATTATCTGCCCCGCGCCCTCTTTGGCAGCCGGGACTACACCCGCATCGACCTGAGCGGCGGCGTGTTCGATATCCTGGAGCAGGAATGCAACCAGCAGATCTCCTCGAACGTGGCCCACCTCAAGGCCAGCTGCGGCGACGAGGCCATCCGGGCTGCCATGCGTCTTGCCCCCGGCGAGGCCATGCTGCTGCTGGATGAGATCTGCTTCAACCGTCTGTGCCACCCGGTCATGCGCTCACTGAGTTATTACACGAATTTCTTCGATTTTTCCATTCTACGAAAATTACTTTGACGGAGGTAAAATTCATGCGCCATCTCATCGATCCCTTGGATTTCAGCCAGGAGGAGATCACCTCTCTGCTGGATCTGGCCGACCGCATCCGCTCCGACCCTGCCGCTTACCAGGACGTTGCGGCTCACAAAAAGCTCGCCACCTTGTTCTATGAGCCGTCTACCCGCACCCGCCTTTCCTTTGAGGCGGCCATGCTGAACCTGGGCGGCCATGTGCTGGGCTTCCCGAGCGAGACCGTCTCCAGCGCTTCCAAGGGAGAAAGCGTTGCAGATACCATCCGTGTGGTCTCCTGCTATGCTGATATCGTGGCAATGCGCCATCCCAAAGAGGGTGCGCCGTTCCGCGCTTCCCGCTACTCCCGCATCCCGGTCATCAATGCCGGTGACGGCGGCCACCAGCACCCCACCCAGACCATGACCGATCTGATGACCATCCGCACCCGGATGGGTCGGCTGGATAATCTGACCATCGGCCTGTGCGGCGATCTGAAGTTCGGCCGCACCGTCCATTCTCTCATCAAGACCATGGCACGCTGCAAGAACATCCGCTTTGTGCTCATCAGCCCCGAGGAGCTGCGGGTGCCCGACTACATCATCAAGGATGTGCTGGAGGCCAACGGCATCGAGTACCGTGAGACCCGGAGCCTGGAGGAATCCATGCCTGAGCTGGATATCCTGTACATGACCCGTGTGCAGAAGGAGCGCTTCTTCAACGAGGAGGATTACATCCGCCTGAAGAACAGCTACATCCTGACCAGCGAAAAGATGTCCCTTGCCAAGCCTGAAATGGCAGTGCTGCATCCCCTGCCCCGCGTGAATGAGATCGCACTGGATGTGGACAACGATCCCCGTGCCGCCTACTTTGAGCAGGTGCAGAACGGCGTATACATCCGCATGGCACTGATCATGACGCTGCTGGGTCTTGCCGACCCCAAGGCACCGAAGGAGGGCAACTGATATGCTGAATATTGACGAGATCCAGAACGGCATTGTGATCGACCACATCAAGGCAGGCACCGCTGTGGGCCTGATGGAGCTGTTGGGCATCACCGGCAACAAGACCGCCAACGTGGCACTAATCCAGAATGCGCGCTCCCACAAGACCGACTGCGGCCGCAAGGACATCATCAAGGTCGAGGGGGATGCCTCCTGGCTGAACCTGGACGTGCTGGCCTACCTTGACCCTGACATCAGCGTGACCGTGATCGAAAACGGCAAGGCTGTGCGCAAGGAAAAGCCGAAGCCCCCCAAGCGTCTGGTGAACATTGTGCGGTGCCGCAATCCCCGCTGCATCTCCTCCATTGAAGAGGAATGCGACCAGATCTTTGAGATGAGCTCCAACGGCAAATACCGCTGCATCTACTGTGAGCAGGAGCTGCAGGTGAAGCCGGAATAATCGGTACAAAAGCAAAAGGCAGTGCGTCCCACGCGGCGCACTGCCTTTTTTGTTTGTTACACGAAATCCTCCCGCATCGGAGTGAAGATATCCAGCAGGATGCCCGCTTCCGTGCAGGTGCAGCCATGCTCCACACCGTCCTCCTTCCGGCCCGATCTCAAACAAAAAAAGCCCGACAAAGCTCCCTCCGGCAGCACCGCCCGGCATCCCATTCCCACATACGATGCCGTGCAGGTGCAGTGCATTCAGAAGGTCTCTATCTGCAGCAATCCCCCAAGATCGCCATTCAGAGCTTCGTCAGACTTTTTATTCGTAAAGACGTTCCGGCCCACGCACACACGCCTGCGTTCCCGGATGTTCCTTCCTCTGTCGGCCGCAAACCATACAGCGGGGAGGCGCTCCTGCCTTTAACTTGATTTCATTGTAGCAGATTCCGATGAAACTTTCACCCCAAATGTCATATTCTGCAGGGTTTCATGTCATAACTTGCGGAGCGGGATGGTGCAGGTAAAGCGGAACCAGCACCCCCGGCAGCTGATGGTATATTCGCCGCCGTATTTTTTCAGCACATCCTGCACGTTCCACAGCCCGAAGCCGTGGCCCGCCCCTTTCTGAGAGATGCGGGGCAGCTGACCGTCCACGAGGTTCAGGTCCTTTTTCACCCGGTTGCGGACAGAGAGCACCACCTCGTCCTCACTCTTCCGCATCCGCACATAGATCTCCGGCGGATCAGCCTGTGCGGCGGCCTCAATGGCATTGTTGAGCAGGTTGGAGAACACGATCACAAGGTCTGTCTGATCCATGGGCATATCCCGCAGATCGGGCAGATCAAAATAGACCATGACCCCTTTTCGGCTGGCCTCCTCGTACTTTTTGCTGAGCAGGGCATCCAATAAAGGGTTGTGGGTGTTCATAATGGTGGTATTCGCCGCAATGGTCTTTGTGAGCGTGGAGAGGTAGGCCTTTGCGCCCTCGTAATCGCCCTGCTGGAGCAGCAGAGCCAGTGCATCGGTGTGGTTGGTGAACTCATGGGTCAGCCGCCGCTGGGTCTTGTAGGATTCCAGAAGAGCTTCTGCGCTCTTCTTCTGGCGCACAGCCTCCACCATCAGTGTCTGCTGCAGCAGCATCTGGTCGTTGACCATCTGCACGATCCCCAGATGGATCAGCACTGCTATGGTCAGACCAAAGGTCAACATCATGTTCATCATGCTGGGCACTTCACTGCCGCCGGATACCATCAGCACGATGTTCAGCACCACAACGATGCCAGGAAAAAAGGACATGACCAACATCTGCAGCGGGGTCAACGCCTGCTCCCTCCGCCAGCGCCGGATAATGTAGGCTGCAAGCAGGCCAGCCCCCACAACAGCAGCAACCAGCAGGAACAGGCAGCTGCGGTAGCGCCAGACCTCCTGGACGGGAATGTGCTTACACCAGGCAAAGGTGTAGCTGACTGTGTTTTCCGTCAACAGGCACATAATGCCGTTGACAAGGCAGGTCGAGAGCTTCTGGTTCCAGCTTCCGCCGAAAAAGAGCACCGTGACCAGCAGGAAGACAACATTCAAAATCACAGACCCAATATTGAAGAATCCAACATCATACCGAATCGAGGCCGCCAGAAAAACTGCTGCCAGCAGGGCGGCCCACAGGCAGGGAAAGCGGAATCTCCTGCCGCGGCCCAGAAATGCATGGTCCACCATGATAAAGGCCGCCCACTGCCCAATGCAGACCAGATGCCCCATCAGAAGCCAGAGCATTTCCTTAGTCATCCCCAAACTGCCCCTTCCATTCCAAATAGGTGCTGCGAATCTCAGCATAGCCGTTCCGGCTCACACTCAGCTTGACTCCGTTGCGCAGGGTGACCATGTAGCTGCTGATCTGCCGGATGTACTTCATGTTGACCACCGCACTCCGCCCCACCCGCAGGAAGCCGTTCTCAAACAGTGCCTGCGGCAGCTCATTCAGCTTGCCATAGTAGGAACACAGGGGCTGATGGGCCACATCTCCGTAAACGTTGATTTTGCGCAGGTCGCTTTCGAGGTAGTAGATGCTGTCGTAAGGCAGCTCGGTCTCGGTGCGGTTCTGCCGGATGGTCAGGGTCTTGGGAGCCCGGTGATCCTGCTCGTGCAGAATGGCATCCAGACAGCGGGGCAGCTGGCAGTCCAGATCGCGCTTGAGGATATAGCGGAACGCATTCACGGTGTAGCCCTCCGGAGCAAACTCCAGATAGGCCGACACATACACCAGGCAGATCTCCGGGCTGCATTGGCGCAGCTGCTTTCCCAGTGAGATGCCGTTCATGGTATCCAGATCCACATCCAGCAGCGCCACCTGATACAGATCAAGGTCCCGCCGGGCCAGTGTCTCTTCCCCGCTGTGGCAGACGGTGCATTCCACCTGCAGGCCTCGCAGCGCAAAGAAATCCCGGACGAGCGTTTCCACGCGGGCAGCAAACACCGCATCGTCATCACAGATCAAAATGTGCATTGTGTCCTCCAACAAAAACGCCCTCTCCGTCAGTGCTTCGCACTGCCACCTCTCCCAAAGGGCGAGGCAATTGCTGCTCTGACTTCAGGCTGTGCAAGCTGCTTACCTGTCAGATGCGTTGGCTCCCCCTCGGGGAAGCTGGCGAGCGAATACGAGACTGAGAGGGTTTATTTCCTTATGCAAAGAACTTGTCGTAGATGCCAAAGGCAAAGATGAACAGCACGATCACGGGCAGACCGTAGGTCAGGTAACCGCGCATCCAATCCTGGATCTTCAGCCCCTCGCCGGTGTTGACCTCCTTCTTATAGTTGTCCCAGCCCCAGCCATAGCGGGAAACGCAGAACAGCAGGTAGACCAGGCTGCCCAGCGGCAGGAACAGGTTGCTGACAAGGAAATCCTCAAAGTCCAGCACTGCACCGCCAAACACGGCAAAGCCATCCCAGGCCCAGAGGTTATACCCCAGCACGCAGGGCATGGACAGCAGAATGATGAGGAACAGGTTGACCAGACTGGACTTTTTACGGGTGCAGCCGGTCAGCTCCATGCCGCAGCAGATGATGTTCTCGAACACTGCCAGCACGGTGGACAGGGCCGCAAAGGCCATGAACAGGAAGAACAGGCTGCCCCACAGCCGCCCCAGCGCCATGTTAGCAAAGATGTTGGGCAGGGTGATGAAGATCAGACTGGGGCCTGCAGTCTGATCCACGCCAAAGGTGAAGCAGGCCGGGAAGATGATGAGACCGGCCGTGATGGCCACAAAGGTATCCAGCACCACCACACGGACGCTCTCGCCCAGCAGGGAGTGCTCCTTGCCGATGTAGCTGCCAAAAATAGACATAGCACCGATGCCCAGGCTCAGGGTGAAGAAGGCCTGATTCATCGCACCCACCAGGGTGTTGACAATGCCAACCTCCTTCATACGGCCAAAGTCAGGCACCAGGAAGAAGGAAAGACCCTCCTTTGCGCCGTCCATGAAGAGGCTGTTCACGGCCAGAATGACCATGATGAGGAGCAGGGCGATCATCATGCCCTTGGTCACACGCTCCAGACCATTCTGCAGGCCCTTAGCGCAGACCAGAATGCTCAGAACGACCACGAACACCATCCAGAAGGTCATAATGCCGGGGCTTGCCAGCATCTCGGTGAACTTGCCCGCCACCTCGTCTGCGTTCAAGCCGGAGAGCTTTCCGGCGGCAGTCATATAGAAATAGTGCAGCATCCAGCCTGCAACGGTGGTATAGAACATCATCAGCAGGTAACAGCCGATCAGCGTAAAATAGCCGTGGATATGCCACTTCTGGCCCGGCTTTTCCAGCACCTGATAGGCGCGCACCGGGCTTTTGCGGCTGGCACGGCCCACAGCAAATTCCATGGTCATAATGGGCAGACCCAGAATGACCAGGAACAGCAGGTAAAACAGTACAAAGGCACCGCCGCCGCCCTGACCTGCCATATAAGGAAATTTCCACACGTTGCCAATGCCGATGGCACATCCTGCTGACAGCAGGATGAAGCCCAGCCGCGATTTCAGCGTTTCACGTTCCATAGTAAATTTGTCCCCTCCAATAATTTCAGCCGCCCGCCTTCTGCACGAAAAACAGGCGAAATCAGTTTATTATATCACAAATTGGAAGAGAATGGAGTGCTTTTTCGTATTTTCCCTTGCAAATTTCTTTCATCTTATATAAAATAGACAAGATGAAATGTGTACAACACGGAAAGGAACAACCGGATGGTCTCAGACGAAACAGCCTACCGGAAGTATCTGGCCGGAGACGAGGCTGCCGCTCAGCTGTTGGTGGAGCGGTATGGCGACGCGCTGACCCTTTACATCAACGGCGTGCTGGGCGATATCCACGAGGCAGAGGATCTGATGATCGAAGCCTTTGCCCATATTTTTGCAAGAGAGCGGCCCATTCAGGATGGCTGCTTCAAGGCTTACCTCTATAAAACCGGGCGCAATCTCGCATTGCGCTGCAAGACCCGGCGGCGGTTTTTTCTGCCGCTGGAGGAACTGCCTTTTGAACTGCCGGACAAGGCACTGGCCGAGACTGGATCACTCCAGAACGAACAGCACCAGCAGCTGTACGCCGCACTGGGCAAGCTCAAAAAGGAATACCGGGAGACACTTTTTCTGGTCTATTTTGAAGAATTGAGCTACCGGCAGGCCGCACAGGTGCTGGGACGCACCGAGCAACAGGTAACGAACCTTGTGTACCGGGGCAAGCAGCAGCTGAAACAACTTTTGGAACAGGAGGGATATCAGTATGAAAACTGATGCCGAACGGATGGCGCTGATCCGCCAGCGCACGACCCAGCTGCAGCGTCAGGCGCGCGCACGGCAGATGCTGCTGATCGATGCAGGCTGTATGGCGGCCTGTCTGGCGCTGGTGGTCTGCCTGGGCCTTGCCATGCCCGGCTGGGCAGGCACATCGGTCGCACTGCATGTTTCCCCCACCGGCACCGCCGGGATGCTGAGTGAGCGCGGAGCCGACGGTTATATCCTGGTGGGCGTACTCTCGTTCCTGCTGGGCTCCTGCGTGACCATCCTCCTCTACCGACTGCGCCGCAGCAGTGAAAAGAAGCACACGAGGGACGACGATGAGCTTTGAGATCATTGACAACACCTTTCAGGTGATCGTGCTGGCTGCGATGGCGCTCCTCGCCTTTATCCTCGCCTTCCGGCGCAGCAGCCGCTCCTGCCTGATCCTGGCGTTCGGCTATGCCAGCTTTATGATGGGCACTTTGTACTACCTGCTCCATCTGATCATTCTGGGCCACGGACCGCAGGTATTTTATGTAGCCGAATGCTCCTGGATGGCCGCATATTTCTTTTTTCTCTCGCTGGAGATCCTCTATTGGGAGGGCCTGCGTCCGCCGTTCTCCCCTTTTGCGCTGGCAGCTGGGGTGGTCTTTGCCGGAGTTGTCATGCGGGTGCAGGTGTTTGGCCCCTCTCCGCTGATGTCTGGTGCGCTGGCACTCACCTTTGGCGCACTGGCCTACCTCTGTTTTTCGGCCCTGCAAAAGGAAAAACGGCTCCGGCCTTATGAGATCGCACTTTTGTTTGAAATGTCCTTGCAGATCCTTCTGTTCGTTGCCTCCGGGTTCATCCGTGATTACACCCGGTTCAGCCTTTACTATGCTGTGGACATCCTGTTGACCCTCACGCTGGTCAGCTTCCTGCCCCGTATCCTGCAGGAGGAGCCCCATGACCTACATTGAAAACATCTTTTTGTGCCTGGCGCTTCCCATGCTGCTCTCCCTGCTGTTCACATCGGGCAGCCCCCGGCGCTTTACCCTGTTCGTGGTGCTGGGCATGGCCACCTGCCTGCTTTCGGCTTATGTCAGCAGCTTTTTCATGGGGCGGCACCAGTGCAGTGCCGTGACCACCGCCATTGAGATCGCACCTGTCTGCGAAGAGATCCTGAAGCTGCTGCCTCTGCTGCTCTACTTCTTGATCTTTGAGCCGGATTCCCACAAGCTGACTCCTGCGGCCATTGGCATTGCCGTGGGCTTTGCCACCTTTGAAAACGTCTGCTACCTGACCGAAAACGGTGCAGGAAGTTTTGTTTTCCTGCTCATCCGCGGCATGTCCGCCGGGGCCCTGCATCTGGTCTGCGGCATCCTGACCGGTCTGGCACTGGCCTATGTGTTCCGCCGTCCGTGGCTCACCTGCACCGGCACGGTGGGGATTCTGGGGGTCTGCATGGTGCTGCACGGCATCTACAATCTGCTGATCACCGCCGACGGCTTCTGGCAGATGGTCGGGTACTTCTTTCCTTCTGCCATCATCGTTACCCTGTTTGCGGCAAGGCTGCTCCACAGGGGCAGGCACACTGTTTTTCACTGACCGTTTCCCGCTCTTTTCCGGAGCGGGAAATTTTTTTGAACTTTTTTCAAATTTGGGTGAAAGGAATCGGCGCGAACTGTATTATAGGAGATAGAGAGGACGGAAAGCAGCCGCTCTGATGATCTCTCAAAAGGAGGGACTGTCCATGACCCAGAAGGCGAGTGTTCGTATGGAGGAAATTCGCCGCCGCACACGCAGGCTTCGTCAAAGGCGGGCACATCGAATCAACTGCGCTCTCTCCGCAGTTTGTCTGTTTTTGACAGTCGGCATTGCGTCCCTGCTGTATCAGGAGCATGTTCCGGGGCTTTCCATCGTTCTGGCCGGGTACGGCTCGGTGCTGCTGCACAGCGGCGCTGATGCTTATATCGTGGTCAGCGTCGGCTCCTTTGTCACCGGCGTTGTATTCACGCTGCTCGGCATCCGGTACAGGCAGTACAAAGCACTGCACCGCCCCTTCTCCCCGGATGCTGCAGACAAGGCTTCCTCCCAAAGCCTCTCTGACGACCAGTAGCGCCCTCCATGCTCTTCTCCCACACACTTTTCTCCATACCCCGAAAAGGCTCTGCCGTTTCTCCCGGCAGAGCCTTTTCCCTTTCAATCAAAAACAGCACGCCGAAACCGAACGGCGTGCTGTTTTTTCTGATTCTATGGTTATCTGTCCCACTTGTCGCACAGGGCGTTGATCTGGTCGGCAAACTTGGCAAGATCCTTGTTGGCCCCGCCCTCGTTGTGCTCGATGACGCGGAGCAGCCGCTTGCCGGCGCTGACCAGCCGCTGGAACACCGTTGCGGCGCGGGACGCGCCCTCACTGGGCTTGTGCTCCAGCCGGACACGGGAGCCTTCCTGCAGGCAGACCGCACCTTCGGCCCCAATGGCCCACTGCTCCCCATTGTAAGGGGCACAGGCGGTAAAGCCCTGCTCGGTCAGGGTCTGGGCAAAGATGTTCTCCACCTCGTCCTCGCCATGGATGATGAACACCCGCTTAGGCTTGGGGCTGAACGCGTTCACCCAGGCCAGCAGGCCCTCGCGGTCGGCATGGCCCGAAAGGCCCGTCAGCTGACAGATCTCTGCCTGCACGTCGATGGTCTCACCGAACAGCTTGACATTGACGGCACCATCGATCAGGGTGCGGCCCAGCGTTCCCACGGCCTGATAGCCCACAAAAAGGATCGTGCACTCCGGCCGCCACAGATTGTGCTTGAGGTGGTGGCGGATGCGGCCGGCCTCACACATGCCGCTGGCCGAAATGATGACCTTGGGCACCCGGTCGGCGTTGATCATCCGGGACTCATCGCTGGTCACGCTGACCTGCAGCCCCGGGAACTGGATGGGGTCGATGCCCTGGGCCAGCAGCGCCCGGGTATCCTCGTCAAAGCAGTCGGGATCGGTATCTTTGAAAATGCGGGTCGCCTCAATGGCAAGGGGGCTGTCGATGTAGACCGGGAAATTGCCGTGGCCGGTGACCAGACCCTCTTTTTTGATCTCACGGATAAAGTAGAGCAGCTCCTGGGTACGGCCCACCGCAAAGCTGGGGATGACCACATTGCCGCCCCGGTCAAAGGTGCGCTGCAGGATCCTGCTCAGCTCCCCCACATAGTCCGGGCGGGGACCGTGGCTGCGGTCGCCATACGTAGACTCCATAAACACATAGTCCGCGTCCCGGATCGTTGTCGGGTCCTTGATGATGGGCTGATGCTGGTTGCCGATGTCCCCGGAAAAGACCAGCTTGGTGGTGGTGCCGCTCTCAGTGACCCAGATCTCGATGCTGGAAGAGCCCAGCAGATGGCCCACATCGATGAAGCGGATCACAAGGCCCGGGGCCAGTTCGATCTTAGTGTTATACTCCATGCCCCGGAACAGCTGCATGGCCGCCTCGGCATCCTGCACGGTGTACATCGGCTCCACCGGCTCGGCACCGGCACGCTTCGCCTTGCGGTTCTTCCACTCAGCTTCAAACTCCTGAATGTGGGCAGAGTCCCGCAGCATGATGCTGCACAGCTGGGTCGTGGGCTTGGTGGCATAGATCCTGCCCCGGAAGCCGTTGCGCACCAGCAGCGGCAGCTGGCCTGTATGGTCAATATGCGCATGGGTCACCAGCACGCCGTCAATTTCACCCGGTGCCACAGGGAGGGGCTGGTTTTCGTAGACATTCTTGCCCTGCTCCATACCGCAGTCGATGAGGTAGCGCTGCCCAGCTGCTTCCAGCAGGGTGCAGCTGCCCGTGACCTCGTGGTTGGCTCCCAAAAATGTGAGCTTCATAGATACACCTCCCGGTTCAGTTTTGCACCCTTAGTATAGCACAACTCGCTGCATCCATCTGCCCAAATCGTGTGAAGAGTTATCGGGCAAAGCGCCGAAATTTTGAAAAAGTTTTTATACAATCTTGACAAACCACCCCCAACTGAGATAAACTTTATTTGTATGACGTAACTTCTACAGAGATTCAAAATAGAGAGGTAGTTATTTATGGTTCGTAACGATTTGCGCAACGTCGCCATTATCGCTCACGTTGACCACGGCAAGACCACGCTGGTGGATGCCATGCTGCGTCAGAGCGGCGCTTTCCGCGACAATCAGGTCGTGGCAGAGCGTGTCATGGACAGCGGCGATATCGAGCGTGAGCGCGGTATCACCATTCTGGCCAAGAACTGCTCCTGCACCTACAAGGGTGTCAAGATCAACATCGTTGATACCCCGGGCCACGCCGACTTTGGCGGCGAGGTCGAGCGCGTGCTGAAGATGGTCAACGGCGTGCTGCTGCTGGTGGACGCTGCTGAGGGCTGCATGCCCCAGACCCGTTTTGTTCTGCAGAAGGCTCTGCAGCAGAACCTGAGCCTGGTGGTTGCCATCAACAAGATCGACCGCCCCGATGCCCGCATCAAGGAAGTCATCGATGAGGTGCTTTACCTGCTGATGGATCTGGGCGCTTCCGATGAGCAGCTGGAATGCCCCATCCTGTTCTGCTGCGGCCGTCAGGGCACCGCAAGCCTGGACCCCGATGTGCCCGGCACCGACCTGATCCCCCTGTTCGATACCCTGCTGGACACCATCCAGCCTCCTCAGGGTGACCCCGAGGCTCCCTTCCAGATGCTGGTCTCCTCTGTTGACTACAACGAGTTCGTTGGCCGCATCGGCATTGGCCGCATCCAGAACGGCGTTGCCAAGGTCGGCGAGGAAGTGGTCGTGTGCGACTGGCACAACCCCGACCTGAAGATGCGCGGCCGCCTGACCAAGCTGTACGATTTCCAGGCCAATGGCCGCCAGCCCTGCGACAACATCACCGCAGGCGATATCGTTGCATTCTCCGGCCTGCCCGATGTCACCATCGGCAACACGCTGTGTGCTCCCTCTCAGGTTGAGCCGCTGCCCTTCGTGAAGATCAACGACCCCACCGTGGAGATGACCTTCTCCGTCAACGACAGCCCTCTGGCCGGCCGTGAGGGCAAGTACGTCACCAGCCGCCAGATTCGTGACCGCCTGCAGAAAGAGCTGCTGAAGGACGTTGCTCTGAAGGTGGAGGATTCTCCCACCACCGATTCCTTCCGCGTCATGGGCCGTGGTGAGATGCACCTGTCCATCCTGATCGAGACCATGCGCCGTGAAGGCTACGAGCTGCAGGTCTCTCCCCCGCACGTTCTGACCAAGGTCATCGACGGCAAGACCTACGAGCCCATGGAGCACGTTGTCATCGACGTTCCCACCCAGTATCAGGGTGCTGTGATGACCGGCCTGGGCCAGCGCAAGGCCGTTCTGCAGCAGATGGAGTCCCTGGGCACCGACCGTGTCCGCCTGGAGTTCCGGATGCCCAGCCGCGGCCTGTTCGGCTACCGCAACCAGTTCCTGACCGATACCCACGGCGAAGGCATCCTCAACCAGATCTTTGATGGCTATGATGTCTGGGCCGGCATGATCGCCAACCGTTCCACCGGTTCTCTGGTCAGCTTTGAGACCGGCGATGCCGTTACCTACGGCCTGTACAACGCGCAGCAGCGCGGCACCCTGCTGGTGGGCGCTGGCGAAAAGGTCTACGAGGGCATGGTCATCGGCTACACCGCTTCCGGCGAGGATGTGGATGTCAACGTCTGCAAGACCAAGCACCTGACCAATACCCGCGCTTCCGGTTCCGATGACGCTCTGCGCCTGATCCCCGTCAGCAAGCTGAGCCTGGAGGGCTGCCTGGAGTTCCTGGCACAGGATGAGCTGCTGGAGGTCACCCCTGAGAACCTGCGCATCCGCAAGCAGATCTTGAATCACGACCAGCGCATGAAGGCAAAGAGCAAGCTGAAGTAAGCTGCTTTCCTTCCCGATCAACATAAAAAACGGCATCGCAAACCGATCGGTCTGCGATGCCGTTTTTGCGTTTCGCTCTTTATTCAGCGCTGTACGCGCTGCCCATAGTCCAGGAGTTGGAAGCCGAATACTTTGCGTGGTTGCGCAGGTAAGTGACCCAGGCACCATAGCCGTTTCCGGCCGAGAAGTGGACTCCATCGGGAGCCGCCAGCATCTCTTTCAGATTCCCGTTCTCATCGGCAAAGGTCTCCCACAGGTCAAGGTAGACACAGCCCTTGTCTGCGGCCAGCTTTGCCAGCTGCTCGTTCACAGAGCGCAGGACATCGGACGCAAGACCGGGCTTTTCCGCAGCGGCCTGGGGCCGCACCGGCGGGATGGACTGGACATAGATGACGCAGCCGGGCAGGGCCTGCCTGAGCTGATCCAGCATCTGGCCATAGTAGGCCAGAAAGCGGTCTGCTGCCCCCAGCGTGGTCAGCGTGTTGGTGCCCAGCAGGATATAGAGCTTTTTCGGCTGGGCCGCTGTCAGCACATCCATTGCCACCTCTGAGCCGCGCACGCTGCTCTTGACCGCGCTGCGGTTCACGATGGCATCGGGGCCCACGCCGGTATAGCCGCAGATGAGCGCCCCGCCCAGGTTGATGCTGTAATCGGAAAAGCCCACGGTCAGGCTGTCGCCCAGCAGGGCCGCATCCGAAAAGTAACTCAGATCCACCTGCCCACAGCTGGGCTGACGGATCACGCTGCTGTCATACGCCTTGACCTGATAGGCCCCCGCTGCCTGCCGGGCGGGGCCGAACTGTTCCAGCGTGACAGCCGCCGCATCGGCGGCTCCACTGCCTTCCCCTGCCGTACCGCCGGCGCTGTCTGCCGCGGAGGCTCCCGTATCTCCCTGCATGGGCAGCGGAGCCAGGATATTGGCCGCTGTGCCCGCCGCCAGGCTTTGCTGGACAGCCTCGCTCTGCTTTTCGCCATTTTCCAGAATGGCCGTGACGGCCAGCGACAGCAGCAGGATCGCTGCAATGACCCCCGCCAGCCGCAGGCCGGTGCCTGCCTTGCTGCGCCGTCTCCGGCCATGGGTGGAATGATATTCGTGTGAGATTCCCATTCTCTTTCCCGCCTTTCCCTGTTTTCTTTTCTCTATCATTACGGTCAGTATCCCCGAAAAATTGCAGAGTTTGCATTCTGCACTCCGACCGACCCTATGTTTTTGTAGGATACGCCAAATATTGTATCATAATTTTTTTGCCCGTGCAAACAATCAGGTCTTGCATACAACAGAGAAATAGTTTACAATAGTATTGTTGCAGGAATTGCACAGTTTTCATTGAATCAGATGCACATCCTGCATTCTTTTTGTACGACTTGCGGCGCGCATCCGCAATCTCCTTCCCCGGGCAGTGCAGGGCTCTGGGAGGACACAGAAGGACTTGCCGCGCTTTGCAGGACGTGAACTGTTGTTCTTTTGGATAAGGAGGACGTATGTCAAAAAATGTCATCATCGGCCAGAGCGGCGGCCCCACCGCCGTTATCAATTCCAGCCTGGCAGGCGTATACAAAGCTGCCTGCAGTCTGGGAGCCGATAAAGTCTACGGAATGAAGTACGGCATCGAGGGCCTTTTAAAGGAAGAGATGCTGGAACTGAACGTTCTGCTGGATGACCGCATGAGCATTGAGCTGCTCAAGCGCACCCCGTCCAGCTATCTGGGCAGCTGCCGCTACAAGCTGCCGGACCCGGACGTGGACTCTACCCCGTTCATCAAGCTGTTCACCCTGTTTGACAAGTACGATATCTGTGCTCTGTTCTACATCGGCGGCAATGACTCGATGGACACCATTGCAAAGCTCTCCCGTTACGGTGCCCAGGTGGGCAGCAGCGTCCGATTCATCGGTGTGCCCAAGACCATCGACAACGACCTCTGCCTGACCGACCACACCCCCGGCTACGGCTCTGCCGCCAAGTACATTGCCACCATCCTGAAGGAGGTCATCCGTGACTCCTCCGTCTACAACATCCGCAGCGTGACGGTGGCCGAGATCATGGGCCGCCACGCGGGCTGGCTGGCCGGTGCGGCCTGCCTGGCCGGCGGCGATGACTGCGAAGGCCCCGACCTCATCCTGCTGCCCGAAGTTCCCTTTGACCCGGACAGGTTCCTGACCCGGGTGGACGAGCTGCAGCGGGTCAAGCCCAATGTCATCATTGCAGCCAGCGAGGGCGTTAAGACAGCCGACGGCACCTATCTGTGCGATCTGGTCTCCACTGCCGGGCAGCTGGATGCCTTTGGCCACAAGGCCATCCTCAGCGGCACCAGCCGGTACCTTTCCGATCTCATCCACGACAATCTGAACTGCAAGAGCCGTGCCATTGAGTTCTCGACCCTGCAGCGCTGCGCCAGCCATCTGGCCAGCCGCACCGATGTGAACGAGGCCTACGCCGTGGGCGGCGCTGCCGCTTCCGCTGCCTTTGCGGGCGAGACCGGGCGGATGATCTCGCTCAAGCGCATTTCCGATTACCCCTACCAGTGCATCACCGAGTCGGTGGATGTCCAGCAGGTGGCAAACCTGGAGAAAAAGGTGCCGCTGGACTGGATCACCCCGGACGGAATGCAGGTGACGGCGGCATTTGAGGAGTATGCCCGTCCGCTCATCCTGGACGAAGTGACACCGGTCTACGTCAACGGTACCCCGCGCCATATCTGCCTGTAAGTTTCATTTGCGCGTTTCCTCCCCCCTCGTGGTCTGTTTTCGTGCTCCTGCACGATAATATAAAAGCCGAAACAGAAGAAAAGGAGAAATCATCATGGGTAAAAATGCAATCGTTGGTCAGTCTGGCGGCCCTACCTCCGTCATCAATGCAAGTCTGGCAGGCGTATTCGAGAGCTGCAAGAGCCGCGGCGCTGAGATCGTTTACGGCATGTGCAACGGTGTTGCCGGTCTGCTGGAGGAGCGCGTGGTGGATCTTTCCACCGTGCTGACCGACGACCTGGATATCGAGCTGCTCAAGCGCACCCCGTCCAGCTTCCTGGGCAGCTGCCGCTATAAGCTGCCCGATTGGCACGATGACGAGACCGTTTACAAGAAGCTGTTCGCCATCCTGGAAAAGCTGAACATTGGCTACTTCTTCTACATTGGCGGCAACGACTCCATGGATACCATCGGCAAGCTGGCTGAATACGGCAACCGCATCCAGAGCGACATCCGCTTCATGGGCGTTCCCAAGACCATCGATAACGACCTGATGGTGACCGACCACACCCCCGGCTACGGCTCTGCGGCAAAGTACATCGGTGTGGTGATGAAGGAGATCATCCGCGATGCCACCGTTTACGGCACCAATTATGTCACCGTGGTCGAGATCATGGGCCGCAACGCCGGCTGGCTGACCGCTGCTGCTTCTCTGGCCAAGAGCGATGACTGCGAGGGCGTGGATATGATCTGCCTGCCCGAAGTCCCCTTCAACGTGGAGCACTTCATTGAGAAGGTCCGCGCCATGCAGGAGAAGAAGCCCAGCATCGTGATTGCTGTTTCCGAGGGTGTCAAGCTCGAGGACGGCCGTTACGTCTGCGAGCTGGCCGATGATGTGCACGCAGTGGACGCTTTCGGCCACAAGGCACTGACTGGTACCGCACGCTATCTGGCAAATGTGGTCGCCCGCAATCTGGATACCAAAACCCGCTGTATCGAGCTGTCTACCCTGCAGCGCTGCGCTGGTCACCTGACCAGCCGCACCGATATCACCGAGGCTTACCAGGTGGGCGGCGCTGCTGCCAAGGCTGCCTTTGAGGGTGTCACCGGTCAGATGGTCGCCCTGAAGCGCATCTCCAACAGCCCCTATCAGTACATCACCGAGCTGCACCCCATCAGTGAAGTTGCAAACCTCGAGAAGAAGGTTCCCCTGAGCTGGATGAACGAGAATCACACCCAGATGACCGAGGAATTCCTCGAGTATGCCCGCCCGCTGATCCAGGCTGAGCTGACTCCGCTGTACATTGCAGGTCTGCCCCACCACATCTACATGAAAAAGTAATTTCTCCTTTGAATCCTTCTAAGGCATAGCAAAACTCCCGCCCGGAGCCGGGCGGGAGTTTTGCTGCTGTATGGCTTATGAATTACTGTTTGCCCAGCTGCCAGAACGCCACGGCGCTGGCGGCGGCAACGTTCAGGGAATCGACCCCGTGGGACATGGGGATCTTGACCGTGTAATCGCAGGATGCGATGGTGGTATGGGAAAGGCCGTCTCCCTCCGTGCCCAGCACAATGGCAAGCTTCGGCTCCCGGGCAAGGGCTTCGTCATCAATGCTGACCGAACGGTCACTCAAGGCCATGGCAGCCGTCTTGAAGCCCAGGGCATTCAGCTGAGCAAGCCCCTTTTCGGGCCAATCAGCAGGAGTTTCACCGATCTGCGCCCAGGGCACCTGAAATACCGTGCCCATACTCACGCGCACGGCCCGGCGGCAGAGCGGGTCACAGCAGGAGGGGTTGATAAGAACAGCGTCCATGTTCAGCGCTGCCGCGCTGCGGAAGATGGCACCCACGTTGGTGGAATCCACAATGCCCTCCAGCACGGCCACCCGCCGGGCATTCCGGCAAAGCTCCTCCACGGTGCGGGGCTTTGGACGTTGAAAGGCGCAGAGCACGCCCCGGGTCAGCTCGTAGCCTGTCAGTGCAGCCAGCAGCTCCCGGTCAGCAGTATAAATGGGTGCATCCCCGCAGCGGGTCAGGATCTCCGCCGCTGGGCCGGTGATTTGCCTGCGCTCCATCAGCAGGGAGACCGGCACAAAGCCTGCATCCAGTGCCCGGGAGATCACCTTGGGGCTCTCGGCAATGAAGATGCCTTTTTCGGGTTCCAGCCGACTGCGCAGCTGGTTCTGCGTCAGGCGGGCGTAGGGGTCCAGCTCCGGCGCGTGAAAATCCGTGATTTCGATAATATTGGGCATGGGGAGATTCTCCTTTTTCTGTATGAATGGTCTTATTGTAGCACAACCCGGATGCAATTGCAAAATACATGGCAGGCATATTCGTTTTACATAGTCAAAACCGCCAAAAAGTGCCTTTGCTTTTTGACAAATCCGTCAACCCGCGTTATAGTATAGGAGTAAAAAATCAGAGGGGGAATTTGCATGAATTCCAAGAAAAAGCGCCGCGGCCAGATGTCGGAAGCCTTCTGCACGGCAATGTTCCTTTCACTATCCGGCGGCCTGCAGGACGTATACACCTATCTGTTCCGGGGCAAGGTGTTCGCCAATGCCCAGACCGGCAACATCGTGCTGATGGCTGTCCATGCCTTTGCCGGGGAGTGGGGGCAGGTGCTGCATTATCTTGTGCCCCTGTGCTTCTTTGCGCTGGGCGTGTTCGCGGCAGAGCTGATGCACCAGAAGCTGCAGAATCTGCAGCGGCTCCACTGGCGGCAGCTGGTGGTGCTGTGTGAGATCGTGATGCTGTTCGTGGTGGGCTTTTTCCCGCAGGAGTGGAATCTTATGGCCAATGCGCTGGTCTCGTTTGCCTGTGCGATGCAGGTGCAGACCTTCCGCAAGGTGAACGGTTATGCCTTTGCCAGCACCATGTGCATCGGCAACATGCGCAGCGGCATGGACTCCCTCTGCAGCTGGGTGCTCAACCGCAATCCTGCCGCCCTGAAAAAATCCCTTTATTACTGGGGCATCATCCTCCTGTTTGCGCTGGGCGCAGGCCTGGGCAGCCTGACGCTGGACCTCTGCGGCGCAAAGGCCATCTGGTTTTCCTGCCTGCTGCTGGCCGTCAGCTTCTGCCTGATGTTCCTGAAAGAAGATGTGGAAGAGATCAAAGAAGATCTCGAAGCACTGGAAGCAAAACATTAAATCAAGGAGTTTCCCTCAGTTTCACGCTGTTTACCGCCATGCCAAAGGCTCCCCTGGTAGGGGAGCTGGCGAGCGCCAGCGAGACTGAGGGTTTATTTTTCTCCGGATCTATCCAACACTTCCCCGGTCTCCTTCGTCTTACAGGCAGAACGACGCAATGAAAGGAGGAAGCCCCATGTGGGAGCTGCTGTACGAGACCTTCTGGGACAGGCTGGAGCATTTCTGTTTCAATCTCTGCCGGGACGAAGCCCGGGCGGAGGATCTGACCCAGGAAGTCTTTCTGCGGGCACTGCAGAACCGGAGCCTTATCAACAGCTTTACAGAGCGGCAGTGCAAGGCCTGGCTGTTTACCACAGCGCGGAATCTCTACTGCGACCAGCTCCGCCGGACGGCAAAGGAGGAGCAGCTGCTCAGCACCTTTTTCCCGGAAGAGGACAGTGCTGAACCGGATTCCGCGCTGGACACAGTGGAAGCCGCCAGTCTGCTGGCTCTGCTCACCCCGGAAGAGCGGCGGCTGTTCACCCTGCGCTATACAGCGGGCTACAATGCCAGCGAGATCGGTCAACTGCTCTGTCTCCCGCCCGGCACGATCCGCAGCCGCCTTGCCCAGATACGCCATCGCCTCAAAACTGAACTTACGGAGGATTAAATGATGAAAAAGAACCTGAATGTGGACGCTATGATCTTGGACCTGCGCAATGTGCAGGAGGATTTTCTTGACCGCTATGAGCAGATCAAGCTGGACTGCATGATCGCGCTGACCTCGCCCCGGGTGCAGACGCTCCTGAGCCAGCACAACATTTCTCTGGATTCGATGCTCTGCAAAAATGTCCCGGAGGAGGCCTCGGTGGGCGTGGTCAATGGCAAGGTCACGCTGAACTCTGCCAGCCAGACCGCCGCCGGGCAGGTACTGGTGGTCAACGGCAAGCTGATGATCACCCCGGATGCTGCGGAGGTTTTACAGAAGTACGCCTGCATTCTGGTCAACGGTATGATCTACTGCCCGCAGTGCCTCTCGGCAGTGGTATCCGCCCGCTGCATCCTGAACGGAAAGCTGGCGGTCTACCCCGATGATGCAGTGCTCCTGCCGGGAAGCTCCATCAAGCTAGACAACACCTTCCTGCTGCGGGCACAAAGCCGCCTGTACTGGAATGAACATCGCTTCCTGGCGGTTGACCCCAGGCTCGACACTGCCGCACTGGCCGCCAAGGGCTGCAGCTTTTCCGCTCCAAAGGCCATCCTGTGCGCAAACTTTGCGCCCGTTCTGGCCCCGCTCTTCCCGGATTCCACCGAGCTGATCATCGTGCCGGACGGCACCGCCGTGGTGGAGGACGACCTGGAGCTGACCGCCTCTTCCCTGCGCCGGTATGGCACCCGTCTCTATGTGCTGGGTGATGCTGTCATCCCCGCAGAGAGCGCAGACCTGCTGGCTCAGATCGAATTCCTGCATGTTACCGGTGAAGTAGAGCTGCCTGATGCTCTGGAAGCGGCCTTCTTTGCCATCCCTGAGCTGGAATGCGGCAAAGTAGTCCACGAGGACGCTCTGCCCAAGCAGACCCGCGCCCAAGCAAAGGATGAGGAGCCCGATCCGGATACCGTGACCCTCAGCGGCATCCAGCTGACCCTGTAATCCGCACTGTTCCTCCCTGCCCCGCTCTTTCCGGCAAAAGCTCTCTGTTGGAAGGAGCGGGACTTTTGTTGATTTTTTATTGCACCCGCTCCTCTGATATGATATACTAATTTTTGTATTGTGTAATTCCCCGGGCACACTTCCGCTGTGGAACCCGCTGCCCGGGCAGGATATGGGAACCGAAATCAGGAAGAGGAGCAACGAATGAAAAAAGGATTTGACAACGACAAATACCTGCAGATGCAGTCGGAGCACATCCGGGAGCGGATCGCGCAGTTCGACAACAAGCTGTATCTGGAATTCGGCGGCAAGCTGTTCGATGACTACCACGCCTCCCGCGTGCTGCCCGGCTTCCAGCCCGATTCCAAGCTGCAGATGCTGCTGCAGCTGAAGGATCAGGCCGAGGTCGTTATCGTCATCAACGCTGAGGACATCGTCAGCAGCAAGGTGCGCGGTGACTATGGCATCACTTATGATCTGGACGTTCTGCGTCTCATCGACGCATTCCAGGAGCGCGGCCTGTTTGTGGGCAGCGTATGCGTGACCATGTACACCGCTGCCCCCGAGGTGGAAGCCTTTGAGAAGCGGCTGAACAGCCTGGGCATCCGCACCTTCCGGCACTATAAGATCCCCGGCTACCCCAACGACGTTGCCCGCATTGTGAGCGACGAGGGCTATGGCCGCAACGAGTACATTGAGACCCAGCGCCCGCTGGTGGTTATCACGGCTCCCGGCCCCGGCAGCGGCAAGATGGCCACCTGCCTGTCCCAGCTGTACCACGAATACAAGCGGGGCGTGAAGGCCGGTTATGCCAAGTTTGAGACCTTCCCCATCTGGAACATCCCCCTGAAGCACCCGGTCAACCTGGCTTACGAGGCTGCCACTGCCGACCTGAACGATGTGAACATGATCGACCCGTTCCATCTGGAGGCCTATGGCAAGACCGCGGTCAACTACAACCGCGACATTGAGATTTTCCCCGTGGTCAACGCCATGTTTGAGCTGATTGCAGGCAAGAGCCCCTACCACTCCCCCACCGACATGGGCGTGAATATGGCAGGCAACTGCATCGTGGACGATGCGGCCTGCTGCGAGGCTTCCCGCAACGAGATCGTCCGCCGCTACTTCAAGGCCCTGTGCGACCTCAAGAACGGCGCACAGATCCAGAGCGAGGTCTACAAGCTGGAGCTGCTGATGAATCAGGCCGGGCTGACCCAGGGCAGCCGCCCGGTGGAGCAGGCCGCCCATGCAGTCTCCGAAAAGACCGGCGGTGCCCCCGCTGCTGCCATTGAGCTGCCAGACGGCACCGTTGTCACCGGCAAGACCGGCCCCCTGCTGGGTGCCGCTTCCTCCGCTCTGCTCAACGCGCTGAAAAAGCTGGCCGGCATCGACCAGGAGCTTGACCTCGTTTCTGCCGCCGCCATCGAGCCCATCCAGACCCTCAAGACCAACTATCTGGGCAGCAAGAACCCCCGCCTGCACACCGACGAGATCCTGATTGCCCTGTCCAGCTCGGCCGCGCAGAATCCCACTGCAGCAGCCGCCCTCAAGCAGCTCTCCCACCTGAAGGGCTGCGATATGCACTCCACTGTCATCCTGTCCAGCGTGGATATGGATACCGTGAAGAAGCTGGGCATGTATCTGACCTGCGAGCCCACCTATGAGGAAGCAGACCGGATGTACCACAAGAAGTAAAAAATAATGACCCTCTCTGTCATTGCTTTGCGCTGCCGTCTTTCCCCAAGGGTTAGGCGACCGTATCTGCGCGACGGAGAGGGTCATTTTTATTTCCGGGTCTGTTCCCAGTAGGCTCCCATGCTCTGGCCGGGCTGGTCGGTGACATCATCGTTCAGATAGTCTGCAAGACCAAAGGCTTCCGGCTTCCAGCTGCGGGCAGCATCCACGGTGGGGTATTCCACCTCAGCGTACCAGAACGCAGTGGGCTGGCCCTCATCCACGTGGTTCACCTCCAGCACAAGGCCATCGGGCAATGCGTAGCTTCTGCGGATCTTCCCGATCAGGGGCTTACCGATGATCTTTGTTTCCAGTTCATCAAACAGTTTCTTGTCGATGGGGCGCTCGATCTCCTCCCGTGCAAGCCCGCTTCCGGACTTGAAGCAGAGGATATAGGCCGTCTTGCCGCCTTTGAGCGCCTCCTCCCGGATGCGCACGGTGGGCCGCACGCTGATATATCCCTGCCGCATGGCAAACTCTTCCTTGAGCGGCAGAGCCGGGAGGTTTTCGCCCTCCGGCCAGCCGTTCACCATCCATTTGCGTTCGATCTCCATGGTGTTTTCCTCGTTTCTGTGTTTTTGTATTTATTCTAGCACGTTTTTATGTTAGAATAAATATCAGTATGAAATTTTAGCATCCTCACCCTCTCAGTCAATGCCTGACGGCATTGCCAGCTCCCCCAAAGGGGGAGCCAAGAGCCGCTCTGTATTCAAGCTTGATGAGACTGAATCGAAAATCGCCAAAGGCTCTCCCTTTGGGAGAGCTGGCGAGCGGAGCGAGACTGAGAGGGCGAGCCAGTTATAACAGGAGCAACTATGAAATCTTCTCGCAATTACCCCGTTTATACCGTCAACAAACACGCCGAGGGCCTGCTGGTGGGCGGCCACCCCTGGGTGTACGAAAACGACATCCTAAGTTCCTCGGAAGCAGAGCCTGAAAACGGCACGCTGGTCGATGTGGTCAGCACAAAGGGTGCCTATCTTGGCACCGGTTTTCTCTCGCTGAAAAGCAAGATCCGGGTGCGGCTCATCTCCCGCAACGCCAACGACACCTTTGATGCCGCTTTCTGGAAGCGCCGTGTCGAATACGCCTGGGCCTACCGCAAGACCGTGCTGGAGCCCGCCGACCTGACCGCCTGCCGTGTCATCTTTGGCGAGGCTGACCAGTTCCCGGGCCTGACTGTGGACCGGTTCAACAATATCCTTGTCACCCAGACCCTGAGCGTGGGCATGGAAAAGCTCAAGCCCATCCTCTTGCCCCTGCTGGTGCAAGTCCTGCGCGCTGACGGCCAGACCATTGAGGGCATCTACGAGCGCAACGACGAGGCTCTGCGGGCCAAGGAGGGCCTGGCACAGAACAAGGGCTGGTTTAACCTGCCCGGCGAGACGCACCCCGACAGCACCCAGACCGAGATCTGCGAGAACGGCGTGTTCTACCACGTCGATTTTGAGAACGGCCAAAAGACCGGCTTTTTCCTCGACCAGAAATACAACCGCCGGGCTGTGGCCCGCATTGCTGCCGGTCACACTGTGCTGGACTGCTTTACCCACACCGGCAGCTTTGCGCTGAACGCCGCCAAGGGCGGGGCTGCCCGGGTCACCGCCGCTGACATCAGCGCCGAGGCCATTGCCATGGCCCAGCGGAACGCCCAGCGCAACAACCTGACCAACATGGATTTTCTCTGCGAGGACACCTTTGAGCTGCTGCCCCGGCTGGAAAAGGAGGGCCACCCCTACGACTTTATCATCCTTGACCCGCCGGCCTTTACCAAGGCCCGCCGCACGGTGGAGAACGCCATGCGCGGCTATAAGGAGATCAACTACCGCGCCATGAAACTGCTGCCCCGGGGCGGCTATCTGGCCACGGCCAGCTGCTCCCACTTTGCCACCGAGGAGCTGTTCATCAAGATGCTGCACGCCGCCGCAAAGGATGCCCACCGGCAGCTGCGGCAGATCGAGGTGCGCCAGCAGGCCCCGGATCACCCCATCCTGTGGGGCGTGCCCGAGACCAATTACCTGAAGTTCTTCCTGTTCCAGGTGATCTAAAAGTAATACCAAATACGATATCTCCCAAAAAAACTGGAGCGTGTTTGTGCAGAATCGTTAGTTTTGTCAATTGCGTTTTTGACCCGCAGCGACTATAATCAAAGCATAAACAGCAACGGCGCTGTGGGTCACCTCTTGACTCGCAGCGCCGTTTTTGTTAAAAAGCTTTTCGCTGTTTCCGGGCCGCAGTTCGGCGGCGGGAGACAGTTTCGGAAGGGACAGACATAAGATCAAGTAAGGAGTAGGATTTATGGCAGCAAATGTTATGGAAATCTACGGCAGCAAGGTCTTTAACGAGCATGTAATGAAGGAGCGTCTGCCGAGCGCTACTTACAAGAGCCTGGAGCGCACCCTGCACAAGGGCGCACCTCTGGATATCGAGGTGGCAAACGTTGTGGCCAGCGTGATGAAGCGCTGGGCCATGGAGCTGGGTGCCACCCACTACACCCACTGGTTCCAGCCGCTGACCGGCATCACCAGTGAGAAGCACGATGGCTTTGTAAGCCCCGTGGGCGACGGTACCGCCATCATGGAGTTCTCCGGCAAGGAGCTGGTGCGCGGCGAGCCTGACGCTTCCTCCTTCCCCTCCGGTGGCCTGCGTGCCACCTGCGAGGCCCGCGGCTACACCGCATGGGACCCCACCAGCTACGCTTTCGTGAAGGATGACGTACTGTGCATCCCCACCGCATTCGTCAGCTACACCGGCGAGGCACTGGACAAAAAGACCCCCCTGCTGCGCTCCATGAACGCACTGTCCGGTCAGGCTGTCCGCATCCTGAAGCTGTTCGGCAAGGATGTTGATTACGTCTCCACCACCGTTGGCCCCGAGCAGGAGTACTTCCTTGTCAAGAAGGAAGACTACGAGGCACGTCAGGATCTGATCCTCACCGGCCGCACCCTGTTCGGTGCCCCTTCTGCCAAGGGTCAGGAGCTGGAGGAGCATTACTTCGGTGTCATCCGTCCCGAAGTCTCCGAATTTATGAAGGAGCTGGACGAGGAGCTGTGGAAGCTGGGCGTTCCCGCCAAGACCAAGCACAACGAGGTGGCTCCCTGCCAGCATGAGCTGGCCCCCATCTTCGACACCACCAATGTTGCCATTGACCACAACCTGCTGACCATGGAGATGATGAAGAAGATCGCTCCCAAGTATGGTCTGGTCTGCCTGCAGCACGAGAAGCCCTTTGAGGGTGTGAACGGCAGCGGCAAGCACAACAACTGGTCGCTGTCCACCACCGAGGAGAACCTGCTGGATCCCGGTGACACCCCCATGGAGAACCTGCAGTTCCTGGTGTTCCTTGCCGCCGTCATCAAGGCTGTGGACGAGTACGCCGACCTGCTGCGCACCTCTGTAGCCACCCCGGGCAACGACCACCGTCTGGGCGCGGACGAGGCTCCCCCGGCCATTATCTCTATCTTTGTGGGCGAGGAGCTGGAGGCTGTCATCGATGCCATTGCATCTGATTCTCCTTATGCCGGCCCCGTGAAGATGAAGATGGATCTGGGCGTGGACGTGCTGCCTAAGTTCAGCAAGGACACCACCGATCGCAACCGCACCTCTCCCTTTGCCTTTACCGGCAACAAGTTCGAGTTCCGTATGCCCGGCTCTGCTCAGAACCTGAGCGACTGCGACACCATCCTGAACACCGCTGTTGCCAAGGAGCTGAAGGGCTACGCCGACGAGCTGGAGGGCGCTGAGGACTTTACCAGTGCCGCCATTGCCCTGGTCAAGCGCACCATCCGTGACCACCGCCGTGTCATCTTCAACGGCAACGGCTACACTGCCGAGTGGGAAGAGGAAGCAGCACGCCGCGGCCTGCCCAACAAGAAGAACACGCCCGCTGCTCTGCCCGCACTGATCGACCCGAAGAACATCCAGCTGATGGAGGATTTCGGTGTCCTGACCAAGGTAGAGATGCACAGCCGTTACGAGGTCGAGATGGAGCACTACTCCAAGATCATCAACATCGAGGCTCTGACCATGCTGGAGATGGCCCGCAAGCAGCTGCTGCCCGCCATCAACTCCTACATGAGCGAGGTTGCCAACACCGCTGCATCCAAGCTGGCCGTCAGCGAGGCCATCAGCGTGCGCAGCGAGACCAAGACCCTCACCCGCCTGTCCACCGATGCCGATGCCATGAGCGATGCCATCGATGCCCTGCAGACTGCCGTGGATACCGCTGAGGCCATGACCGATGAGAGTGCCAAGGCTGTTTCTTTCCACGACGACGTTCTGCCCAGGATGGATGCTCTGCGCGCCGCTGCTGACGATGCCGAGACCATCTGCGGTGAGGACTACTGGCCTCTGCCCAGCTACAGCAAGATGCTCTACTACGTCTGATCTTTCTGACATAGCTTGATCAGCATCGCTGGGTTGTTGGATTTTTAAGCCATTCCCCTTTTCCTATTTCTTACACCAGCCTAAAGACCTGCTTTGTGCATACGAAGCAGGCCTTTAGGCGTTTTTTAAGAACGCAAGCTGATTTTTCCAGTTTTGCACTGTTGTGCCATTCGCCGCGCCCTGCGGCTCGGAGGGAACCACTATGAGCTATAATACCCAACAGGACATCCTTGATTTTGTGGAGGACAACAACGTCAAATTCGTCCGCTTTGCCTTCTGCGATATCTTTGGCACCCAGAAAAACATCGCCGTGCTTGCCAGCGACCTGCCCAAGGCCATGGAGGATGGTGTCTGCTTTGACGGCAGCTCCATTGCCGGTTTTATGAAGGTGGAGGAGAGCGATCTTGTGCTCCGGCCCGATCTTTCCACCGTGACCATCCTGCCCTGGCGGCCCACCGAGGGCCGGGTGATGCAGTTCTTCTGTGACGTGGAAAAACCGGACGGCGCTGCCTTTGGCGGCAACTGCCGCGGCTTCCTGCGCCAGATGAGCCGCAGCTTCCGCAAACTGGGCCTGACCTGCAACGTGGGGGCCGAGTGCGAGTTCTACTTGTTTGAGAATGACGACCGGGGTCGCCCCACCCGCATCCCCATCGACTTTGGCGGCTACTTTGATGTAGCCCCGCTGGATGCAGGTGAGAACCTGCGCCGGGACATCTGCCTGACCATGGAGCAGATGGGCATGAGCCCCCAGCACAGCCATCACGAAAGCGGCCACGGCCAGAATGAGATCGACTGCCACTACGCTGGCTCCCTGAAAACAGCCGACAATGTGATGATGTTCAAGCAGATCGTGCGGGCTGTTGCCATGCGCAACGGCATCCATGCCAGCTTCCTGCCCAAGCCCCTGCCGGATCAGGCAGGCAGCGGCCTGCACATCAACCTTTCGCTCTGCATGGACGGCCGCAATCTGTTTGAGGGCGACATTGCCCCGGACAGCATTGCTGGCAGCTTTATGGCGGGTGTTCTGGCCCACAGCCGGGAGCTGACCGTGTTCACCAATCCCCTGCCCAACAGCTACCAGCGCTTTGGCTGTGACGAGGCCCCCCGCTATGTGAGCTGGAGCCGCCAGAACCGCAGCCAGCTGGTGCGCATCCCGCAGGTCAAGGGCAGCAACTGCCGCATGGAGCTGCGCAGCCCTGACCCTGCCTGCAACCCCTATCTGGCCGTGGGGCTGGTGCTGGCCGCCGGTCTGGATGGCATCGAGCACCGGATGGTGCTGCAGGCCCCCATCAACAAGAACCTGTTCGATCCCGCCGAGGCCGCAGGTCTTGGGCTGGAAAGACTGCCTTCCACACTGGAGGAGGCCGTGCAGGCCGCGCAGGAGAGCGAATTTCTGCACCGCGTGCTGCCGGAGGAACTTTCGCACCGGTACTATGAGGAAGAACTGAAGCGCTGTGCCGCCCTGAAAGCTGCCGCCGACCCGGCAGAGTACGAGCGGGTGCACTACTTCAACGCCATCTGAACCGCTTTTGAGGGAAAGTACGAAGGGGCAATGATTCGGCCCCTTGCCTGGATGTAAGAGAAAGGAGCGATTCAAATGGGACGTGCTCTGATCGTGAGCGCCGGAGCAAGCTCCAACGAGTACATCTCCGCGCGGCTGGCAGAGCTGGGATACACCCGGCCTACGATCATCCCCAGTGGTGCCGAGGCCCGGCGCAGGATGCTGGAATCCGATTTTGAGCTGATCGTGGTCAACGCGCCTTTGCCGGACGAGTTCGGCCACGAGCTGTGTTCCTCTGCCGTAGAAAAAACAGACGCAGGCGTGGTGCTGCTGGCCAAGGCAGCCGCCGCCGAGCAGCTGCTGGCCCCCATGAGTGAGCAGGGGGTGCTGCTGCTGAGCAAGCCGTTCTCCAACACGCTGTTCCTGCAGGCCATCCATCTGGCCGCGGCCAGCAACCACCGCCTGCAGCTGCTCCGGCAGGAAAACGCCCGGATGCAGGAAAAGATCGCACAGGTACGGCTGGTCAGCCATGCAAAATGCTGTCTGGTGGAGCGGGAGCAGATGAGCGAGGATGCCGCCCACCGCTACATTGAAAAGCGCGCCATGGACACCCGGCGCAGCCGTGCAGAAATTGCACAGGAAATCCTTGATTCTTACGAGGATTAGGATTATAATTTGGTGTTGTATGTTTTGTTCCGGATGCAGGCGCATCCGCACCGGGAAAGAATGATCTCTGAAAGATAAATTAGAGGAGGACTGAACAAATGGCAAAATTCATCTTTGTGACCGGCGGCGTTGTCTCCGGTCTGGGCAAGGGCATCACGGCGGCTTCTCTGGGCCGCCTGCTCAAGTGCCGCGGACTGAAGGTCGCCAGCCAGAAGCTGGATCCTTATGTAAACGTGGACCCGGGTACCATGAGCCCCTTGCAGCACGGTGAGGTATTCGTGACCGACGACGGCACCGAGACCGACCTTGATCTGGGCCACTACGAGCGCTTCATCGACGAAAATCTGAACAAGTACTCCAATCTGACCACCGGCAAGGTGTACTGGAACGTGCTGAACAAGGAGCGCCAGGGCGCTTATCTGGGTCAGACCGTCCAGATCATCCCCCACATCACCAACGAGATCAAGAATTACATCTACAACATGGCATCCTCTACCGATGCCGATGTGGTCATTACCGAGATCGGCGGCACCACCGGCGATATTGAGAGCCAGCCCTTCCTGGAGGCCATCCGTCAGGTGGGCCTGGAGCAGGGCCGCGACAACTGCTGCTACATCCATGTTGTGCTGGTGCCCTATATCTCCGGCTCCGACGAGTACAAGTCCAAGCCGGCCCAGCATTCCGTCAAGGAGCTGCAGGGCATGGGCGTGAACCCCGATATCATCATCCTGCGTGCCGACGGCAGCGTGGGCGGCGATATCCGCCGCAAGATCAGCACCTTCTGCAATGTCAAGCCTGAGTGCGTCATTGAAAACCTGACCATGCCCAGCCTGTACCAGTGCCCGCTGATGCTCCACACCAACGGTCTGGATGATGTGGTGGTGGAAAAGCTCAAGCTGGACGTGCCCCCCGCCGACCTGACCGAGTGGAAGGGTGTGGTCTCCCGCATTGCCACCCGCAGCAAGACCTGCACCATTGCGCTGGTGGGCAAGTACGTCAAACTGCACGACGCTTACCTTTCCGTGATGGAGAGCCTGTACCACGCCGGTTTTGAAAATGACAGCCAGATAGACATCAAGTGGGTGGAGAGCGAGGATCTGATCGATCAGGATGCCTGCAAAGAAGTGTTTGCTGACGTGGACGGCATCATTGTGCCCGGCGGCTTTGGTGACCGCGGCATCGAGGGTATGATCCAGGCTGCACAGTATGCCCGTGAGAACCAGATCCCCTACTTTGGCATCTGCTTGGGAATGCAGATCATGGTGATGGAGTTTGCACGCGGCGTGCTGGGCTATGCCGATGCCAATTCCAGCGAGTTCACCCCCGATGGTGCCCACAATGTCATTGCCCTGATGGCCGACCAGCAGGGCAACATCCCCAAGGGCGGCACCATGCGTCTGGGCAAGTACCCCTGCACCGTCAAACCCGGCACCAAGATGGCCGAGTGCTACGGCGAGGCTGAGATCTGGGAGCGTCACCGCCACCGCTACGAGTTCAACAACGAGTTCCGTCAGGAAATGGAGGATGCCGGGCTGGTCATTTCCGGCACCAGCCCTGATGGCCGTCTGGTGGAGACCGTGGAGCTGCCCGGCCGTGACTTCCATCTGGGCGCACAGTTCCACCCCGAGTTCAAGAGCCGCCCCAACCGCGCTCATCCCCTGTTCAAGGGCTTTATCGCCGCCGCACTCAAATTCCGCATCAAAGCACAGCGCGGCATGATGCACGTCTGACCTTCTCAGGCGTTTCGTTCCAGTTCTCCTCGTAGGAGAGACCTGTAAGATCGCAACAAAAAAGCAGCTGCACTCCGTGTTTTTACGGAATGCAGCTGCTTTTTGCTTGTATTACTTACTTTTTAGCGGCAGCGGCCTTTTTGCGGGCGGCGCGGCTGGTCTTTTTGGCGGCGGGCTTCTTTGCGGGAGCCTTGGCAGCGGGAGCAGCGGCCTTGACAGGCTCCGCCTTCACCTCTTCGGCCTTAACAGGCTCAGCGGGCTTTTCCTCAGCCTTTGCAGGCTCCTCCACGGGCTTTTCCTCCACAACGGGCTCTTCCTTGACCTCCGGCTTTGCCTCCTCTGCAGGAGCGCTCTCGACCACAGGTGCTGCCTCTACAATGGGCTCCTCTGCCTTCTTGGCAGGGGCACGCTTTGTGCGGTCCTTCACCTCGGAAATGGTCCACAGCTGGTCATCGCCTGCGGTCTCCTGCCAGATCTGCAGGATAGCACCATCGTTGGCACCCATGCCCACGGTATCGATGCACTTGCCGCTGGCCCAGGAAGAGCGCAGACGGACGGTACCGGCGGGGGTGGGCTCCACGGCCCACATCTGGGAAGTGCCGCCCACATCCTCCCACAGGTGCAGCCAGGTGCCGTTGGCGGTGCCGGTCATCATCAGATCGATCAGCTTGCCGGATGCTCGGTTGCGGATGCGGTACACGCCGTCACCCTCGCGCACAAAGGCCCACTCCTGCTCGGGCTTGTGCTCGTACTTGCCCAGGCGGATATCGCCGCCGTTGGTGGCCTTCTCCACGGCCTGAATGACACTGCCGCCCTTGGCAGCGATGGTATAGAAGCGATCTGCCTCGATCACGGTCTGCGCTACAGTTTTCATGTAAATCCCTCCAAGTTTGTTTCTTTTGAGCCAATCATTTTCGTTTTACAGGTAAATTATACCACCTGCTGTTATTTTTTACAAGGATTTCGCCATTTCTTTAGCACTATTCACAAAAGGGCCCCGCTTTTCAGCCCGTTTTGCACCGTTTGCGAAAACTTTTCGCCCCGTTTCTCCCCATAAAGCAGCAGCACCCCGCCATTTCTGGTGAGGTGCTGCTGTCGTTTTGGAAAACATCAAGAGGGTTCTGGCAGAGCTCCCTTACTGCTTTGCCTGACTGGGATGCGGCTGCACAGGCATTTTAGTAAACAGCGCTTTCAGGACCAGCGGAGTGGCCACACTGGACACGACGATGAGCAGGATGACGGCGGTGAAGTAGACGGAATCCACCACGCCGATGTCCAGGCCCTTCTGGGCCACGATCAGGGCCACCTCGCCGCGGGTCATCATGCCAACACCCACCTTGAGGGAATCACCCCAGCTGAACCTGCAGACCTTGGCCGCCAGCCCGCAGCCGATGATCTTGGTGATCAGGGCCACCACCACGAAGCACACGCTGAACAGCAGGATCTCCGGGGTCAGGCCGCTGATATCTGTCTTCAGGCCGATGCTGGCAAAGAAGATGGGAGCAAACAGCACATAGTTGCTGATGTCCACCCGGCGCTCCACATAGGGGGCATCCTCCAGAGTGCACAGGACGATGCCCGCGATGTAGGCACCGGTGATGTCTGCAATGCCGAAGTAAGCCTCAGCAATGTAGGCCATGGCAAAGCAGAATGCCATACTGACGATGGTGATGCGCTGGGTGTGGGGGTTGCGCTTGTCCAGCCACTTCATGGCGTAATGGGTAATGATGCCCACGCCGATGGCGGTGGCGAAGAACAGCACGGTGTTCATCAGCACCTTGCCCAGCCCCGTACCGGTACCGGAGCTTGCTCCCAGCACACAGGTCAGCACCACGATGCCGATGACATCATCGATGACGGCGGCGCTGACGATGGTGGTGCCAAGGAAGCTCTTCAGGTGGCCCATCTCCTGCAGGGTGGCCACGGTGATGGACACACTGGTGGCGGTCATAATGGTACCGATGAAGAGAGCACGGTAGAACTCCTGGCTGCCCAACGCCGAGAAGCCGTAGAACAGACTATAAAGGAGCGTGCCCCCTGCCAGCGGCACCGCCACGCCCACACAGGCGATCAGTGTTGCGATGGGGCCTGCTTTGATCAGCTCCTTCAGATTGGTGCCAAGGCCCGTGGAGAACATCAGCAGCACCACGCCGATCTCTGCGAAGATCGAGATGGTATCGCTGATATGCACAAGGTTCAGCAGGCAGGGCCCAATGATCAGGCCCGCGATGATCTCGCCCACCACCTGCGGTGCCTTGCACTTGCGGGCCACCAGCCCGAAGAACTTGGCACTGAGGATGATGATGGCAAGGTTCCGAAAAACAGAATACATAAATTTGTCTTCCTCCGTTCTATTTCTTTATACAGGGCGGCCGGCCGCGCCCGCCATCCTATTTCTTTATTATATCGCCGCTCATTGCCAAAATCAAAATGATTCTCAATTTTTCTCGTTAAAAAAACAGACAAAGTTCACCAAAGCTTCAGTACAAATTTTTGTGCGGCTTTTTGGCCCGCAGGGCTTGACAAAACAGCAGGGACTTGCTATAATAAATTGCTGTCTGAACAGACACGCCGCACACGGCAGGCGATGCCGCATGTCGTGTGTACCCTTGGCCTCATAACCTTGAGGCCCTTAAGTCCAAAAGGAGGTGCTACAAAATGGCAAAGTACGAAACCATGCTGATTACCAGCGCCGCTCTCGACGAGGAGGCTACCGCCGCTCTGGTTGGTAAGTTCAAGACCCTGATCGAGAACAACGGTACGATCGATTCCATCGACGAGTGGGGCAAGCGCCGTCTGGCCTACCCCATCAACGACGAGGAGGAAGGCGTTTACACTGTGATCAACTTCACCAGCGAGCCCAGCTTCCCCGCTGAGCTGGACCGTGTGTACAAGATCACTGAAGGTGTTATGCGCAGCCTGATCGTTGCCCACGAGGAGTAATCTTTTCGTGACAGAAAGGGAGACCGTAAAATGTTGAATGTTGTTGCTATCATGGGCCGTCTTGTGGCGGATCCTGAACTCCGCACCACGCCCCAGGGCACCAATGTGTGCAGCTTCCGCATTGCCTGCGACCGCAATTTTGTGCGTCAGGGTGAGCAGCGTCAGGCTGACTTCATTGATATCGTTGCCTGGCGTTCTCAGGCCGAGTTTGTTTCTAAGTATTTCCAGAAAGGCAGTCTGATCGCCATCGAAGGCTCTCTTCAGACCCGCCAGTATCAGGATAAGAACGGCAACAATCGCACGGCTGTGGAAGTCGTAGCCAACAACATCAGCTTTGCAGGCCCCAAGAGCAGCAATCAGGGCGGTGGAGCAAATTATCAGAATTCTGCTCCCGCCTACCAGAACGCAGCCCCTGCCCGTCCGGCTGCTGTGGAGGCAGCTCCCAGCTATTCCGCCGGCAGTGCAGATGATTTTGCTGTCATTGATGACAGTGATGACCTGCCGTTCTGATTCCGTAACGGTCTGACCGTTCAATTCTTATAGGAGGTAATAAGCAATGGCTTTTGAAAGAACCGAAGGCTCTCGCCCCGCACGCCCCATGCGTCGCGGCCGCAAGAAGGTTTGCAGCTTCTGTGTCGATCGCATCGACACCATCGATTACAAGGACGTGCCCCGTCTGCGTAAGTACGTCTCTGAGCGTGCTAAGATCATTCCCCGCCGTGTGACCGGCACCTGCGCTTATCATCAGCGCGCACTGACCACCGCCATCAAGCGTGCTCGTCACGTTGCTCTGATGCCCTACGTCAGCGACTAATCAGAACTTTATCAACCCATTCAAAATAATCAGCAATCAGCAAAGCGCTTTCACCGATGACAAGGTGAAAGCGCTTTTTTGTTGTGTCTTTCGTTTGTACAGTGCTCCCGACACTCAGTAGTCTGCCTGTTTCTTTTTGCTGCATTCTGGGAACATCTTATGGAACCGTTCCCGCAGTTTCCGGGCAGATCACCCTCATCCATAAAATTGCATCATCCGGTCAAAAAGTTACAAACCGGTACGGTTTTCCCGGCATTTTATGATTTGTTACCGGGAATTTCCGAAATCAACCGGCGTTTTGATGTGTTGGCAAATCAATCTGCACAAATGCAAGTTGATTCTTTGTACACCTTTTACGAAATTACTTCCACATGATTGATTTTTTGCACAAACTGTGCCATACTATAGCCACTGGAAACGTTCCCGACACCGTTCCCGAAAATCCAACCGAAAGCGAGGGCACGCGATATGACGATCAAGGACATTGCCCGCATCAGCGGCTGTTCTGTCAGCACCATTTCGCGTGTCATCAATGACCGGCCGGATGTCCGGCCCGAGACCAAGGAGCATGTGCTCAAGGTCATGCGGGAGGCAGGCTTTACCCCCAACACCAACGCGCGGCAGCTGAAGATCCAGCAATCCCGCAGCCTGGTGTTCGTGGTCAAGGGGACCCGGAACATCTTCTTCTCCGACTTCCTCGTTCAGCTGCAGCGGGCCGCTACCCTGTATGGGTACAACGGCATCGTCTCCTACCTGGACGAAAACGCCAACGAGATCGATGCTGCCGAGAAGATCCTGCGGGAGATCAAGCCCAAGGGCATGATCTTTCTGGGCGGCAGTGTCACGAACTTCCAGAACGGCTTTGCTAACATCTCCGTTCCCTCCGTGCTGGCCACGCTGGTTTCCAATGAATTGGACTTCCCCAATCTCTCGATGGTGGGTGTGGATGACCGGGCCGCAGCAAAAGCGGCAGTCTCCCATCTCATCGCGCAGGGTCACCGCAAGATCGCGGTGCTGGGCGGCCCGGCCACCAGCTTTCCCAGCCGGATGCGCCGTCTGGGTGCGCAGGATGCCATGGAGGAGGCAGGGCTTGTCCTTGACGATAAGCTCTATGGCCTGTCCAACTACGATTTCGAGTCCGCCTACCACGCCATGAACAGTCTGCTGGCCCGCCGGGCCGAGTTCACTGCCCTGTTTGCCATGAGCGATGTGATCGCCTTTGGTGCAATCCGGGCGCTGGTAAGCGCAGGGTTGCGGGTGCCGGAGGATGTCTCAGTGATCGGTTTTGATGGCATCACGATGTCTCGCTACTGCGTGCCGGTGATGACCACCATCGTCCAGCCCAGTGAACAGATCGCACTGCAGAGCATCGAGCTGCTGGTGCGGCAGATCGAACACGGAGCCCCGGCCCAGACCGTCACGCTCCAGCCGGAATTGCAGCAGGGCGAAAGCGTTTGCCCCTGCCGCCGAAACTATTCAGTCTAACTTCCGTCCTCATGCTGTGGACGGTGGCAGATATTAACCAAAAGAAGAAGGAGTACTACTATGAAAAAGATGATCTCTCGTCGTAACTTTCTGAAGGTCGCAGGCGCTTCTACCGCTGCTCTGGGCCTGGCCGCCTGTGGTGGTTCGTCCAGCTCCACCGCTTCCTCCACTGCCAGCTCTGCTGCCGGTTCTTCGACCGCTGCAAAGGCTGACGGCAAGGTCTACTACCTGAACTTCAAGCCCGAGCAGGATCAGGCCTGGCAGGACCTGGCTGCTGCGTACACCAAGGAGACCGGCGTGCCTGTGACCGTTGTGACCGCTGCTTCCGGTCAGTATGAGACCACCCTGATGAGCGAGATGGAGAAGAGCGAGGCTCCTACCCTGTTCCAGGTCAACGGTCCTGTGGGTCTGGCCAACTGGAAGGATTACTGCTACGACCTGTCCGGCAGCAAGCTGTACGGTGAGCTGACCAGCGACTCCTTCGCCCTGAAGGATGGCGACGCTGTCACCAGCATTGCATACGTCATTGAGACCTACGGCATCATCTATAACAAGGAGCTGCTGACTGCCGCTGGTTACACCCAGGACGATATCAAGGGCTTTGACGATCTGAAGAAGGTCGCCGATGATATCCAGGCACGCAAGGCTGAGCTGGGCGTGGATGGCGCTTTCACTTCCGCCGGCATGGATGCTTCTTCTGACTGGCGTTTCAAGACCCATCTGGCAAACCTGCCCATCTACTACGAGTACAAGGCTGACGGCATTGGCTCCACCGATGCCATCAAGGGCACCTACCTCGACAACTACAAGCAGATCTGGGATCTGTACATCACCGATTCCACCTGCGATCCCACGCTGCTGGCTTCCAAGACCGGCAACGACGCTGTGGCCGAGTTCGTGGGCAAAAAGGCTGTCTTCTATCAGAACGGCACCTGGGCTTACAGCGATGTGAAGGATCTGGGCGACGACAACCTGGGTATGCTGCCCATCTACATTGGTGTTGACGGCGAAGAGAATCAGGGCCTGTGCACCGGTTCTGAGAACTACTGGTGCGTGAACAACACCTCTTCTGACGAGGACATTCAGGCCACTCTGGACTTCCTGTACTGGTGTGTCACCTCCGAGACCGGCACCAGCGCAATGGCTGATGATATGGGCTTTGTCATCCCCTTCAAGGCTGCAAAGGATTCCACCAACCCCCTGATCGCCATTGCAAACGACTACGTTGCAGCTGGCAAGACCAGTGTTGACTGGTGCTTCTCCACCATGCCTTCCGAGGAGTGGAAGAATGGTGTTGGTTCTGCTCTGACCGCTTACGCAGCAGGCACCGGCGATTGGAACGCCGTTGTCACTGCCTTCGTTGATGGCTGGGCCAAGGAGTACAAGCTGGCTAACGGCTAAGCGATTCTGACTTTCCCCTTTTTTTCATGTAGTAGTATGCATTTAAGTTTCCTCTGTGTCTTTTTATGGTTTAATTAATTTTTTTTTATTTTTTGACTTTTTTT